>QMCD01002246.1_pt1 | contig 10879 bp, 7 predicted proteins | sample 1821841 | NCBI WGS metagenome assembly QMCD01 (sample SAMN01991225, study PRJNA193472) | Termite gut metagenome, whole genome shotgun sequencing project. | isolation source: worker | host: Macrotermes natalensis | reverse complement strand
GCCGTGCCGCCCACATGCCCCAGCTCCGCCTCAAGCGACGCGCCATACTTTCGGCACAACGCGCGGGCGGTGTTCGTTATTTCCACATTCCGCGCAAAATCCTGATCAGACGCGTCTATCATAATGGAGGTGAACCCCTCTTTGAGCGCGCGGCGGATGAAATCCATATTCGTCGCGTGGTCCAGGTGCAACGCCATCGGAACGGGCGTAACCTCCGCCAGCTTGCGCGCGTAAGCGGCAAACAGCTCCAGCGGAAACAGCGGGTCAAAAGCCTCTGTGTAGGCCAGTATCACCGGCGATCTTGTTTTTTCGGCGGCGGTTATAACCCCCCGGGCCATCTCGTGGTTGAACACATCAAAGTTCCCCACGGCATAGCCGCCCCGTTGCGCGTCTTGCAGCATTTTCCCCATGTTTACAAGCGCCATTGTTTCCTGCTCCTCCAGTCTAAACTATTCTTCGTCCAAAGCGTCGATCCGCCCGATCATCTTCTTCCCCATTCGCCGCTTTTCCAGCGAGGCAAAAGCCTTTTTTGCCAGCCATTCAAAAAACAGCAGCAGCAAGGGCATGGCCGCGCACATAGCGGCTACAAACACGATCTGCGGCGGCGTAAGGGGCGCAATTTCAAAGAAGTCGTGCAGGAAAATCACACCGAGCGCAAACAGGCCGATCATGCCAATCAAAACGGCCTTTCTTATCCATGTGAACGGGACGCTCACCTTCACCAGCACCCACAGGCTGCCCGCCACCGAAAGGTATACGCACATCGCCGCAAGTTCCGCCGGCGTGGCCGCAAGCAAAGGCACAAGGTAATTGGCCAGTATGATGGCCACCGTGACCGTAAGCCCGCCCGGCAGTGATTTTTCCAGCACGTTGCGCGTGAATTTGCCGCGAATGCGGTCATATTGCGGTTCTAACGCCAAAAAGAACGAGGGCGCGCCGATCGTCACAAACGACGTTACCACAAGCTGAAGCGGCGTGAAAGGATAAGCCGACTCAAATAAAAACAACGTCGCCAGGGCCAGCAGCACGGAATACACGGTTTTCGTAATAAACAGCGTAGCCACGCGCTGTATGTTGTTAATGATTTTCCTGCCGTCCTCCACCACATGCAGCAAATGCGAAAGGCCGGAGTCCATCAGCACGATATCGGACACGTTTTTTGCCGCGTCGCTCCCCGAGGCCACCGCCACGCTGCAATCCGCCGCTTTCAGCGCAAGCACGTCGTTCACCCCGTCGCCCATCATAGCGACTTTTTTGTCCTGCGCGCGAAGAAGCTCCACCATCTGCTTCTTCTGCGCGGGCGAAACCCTGCCAAACACAGTGTATTCGGCCGTGGCCGCGGCAAGTTCTTCCTGTGTTTTGAGCGTGGAAGCGTCCACATAGCGCGCGGCCCCTTTCACGCCCGACTGCTGTGCGATATACGCAACCGTGCGGGGGTGGTCGCCCGAGATGATCTTTATTTCCACATCATAGCGGTCGAAATATTCGAGCGTTTCGCGCGTGCCTTCCCGCACCCTGTCCGCCAGCAGCAGAAAGGCGAGCGGGGTAAGCCCCTCTGGCAGGGCGTTCCCCTCCGGCGCATTTTTGCTGTGCGCCAGCAGCAGCACCCTGCCGCCATCCGCCGCGATCTCCCCTTCCTGCTTTTTCAGCGCTTCCTGCCCGTGCGGGAAGAGTATATTTGCCGCGCCCAGCAGGTATGTGCCTCGTCCCGCGAAGCTGACGCCGCTGTATTTGCGTTCGGAAGAAAACGGTATAATGGCCTGCGCCTGCCACTCATTCGCGGCGGGGAACCGTTCCCGTATCGCGTTTATTGCCGCGTTCTCGTCGCTTACCGCGCCGCAGAAATTTTGCAGTATTTCTTCCATGTCCCCCTCCGCCAGAGGGATCAGTTTTTCAAACCGCACTTTCCCTTCGGTGAGCGTGCCCGTTTTATCCAGGCAGATGATATCCACGCGCGCCAGCGTTTCTATGCCATACATATCCTGCACCAGCGTTTTATCGTGCGCAAGAAAGATGACGCTCGCCACAAACGCGATGCTGGTCATGAGTATCAGCCCTTCGGGTATCATGCCGATAAGGCCCGCCACCGTCTTTACCACCGCTTCATCCGGCAGGATGCCGAGCAGCACGTTTTGCTTGTAAAAGAGCATGACCCCCACCGGGATGATGATGTAGCTGATCACCTTCAAAATATTGCCCAGCGTGGAATATAGTTCGGATTTTCGCCGTTTTTGTTCTTTTGCCGTGCGCGAGATGCGGTTCGCATAGTTTTCCGCGCCCACACGCTCGACCTTCGCGCGCGCACTGCCCGAGACAACAAAGCTGCCAGAATACAAAAAATCGCCCGGGTGCTTGGCGATAACGTCCGATTCGCCCGAGATCAGCGACTCGTTTACCTCTAGGTAACCGGAAATAAGCGTTGCGTCGGCGGCAATCTGGTTGCCGCTTAAAAGCTCCACCACATCGTCTAAAACAAGCTCGCCCACGCGCACGGAAGACGCCGCGCCATTTCGTATTACGCGCACGCGCGCCGCCACGATAAGCGCCAGTTTATCGAGCGTGCGTTTGGCGGAAAATTCCTGCACGATGCCCACAAGGAAATTCGCGGTCACAATAACCATAAACACCAGGTCTTTGTAAGCCCCTACGAAGACGAGCAGCAAAAACAGCGCGATATTCAGTATATTAAAGAACGTAAAGAAATGTTCCCACAATATCCGGCCATAGGATTTTGTGGTGTTTGCGGCATATTCGTTGGTGAGCCCGTCCCGGACGCGCCGCGCCACCTGTTCGTTGGAAAGGCCGGTATCTTCCGGCGGGGTATAGCGTTCAGGTTCTTCCATGCCGCCCGCTTACACCAGCCCCCGCATATACGACGCGTATGCCGCAAACGCGATGCCCGGTTCTTCCAGCGAAAGGTCCCACCGTTTGAGCCATTCCAGCGAGAAGTAGCCGTCAAAGCCTATTTCCAAAAGCTTGTTCACACACGCCGCAACCGGCAGGTCGCCGTAGCTAATCATCGTATATTTCAGCTTGCCATCCTGCATAACGGAATCCTTTATGTGTACGTGGCGGATGAAATCGCCCACCGTTTGCACCGTATATTCGGGCGTTTCGCCAAAATAGCGGTAGGGGTGGTGGATATCCCAGATCACGCCCACATTATTCTCCCCCGTGCGGTCAATCAGCCCCGCGAGGCGGGCGGAATTCGCGAAATACCCGTTTGTTTCCACCAATACATCCACATTTTTTTGCTTTGCGTATTGCGCCACTTTTTTAAGCTGCGACGCGACAAAAGCCGGGTCCAGCTCGCCGCTCTGCTCCGGGCCGTAATCGGCCAGCACGCGTACATATTTAACGCCCATATCGCTTGCGGTGTCCACATAAGCCTTTGCCTGGTACACCGTATCGTCCGGCATATTTTTATCGTGGATATAGCAGGCGGAAGTAAGGCAGGCGATGGCCAGCCCTTTTTTTGCCAGCAGCTCTTTTGTTTTTGGCGCGTTTTGCGGGGAAAACTGCGGTATACGCGTACCGTCCAGCTCGTTGCCGACGCCGCGTATCTCCACGCCGTCATAGCCCATATCCTTCGCCGTCACGATGATATCTTCAAAGCTCCAGTCCGGGCAGCCCAATGTGGAAAATGATAGTTTCATAGCCTCACTCCTCTTCGCGCACACTTTTTGTTCCCATTAATTATAGCACGCTCAGAACGCCTTTTCAAACTCCGTAAGCGCATTTTCAAATTCCCGCATACAAACCTCCACCGGCCCGCCGGAAGCAAGGTTCACGCCCGCGAGCTTCAGCAGGTCGAGCGGGTGGCCGCTGCCGCCCGATGAAAGGAAGCCTATGTACTGGGAAACGGCGTCCTTTTTGCCCGATAAAATATCGGACGCGATCTGCACCGCGCACGAAAAACCGGTCGCGTATTTGTACACATAGAACGCGTTGTAAAAATGCGGGATACGCGCCCATTCATAGGTAATGAACTCGTCGCGCTGCATGTCTTTGCCATAATACCGCGCGTTTAAGTCGCCGTACATATCACACAGCGAGGCATGTGTAAGCGGCATCCCCGCTTCCGCGCTGCCGTGCGTCATCTTCTCAAATTCGGCGAACATCGTCTGGCGCATCACCGTGGTGCGGAACTGGTCGAGGTAGTGGTTCAGTATGTATTGGCGCTGTTTTTTCGCTTTGACGGTGCCGAGCAAATAATGCGTCAGCAAGATCTCATTGACCGTGCTGGCGACCTCCGCCACAAAGATCGTATACCCCGCCTTTGCTTCGGGCTGGTTTGCGTTGGAGTAATGCGAGTGCATGGCGTGGCCCAGCTCGTGCGCGATGGTGAACACGCTGTCAAGGTCGCCCCGGTGGTTTAAAAGCACATACGGGTGTACGCCGTAAACGCCCCACGAATACGCGCCGGATGTTTTGCCCGGCGTCTCCTGCACGTCGATCCAGCGCTCGGCAAGCGCGGCGTCTATCAGCGCGGCGTATTCCTTGCCCAGCGGCGCGAGGCCCTGTTTCACCATCGTCATCGCTTTATCAAACGGGTATTCGTTTGTTACATTTGCCACAAGCGGCGCGTAGATATCGTACATGCACAATTCGTCTACATTTAATATCTTTTTGCGCAAAGCCACATAACGGTGCATCACCGGCAGGCTTTTGTGCACGGCGCCTATCAGGTTGTCGTAAAGCGACACAGGCACATTGTCCGAAAAGAGCGGGCGGTCTATCGCGCGCTTGAATTTCCGCGCCCGCGCGTAGAAAATATCTTTTTTCACACTGGCGGCATAGGCCGTGCCGATGGTATTGATATTTTGTTTGTATACCTGGTACATTTTTTCATAGGCGCGCTTGCGTACGTTCCTGTCCGCAGACTGCATGAGCACGATGAAGCTGCCGTGCGTCAGCGGCACGCGCCTGCCCTTTTCGCCCACCACGCCGCCAAACCTTAAATCGGCGTTATTGAGCATCGTAAAGATATCCCGGGGCGCGCCCGCAAGCTCCCCGCTCATAGAGAGCAGCTTTTCTTCCTTTGCGGAAAGCACGTGCTTTTTGGAACGGAGCAGCTCGCGCAGCATAAAGTCATAGTTTTTCAAACCGGAAAGCGCAGGTTTCTCGTCCGCTTTCTTGAGCCAGCGTTCGAGCACGCCTTTTTCCATCGCCAAAAGGTCGGGGTTCATAAAGCTGAGCGCGGCGGAAAGGCGCACGTTCAGCTCGGTCGCCCGCTGCGCCATCGCCTGATACGCGGCATTCGCGTTGTCTTCGTCGCGGCGCATACGCGCGTACACAAATAGGTTTGCCGCGATATGCTCCATCCGCTCGATGCGAAGAAGCGCGGAAAGAAGCCCCTTTGCGCTTTTAGTCAGGTTTTCTTTTATCTTCGGGACGTCGGCAAACATCCCTTCCAGTTTGATAAAGTCCTTTTCCCAGTCCTTGTTTGTAGTATAGATATCTTCCAGCTTCCACTTATACTTTTCGTCGATCTTTTCTCTTTGCGCCATGATTCCAACCACCTCTTTTTATAATAGTAGTGCATCTATTTATCAACACATTTTACGCCATTTACACAATATCCCGCTTCCATTACTTCCGCCGATGCCGCACTTTTTTTGACAGTGCTTACCTAACTGGAATATATGCGGCACGATCACGTTTTCCGCAAAAATTTCCCCTTGCATTTGGGGCAGGTGATGTTTATTTTCCCTTTCCCTCTGGGCACGCGCACTTTCTGCCCGCACGAAGGGCATTTAAAGTATCTGTATTTCTTCGCGTCGCGCATTTTTTGCGGAATACCCGTAAACCAGTTCTTCAGCCGGTAGCGGAATTGCAGGTATTTCATATTTTCCTGCTGCCGCTTTGCGATATTTTTGGAAAACATGCGGTATACGCCAAAAACAAGGGGGATCAGGCTGAGGTAATTTATAAACGCCACCGGTATGAAAAGCGAAGCGACCGTGATTGCGATGGCAAGCACCAACAGAAAAAAAGTGAGCTGGTCTCCGCCATACCTCCCATACATCATCCGCCTCAGCCAGTTCATACGCGTTTTCCTTCCCTTTTTTATTGAATAGTATAAAGGAAAGCCCGCGCAAAACATACTTTTTTTCCCAAACGTTCACAATTTTTTTAATAATGCACTATATTTCCTTACACATAATGTACAATCTGTTTATTTATAGTATAATTAAATTAAAAGGGTATCGGGGATTGAAAGGAGCACGTTTTGTTGCTACAGGAAATAGTCCAATTGTTTGCGGAGCGTTCCGGGTTTTTTCTTGAATGTATGGCGGAACACCTGCGAATATCAGGCATATCCATATTACTTGCCACGGCGATCGGCCTTTCGCTGGGCATCTTCATCAGTGAACGCAAGAAAACCTCGGCGGTGGTGCTGGCCGTTACCAGTGTGGTCTACACCATACCCTCCATCGCGCTTCTGGGTTTTTTGATCCCGGTATCCGGCATTGGCGACGTTACCGCCATCATCGCGCTTACCGTGTACGCGCTTCTGCCGATGGTGCGGGGCACATACACCGGCATTTCATCCATCGACCCCGCCATTACCGAGGCCGCGCGCGGCATGGGAAGCACCGATTTCCAACTGCTCTATAAAATCAAACTGCCGCTCGCCATGCCTGTGATCATATCCGCGCTGCGCAATATGCTTGTCATGACCATCGCCCTTACAGGTATCGCGGCTTTCATTGGCGCGGGCGGCCTCGGCGTGGCGATCTACCGCGGCATCACCACAAACAACACAGCCATGACGATCGCGGGGAGTATTCTCGTGGCCGTTATGGCGCTGCTGCTCGATCTGCTGGTCGGCAAAATAGAAAAGCATTTACTCGTCAAATGGAAAATGAAAAAGGAGATATAAATGAAAAAATTTATTTCACTGGCAGTTACCGTACTGCTGCTTACCGCACTGCTGCTTGCGGCCTGTTCGTCGGCCGCCCCCGGTTCTTCCGGCGGGCAGCAAAGCGAACTCCCCCCGCTTCAGATCGCGTCTAAGCCTATGACCGAACAAATGATCCTTGTGGAGATGCTCAAAGCCATCTTAGAGACGCACACCGATTATACGGTGGAGCTAACAAAAGGGATCGGCGGCGGCACCAGCAACATACAACCCGCCATGGAAAGAGGCGATTTCCACATGTATCCCGAATATACCAGTACCGGATGGGAGTTCGTCTTAAAGCAGAAGGGCGGTGTATTATCCGACGAGGAAATGTTTGAGCAGCTTCAGCAGCAATATCAGGAGCAGTTCGGCTTTGAATGGGTGGGGCGCTACGGCTTTGGCGACCAGTTCGGCCTGGCCGTGCGCAAGCAGATCGCGGACGAACACGGCATCTCCACTTACAGCGACCTCGCGCCGCTCACACCCGAGCTTGTTTTCGCGGCGGAACCCGATTTCTTTGAACGCGACGACGGGTTCGACAGCCTGTGCGCAACGTATGGATATAAGTTCCGCAGCACAAAAGACATCGATATCGGCCTTAAATACAACGCCATAAACGCGGGTGAAGTGGACGTGATCGAAATCGCTACAACAGACGGGCAGCTTGCCGCGGCGGACGTCACTGTGCTTGCCGACGACAAAAAATTCTTCCAGAGCTATTACTGTTACACGGTAGTGCGGCAGGATATTTTAGAACAATATCCCGGCCTGCGGGAAGCGCTTATGAAGATGGAGGGCATTATAAATGAGCAAGAGATGATCGCCATGAATTCCGCCGTGGATCTCGATAAAAAGGAAGATGTGGACGTCGCGCTCGAATTTCTCAGAAGTAAAGGGATCATAGAATAATGGAAGAGCCGGTCATTATCCGCTTCGAGCACATCAGCAAGTCATATGGCGAATTTTGCGTGCTGCACGATTTCAACCTGGAAGTTATGCGCGGGGAATTTCTCACGGTCATCGGCAGTTCGGGCAGCGGCAAGACGACCGTGCTTAAAATGGTCAACGGGCTGATCATACCGGACGGCGGCAAGCTTTTTGTGGACGGGCAAGATATTTCGGGTACAAACCTTATCGAACTGCGCCGCAAGATCGGTTACGTCATACAAAACATCGGCCTGTTTCCCCATATGACCGTGTGGAAAAATATCGCGTATGTGCCATCGCTCTTAAACAAGCAGGATAAAGAGCGCACAAAAAAGGCGGTCGCCCGCTTGATGGATGTCGTCGGGCTTTCCGGTGACCTCATGCGGCGTTACCCGAGCGAGCTTTCGGGCGGGCAGCAGCAGCGCGTGGGCATCGCGCGCGCGCTTGCCTCAAACCCCTATATATTGCTGATGGACGAGCCGTTCGGCGCGGTGGATGAAATCACGCGCAAAATGCTGCAAGAGGAAATTTCCCGCATCCACAAAGCGCTCAACGTCACCACCATTTTTGTTACGCACGACATACGCGAAGCGCTCAAGCTGGGTACGCGCGTGCTTGTGATGGACGCGGGCCGGATAGAACAATTGGGCGACCCGGATGAGATCATACACCACCCCGCGACGGATTTTGTCGCCCGGCTGACGCAAAGCCGGGGGTTGGAATAATACCCATCACACATAAAAGTATGGTATGCTTGTGGAAGGAAAGGTTGAAACCAATATGGGCAATTTGTTGAAAAAAATAAGGCTAAACCGGACATTAAGCATACAAGTGCTGTTTGTGGTTGTCTCGTTTGCCGCGATGATCATTTTAAGTTATGTTTTCATGAGTACGATCGTGCGCGGCAACCTGGTGCGCGGCGCAAACAGTATGCTGGACCTTACAAGAACGCGCATCGAATCTTACCGGCGCGATCATGAGGTATCGCTGGACGGCCTTGCCACAACCGTGCGTATGATGATCTTGCGGGGCGATACAGCGGAAATGCTCGATGAATATATCGTCGGCAGGTCACAGCCCGACCTTCTGGAAAGCAGTGAAGTGTCCAGTGTCAAGGGGTTTTACGGATATTTTGAAACGCTGCCGGGCGGGCCGGTTTTGATTGACGGCCGGGAGCGTACGCTGCCGCGCGACCTTGACCCGATGAAAACCGAGTGGTACCGGCTCGCTGTAGAAGCGAATGGCGGCCTGGTGGAGACAATACCCTATATCAGCGATACCGGCGAGACGCTGTATACCTATGCCAGATGCCTTCTTGATAACGATGGGAACCGGCTGGGCGTCGTTTGTATGGATGTAAACATAGACGAAATCGGGGAGGAAGTCGTAAACACGGCGTTAAACCAAGGCGGTTACGGTATGCTGCTCAACCAGGATCTTACTGTATTGTTTCACCCAAACCCCGAATTTGTGGGGATACGGGTTGAAAACACGGCGATCCCCATTTACATATTTCAGGATGAGTTGAAGCAAGGGGCGGAAATATTTGAGCGCCCGATAATAAGTTTTAAGGGAGAGAAAGCCGTTGCCTTTTTCCAGCCGCTCGAAAACGGCTGGTATCTGGGCCTTGTTACGCCGGAAAGCCTGTATTACGCGGGCATAACCAATATGGCGCTTATTTTAAGCATTCTGGGCATCGCGCTTGCGATCATACTGGTCGGCATATTGATACGCATCGACGCGGCGCGGGAAAAGGCGGACGACGAAAACCAAAAGAAGAGCATATTCCTCGCGAATATGAGCCACGAGATCCGCACGCCCATCAACGCCATTGTCGGCATGGCTTCCATTGGGCGGACCTCCGGGACGGTTGACCGCAAGGATTATTGTTTTGCGAAGATAGACGACGCGTCCAAGCATCTTTTGGGCGTCATCAACGATATACTGGATATGTCTAAGATCGCGGCGAATAAAATTGAACTGTCCCCCGCGGATTTCAATTTTGAAAAAATGCTCCAGCAGGCCGTTAACGTCGTCAACTTCCGCATCGATGAAAAACACCAGAAGCTGACGGTGCGGATCGACAGGAATATCCCCAAAGTCCTTTTCGCGGATGACCAGCGGTTTGCGCAGGTAGTGACCAATCTTTTGAGCAACGCGAACAAGTTTACGCCGGAGAAAGGCGTGATCAGTTTAAACGCAAACCTTCTTGACGAGGAAGACGGCCTGTGCACCGTGCAGGTGACGGTCACGGACAACGGGATAGGCATCGCCCCGGAACAGCAGGAAAACCTGTTTCAGTCGTTTTCGCAGGCGGAATCTTCCACAACACGCGTCTATGGGGGCACCGGCCTGGGGCTTTCCATATCAAAAAGCATCGTGGAAATGATGGGTGGCAAGATCTGGCTGGAGTCGGAGCTCGGGGCCGGCACGAAGATCGGCTTTACCGTAAAAGTACGCGAAGGCGAGGACCGGGAGACCGGCCTGCTGCGCGACCAATACATCAACTGGAAAAATATACGCATTCTCACCGTAGACGACGATATCGATATCCTGGTATATTTTGAGGATGTAGTAACAAGCCTGGGGGCGTACTGCGACGTCGCCGAAAGCGCGGAGCAAGCGCTTCATTTTGTGGAACAAAACGGCGCTTACAATATTTATTTCGTAGACCTGCGGATGCCGGGCGTCGATGGCATCGGCCTCACCAAAGAGCTGAGGGCGCGGGAGGAACACCCGGGCAACGCCATCGTTATCATGATTTCATCGGCCGACCTCTCCGAGGTGGAGGAAGAAGCAAAGAAAGCGGGCGTAAACCAGTTCCTGCTAAAACCGCTGTTCCCTTCGGCGATCGCGGACGTGATAAGCGAGTGTATCGGGGTCGTCAACCACAAGGCGGAGGAGGCGTTTTTGCACGCGGATGGCCTGTTCAAAGGGCACCACATTCTGTTTGTGGAAGATATTGCCGTAAACCGCGAGGTCGTCCTTTCCATGCTCGAGCCTACCCTGCTTGAGATCGATTGCGCCGCGAACGGGCTGGAGGCC
>QMCD01002244.1_pt1 | contig 10882 bp, 10 predicted proteins | sample 1821841 | NCBI WGS metagenome assembly QMCD01 (sample SAMN01991225, study PRJNA193472) | Termite gut metagenome, whole genome shotgun sequencing project. | isolation source: worker | host: Macrotermes natalensis | reverse complement strand
TGAAGCGGGAAAGAGGGGGATTGTCAAGGGGGGCGAAGGGTGGAAATTCCGAATCCCCCTGCCCCCCTTGACGCCCAGCGGCAGCGTCATAACTATCCACGGTGGAAAATGTTTCCGTTTCAACAGCAGCGCAGGGGCGAGTTCAAATCCCGCCTCCCTATGTAACCGCAAGGCATTCACACAATCCTGTTTTACCCCTTACCTTCGCCTGTTCGCGAGCAGCAGCAGCCGCAGGAAGGAAAGGAACGCCGCGAGCGTGGCCGCCACATAGGTCATCGCCGCGGCGGAAAGTACCTTTTTTGCCTCGACTTGCTCCGTCGCCGTTAGCACGCCGGACGTTTCTATATTGGAAAGCGCGCGCCGGGACGCGTTGAATTCCACCGGCAGCGTGACAAGCTGAAAAATGACCACCGCGAAAAACACCCACGCGCCGATATCGATCAATATCCGCATGGCGGAAAAGAACATACCGATCAGCAAAAGCGGAAAAGCAAGGTTGGAGCACACAGACGCGACGGGCGCGAGGCGATGCCGCACTTTCATCGGGCCGTACCTTGTCGCCTTTTGCAGCACATGGCCGCATTCGTGCGCCGCGATGGCGACGGCGGCGATGGAATGCCCCGCGAAAACGCCTTCCGAAAGGCTTACGGTGTTGTTTCTGGGGTCAAAGTGATCGGTCATATTCCCTTCGATGCTTTGTATGGTAACACCTTGCACATTGTTTTGCCGCAGCATGGAACGGGCGAATTCCGCGCCGGAAACACCGCTTTGCGCGGGCACTTTGGAATACTTTTTATACGTGCTCGAAACCTTCACCTGCGCCCAGATAGATAGTATGAGCCCGGGGATCAGTATGAGCCACGTCCAGTCAAAAAAAAGCGGGATAAAAGGCATAGTATGGCCTCCTTTCAAGCTGCCGGCAAGGGCGCGGTCACCGTTTGTCAAGCCGCTCTAGTCAGTTGTACTGCATTACCCTCTCAAGCAATGCTCCAGCTTGTGAAAAACAGGCTGTCTATTTGTATAAGTACACACATGAGAGAACCCGCAATCCAAAAGAAGCTGATATGCTTCAGAAAAAGAACGCCCGACCTCGCTTGCGCGGTGTGCATCCGACCCTGTTGTGACGATTTTGCCGCCCAGTTCCGCATACCGCCTTATGATGCCGGGGTGCGGCAGCGGGCGGGAGAACGCGTCGTATGTGCTTGTGTTGACCTCTATCCCCTTGTTTTTTTTGATGAGCAGGCGCAGTATATCGTCCAGGAGCGCGGGAAAATCATCGTAAGCAAACGGTCGGTTTTCCGGCGCGTTGGGGTCGAGGCCGTTTCTCTCGACATATTTATCCATATACCCGATGTGACCGGCCACATCAAAATTATCGAACGACTTTATGCTGTCATATAGCTCCTGCAAATATTCACGCTGCGCCTGCCGCACTGTCTTGTCGTCAAAAAAGCCTCCATAATAGGGGTCTTTTCCATTCACGACGTGCTGCGAACACAGTATAAAATCAAACGGCATCGCTTTCGCCGCCGCTTCATAAGCGGGCAGGTCGGCAAGCACGATCCCCAGCTCGAGGCCCAGCTTCACGGGGAAACCGGCAAAACGCCCGCGCGCTTTTTCGATACTCGCGCGGTAGAGTGAAAAGTCGCAATCCTGCCGGGTATCCCCAACCGGGGGGTTGAGGTCGAAATGTTCGGTAAAGCAAACCTCACGAACGCCTTTTTCCCGCGCGGTTTCAACGATGTCCTCCATGGAAGAGTGCGCGTCGAACGAGACGGTTGAGTGGATGTGGTAATCGAACATAAGTTCCTCCTTCCGGTTTGGTTTGCCTATAGTATAATTCATATTATAAATTGAATCCAGTATAAAGGAGCAAAGGGAGTGGCTGATACGCATTGATTCCTCTATTTCAATTACGGCAGCGCGCCATTTGATACGCGCTTGCCCCGCCGGGCGTCTTTCCATTTCCTCTATTCTTCCCCGTTCGGCGCACGGGCGGGCGGTGAAGAATGGATTAGAAAAAACGCGCCTTTCTATTTGTGGATATATTCTATCATCGGGCAGCATTTTTTCTCATAGCGGAGTGCCCTTCCTGCTTTATCAATGACGGAGCGCCTGATGAATCGCCCGCGCTCGTGGCGAGCGGCCCACCACCACCTTTCCCGCGCGCAGCGCGGGAAAGGATGGACTCATCAACATAAAAAGTCTGTACCGCCCGGCGAGCCAATATCCACGCCGCCGACTATAATAATTTTTTCACTCACAAAATGTCCATCCCGGAACAAATAGGCCATTAGTGTGGTATACTATATAAGAAATCGAATATTGAAAAATGCCGTATTGTATTCCGCTGATTTTGGAAAGAGGGAAGCGCGATGCACGAAGCTGCTTACGAAAGTAAAGCCATAGAAGTGATACAGGTCGTAATCGTACTTGTTATAATTGCGAGTATGCTGCTGCCAATGCTGACGACTGCCGCGCAAGCGCAGCCCTCGGCCGACGATGCGGCCACGTTCGGCGAATATATGCGTTTTCGCGGCGAAGGCGCAAACCAGCTGCAAAGCGCGCTCAAAGAAACATTCCGGCTGTATTCCACCGGGCAGGGCGCGTTCCTCACGGGGCTGCTTTCCGGGCTGCCCTCGGGCGCCTCCGCCGTCGCCCTCTTTTGCTGCCTTGTCGTGGGCGGTTTTTTCCTTTCCGTATTCATCGCCGTGAAAAACGTGATACGGTATGTGTTTGACTGCCACAGGCTCAGTCTGATTTTATGGGTATACCTTGGCCTTATCTTTCTGATGACGCAATGCACAAACCCAGCCGAGGCGTTCTTTTGGTATGCCGGCGCGGTGCGGTATACGCTGCCCGCCATGGCGATGTTTTTTGGAATAGGCGTGGCTTTGAAATCCTTTCGGTATAAAAGGCCGGGGATCCGGTTTTGGCAGTTCACAGGCAGTGCGGCGCTGTTGTTTTTCGCGTGTGGCGGTTCCCTTGTGATCGCTGCGTTTTTATGCTGGATCGTGTTTCTGGGCGCAGTCAGCGCGTTTCTTTATAAAGCGCCTTTTAGGGGAAAGCTGCTGTTTTTACTTGCGGTTTGCGCCGCAGGGTTGTGGATCAATCTACTTGCGCCGGGGAGCGCGCCTGCCGCGCTGGGGTCGGGGCTGCCCGTAGCTGCCCGCGCGCCGTGGGTGCTGCCCGCTTTCCTTGCTTTCGTACTGCCGGTTTTGTTCGTGCCGGTAAGAAGTATTGCGGAACGGTCGGGTTTCGCGTTCGCGCACCCGCTGCGGTGCGTTGTTTTTTCGCTCACTGCCGTGGTGCCCATTCTCGTTCCTCTGTTCACCGGATACAGCGACGGTATGGGGCAGGCCTATGTACAGTGCGCCACCTGGCTTATATTCGCGCTGGTGTTCTTTAACTATGTTTATTTGGTTGGCGCGCGTGTGAAGGCGCGTGCCTAAGGACTGGGGATGCGAACCCGCTTTAATCAGCCATTACCTAAAAACCACGATAATGCCAGCTTCAATCACAGTATACCGAACGCGCTGTATTGACCATCGCCGTGGAAAAACTGCCCGTAAGAAACGCAAGGCATTCAAATTCCAGAAAATACGGCGCGGTCACATCATAAAAAAGCTGTACTTCGGGGGGGAATTCCGAGTCCTGTTCATAAAAAACTACTTTGAACGGGATTTTGGGGAGAAGGGTGAACCGCCATTCATGTTTTCCGGGCGCGTCTTCTATGCAGGTTCCCCCGAGCAACACAGCTGCTTTTGCGAACAGCGCGTAGTTTTGCCCGAATGCACGCACGAGCGGGTCGCTCATGATAGCTTTTTGCTGCGCGTTTCGTGCCTCAAGCGTGCCGTACAGGCTCTGGAATGGCACAAATTCATTTTTTGGCCGCCCCACGCCCGGGGAAAGCACATAGTAGAGCAGCACATTTTTTGTGTTGACCGGAACGGGCGCATCGTCCTGTGCGGCAACGCCCTGTCGGTCTATCACGTAATCACGCGCAAGGAAGCGGATGGCAAGCGTATCCCCGGAAAGCGAAAGGCCCAGCCTGCCGGAAATTTCAGCGAAATCACAGGCGGACAGCCTTGTGGTCAGGTGTTCATAGATCGCGTCATAGCCCCCCGGCATTACGGCTCCCCCACCATCGCTTCGCACGCAAGTATGACCTGAATATTCTCCAGCTCTATTGCATTGAGCTCACTATCCGCCACCGTGTGCAGATCCATGCTTGTATACCAGCTATATTGGCTGTAATGATTGCGGTAGATTTCCTTCTGAAAAGCGTTGCCGTGCCGCGCGAATATTTCGTTGCGCACAAACCCCAGCAATTCAGCCTGGCTGTATGCCGGATAGGCCGCCGTTTTTTCCAGCACTTGTTCCGCAGTCAACAGCACCTGCCCGGAATCGGGGAAGATAAAGCCGTTTTCATCGAAGGGAGCGGATGGATCGGCCTGCCCCGCCTGCTGTTCCTGCGGCGCGTTCACTTCGCGCAGGCCGCCGATTTCCACATCGGCGATGCTGTAGCCGTAAGCGCCCTGCGCGTTTTCTGCCAGCCACACGGACATCTCCGCTTCGTAAGTAACGCCCGGTTCGACTAACGTGAGGGCATAGTGGTAAGCCGTATCTTCGGAAAACGCCAACGGCGCGGTATCCGCATAAACCACATTGGAATACCCATTTTCGCCAATCATCACATAATAATCGGCGCCGTCCGCCACAACGGTGTAATTATCTGGGATAAAGTAACTGATTTGAAATGCCTGCGGCCCAAACGCGGACTGCATATACCGCTCGATCTCCTCCGCGGTCAGCTTCACACTTTCGCTGCCCTCGCGCGTACCCAATATACCATATTCCTTGCGCTCGGCGTACCGTTCGGCATTGACATATTGGTAGAGAAAGAGGTTGGCGAAATCACTCGGGAGCCTTTCGCCCGGGGAAAAATAATAACCGGAAAACTCCGCATCCGCAATATAGGCGAGGGGCAGGCAAAGGGAATCGAAGATCGCTTTGGGGATCATAGCGTTTTGCTGCGGCGCGGGCGTTTCGGAAGGCGGCGGTTCTGCGGAAGGCACAGCCGTTTCGCCGGATGGTGCCGCTTGCCGCCACGCGCTTGAACCAAGCGCAGGGAGCAGCGAACAGGCTGTGGCCGCAAAACAAAAAACCAGAAGAAACGAAAAAATAATAATTTTTTTCATTGACCTAAAACTCCGGAAAGTTAATACTATTATTTATTATATCATGAATGGGTGGCATTGCATACCCTTGCCTAACCAAGGGAGTACCCGGTTGCATTGATAAAGAGTCATCCGATGTAAAGAGTAAACCGCTCTTGCTGTTCCTTCTTCCGCCGGGGACGGCGTTATTTCAAATTCGCGATTTTTTTTGCCGTAAATTCGTCCGTAATCAATATGTTAAAAAGGCGGGCCCGCGCCGCGCCGAGAATGGAGGGCGCTTTGAATTCACCACCCGCCGCGCCGATCACATACGGCGTTTTTCTGAGTGCCTCCACGGGAACGGTGATCATACGCCCGCTGATGCTGAGCTTCGGAAGGTTGCCCTGCGCGTCATAAAAATGCGAGCATACGTTCCCAACGCACGCGTCCGCGATCAACTCGTCATAAATCTTTTCCAGTGTGTCTTCTTTTTTGACTGTTGTGGAATGCGCGGGGTCACCGTCGATGCCCACAATAGCGATATCCATGCGCATCATCTGTTCAAACAGGGCCTTGATGTCGTTGGAATTTTTCAGTGTCTCTGTAAGGGCCTCATCCTGCGAGATGAGCGGCGCCAAAAATGTGGACGAGGAAGAATTCTGGAAATTGGACGCGACCCGTTCACACAGCGTAGACGCCAGCGCATACGGGTTTTCAGACGATTGGGTACGCATGCCGCCTAAAAGCGGCACCACGGTAATGTCGCGCCGCGCGCTGTCCGGCGGGATATAATTTGTCATGGTTTGCAGCGTATTGCCCCAGCCGATACCCACCGTCATGCCGGATTTTAAGACATTCAGGAAATACTGCGCGGCCGCCGAGCCGATGCTGCTGTTTAGCGCTTCCTGCGACGGGCTGCCCACCGAAAGGATCTTTACGTCCAAAAGGCCCAGCTTTTTACGGATCACCTGTTCCAACTCGATATGGCGCTTGCCCATGCGCGTATCGTGTATCTCAAAGGTAATGATCCCTTCTTCCTTTGCTTCGCCGATCAGTTTGATCAGCGTGGGGCGGGAAATATGGAACAATTCGGCTATCTCCGATTGGGTTTTGCCCTCATTGTAATACAGGTAACAAGCCTTTAGCTTAATATAATAACGTTCGTCCGGTGATAACGGCATATTCTTCTACCCTTCACTTCATTTTGCGGCTGATTTTTCGAGAAAGGCATCCAGCATGCCGCGTGCCGCGGCCGCTTTTTCAGACGCCTCGCCATATGCTTTGCACAAGATATCGTACGCAGTCTGCAAATGTGCGGCGGCCTTTTCGTAATCGCCGGCCTTCGCGCAGGCATAGCCGAGGTTTTGGCAGAGCATGGCGTACTCCACGCTGTTTGGCATGTCGCGCGCTAAAATCGCCTCCGCCCGCGCGTAAGCTGAGACGGCGTCCTCATAGTTTTCCCGCGCCGCCAGCGTTGCGGCAAGATTGGCAAGCGCGGACGCGTACCGCACATCCTTTGTTCCGGCTTGCTCAAAAAGAGCGAGCGCTTCCTGCAAGTTTTCCTCCGCGCGCCCGTGCTCTCCCGTCTGCCGGTAAACGGCGGCAAGGTTGGCCTGAGCTGTCGCGATATCCTCTGAAAGTGCGCCGGACGTTTTTGCCGCGGCAAGCGCCTCCTCCATCAATTTTGCGGCCTCCGCCCCGTCGCCCTGCTCAAAGGTAAACAGCGCGAAGTTATTGAGCGTATTCGCGTAAAGGTCACTTTGCTTGCCCACGGTGCGCGCAAGCACGGCAAGCGATTCCCGGAAATAGCGTAGCGCGTTTTCCGTATCCCCCATAAGGCGGCAGGCGCCCGCGAGGTTATTGAGGCTGCTGCCGTATTCGGCGGTCTCCATGCCGAGGTGCGTCAGAATGAGCCGGGAAGCATACTCATATGTTTCGACGGCGGCGGCAAAACGGCTGGTATTTCTATAAAAATTCCCCTGTTCTGTTACAATAGCGAGGAACAGGGCATTGAACCCGCCGCAGCAAGGCTGGTGCGCTGTGCGCTGCCGCTGCAAATAACTGTCGATTTCTTCCGTGTTGCCTTTTTCATAGAGCGCGTCCAGTTGTGAAAAAAAATCTTCCGGCTTCATGGACATATTGTTTACGTCACACTGTTCCATGGGGAATCCTTTCGTGATTGTTACATATGTTAAGAGAGTAAACATTATTCAAACGTCTTTTTGCTCATTATACACCATTCCCACAAGAAATCAACTGTTTTTCACACATTTTTTGCTGTGGGTCAGGCGTTTTTCCCACAGAAAGGTTTTAACCGTCGCCGATAAAATTACGTTGACAACTGCGCGGAAATCGGCTAAAATAAAGCATATGGCAGTAACTTTTGAGAATTTGCTTTATATTTGTAAACAGCCAACAAGGAAACTTTCGGTAAAATCCGAAAAAACCACACGTAGGGATAAAGGAGCAGTGAGGCTTATGGAACTGACAAAAGAACAAATGAAAAAGATCTATCGCCAGATGTATTCTTCCAGAGTATTTGAAGAACGCGTAAACGAGATGTTCATGAAAGGGCTGATCCACGGGACGACGCATCTTGCGGTTGGGCAGGAAGCGACAGCGGCGGGCGCGGTGAACGCCATCCGCCCGGACGATTATATTATGAGCTCGCACCGGGGCCATGCGCACTGCATCGCGAAGGGCGCGGACTTAAAGCGCATGATGTGTGAACTGCTCGGCAAGCGCGACGGCTTTTGCAAGGGTCTTGGCGGTTCCATGCACATCGTAGATATCACCGTGGGCAACTATGGCGCGAACGGCGTTTTAGGGCCGGCCATCCCCATGGCGACAGGCGTGGCGCTCGCCATCAAAAAAGATAAGAGCGATAAAGTGATCGTGGACTTTTTTGGCGACGGCACAACAAACGAGGGTTTGTTCCACGAGGCGCTCAATATCGGCGCGCTTTGGAAGCTGCCCATTGTCTACTTCTGCGAGAATAATAAATACGGCATGTCCACGCCGGTGGAAAAGAGCGTTTCCGTACCGGATATCGCCACGCGCGCACAGGCATACGGCATACCCGGCGTCATTGTGGACGGCATGGACGTGCTTTCCGTGATAGAGGCGGTGGAACAGGCGGCCGCGCGCGCAAGGCGCGGCGAAGGGCCCACGCTGATCGAGGCGAAAACCTACCGCTACCTCGGCCATTCCAAGAGCGACAAGCGCGCGTACCGGACGCGTGAGGAAGAGGCCGAATGGAAGAAGAGAGACCCCATCAAAAACTTTGGGGAATATATGATGAAGAACGGCATAAGCGAGCAGGAGATAAACGATATCAGGGCAAGCATCGAGCAGGAATGCGAAGATGCGGTGCTGTATGCGCAGTCGGCGGAAGTGCTGCCGCTCGCGGAAGCGCAAGAACTCATCTTTGCATAACGGAGGAACTGATCAATGGCGAATATAACATATTTACAGGCAGTCGCTAGCGCGCTGCGGGAAGAAATGAAACGGGACGATAAAGTGTTCATGATGGGAGAAGACATGGGCGTATACGGCGGCTGCTTCGGCGTGACGCGCGGTTTCCTCGAGGAGTTCGGGGAAGACAGGATCATGGATACCCCCATATCGGAAGGCGGGTTCACGGGCGTGGCGATCGGCGCGGCGATGGCCGGCTACCGCCCCATCGTGGAATATATGTTTTCCGACTTTGTGACCTGCGCGATGGACCTTATCACAAACCAGGCCGCGAAAGCGCGGTTTATGCTGGGCGGGCAGGTGAAGGTGCCCATGGTTATCCGCACCCCCGCGGGCAGCGGCACGGGCGCGGCGGCGCAGCACTCCCAATCTTTCGAGGCGTGGTTTTGCCATGTGCCCGGGCTGAAGGTCATCATGCCTTCCACCCCCTACGACGCGAAGGGCCTGCTGAAAGCGGCTATCCGTGACGACAACGCGGTCATGTTCTACGAGCACAAGCTGCTCTACAGCACAAAAGGCGAGGTGCCGGACGAGGAATACGTGCTGCCCATCGGCAAGGCGGATGTAAAGCGGCAGGGCAAGGACGTTACGATCATCAGCTATTCCCTTACGCTGTTAAAAGCCCTTCAGGCGGCGGAAATGCTGGAAAAAGACGGCATAGACGCGGAGGTTGTGGACTTGCGCACCTTAACGCCGCTTGACGCGGAGACCATTATCGCTTCCGCGAAAAAGACGGGCCGTGTGCTGGTGGCGCATGAAGGCGTGCAGAAATTCGGCGTGGGCGCGGAGGTCGCTTCGGTCATAAACGACAGTGAAGCGTTCTTCTGGCTGGATAGGCCGGTTCGCCGGTTTGGCGGCGCGGATATGCCTATCCCGTATTCACCGCAGCTTGAAGCGCAGGTCGTTCCGCAGGCGGACACCATTTACGAAACAGTAAAAGACTTACTGAAATAAGGGGGGCAAAACGATGAAAAGAGTGATGTCCACACCCGCGGCGCGGCGCGTGGCGGGCGAGAGGCGCATCGACATAAGCGCCATCCGCGGCACGGGGGAAGGCGGCTATGTGCAGCTTTCGGACGTGCTTGCCTTTAAAGGCGGCAAGGCGACCTTCCTTGCGCGGGCGGTCGCCGAATACCTGGGCGTAGATATCCACGCGGTCACGGGCGATGGCACTGTGAAAAAAGCGGATGTGCTGGCCTATAAAGAACGGATGGGGCAGGATCGGGTTGTTCCGCTGGACAACATGCGCAAGACGATCGCGCGGCGGATGGCGGAAAGCCTGCGGACGGCAGCGCAATACACGATCATGTCCGAAGCGGACTGTTTTGAGCTTAAGAAATTTATGAAGGCCTACACGGCGGATTGCCTTGCGGCCACCGGCATAAAGCCCACCTATACGGATTTGCTTTTAAAGGCCTGCGCCGTCGCGCTGAAAAAGAACCCGATGATCAATTCTTATTTCATGGACGACCACCTGCTTTTAAAAGGCGATGTGAATATTGGTATCGCGGTGTCGCTGGGTGAAAAAGGGCTGATCGTGCCCAACATCAAAAATGTGCACATGCTTTCGCTGCAAGAGATCACAGAAAAACGCGCGGCCGCAGTGGAACGCGCGCGCGCCGGGAAGCTTGCCCCCGAGGAGTATGAGGGCGGCACGTTCACGATTTCCAATTATGGGCGGACGCCGGTGCGGTATTTCACACCCATCATAAACCTGCCGGAAAGCGCCATACTGGGCGTGGGCAACATGACGGACACCGTTGTGCCCATCGAGGGCGGTATGGGCGTGCGGCCCATGCTGGGGCTTTCCCTTACGGTGGACCACAGGCATATCGACGGTACGACGGGAGAAAAATTCATTGCGGACTTGCGGGAAGTGCTGGAGCACCCCGCTATGCTAAGCGAGTAGGCCAAAGAAAGGATAGAGGATCATGGGAAACTTTGTGACAATGCCTAAACTGGGCATGACAATGGCGGAAGGCAAGATCATCAAATGGCTGGTGGCGGAAGGCGCTACCGTGGAAAAAGGAGATTATATATTCGAGACGGAGACGGATAAAACTTCGCTGGAGGTAGATTCCCTGTATGCGGGCACACTGCTCAAGATTTATTACGGGGAAGGCGACACGGTGCTTGTGAACGAACCGGTTGCGTATATCGGCGAAGCGGGGGAACAGGTTCCCGAAATAGAGAAAAAAGAAGCAACGCCCGCCGCCGCTTCCGAACCCGCGCCCGCCGCCGCTCCGGCT
>QMCD01002243.1_pt1 | contig 10886 bp, 10 predicted proteins | sample 1821841 | NCBI WGS metagenome assembly QMCD01 (sample SAMN01991225, study PRJNA193472) | Termite gut metagenome, whole genome shotgun sequencing project. | isolation source: worker | host: Macrotermes natalensis | reverse complement strand
TGGCGCTGGCGATCGTGGGAAGCCTCCTGTCCTTCACGCGCATCAGCGATGAAATGCGGGACCGCGATCTGCGGCGCATGGTGGAAATCCTGGGCTATGACGAGGGCCTTCCCGTGGCGGGCATTAGTGTGTCGGCGCCTGTTGCAAGGCTGCCGCAAAGCGGGGTGCAGCAGGCCGCGCGCGATGTGAAACACGCGGCGGCGCAAATTTCCCTGCGGATGGGCGCAAAACAGTAGAGTTGTAGTGCCTGGAGGAATGAAGGGGGGAGGCATATTTTTTATTCGTAAATGATGAACAGCATTCGTTATTACCGAATTATTAGAGTGAGAAGGGAGCTTCCATGGAAAAAATCAAGGTGGGTATTATCGGGCCCGGGAACATTGGCACAGACCTGATGTACAAGGTGATGAAAAGCAAAAACCTGGAAATGAAGCTGATGGCGGGGATTGTGCAGTCGGAGGGCCTAAAGCGCGCGGAGGGCCTTGGCTTCCACACATCTGTGGAAGGCGTGAACGCCGTGGCGGCAGACGGTGATGTGCGCATTGTGTTCGACGCCACCAGCGCCGCTGCCCATTTGCACAACGCCCCTATACTGAAGGCCGCCGGCAAAATTGTGATAGACATGACCCCGGCCGCCGTTGGCCCCTATGTGGTGCCCTGCGTCAATTTGGACAGCCTGCCCGCCAATACCGATAATTTTAACATGGTTACGTGCGGCGGCCAGGCCACAGTGCCCATTGCCTACGCGATAAACCGCGCGGCAAACACGGAATACACAGAGATTGTGGCGGCTATTTCCTCCAAAAGCGCCGGGCCCGGCACACGCGCCAACATTGACGAATTTACCGAGACCACGGCAAAAGCCCTGGTAACGGTGGCCGGGGCCAAGCAGGGGAAAGCCATTATTGTACTGAACCCCGCCGAGCCGCCGCTGATGATGACCAACACCATCTACGCGCGGGTGAACGAGCCGGATGAGGCCAGGATACGCGCTTCGGTGGAAGAAATGGTGAAGCAGGTGCAGGGCTATGTGCCGGGCTACCGCTTGCGCGTGCCGCCCGTGGTGGAGGGAAACAAGGTTACCGTTATTATTGAGGTGGAGGGCGCGGGCGACTTTCTGCCTGCGTATTCCGGCAATTTGGACATCATCAACCAGGCCGCCGTGGCTGTGGCCGAAAAGCTTGCCGCAAGGGAACTGGCGGCACAGGAGGGCAAAACAATATGAGCAAGCGGAAAGTATATGTGGTGGACACCACCCTGCGCGATGGCAGCCACGCCGTGAGCCATAGCTTTACCGAGGAGCAGGTGCGTGCCGTTGCAAGCGGGCTGGACAGGGCCGGCGTGGGCTTTGTGGAACTGAGCCACGGTGACGGCCTTGGCGGTTCCTCCTTCAACTATGGGTTTTCCCACACCAACGAACTGGCCCTGCTGCGCGCCGCGGGCGAAGTGATGCACAGTGCAAAGCTGGCCGTGCTGCTGATACCGGGCGTGGGCACTATTGAAGATTTGAAGCGCGCCGAGGACGCCGGTATCAAGGCGGTGCGCGTGGCAACGCATGTTACCGAGGCAGACGTGTCCATCCAGCACATACGCTATGCCAAAAGCAAGGGGCTGTTCACAGTGGGCTTTTTGATGATGGCGCACATGGCAAGCCCGGATGTGATTGTGCAGCAGGCAAAGCTGTTCGAGGCCGAGGGTGTGGACTATATCAACATTGCAGATTCCGCCGGATACATGACGCCCGGCGACGTGCGCGCACGCTTTATTGCGCTGAAAGCGGCCGTGAATGTGCCCCTTGGCTTCCACGCGCACAACAACCTGGGCCTTGCCATGGGCAACAGCCTTGCCGCACTGGCCGAGGGCGCCGAGTATTTGGACGCCACCTGCCGGGGCCTGGGCGCCGGTGCGGGAAACACGCAAATGGAGGTGCTGTGCGCCACTTTGCAGCGCATGGGCTTTGATACCGGCACGGATATTTACGCCTTGATGGATGTGGCGCAGAACACGGTGGAACTCCTGATGCAGCGCCCACAGGCAATACGCACCGATTCCCTGATGCTGGGTTATGCGGGAGTGTATTCCAGCTTTTTGCTGCACGCGCGCAAGGCGGCCGAAAGCTTTGGCCTTGACGTGAAGGACATATTGATTGAGCTGGGTAAACGCAAGATGGTGGGCGGCCAGGAGGACATGATTGTGGATGTGGCCTACGAGCTGGCGAACGGGAAAAGTTAGTGATAATTGCTAAAAACGGTTAGATACAACACCGCAAAACGACAAGGTTTTACATTTTTTCTTGACAATCTAATCATCATAACATAATATTGTCATTACAAGTTGCGGGGCTTGGAGACTGTATTATAACCTGGCAATAACATGCTGCAGAAACCCGCGCAACGGTGGTTTATCGGCAACATATTTAGGTAAGGGAGAAATGGCAATGAAAAAGGCATTATCGATGATTCTGGTACTAACAATGGTTTTTCTGCTGGCAGCCTGCGGTGGCGGCAGCGCCGCCAGCGTAAGCAGCAAACCCCCCGAAGAAGGCGGCGTGCCTGCGCCAACGGGTGACGTGAACGAGGAAATTAGCGGCGAGCTCACCTTCTGGACGCAGGACAACGAGATTTGGTCGTCATGGTTCATGCCCGCCATTGAGGGTTTCCGTGCGCAATATCCCAACATCACCATCGTGGACGAGTACTTCCCCACTTTTGCCGACAAGATGACCCAGGCCTATTCGGCCGGCGAGCAGCCCGACGTTGCCCAAACCTGGCAGGGCGTTAGCCACTGGGCCAAGGCCGGCCACCTGCTGCCGGTGCCCGAAAGCTTCGCCTTGGAAGAGAACTTCTACGAAGGGGCTATCGTCAGCAAAAAGTTTGAGGACCAGTACTACTGCGTGCCCAGTGAAATCAACATCGAGAGCCCCACGCTGTACGTGAACATGGACATTTTGGAGGCCGAGGGCCTGAGCCTGCCCGAGGGCTGGGTGGAGAACAATGGCCCCGCCAGCTGGGCCGAGCTGCTGGAATTTGCGAAGAGCCTTACCAAAATTGACGGCGGAGTTGTAATGCAAAGCGGGCTGGCCTATGTTTACGCCCAGTGGGAAGCCATGTTTGCCTCCCTGATTTGGCAGTACGGCGGCGACTACCGCGACGAGGCGGGCGGCGTGGTGCATTTCGACACCCCCGAGGCCCGGCAGGCCCTTGAATTTATGCTGAAGTACCAAGACGTAAACGACCCCGATTGCATCAGCGACAACGGCCAGGCCCGCTACGAGCTGTTTGTGCAGGGCGCGGCCGCCATGTGCATGGGCGCCCCCTGGTATGCTTCTTCCTTCTCGGTAGATGCGCCCGACATGAACTACCAGGTGTTCAACATGCCTGCCATGGTGGAAGGCGCCGAGCCTTACAACCTGGCCACCGGCGGCTGGGGCTACATCGTTTCGTCCGATTGTGAATATCCCGAAGCCGCGTGGGCCTTTGTGGAATACATGAGCAGCCCCGAAGTGGTTGGCAGCTGGGCCATGCACTGCGGCACCCTTAGCGCCCGCAAGGACGCCGAGATGAACCTGGAGTACGACCCCAATGTGGGCAGCGTGCAGAAGGCTTTGTCCATTGCGCAGGAAGTTTTGCAATATGGCCAGGAAGACGGCGCCTACACCCTGTCGCCCAGCGAGCTTATCTACAACATTGTGCGTGTGCAGCTGCAGCAGGTGCTGGAAACCGGCGACATAGACGCCGCGCTGAAAACAATGGAGGCGGAAGGCAACGCCATGGTTGCCGAAAACCTGGGCAGATAATGGCGCTGTAGTGAGTGATGTGATATAGTGAAACAGTAGCACGGCGGGCAGTGGATTTTAGCCCTTTGCCCGCCGTGCGCCATTTTTGGGGAGGCATGAAGGATGAAAGCGCAAGGCCGGAAGTATTCCCTGCGCGAGCGGCTGATGATGAGGCAAAGCAGACGCCGGATATTCGTGTGGGCAATTTTGATACCCGTGCTGGCATGGTTCATGGTTTATATGTTCATTCCCCTGGTTTCCGTGGTTGTGTACAGCTTTACAAACGCCAAAATGCAGTACCCGGACATGGAGTTTGTCGCTCTCGACAATTACGTTAAGATGTTCACCGCCGACCCCCTGCTTCCCATTGCCCTGCAAAACACCATTGTGGCTGTGCTCATCATCATGCCCGGCGTGCTGATATTATCGGTTTTGCTGGCAGCAGGGATGAACGCCGCCAGCGACAAGCTGCGGGAAGCCTTTACCTTCTTCTATTTCCTGCCGTCCGTGGTGCCATTGGCGGCTGTCTCGCTTGTGTGGATGTGGCTGTACCACCCGCAATACGGCTTGTTCAATGCCCTTTTCGGCGTGGTGGGCCTGGGGCCCTTTAAGTATTTGCAGGACAGCGGCTCCGCTCTTATCTCCATCTGTGTTGTGCAAATATGGTACACCTTTGGCTATTACGCGGTTATTTTGCTGGCGGCCATGCGCGGCATCTCGCCCGACATCTATGAGGCAGCCGACCTTGACGGCGTTGGCCCCATTGCCCGCTTTTTCCGCATCACCCTGCCGCTTATAAAGCCAAACCTCATTTTTGTGTCCATCATGTCCACCATAAGCGCGTTTATGCTGTTTACTCCGGTGGACGTGCTTACCTTTGGGCGCGGCACGCCGGGCACCTCCACCATGGTGCTTATGCTGAAAGCCAAGATAGACGGCATACAGCTGGGCGACACCGGGTACGCCTCGGCAATCTCCATTTTAATGCTTGCCATTATACTGGCGGTAAGCTTGGTACAGTGGCTGCTTTCCAGCGAAGGCAAGCGCGGCGGCACAAGAGGCTGAGAAGGGAGAGATGAAGGATGCTGCATAAAGGAAAACGGCTTGGTGCCGGAAAGGCGGCCATCTACGTGTTGCTGCTGGTTGGTTCGCTGCTGATGATATTGCCTTTGGTATGGATGCTTCTTTCTTCCATGAAGGGAAACTCCGAGCTTTTGCGCGTACCACCAACGATATGGCCGCAGGACAACCATCTGGTGGAGAATTATTCCAAGGTGTTGGAAGGCACCGCCTCGTTCAAGTTTTTACGCTATTACGCCAACAGCGTGGGCACCGCGCTGCTGAACACGGCGGTTAGCGTATTTTCGTCGGCCATTGTGGGGTATGTATTTGCCAAGTACAAGTTCCGCGGGCGCAATTTTTTGTTTCTTGTAATGATGGCCTGCATGATGATTCCCTACGAAACGCTGATGGTGCCGCTGTACAAGCTGATGGTGGGCCTGGAGTGGACAAACACCTATCTGGTGCTTACGGTGCCCTATTTTGTAAACATCTTTGGCATTTTCTTGATGCGGCAATTCATGGTGGATATACCGGACGACTATATAGACGCCGCCGAGATTGACGGATGCAGCCAGTTCCGCACCTTCTCCTCGGTGATAATGCCGCTGACCCGGCCGGCCCTTGCGGCTTTGTGCATCTTCATGTTCATGTCCACATGGAACAGCTATATGTGGCCGCTGATATCGGTGCACAGCAAGGATTTGTTTACCCTGCCAGTGGGCTTGGGCGCACTGTTTAACGACCGCGGCAACCAGTTCGACATTATTATGGCGGCCTCGTCCCTGTCCATCATTCCCATATGCATCATCTTCGGCTTTGCGCAAAAGCAGTTTGTAAAGGGCATTACCATGGCGGGCATTAAGGGCTGATTGCCGCTGACCGGCTGAACGCGCTTTGTGTATTGCGTTACCTTTAGATGGTGTCGGCACCAACTAGTTAAACCGCTGTAAGGGGATAATTGTTATGGCAAGCGATATGGCATTGGCTGTGAACAAGCAACTGGCTGTACCACTGTACTTTCAATTAAAAGAGACACTGCGCAAGCGTATTGCAACCCGGGAATGGAAGCCGGGCTGCAAGATACCCACAGAGGAAGAGCTGTGCGGGATGTATGCCGTGAGCCGCACCACCGCCCGCAAAGCCCTGGAGGAATTGCAACGCGAGGGCTATTTGGAAAAAAAGCAGGGCAAGGGCACCTTTGTCAGGAATATCCTGATAGAGCAAAAGCTGGGCAAGTTTTACTCCTTTAGCGAGGATTTAAAAAAAAGGGGCGTGCAGGAAAAAGCCCGGATGCTGGAATTTGAAATTGAAGCCTGCGCAGGGGATGTGGCCGCCGGGCTGCGCGTGGGGCAGGGCGAGCAGGTGTTTAAAATTAGCCGCCTGCGCCTTGCAGACGAAACCCCCTATGCCCACGAGGTCTCCTACATTCCCTGCCAGGTTGCGGCCGGTTTAACCGAGCAGATGGTGCGGCAGGATGGGCTGTACCGCTCTCTGGGCCAGTTGGGCATCAGCGTGGACAACGCGGTGGAAAAACTGCGCGCTGTGAACCTGGACGCGGAAACGGCCTGCCTGTTGGGCACACGCCCCGATGCGGCCGCCATTCACCTGATACGCACGGCGGGCTGCGGAACCGTGACCGTGGAGTATTGCGTTAGCACTGTTGTGGGCGATTTCTTTAGCTACACCGTGGAATTGAACTAGAGTGTGTTAACACGCCCCCAAAGCACATCTCTAAAATAGCATCCAATGGCAGCACCGCCGCCAGGGAAGGTTTTTATGGCAACGGCTCTTGTCAAGAATTCGCGCGCAGAATTATTGACCGCAAAAACAGGCGCGTTGTTTTTGCGGTACCTGTTTCCCAGCGTGGCGGCCACCATGATGGTGGCACTGAACTTTTTTATAGACGCCCTGTGTGTGGGCAATGTGCTGGGGCAAAGCGCCATTGCGGCGCTGAACATATCCCAGCCGCTTCCCGGCATATTATACGGCTTTGGCTACTTGTTTGGGGTGGGCGGCTCAACCCTGTTTTCGGCCTATCTGGGCAAGGGCGATAAACAGAAGGCAAGACGGGTGTACACCACCTGCTTTATTACGCTGGCCTTGATTGTGGTAAGCATTGGGGTGCTGGGGCTGTTGTTTTTAGACCCCCTTACCGCCTTTATGACCAGCGACGCCGTTAGCCTGCGGGCCGGTGTGCGGGAATATTTGCTGTACACCTTTATTTTGGCGCCGTTTTTTGGCATTGAGACCTTTTTGGTAACCTTTGTGCGCAACGACGGCGCGCCCCGCATCTCGATGATTGCTACTTTAAGCGGTTGTTCGCTGAATATTATTCTAGACCTGCTGTTTGTGGTGGTGCTGCGCTGGGGCATTTGGAGCGCCGCCCTGGCCACCTCTGTTGCGGTGGTGTTCAGCAGTGTCATCCTGTTCAGCAGCACCTTCCGCCCCAAAAGCTCACTGCGCTTCATCAAAAAGGGGTTCTCCGCGCGGGAACTGGGCTTGGCCGTGCGGCTTGGGGCACCCAGCTTTTTGTCAGAGCTTACCATAGCCATTGTTACACTGGCCTTTAACAGTGTGCTGCTCATGATTTCGGGCCAAACGGCGGTGGAGGTTTACGGCGTTATTGCCAACATGACCTTGGTGGTTGGCAATGGCCTTGCCGGTGTTACCAACGCAATGCACGCGCTGGTAAGCATCAATGCCGGCGCCGGCAAGCAAATGCGGGTGCGCAGCCTGCTGAAAATGACCACCGTTGCCTCGCTGGGGCTGGCCGCGTTTTTCACCCTGCTGGGCCAGCTGTGGCCGCAGGCGCTGATACGGGTGTTTGTACAGCCCGACGCCGCCTTTATGAGCATGGCCGTGCCCAGCGTGCGCATTGTGTTTATCTCCTATATTTTTGTTGCCGTAAATTTGCTGCTTGGGGTGTATTTCCAGGCGGTGCAGGCGCCGGGGGAGGCACTTACCCTTACCCTGATGCGCGGGGTGCTGTTCCCGGTTGGCACGGTGATGGGCTTTGCGGTGTTCATGGGTGTTAATGGTGTGTGGGCCGCCACCGTTTGCGCCGAGGTGCTGGCCCTTTTGCTGGGCGTGTGGCTGTTTGCACGTGTGCAGCGCGGCCTGCGGGACAAAAACTACGCCAGGTTACAGTATTTTGGCCGCCGCAGGGCACAGGAAAACATTGAGGGCATCTTAAACGAGCTGGGCGCCGGAGATTTAACCGGTTTTTTGGATGTGATGGAACGCTGCAACGCCTGCGACGAGCGCAGCCAGGGGGTGCCGGCCTATATTGGGCTGGACGACTTGACCAGCGACTACGAAGGCGGTTACAGCCCCGCCTATGACGACGAGGACATGGGCCTGCTGCTGGCTGTGGGTGCGCTGCTGTTCACCGATTTGTACGAGCAGGACGACAGCTACATGCGGGAAAAAAAGCTGGACGAAACCTACCCTGCCGCCGCCCCGGCCATGAACGCCCTGGCCCGCAAATGCTTCCGCTTTATTTATAACGACGAGACGGATGAAACCCAGCTGGTGCCCTATTTGGCCCATGGCCGGGAGGAGGAAAAGAACCCCCCTGTCCTGCCGCCATACTTTGCCGCAAATGGTGTAAACCCACAAAAATAAACACACAGGCGAGGTTGTATGAGAAATTTTGACGTGCAAAAATTTGCCACGGAACTGTGCAGGGACAAGCGCAACCTTGAAATGTTCCGCTACTTGGTGAATAACGCGTATATACGTGTTGTGAACTATCACAACACCAATTTGCAGGACGCCGCCCGCTTTGAGGCGGAAATAGCGTACTTCGCCAAGCATTTTTCCCCGGTAAGCCTTGCGGATATCGACGCGTTTTTTACAACGCGCAAGTGGAACAAGGAAAAGCCGGGCCTGATTCCCGCCATTTTTGAGGGCTTCCGCAGCCACTACGATGTGATTGCCCCCATTTTGGACAGGTACAATTTCCGGGGCTGGTTTTACATTCCCAGCTTTTTTATGGACGTGCCGGTGACGCAGCAGCTGGCCTACAGCCAGCAGCACGAGCTGGACGTTACCCAGCCGGAGATGTACCCCGACGGCCGCTTTGCCATGAACTGGGGCGAGGTGGTGGAACTTTCGCAGCGGCACGAGATATGCTGCCACACCGGGAACCATTTCCAAATATCCAAGCAAACGCCCGACGAAGACATGCAGCGGGAAATTGTGGAAGCCAAGCGCCTGCTGGAGGCAAAAATAGGGCGGCCGGTGGATGTGTTTTGCTGGCTGTATGGTGAGGAGTACAACTACAATATCCGCGCCCACAAGTTTTTGGAACAGGCCGGCTATAAATATGTGCTAAGCAACCTGAAGCTTGAGAAGATTCGATAGGGGGCAGCGGCGATGACAAACGATATTTTTGAGATTTTGAAGGGCCTGGACAGCGGCAACAAGGCCCGCTACCAGCAGGTGATGGCCTATTGCGACACCCGTGTTACGGCCGACGAGGGCATACCGGCCATTATTGCGCTGGATGATTTGACAAGCGAGGAAGGCGGGACCTATACGCCGGCCCCTGCCGACGAAGGTGTGGGCTTGCTGCTGGGGGTAAGCGCCATGCTTTACACCAACCTGTATGAACAACGCCCCAAAAAAGCGGATGACAATTACCCGGCCATTTGCCCGGCCATGAGCGCCGTGGCGGAAAACTGCTTCCGCGTAAGCGCCACAGAGGAGGGCTTTGCCCTTAACCCCTACCGGGACGTGATGAGCGATTTTACCGGCGCGAAGGAATGAATGCGCGCAACAGGAGGATGCAGTGATGGCGCAACCGCTGAACACAACCTGCGCTTACCCCGGTGGCAGCGCGGCCGAAATGATGGGCCGCCTTAGCGCGGGCGGGTATATCCGGGTGGTGAATTACCACAACACAAAGCTGCGGGACACCGCCCGCTTCGAGGCGGAGATTGCCTATTTTGCGCGGCATTTCTCCCCGGTGCGCCTGGCAGATTTGGACCAGTTTTTTGCCACCCGCAAATGGCACAAGAACAAGCCCGGCCTCATTCCCGCCATTTTTGAGGGCTACCGCAACCATTACGATGTGATATACCCTATATTGGAGAAATATGGCTTTACTGGGTGGTTTTATGTGCCCAGCTTCTTTTTGGATGTGCCCGTGCCCGAGCAGGACGCCTTTTGCAAGGCGCACCGCCTGCGCAGCACCGCACAGGACGAATACCCGGACGGCCGCTATGCCCTTACCTGGCAGGAACTGGAGCAAATGGCGCAGAACCATGAGGTGTGCTGCCACACCGGCACGCACTTCAATTTGGACGAAGACTCCAGCGAAGAAGAGATGCGGCGGGAAATCATCGACGCGAAAAAACGCCTTGAGGCAGGGATAAACCGCCCGGTGGATGTGTTTTGCTGGCTGGGCGGCAAGGAGTATCACGAGTACCCCAAAAGCCACCCTTACATTAAGGAGGCCGGTTACCGCTATCTTGTTGGCAACCTGAAAATACAGAAAATTGGGTGATTGGTGTGAACACGCTTTAGGTATCATGGAATCGAACCGCGGGGTTCGGATACATGACACCTAACCACACAGCAACAGGGAGGCATGCCATGAGAAGCGCGGATATTCTGCGGCGGCCGGATTTTTGCTTCAACCGCTCAGTGTACAAATCCATGGGTTTTTCCAACGATGAGCTGGAAAAGCCCATCATAGGGGTGGCCAACACCTGGAGCGAGTTGGTGCCCGGCAGCTATAACCTGCGCGCGCTGGCCGGGCACGTGAAAAACGGCATTTATGCCGCGGGGGGCACGCCTGTAGAGTTTGGCGTTAGCGGCGCCTGTGATGGCACCGCCCAAGGCAACGAGGGCATGCACTTTATTTTGCCCAGCAGAGAGCTTATTGCCTACGATGTGGAAGTGATGGTGCAGGCCCACCAGCTGGACGCCATAGTGCTGATGGGCAGCTGCGACAAGATAGTGCCCGGCCTTTTAATGGCCGCCGCGCGCCTGGGGCTGCCCGCCATTTTGCTGCCCGGCGGCCCCATGCTGGGCGGGCGGGTGT
>QMCD01002241.1_pt1 | contig 10887 bp, 6 predicted proteins | sample 1821841 | NCBI WGS metagenome assembly QMCD01 (sample SAMN01991225, study PRJNA193472) | Termite gut metagenome, whole genome shotgun sequencing project. | isolation source: worker | host: Macrotermes natalensis | reverse complement strand
TGTGCCGCTCCATGCGTAGGTGTAGCTGTCCGCACCCTCGCCGGTGGCGATAAAGGTCACGGCGTCGCCTTTGAAATAAACCGTTTGACCCGGACGATACACCGCTCTATCGGTAAATAAAAACATCTGCTTTCTGGCTTTTACCGGCACATTCGCATTATTGTCATATAAATAATACGTATAGTTTTGAGATAATAAAACATCTGATTTATAAGACAGTTCAATCAAAACGGATTCGTTTCTTGCCGATTTCAGATACTCAAACCGACCGTTTTTCAAAGAAGTTAATTGGGCTAATTCTGTAGTTTTTCTTTGACGAGATTGATTATCGTACGTTCTCGAAAACAACCGTACATTCACGCCTGAAAGCGACTTACCGGTGCGGCGGTTGAGCACAAGACCTTCCAATTTTTCGCCTACCGAATTGGAAACTAAAGCCAACTCGCTAACACCAAAAAATTGCGCTTCCAAATCAATTTGATTGGCTGAAATATTTTTATCCGGCGAAGCAAACAACACGTAATAGCCAACAGGCAAAGGCGAAAGCGACAATTCAATACGATGATTTTGATAATCGCCCGGATTTGAAACTGCTGTTTTCCATTGCTTGAAAAAAGTTTGTTTAGAAGCCAATTTTGTGAAAAACACACTGCGATCATCTAAAAATTCAGAACTCTTCAAATCCTCTTCCGACAAGCGATACAGCGAAAAATAAACCGTATCCGTATTGGCATAACGCATCAAATACAAATTATATTGATCCGGCAAAACGACCTCTTGCATTTGCAACGAAATTTTGGGTTGTTGAACCTGACCTAAAAGCGCTTTCGCAGATGTTGCAAACGGCGTTTGCGCATAACGTTCCAAAAGAATACCGGCATAATCCAACGCCGTTTTTTTATCCCATTTATAATCTTCCGAAACGAGATTATTGTAGCGATTTCCAAGTTCATTGTGAAATTCCGCCAATGCCCAATAAAGTTGTGCAGTCGCTTCGTGTTCGGGATAAATTAGTAAATACTCTTGAAGCGCCAATTGATAAAGACTATCCGCATATTCAAACACGGCTTTTTTGCGCACCCACGCCAATCGCTGTAAATCCAAGGGAATTAAAATTTCCGCTTTGGAATTTTGTGCGTGAAATTGACACAATATTTGATATGTTTTCAAAATTTGATAATCTAACGAAAAAGTATCCATCGTTGGAATATCAAGGGTTTTGAACATACCGGATTGAGATAAATATTGCGGATTATCAACAATGAAACCATCTTGCGGTTGAGTCAGCCGCAAATCCTCGCTACTCCAAACGTTAATCGCCCGAAACGCCAATAAATCAAACAGCGTCGGACGTTGAATTTCACTTTCATCACTGCCCAATTCCAAAATCGCCTTATAATCCCGAACACGCCGGTTTTGCAAAATCTCACGAGGTTTCAAAGAGGCTTTGTAATAATCTATACATTGTTGCAAAAGCAATCTCGTATCCCACGTGCGAACATCCGTCATATCCGGATTTACAATGGGTGTGCGTGCAAAAATTTCATACCGGTTTTGTTGCAAATACGACCACAAACATTCCGCAATCATGGAGTTGACAATCGCCTGTTCAATGGTATCAAACCGACTCAATTCCGATTGAAAATGCGCAATGGTTTTTACCAATGGCTCTTCCTCTTTTTCGCCAATCAACTTTGCCGTTTCAATCAGATTTTCCAAGCCTTTCGTAGGTTGCGAAACTAAAAATCCGATGCTAAAAAAAACAAGGATTGAGATGTAAATGATTCGTTTCATATCTGTGGTTAATTTTTATAATATTCGTAAGGGCGAGGCATGCCTCGCCCCTACATGGACACCCCTACATTGCGACTAAACTGAAATCTATACTACGTATCTGATGCGTCAATGCTCCAACCGAAATATAATCCACACCGGTTTCCGCATAATTGCGAATGGTTGATTCCGTAATGCCTCCCGATGCTTCGGTTTCGTAACGTCCGGCAATTATTTCAACGGCTTTTTTCAAATCCGCCGGCGAAAAATTGTCAAGCATGATTCGCTGAACACCGCCTCTTTCCAACACTTGCGACAATTCATCAAAATTCCGGACTTCAATTTCTATCGCCAATTTTTTTTGCGTGCGTTGTAAATATTCATGCGTTGCATCAATGGCTTGCTTGATTCCTCCTGCAAAGTCAATGTGATTATCTTTAATCATGATCATGTCGTAAAGTCCGAACCGGTGATTTTCTCCACCTCCGGTTTTTACGGCCATTTTTTCAAGCAAACGCAGATTTGGCGTGGTTTTTCGTGTGTCTAAAATTTTGGCTTTGGTTCCGTTCAACAGATCAACCAAACGCCGGGTTTGCGTCGCAATTCCACTCATGCGCTGCATAAAATTGAGTGCCAAACGTTCGCCCGTCAAAATGGAACGCGACGAACCTTTTACTTCAAACACCACATCGCCGGGGCTTACAGACGTTCCATCTTTGATGAATGCTCGAAATTCCAACGTCGGATCAACTTGGAAAAACACCTGTTTGGCAACATCAACACCGGCCAAAACACCCGCCTCTTTAACCGTTAAAACCGCCGAACCTGTTGCTGTTTGCGGAATACAGGCCAACGACGTGTGGTCGCCATCGCCAATATCTTCTTGTAGGGCTTGAGCAATTATTTCATCAAGCGAACGCATTATTTTTTGCGTGTTTTAATATAATCTGCATTCAACGCTTCAAGGATTTCGCCCGTAATGTCCATGGTTGGCAACGAATAAAGCACTCCGCTTGTGCGTGCTTTCGACATGATGATCGTGTAATTATCATGCGCTTTATTGTATTCTTCAACAAATGCGAAAATTTTGTCTTGCACCTCTTGATTGCGTTGGGCGCGGGTTTCCATCAATTGTTGTGTGTATCTTTGCTCCAACTGTTGCAAATCTTGTTGACGTTTTTGTAATTGTTCTTCTTTCTTTTTTTGTTCGCTCAATGTCAATGTTCCACCGATCTTCAAATAATTTTCATAATCCGTTTGAAAATTTTTGGCCTGACGTTGCAAATCATCAGAAAGTTTTTTATCAACGCCTTCCAAATCTTTCATCACATCGGCTACCATGTCGTAATTTGCAAAAATCGAATCGGTATCAATCATCGCAATCGTAATCGCATCGGTTGAAACAGTCGTTTTTACTTCCGGTTTCGTTTCTTTGGTTTGACAACTCCAAGTCATTCCGGCAAGGATAAGGGCTACATAAATAAGTGTTTTTTTCATACGTAAATAATTTTTATTAATGTGTTTTGTGTTTTTCTAAAAACCTACTTCTGTCAAGTATTTCAAGCGAACTAAGCGGACTTCCTCCAACGTGTATTCATTCTCTCCCAATTCTACCAACGCTTCTTCCGCCGAATCGTTTTCTGCTTCTTGGAAATATTCGTAAATCTCTTCAACATGGTATTTATCTAAGGATTCACGAATGTAATAATTGATATTAATTTTTGTTCCGCTCGCTACAATACGCTCCATCTCGGTAATCAAATCGTCCATCGTCAACCCTTTCGCTTTCGCAATATCTTCCAAAGGCAATTTGCGATCGATATTTTGAATGATATAAACTTTCAATCCCGATTTATTCACAATGGATTTCACGACCAAATCCTGCGGACGTTCAATCTCATTGTCTTCCACATAACGTTTGATAATATCAATAAACGTTTGTCCGAATTTCGCCGCTTTCACCGCACCCATGCCGGAAATCTGACTCATTTCTTCCATCGTAATCGGATATTGTACCGTCATATCAATCAACGACGGCTCCGTTAAAATCGCCCACGAATTTACATTTTGTTTCTTCGCCAATGCTTTCAATTCTTCTTTCAAAAGCGTCAATAATTGCAAATCACCTTCTTTTTCAACCAACACAACCGGCTCTTCATCTTCATAATCGTTATCTTTTGCAATGACAACAGGATATGGATTTTTTAAAAAATTTCGACCTTTCTCCGCCAATTTAACCGTGCCGTAATTTTCAATATCTTTTTCAATCAAATGTTCCATCAAACACTGACGAACTACGGCATTCCAATGCGAAACATCTTGCTGTTTACCTTGTCCGAAAGCCGACAAATCATGGTGTTTGTGATTTTTTATTTGTGCCGTTGTTTGCCCGATAATCACATGACAAATATGCTTGATTTTATAACCTTGCATCATCTCTTCGAGTGTTTCCAACACCGTCAGCACATCTTCCGTTACATCAACCCGTTCTTTGGGATGCAAGCAATTATCACAACATTGACAAGCTTCTTCTTCAAACGTTTCGCCGAAATAATGCAAAATATTTTTTCTGCGACACATGCCCGTTTCCGCGTACGACACGGTTTCCGCAATAAGTTGAATAGCGATTTCTTGATCCGCAATACCCTTTTCTTTACGAATGAAATTTTCTAATTTCATGATGTCGTCGGGACTATAAAACGCAATGCAATGTCCTTCTCCTCCATCACGGCCGGCACGACCGGTTTCTTGATAATACCCTTCCAAACTTTTCGGCATATTATAGTGAATCACAAATCGCACGTCGGGCTTGTCGATGCCCATTCCAAAGGCAATTGTAGCCACAATGACATTCACATCTTCATTCAAAAAACGGTCTTGGTTTTCTGCCCGGATTTGTTGGTCTAAGCCCGCATGATAAGGCAAAGCCTTGATACCATTGGCTTGCAAAACCTGCGCAAATTCTTCCACACGCTTTCGACTCAAACAATAAACAATACCCGATTTACCGGCATTTTCTCGAATATAACGCACAATATCCCTGTCCACATGTTTTGTTTTCGGACGAACTTCGTAATACAAATTCGGTCGGTTAAACGACGAAATAAAGACTTGTGCATTTTGCATATTCAGATTTTTCTGAATATCTTTTTGCACTTTCGGCGTGGCCGTTGCCGTAAGCGCCATCACCGGAACCTGATGTCCGATTTCATTGATTAGCGGCCGTAAGCGGCGATATTCCTGACGAAAATCATGGCCCCATTCCGAAATACAATGCGCCTCATCAATCGCATAAAATGAAATATTGACTTGTCGAAAAAACTCCACATTTTCTTTTTTAGTCAACGATTCCGGCGCCACATAAAGCAATTTGGTTCTACCTTCCAAAATTTCGGCTTTCACTTTGGCCATTTCCACCTTAGTCAACGACGAATTGAGATAATGGGCTACCTCAAATTCCGAACCAAAATTCCGAACCGCATCCACCTGATTTTTCATCAACGAAATCAACGGCGAAACAACCACTGCCGTTCCGGGCAAAAGCAACGCCGGCAACTGATAGCACAATGATTTCCCGCCACCCGTAGGCATAATCACAAACGTATCATGACCCGACAGCAAACTACCTATCACTGCTTCCTGTGTACCCTTGAATCGATCAAACCCAAAAATGCGTTTTAACTCCGTATGTAATATTTCCGATGTAAAAATCATCTATGTTCAAAAAAATGTGTATCTTTGTATTCTCATTTTCATTTCCAAAGTTAACATTTTTTTTTGAATAAACCAAATTTTTATGATAAAAACTGCCGAAAATATTCAAAACATTGCCAAACACACGCTTCGCAACGAGGCGCAAGCCATTGCCGATCTTGAACAATTAATCACGTCCGATTTCTCGGATGTTGTTGATTGTATTCTAAATATGAAAGGGCGTTTAATCATCAGCGGCATCGGAAAATCCGCAAATATTGGCACAAAAATTGTTTCAACCTTAAATTCCACCGGAACACCTGCAGTTTTTATGCACGCTGCCGATGCCATTCACGGCGATTTGGGCATCATTCAAGACGGCGACATTGTGATGTGCATTTCTAAAAGCGGAAACACGCCAGAAATCAAGGTTCTCGTGCCATTGATCAAAAATTTCGGAAATAAATTGGTTGCGTTAGTCGGAAATATTGATTCGTATTTAGCACAACAGGCCGATTTCATCTTGAATTGCACGGTTACACGCGAAGCCTGTCCGAACAATCTCGCACCCACCGCCAGCACAACGGCACAACTTGCTATGGGCGACGCTTTGGCTGTGGCTTTGCTCGAATGCAGAGGATTTACGGCCGAAGATTTCGGAAAATATCACCCCGGCGGGGCACTTGGAAAACAACTTTATCTGCATGTTTCCGACCTTTCAAAAAACAACGGAAAACCGCAAGTTTCGCCCGAAACACCACTCAAAGACGTGATTTTAGAAATGACAGGAAAACGTTTAGGAGCCACAGCGGTTGTGGAAAACGGTAAACTAACCGGCATCATCACAGACGGCGATTTGCGGCGCTTGATGCAAAAAAATCAACCGCTTGAAAATATTTTGGCGAAAGATTTGATGAATACCTCCCCAAAAACAATTTTATCTTCCGAAATGGCGGTAAATGCCCTTGATATCATGCGCAAAAACGGCATCTCCCAACTTTTGACCATTAACGATAACGGCGAATATTGCGGTGTAATTCACCTGCACGATCTTTTGAAAGAGGGGATTGTTTAATTTAGCATTAATATTGCTTTTTTTGTTTGGTTAGAAAAATTAAAAATCAAACCCAAACGCAAAATGCCAAATCCGGCGTTGGAAATGGCCGTTCTCAATGCCGTTGCCACGATCTATGCGAATGAAATAACCGGCTAATTGCGTTCGAAAACCAAAACCTACGCCCGCTACAAACGGCGATAACTCTTTTTCTACCGTAACCGTTAAACCGCCCCGTTCGATAGTCTTTTTGTAAATGGCATTGTTTTTATCCCAAGGATTATAGCCTACCCAAGCCGATCCGGCATCTACAAAGCCAATCAACTGTAAATTCTGCAACCATTGCGCACTTATCGGTTTCGGAAACAAACACGATATAACGGGAAATCGCAATTCGCTACTCATGACCACAAACGTATTACCGTTGCGAATATTTTGTGTGAAACCACGCATGCTGGTTGCTAATGTTTGATAAGCATAGTTTTGAGATTGATCAATAACAATGTCACGATTGAATTTCGGAAGCAACCAATCATCAACACCACCCATGTAATAAATAAGTTTCGATTTTCCGAACGACGTACTTCCCGCCACACGATTTGCCCAAATAAACGTTCGCCAAATCCGCATGTAGTGGCGATAATCGGCGCCAACGACAAACATACTTGTGTTTTTTTCTGTCAAACTTTGATAGTATTCAAAAAAGAGTTTTGAACGTGCACCAAGAGGTAAATTTTTTCCCAACATGCGTGAATGATCATACACCAATTCTCCTCGCAAACCTCCCCAAATCCGCCATTGATCGGGCTCTCGAAGACTCGGATCATCGGCCGATTTGAAAAATAATTTGTCCGTTCGTCCAATCACAGTGCCTTTGAGCAATAAAACTTCCGTCAACGGATGTTTCAAAATAAAATAGCCGTTGTGCGAAAGTTGTTTGACGGTATAGCCCTGCGGAGTTGTTTCACTAATCGCTTGACGGTGAAACACATATTGACGTCCTGTGCGTGGCTCTAAGTTTTCATAACTGAGCAAATATTCATTATTGCTAAAATCAAACGAAAATCGATAGCCCGCAATCAATCGATGATTTTCCATTAAATCCGAAGCGCCGATTTTCAAAAATGCCGTTGCTCCGGGATTCAAATAAATCGGACTTCCTCCACCGGTAAACGCTTGATACGAATTATTCAAAAAACTAAACCCGACTTGCGTTGTGGCTTCGTTGATATAATATTCCACGTTATAAATCCGCTGTGAAGGATTAATGGTTCCTCTTACTGTATCCAATATTCCTTTATCCAAATCCAGCAAACGAATCAGACGTTCGCGCAAAAGCGCACGAACAGAATCATTGGGAGGAACAACCGTGTCCGTTTTAATAATATCTTGGTTCAAAATTTCATCGGTCAATTCATTGATCATATCATTCGTCGTGGCTTGGCGCAAACGAGGTTTTCCCGTGTATTTCAACGAATCAATCTTTGCCAATGAATCAATGGTACGTAATTCTGCAAGTTTCGTTTGTCGTTTTAATGCTTCCGCAATACGGAATTTGGTTTTGGGCGGTGTTGCGGTTTGCAGCGTTTGCGAAAGCTCGGCTTCACGGCGAATTAAACGGTCTTTATTGTTGTATGTAATGAGTTCGGCAAGTTCCTGTGTGATGAGGTTGACATCATGTTCTTTGATACTGCGATTAAAATTAGTTACCGTTCGATAATCCGTTACATACCTGTAATGAATGGCTGTATCCACGCTGGCTACAACACTGTCGATAATCCCCAACGCTCGATTATTCACACCATTTTCATCGGTTAGAAATGCAAACACGCCGTTTTCGTAGTCCACAGGATTGGAAAAATTAGTTAAAGAATCGTCTGTAACCCGCAGCAAGGTTGTTGTTCGCTTATTTACATCGGATATAAATAAATTATGATTTGCATTCAGAATCGGGGCTTCTGAAAATCGAAGATTTCGTGTCAACGTATCGGTTGGACGATTAGAACTAAACACAATCTGTGTGCCATTTTTCAAAAAACGGGGATTGGCATCATCATACAAATCTTTGGTAATTGGCGTCAATACTTTCGTTCCAACGTTAAAATGAAAAATATCGGATTGGCCGTTTTGCACGGCCGAAAACACCATCTCACGACCGTTTGGCGCATAGTCAACCGATAAAATTTTGTCCAATGCTTCCATGTTGAGCCAATTCGCTTGTTTCGCTTCTTGATCGTAAAGATACAAACTTGTAAAACCACGATGCTCGGCTGCAATCGCTAAAATTTCGCCATTCGGATGCCACGCCAGCGCAGGATATGAGTAATCAGGACGATCATTAATCGCATAACCGATATTCATCACAATCTTATGTTTGCCGGTTTTCAAATCACGCAAATGCACACGTGCACGGCCCACTTCATTAGAAATATAGGCCAATTGATTACCGTCCGGACTTAACTTAAATTGATAATGCCGGCGCTCTTTTTGCTTCACGCGTCGGAGTGATTTTTTTATATCCGGTTCGTCTGTATCTCCTTCAAATTTGGTGTTTTCAAGATAATATTGTTGCCAATTTTTCATCAATTCCTTGTAAGAAACATTCAGCGAATATTTGAGTCCGACATTCACTTTCCGTTGTGCCGCCGTTACACGCAAAATACGTAAAACCGCACCTTTACCATAGACTTCGGAAATATATTGAAATAAAGAATGCCCGGCCATTTTTGCATCTTCTCCTTCCAAAGCCGCGATATACCTGTATTTCCGCGAAAGCATAGCATCACGTAAAATATCATCGTATTTCGTATTCCACGGTGATGAAAGATACGAAATCAAGCCATATTCAAACCATTCGGGAAGCGTTAAGGCAGTATTATTTTTTACTTGTGCAGCCAAACTTGTTCCGAAAAGCACTTGTTTTACTAAGATTTCCGTAATACCTTCTCGAATCTGACGTTCCAAATCAACATAATCACCATTGAAAAAAAGAAAAACTTTATTGCCGTTAATTTTTGTAATACCGCCCGAATTGTAGTTTTCTTCTTCCAAATAGCCGATATTGCTTTGTTTATAATCCGTCAAGCGATTGAAAATAATGAACTGCAATTGTTCGGCCACGGTTTCGCCCACGTTTTGCTCAATTTCCGACAAATGGTTTTGCACGAACGACGCTGTGTACAACGCTAAATTCTTACCGTTTCGATTGAAATACACATCAAAATTTTCAAACCGGTAATACGACCAAAAAAAGGTTTCATATTGCACACGTTTTCGTCCGAACGTGAGATTGGAACCTGTGTAAAACTGCGCCAATCCCGCAAAGGAGAGGCCAACAAAAGACAGTATAAGTAAAAGTCGTTTCACAAGGTTGAATATATAATGCCTTGCAAAGATACAAAAAAAAATTGAGAATGGAAAATTGAAAATTGATAATGTTGATAATGCGCTTAATAAATGGAGTATAATTCTCCATTTTCCATTCTCAACGGCGAAGCCCTCAACGAAGTTAATTCTCAATTAATTGCAGTTTTTCTGCTAATTTCGCAGTAGGCAACCCCATCACATTGTAATAATCCCCTTCAATCCGGTCAATTCCGACAAGGCCAATCCATTCCTGAATGCCGTAAGCGCCGGCTTTATCAAAGGGTTTGTAGGTTTGAACATAATACCGAATTTGTTCGTCGGTTAATGATTTGAAATGCACAACGGTTGTTTCGGAGAAACAGATTTTTTTCGAGGAATTTTTTATGCAAACGCCTGTCATTACAGTGTGTTTACGTCCCGATAGTTTTTTCAACATAGCGGTTGCTTCTTCAAACGTTTCGGCTTTACCGAGAATTTCGTCGTCAATAATGACGGTTGTGTCGCACGTAATAATCGTTGAATCCTTTGGCAATTCCGAGAAATCGAAGGCGTCTGCTTTTTTCTCCGCCAAATATTCCGCCATGTTTTCAGCCGAAATATGATTGGGAAATGTTTCGTCGATCGGTTTGACCATGACCTCAAAATCCAAGTCCATGGCTTTAAGCAGCGATTGCCGGCGTGGTGATTGTGAGGCGAGAATGAGCATTTTTTATTTTAATATACTGTTATATGCTTCCGAATTATTAAGGGTTTCCATGGCTTTTTTCACTTCGCTATCGCTTCGCAATGCAAATTCCGAAGTGCCCTTTTGATAGTAATACCGGCCCACTAATTCGATGCCCAATATTTCTTCGATTTCCTCTTTATTTTTTTCTAAATCGGCGTTTTTATCGTGAGAAAGTTGGGTTTTGACTTGTTCCAAAGCGGTTTTAATAGCATCGAAATAATTTTCATCTTTCGCAATTGTCTCCAATTCCTCCAAACCTGCTTCGGTTTGAGTT
>QMCD01002239.1_pt1 | contig 10891 bp, 9 predicted proteins | sample 1821841 | NCBI WGS metagenome assembly QMCD01 (sample SAMN01991225, study PRJNA193472) | Termite gut metagenome, whole genome shotgun sequencing project. | isolation source: worker | host: Macrotermes natalensis | reverse complement strand
CGGCGACGCGGGCGGCGGCGGCGGAAAAGCCGCCCTCGGCGCGTACAACGATATCGAAGCATCCTCCATCCGCTGGCCGAAAGCCCCCGCCTCCAAGCCGAGAACGGACGGCGGCCCCAGCCTCTGGGACGGCGTCTACAAGACAAAGGTGCCCCTGATGGACGATCAGCACAAGCTGCTTTTCGACCAGATGGAAATCCTGATGATGCCGGGCGGATCGCCCAGCAAAGTGTCGGACACGCTCAAATTCCTCGGCCAGTACACGGTGAAGCATTTCAGCGAGGAGCAGAATCTCCACCGCCAGAGCAAATATCCGAAGGCGGAAATGCACCAGAAGATCCACAATGCCTTCATCGAAACCTACAAGGACTTCGTCAGGAAGCACGAGGAGAACAGCGGCAACCCGCTGATCGCGATGGAGCTGTCGAAGATGGCGATCAAATGGCTGAAGGATCACATCCGGGTGCACGACAAGGAATTCGCCGAATACTGCTTTGCCCATCAAAAGAAAGAAGAGGACAAGAAAAAGGAAGGCGCCAAAACAGCGTGACGAAAAGCAGCCCGGGGACAGCAGCGCGCTGTCCCCGGGTTTTTTGTCGGATTTTCAATGCCCCGCCAGCAGCCGCCGGCCCAAAAACGGATCGAGCTCCGGTATCGCAAGGATGCGCTCGCACACTTCGTTCGCGTCGTAGCGGACGCGGCGGTACCGCGCCACATTGTCGATGACTGTCGCATAGCACGAATACGGATTGCCGTCGCGCGGCTGGCCCACCGAGCCGACGTTGATGATCATCTGCCTGCCCTCAAGCCGCACGGCATAGCCTTCCAAAGCCTCCGGAGGCATGAACCGCATATTCCGCGCAATCACGCCGGGGATGTGCGTGTGCCCGTTGAAGGCGTAGACGTCCATCTCCGCGAATTCCCTCGCCATTCTCTCCCTGTCGTACGAATCCCCCGGCAGGAGATAGTCCATGGTCGGCCCGGCGGGCGATCCGTGCACATAGAGGAAATCCTGATCCGTGGCGCACTGGGGCAGATGGGAAATCGCGAGGATGATCTCCTCCCCGTCCTTTTCCTCCAGTATCCGTTTTCGCGTCCACTCCATCGCTGTTTTCGCGCGCGGGTGAAAGCGGGACATCTCGCGCGTTCCCAGCGCATGATCGTGATTCCCCCGGATCACCAAACCGCACTTCTCCGACGCCAGACGCCAGCACTCCACGGGATCCGGGCCATACCCGATGACGTCGCCCAGGCACACCACCTGCCCGATGCCGCGGGACTCGATGTCGTCCAGCGTCGCCCTGAGCGCGGGCAGATTGCCGTGAATGTCCGATATGATCGCCATCGGCTGACGGGGCTCGGGCGTTTCGCGGCAGAAGATCGTTGTGGCGGCTGCTGCGTCGTTCGTCATAGGGCGACAGCGGCCTTTCCAAGAGCGTCCCGGATGATGTCCGCGCTGTGCGGCGTCACCTCCGCCATCGGAAGGCGCATCCTCCCGTTCAAGCGGCCCATCATCTCCAAAGCGGCCTTCACGGGAGCGGGGTTCGTCTCCACAAAACACGCCTTCATGATCGGCATGAGCCGGTGGTGCCATTCCCGCGCCTTCGCATAGTCCCCGGACAGGGCCGCCGAGACAAGCGCCTTTGTCTCCTTCGGAGCGATGTTCGCAATCACCGAGACGACGCCCGTCCCGCCGACAGCCATGATCGGCAGCGTCAGGGAATCGTCGCCGGACATGACCTCCATCCGTCCCCCGCATCCGCCCACGATCAGGCTCGACTGATCCACATTGCCCGACGCCTCCTTGACGCCGGAAACGGAGGGGAAATCCCTGTTGATGCGGAGAACCGTCTCGGGCAGGATGTTCGTCCCCGTCCGGGAAGGGACGTTGTAGATCATCATCGGCAGGTCGCAGTTTTCCGCCACCGCGCCGAAATGCCGGTACAGCCCTTCGGGCGTCGGCCTGTTGTAATAGGGGGTGATGACAAGCAGCGAATCCGCCCCCGCCGCCTTCGCGCGTTTGGCGAGGGAGATCGCCTCCGCCGTGCTGTTCGACCCCGCGCCGGCCAGAACCTTGCAGCGGCCGTTGACGAACTCCACCGTCTTCTGAATGACGCTGTCATGCTCTTCGTGGGTCATCGTGGCGGATTCGCCCGTCGTGCCGGCGGGCACGATGCCGTCGGTTCCGGATTCAATGTGCCATTCAATAATATCCCTGAGCGCGCCGTAGTCGATGCCGGAGAGGTCTTTGTTCCACGGGGTGACGAGAGCGACGTAGCTGCCGGTAAAACTCATTGATTCTTCTCCTTTGAGGCGTTTTCCTCATCATCCTTCATGATCCATTTCACAGTGTCCGGTTCGATGCGCGTTACCCGGATTCGCGAGGGAGTGACGGCTTTGCACTTGATGTTGAACTCGCCCGCCGCAGCGGGAATGCGATCCCGCATGTCGGCGTAGATGGTGATTTCAGCCGGGTTCAGCCTGTCAATCGCCATTTTCGGGCCGGCGACAGTCACCTTGACGCTGGGCGGGGTGAGGTTCAGCCTGCCGTATTGATCGAACGGGGAATCGAGCAGCGCCCTGACTTCGAACGGCTGCTCGAACGTCTGTTCGGCAGGCGCTTCGTCAAGCTCCACCGTCATGTAGACGTTGCCGGGAACCTCCACCTTTTCGCCGTCTTTTTCCAGGGGTTCGAGGCCCACCATGCCGCCCACCAGCCCCCTGCCGCCGTCGACGCTGAACGGCTGGGTGCGGATGACGTCTGTCGCGGTGAGCCTGGACAGAAACTCCCTGCTGGCGGAAATCGCCATCGCGGGGGGATCGATGGAATGCACTTTGCCGACTGTGTATCCCTCTTCGGGAGAGCCCTGGATCTCGCCCGCTTCCACGGTCAGATAGCGGGTGATGATCTTCGCCAGGCGGATGGGGATCATGGGCGGCGTCACGGAGAGGACGTCGACGCCCGCGGGGAGATCCCGCACATGGGCGGGCAGGAGGGCGAGGCCGCCATCGTAGCTGTCTCCCTCAAGGGCGGCTTTCGGGTATTCGGGTTCGAGGGTGATTTCCTCGCGGCGCAGGGTCGACACTTCCTGATTGGGGCCGCGCAGGGTGACCTGCACAGCCCTGAGGGGGGGCGTCATGAATTTCCAGTCGGCGGGGAGGTGGCTTTCGTAGGCCACGTCGATGTCGATGGTGAGTTCCTTCATGCGCTTGAAATCGACGCCCACCCACAGGAGCGTGCCGATGACGAGCGACAGCGCGAGATAGGGCCAGTTCATTTTCTTTCCCGGAGAGGGGGAACGCGAATGACGGACGGCGCGCGAGACGTTCGCGGCGGCGGCGGCGATGACGGTGTCCTTGCTGGTTTTCTCTTCCATATGTTCTGCACCCATGGATTTTCAAAGCGCGCCGGCCGGTTCCTTTTCCTCTTCGGAGCGCGATCCGTAGACGCTGTTCCGGAGGATTTCGCGCAGGCGTTCGTAATCGAGATCGCGGATGAATCCGCCGTTCAATGTCACGGATATCTGCCCCGTCTCCTCGGAGATGACGACGGTGAGGGCGTCCGACTCTTCGGCGAGGCCGAGGGCGGCGCGGTGGCGGGTTCCCATGCCGCGCGTCATTTCAATGTTTTCCGAAAGGGGGAGCAGACAGTTCGCCGCGACGACGCGGCCCTGGCGGATGATGGCGGCGCCGTCGTGGAGCGGTGTGTTCTTGGTGAAGATCGTCCGGAGGAGGGGCGAGTTGCAGACGGCGTCGAGCGCGATGCCGGACTCGATGTAGGCATTGATCTGCATGTCCCGTTCGATGACGATGAGGCCGCCGACGCCGCCTTTTTTGGCGATCCAGACGGCCGCGTCGGCGATTTCCTTGTCGAGGACGATTTCCCGGGAGTTCCACAATTTGACCGATTCGCCGAGTCGGACGAGGACGTGGCGGATTTCGGGCTGGAAGATGACGATGACGCCGATGAGGGAGATGTTGACGAGGTTTTCGATCATCCAGGTGACGTTGCCGAGCTGGAGCCACTGGGCTGCGAGGAAGAGGGCGAGAAAGAGGCTTCCGCCGACGAGGGCGAAACCCCGGAGGACGCCTGCGCCGCGCGTTCCGTACATGAAGTTGATCAGCATATAGACGAGCGCGCTGAAGATGACAATCTCCGCCAGCGGCGAAAAGACGCCCAGAGGCTGATTTGCGTATCTGTCTATCCAGGTGAACATGCGCGACTTTCCCTCAGCGAAATCTCTCGGCGAAATCCCGGCAGAAACCTGACAAAATCACATAAAACATTTAACGGCAAACGTATCAGCGATGCAAGACTAAAGAGGCGGGCCGTGCGGAATAATTTTTCTCTCCCATGAACAAACGTGCGGAACAGCGCGTGAACAGGGGTAGAGTCCACGTGTCTTTGACTTCTCTCTCAGAAAGGAACGCCCTCATGCTGTCCGTGCCTGAATTGAAACCCGATCAGGAGCCGTTCAACCCCGACGCCTTCTATCCTGTCCATCCTTCGCTCAAAGCGGGAAATCACGCCCTGCCCATCGCCTCCGCTCCTTTCGCCCCGGTCGCCCCGGCGACTCCGGAAGAGGGCGATTCCCTGTCTTCGCCGGCCTCTCTCCGGGAAGAGGAAAACGCCGCATCGACCCGCGCGCTCGACCACGCTCTCGTCAAGGAGGCGATAACGTCTCTCCATCTCGAAGACGACAGCGAGACTGAAAAGCTCCGCGCGTACGCCCGGGAGCAAATCTGCGACATCGTCCCCGACTACGCCCGCTTTGTCGCCTCCCAAAAGGACAAATACGCCAATCTGCTCAAGACCAACACGCAGCGCCATTTTTTCCGGCAGGTCGCGTCTTCATATTTCGCCCGCGCATCGGAGCGGTCGTACGGGATCCGGAACGCCGTCATCCGCCGGTTTCAGAAGGAAGTCATTGAAAAACAGAATCAGGAATTCCTTGCCCGCGCTCTCCGCCCGGAAAATCTTATGAACGACGCCCTCCAGACGCAATACCGGGACATGATTCTCCACAACCTGGAATTGCTTCTACCCGACGCGCCTGCCGACGAACGCCGGGCCGCGCTCGACGCCGCGTGCCGGGAACTGTACATAAAGATCATGGACAAACGCCTTGCCGTCAGCCCTCATTCGCTTGAACCGATTCTCGGATCGCCTGCTGTGAAACGGGTTTTTTCAGGAGATGAACTGCGGACATACCGCGAAAGCATGCGCAAGGCGATTTCCTCGCAACTTCTTTCAAAAAAGGCTCTTCTCTGGGTTCAGGACGATGTCTCCCCGGAAGAGGCAAAACGCATGGCCGGAGTGAAACATGCTGATGACGATGAACGGAAAAGCCTTCTCCGTTTCTTTGAACAGCACAGGCATACGCGCAACCGGAAGCGTTTTCTCCAAACCATCCTCGATCTCGACAATGCCTGGCGCGCTCTCCGGGAAGCGGAGTACAACCCCGCCGCGATCCCCGACTGGGTGAAGAACGGCGATTCCGGGCTTTTCGAATGCGTTGTGCGGACACTGGCGGTTCATGAAAAGAACGGAGGCTTGCACCCGGCTCCCGACTATCTTGATTTAATCGAATTTATCAAATCATTTGATCCCCATGCCGTGGCGGATCGTTTTGCAGATGCGGGGACTGTGTATACGTTTGTCGACAGGCTGGGCGGCCCGGACAGCGCGGCGTTTTTGGCTGTGCTCCGGCTGCTGCTGTCGAAATCGACTGAAGCGGACAGAAATTGGTTTGCGGGCCTTGCGTCGGCGTATGAAGGGTATTGTTCCGAGCATGACGTTGTCATGGATGATGAAGGAGAGCGTGATCGGATCAATTCCTTTGTGGGCATGTTTGACGAATGCCGGCGGTTGAAACTGCTGCGCGATGAGCGGGAAGAGCTTGATCCGCTGGAGGTGCGGGGGCTTATCGACGATTGCCTTGCGGCGTTTGTCCAAAAGGAAGAGGTTCCTCTGACAAACGATCTGTGAAACACGCCCTCTATCAGCGCCATTCATATTGGAATATTTCAGGATGAACGCAAGGCCGGAGGGAATCCGGGGGCAGATGTTCTGAGTGGAGTGTGTTTTTGCATCGAAATAGGCGCACACCGTGCGCCGCGATGCAAAAACACAGGGAGCGAAGAATACCTGTCCCCGGTTCCCGGAGGCTGGCGGAAGGAAATAACACAGGGTAAAACAAATTTCACCCTATGCTGCACGCAGCATATTGTTCGGCTATCGTTTTGCGCTCCGGATTCTTGATCGAAATCTTTCTGCCCTCCCAGGTCGTCAATTCGATCATCCCCCCTTCGACAGTGTATTTTTTATTGAGCGCGGGAACTTTGCCCAATCCGTTCGGCGCATTGATGATGAAGGTCGGAATGGCGAGGCCGCTCACGGCGCCGCGCAAAAAGTCCATTATCGCCAATCCTTCCTCAAGGCTGCAATTGAAATGGGTCGCGCCCCGGATGTTTTTGGAGAAAAAGATATAGTACGGCCTGACCCGGCATTTCAGCAATTCCCTGTTCAGGGACAACACGGTTTCCCCGTTGTTGTTGACGCCGTTGAGCAGAACCATCTGATTGCCCAGCGGTATCCCCGCATCGGCCAGGCGGGCGCATGCGGACATGGCATCCCCGGTGATTTCCCGTGGATGGTTGAAGTGGACATTCATGTACAGGGGATGGTGTTTTTTCAGGACGGCGATCAGACCGGGGGTGATTCTCTGCGGCACGGTCACAGGGATGCGGGAGCCTATGCGAATGATTTCAACATGCGGTATGCGGCGCACCTTCGTCAGGATCATGTCCAGATACCCGTCTTCCAGCGTCAGAGGGTCGCCGCCGGTAATCAGCACATCCCGGATGTTTGCGTTTTCCTCTATGAAACGGAGAGCGTCCTGCAGGCCCTCGCTGTTGACGCAGTCATATTCCCCGATATTTCTCTTCCGCTGACAGAATCTGCAAAAGACGCCGCACGAATTCGTCACGTTCATTATCAGTCTGTCGGGGTATCTTCTTGTGATCAGGGGGGCGGGGCTTGTGTGCTTTTCGTCCATCGGGTCGGTTTCGCCCCGTCCCTCCAGTTCGAGCGCGCTGGGAACGGCCATCAGGGCGAGGGGGTCGGTTTTGTCATTGACATCCATCAGGGAAAGATAATACGGTGAAATGCTCCAACGGTATTTCTGCCCCGCTTTTTCGATTTCATTGAACCGTTTTTTCGTCAGCCCGAAAATGCCGTTCAGGCTGTCGACATCCGAAATGCGGTTTTCCATTTGCCAGGAAAAATCGTTCCAGTCGGCTTCCTCGGCGCGGAAATAATCCAGTATCTTTGATTTTCTTTCATATGTTTCTGGATCAGCCATTTTTCGAGCGCACCGGCGGTTTGTCCGGGCAATGTCGTCCAATTCGCCTGATCGCCTTTTCGATTCGAGATTGATAGTCATACGTATTGGGCCTCCATAAGGGAAATGCAGATGCCATGTGTGTTACTTCAGGGGTATTCCCTCTCACTCCTTGTTATGTATTATCGTCCCGTTAGCGCGCGGCGAAAAACCCCTTCTGCGTCACTTTTCCGCTCTTCGTATTGACATAAATACGGTAAAACGCCCGCTTTCTCTCGTCCGGAATATCCTTCCCCGCCCAGAACTGCCACACCATGATTTTTTTCTTCTCGTTCGCTTCCTGATACCGCGCCTTTTTCAGCATCGGCATGATGTTCTGAAACTGCCCGCCGACCTTGACATAATTCTCGTCCAGCCACTCGCACGCGGCAAGCCGTTCGCGGGGATCCTTGGAGACAAGCCGCTCCACCCACTTCGCCGCTCCGTCCGGCGCGTTGGAAAAAGAACGTCTGGCCATAATCGCCCTGCCTTCCCGGGGATCCTGAAAATCCTCGGGAGACAGGATAAAATACTTCTCCGTCGTATGCTGCTCCAAATACCCCTTGCCGTCGCACGCACGACATTTCCGCGCTACCTGCACCGACTTGGTGAATTGCCCGAACGGCAAATCCAGCCGCCCCGTTCCGTTGCATTCCTTGCACGTATCGTTCCGCAGCGTCACGATGCGCAGCATATAGTCCTGATCGACATTGATGGTGATTGTCGCGTGCCTGTCCTTTTGATCCGTGGTCGCCTTCCGATAATATTCACCTTCCTTCAGGGCAAGCCGCACATCCTGAAGGATTTCCGGTCGGTTGATCTCGCATTCGGCCAGATACTTGCTCAAATTATAGGGATTGAGGTTGACGCCGACATAATCCCCCCGGGCGGGCGCCTGCGTCCAGGAGAACGATCGCTCCCCCCCTGTCGCAAACGAGACAAACGCCAGGCTCATGCTGCAAACAACAAGAAACCTGTTCATAAAAGACACCCCATACGAATGCAACTATAAAAATATGAACATGAAAAGAAACAACGCATAAGACTGTCGCAAAACACCCTCCGCCCATTCGGAACTTGCGGAATATGTTCCACGTGAAACCAAAGAACCCCGCTGAGTCTATCCAATGGTTCCACGTGAAACATTCGCTTTCCCATCGGAACCGCTCTGATCCATTGTCGCTCATTTGTTGAATACTGTTGAACAGCACGCCCGCAGGCTTCCCATTCAACAAAACTCGAAACCCGCCCCGCCCGAATCCAACAGCGTCACAAAAGCCAAACCTGAAGAGCATGCGGGGGTTGGACAAATCCGACAGAGAACAAGCCGCTTCAGTATTGTTCTTTATACATATACTCTTTCTTTTTCAAAACAGATACTCTTTTTCGCCTTTGACACGGCGTCAAAGAGGCTTATGATACGAAACAGAAAAAAAACAAAAAAGAACGTTCTCTTCTCGCAGCCCAAGAGGCTTTGCTCCCAAGGTGCGCCCATGCATTTTACCGTCGACAAAAACACCCTCTCCGAAGCGCTTTCCCTCGTCGCAACCGTCGTCCCCGAACGGGCTGCGCGCGCCATCCTGCAAAACCTCATGCTGACAGGCAATGAAGACGGCTCCATCACCCTCGCGGCGACAGACCTCGAAATCGCCGTCAGGATTTCTCTCGACGTCAAAAACATGCAGGAACCGGCGTCCGTTCTCCTCCCCGCCTCGCGGTTGAACGCCCTGGTCAAGGGATCCTTCAGCGACGAACTGGAATTCAGCATAGAAAACAACCGCACGGAAATCAAGACCCGGCAGGGCAGATTCCAGGTTCCCGGCCAGGAAACGACGGAATACCCCACCGTCCCCGAATTCAAAAGCGAAGGCGCGGTGTTCATCCACGGAGACGATTTCGCCGAAGCGGTGCAGAAAACAGTCTTCGCCACGGCAAAAGGCGACACCCGCTATGCGCTGAACGGCATTTATGTCAGCGTCAGCGACAATCACGCCGAATTCGTCGCGTCCGACACGCACAGGCTTTCGCTCGTCAAGAAAAAGATCCGGAATCCCGACGCCGTCACGGCGGACGGCATCATGCTGACAAAGGGCATGACGACGCTCGCACGTCTCGCCGCGGGCAATGACGTCGTGGAACTCGTCGTCACGGCAAATGAAATGCTGGCGAAAACCCCGAACGCCATGCTGGTCATCCGCCGCGTCGAAGGCATGTTCCCCCGGTACAACGACGTCATCCCGCCCAGGAGCGAATCGCATTTCACCGTCAACCGGGAGGAAATGCTCCGGTCGCTCCACAGCATCGGCCTGATGAGCGCGGACGAATCGAAATCCGTGCTGTTCAGCATAGCGAACGGAATGGTGAATCTGTCTGCCAGCAGCGAAAACGGCGAAGGCAATCTCCGGCTCGACGCCGAGACAACAGGCGACCCGATAGAAGTCAAGTTCAACCACGTCTTCCTCGTCGATGCGCTCAAAAACATCGCCGAGGACAAAGTCACCATCCAGTACAAGGACGCGGACAACCCCGCCCGGATAGATGCGGGAGATTTCCTGTACGTCATTATGCCGATCAACCGTTGACGAATGATCACAATGCCGGTCACAAACAATGGCTGAAAAACTCCCGCCCAAAAAAGGCGGCAAACCGCGCAGCATAGCGGCCCGGGCCAAAGACGAACCGGATCCGGCCTGGCGCGCGTGGTTTCTCGACGTTGACAGCAAACGAAAAGCGTTGCGTGACAGCGCGCACAAGAAATTCATCGTCTCCACATACGAAAAAGACGGACAGGAATGCCGGGTTGCCCGCCCGCAAAGCGATCCCGCCCCGGTCAAAAAATTCCTCACCCGCAGCACAAAAAAAACCGGCTCCGCAATAACGCAGGATCTCCTGTGGATACGGAACGCCTGGGCCGGGCTGGTCGGCCCGGAAATGGCAGCGGAGAGCGAAGTCTACGCATTCAAAAACGGCGTCTTGACAATATCGGTGTTCAGCAGTCCGTTGTTGCAGGAGATCCGGCAGTTCCTCGCCGAGTCGATTCTCAAGGATGTGCGGGACATTTGGCAGGCGTCTGTTCCTCTGGTCAAAATCACCTATCGCCTGGGAAAGAAATGAAAGCCTCCTCTCGGCTGGGCCTCTATGTCCACATCCCGTTCTGCCTGTCCCGCTGCGGATACTGCGCATTCGTCAGCGGAATCTACGACGAGGAAATGGCGGACACATACCTGGCCGCCCTGTGGCGGGAATGGACTGCCCGCGACGCGGGGAGCCTCCGGTTCGACACGTTGTTCATCGGCGGCGGAACCCCGTCCTGCCTCTCCATGCGGCAGCTGGAAACGCTTCTGTCCCTGCTGCCGCAGGGCTGCCGGGAAGCGACGTGCGAAATCAACCCGGACACAGCGACAAAGGAAAAACTGCGCCTCCTGCGGGACGGGGGAATCAACCGCATATCGTTTGGCGTCCAAACGTTTTCTCCGGAAGGACTGCGCCTGCTGGGAAGGCGGCACGAC
>QMCD01002238.1_pt1 | contig 10894 bp, 8 predicted proteins | sample 1821841 | NCBI WGS metagenome assembly QMCD01 (sample SAMN01991225, study PRJNA193472) | Termite gut metagenome, whole genome shotgun sequencing project. | isolation source: worker | host: Macrotermes natalensis | reverse complement strand
CGCCGTCCCCGATGGCCGAATCGAGCTGGTTCAGCAGCGCGAGATTGGTTTCAATGGTCGCCAAGGCTGTGTCGAGCATGCGCTGCAGGAGAGATTTCGTAAACATCGTCGATCGATTGAAACAGGGTGATTGAAGTATGCCGGAAAACGGTTGAACGGAAAACGGGCGGTCGAGCAGGGCCGTGTTTATACCGAAGCCGGTTGAGTCGTTGGTAAACACAGCCTGTTTAACCGCCTGTTTACTTTCCGAGCAGTGTTGCTTCCGATGGGCAGGCTCCTGAATCGCCGGCTTCGGGAAATTTCAATGGTGTTCAGTATACCGACGACTCGACCGGCTTCGGGAGCAGGATCGCATTATCATTGATTCGCGGGCCGTTGTCAAGCAAAGCCGGGCGGAGTGCGGGAAGGCGGGGTGCGAAGATACGGGCGAAGATACGGGGCAAGAAGAGAGAGGAGACGAGGCAATGAAAAGCAATGAAAAAATTGCGCGCCGGTATGGAACGGAGTTGCGAAATCGGCTAGACTGGGGGTTTGCACGGCCCGGATCGCACGGTTCAAACCGTGTGGCCCGAACCTCCGGGTTTCGTTACGACTTTTTTCCGTTCGATTCCCGGTCCGCAGTTCAGTATGTCCCATTCACCTCGCGGAGAGAAAACCAGATGCCTAAAACGACACGCCGTACATTCTTGAAAGTCGCGACCGTTACCGGAGCCGGATACATGGTCGCGGCCGGAAATCAGCAAGTCTTCAGCCAATCCCCGAACGAACGTCCCGGCGTCGCGTGCATCGGCGTCGGCGGCAAGGGGGGCGGCGACGTCAACAACGCGTCCCAGTTCGGCCGGATCATCGCCCTGTGCGATGTCGAAAAGAATACGCTGGCCAACAAGGGAAGGGAAGATGCCTGCAAGGACGCCAAGCAGTATGTCGATTTCCGCGAAATGCTCGCCAAGCATGAGAAGGACATTGAAATCGTCACGATCAGCACGCCCGACCACATGCACGCGGCGCCGACGCTCATGGCGATGCGGATGGGCAAATCCTGTTATACCCAGAAACCGCTCACCCGGACGATTTACGAAGCGAGGCTCCTGAAGAACGTCGCGGAGACGTCGGGCGTTTGCACCCAGATGGGCAACCAGGGCAGCGCGTTGGACAAATCCCGTTGGGCGACCGCCCAACTCAAGGCCGGGGTTCTCGGCACGCTCAAAGAAGTCTACGTCTGGTCGAACCGGCCCGTTTGGCCGCAAGGTCCGGGTCGCGCCATGACGATGGAGAAATTCGCCGCCCAGGCGAAGGCCGAACGGCCCGAAAATGCCGACAGGATGATCGAAAGCAAGAAAAAGGAAATTGACACGCGTCTTGAATCGCTCGATTGGGATCTGTGGCTCGGAACCGCCCCGAAGCGGGAATTCTGGCCCGGCCTTTATCATACGTTCGCGTGGCGCGGCTGGTGGGATTTCGGGAGCGGGGCGCTCGGCGACATGGCCTGCCACCAGGTTACCGTTCCGTTCGACGGCTGCGGACTCCGTGATCCGATCTCGGTCAAGGCGAAAACGAGCGGCCATGATTTCGACAGTTTCCCGGCCAGCTCGGTCATCGAATTCCAGTTCCCGGAAAACGCCGAACGCCCGCCGCTCAAGTTTTGGTGGTATGACCGGAAGGGGAACAAGCCGCCGATGGAAGTTTTCGACGCGTGGGAAATCAAGCCGGCCGACAGCGGCGTGTTGATCATCGGGGAAAAAGGCGCTTTCTACAGCGCGGACGATTATTGCGGGACCGCGGAGTTCAAAAAATGCCAACCGCTCCCGGACGATCAGCTTACGGTCGAATACGCCGAAAAGAAGGGGGGCAACGACCTCGACAACATGTTCGAGCTGTTCCGGGCCGTCAATGCGAAGGACCCGACAATCTGCAAATCGAGCTTCGTCGCCCGCGGCGGTCCGCTCACCGAAACGATCCTGCTCGGCAATCTCGCCGTCTGGGCCGCCTACCAAGGGGGACCGGATGGGGCGCTCATGGCCGATTGGGGACCGACGATCGAATGGGACGCCAAGGACCTCGTCGTCAAGAATCTCGACGCGATCAGGCAGGCCGAAGGCAGCGAACTCGCCGATAGGATCCTCGGCCTGATTAAGCCGACCTACGCCGAAGGATACCGGCTCGATTAAGAGGAGCGGCTGTTTTCGGAACCATTCCGGATCGAGTACCGTCGCGGTTCGCGGCCTCGCGCATCCCGGCGGTACGTTTTTTCCTGTCGATTGTCTATCGTTTCGCCGTTTTTCGGAAAATTCCCGGAAAAACATTCTTTTCCGGCTGGCTTTTTGACGGGTTTTGAAGGACAATAGGCCGAGGGGCAGAGGCCGAGAGACGGGCCAAGGGACCTCAAGGGCGATGGACCGGATGCGGTTACGATTGCCCGAGGTGGGGGCCGGGAAACCGGCTTCGGTGCAATGCGCGATCGTCGGCATTGTTTCGTATCTCGGTTTCGTGTCGGGAGTTCGGTGCCGCCCTCGTATTATACCGAGGCAGGTTGGGTGTTTTCGGCCAACCGCTTGCTTGCCCTCCGGAAAGTGTGGTTTCCCGGTGGCAAGCTCCCGGATCGTCGGCTTCGAGCAACTTTAACCGCCTTCAATATCCACTGTATTACACTTGCTTTCCGGAGTTTGCGACAGATGAAACGGACAGGATTCACACTGATCGAGCTGTTGGTTACGGTGGTCGTTATCGCCATGCTCGCGGGCATGCTCATGGTCGGGGTTCAAGCGGCCAGGCAGGCTGCGCAGCGAGCCCAGTGCCAGAACAACCAACGGGAACTCGGCAAAGCGATGATCGGCTTCGCCACCGCCAACAAGGGCTTGCCGGGTTATGTCAACAACATCGCGGGTAAACCGCTCTCTTGGGGGGCCGTCCTCCTGCCGAATATCGGGGAAAACGGGCGGTATGAAACCATCTTGGAACACGGGACCGGTACGTCGGGCGACGCGATCCTGGGGCTCGGCATTTTCGTTTGTCCCCTTGCCGGAAAGAGCTCGGCAAGTGAACCGGCGTTGAGTTATGTCGTCAACTGCGGCACCTGGGATTCCAAGGAGACGCCCGCCGTCGCCAAATACGCCCTTTTCCAGGACCGTCGCGGCAGCAGCAGCACAGCCAAAGTTTCCCTCGACGCGGACGGCATTCCCGACGGTCTGGGAAGCACGATCCTGATGTCGGAAAATCTCCAGGCGGACCGGTGGTTCAGATCGGCGTGGGATGCCGGTGATTCCGGTGACGATCCCGATGACAACAACCCGACGAAGAGAAACATCGCTTACGGTGGTTTCGTCTGGAGCCATCCGAACGAAACGACACGAACGCCCAACAACGGTGTCCTGCGTATCAACAAGGATATTTCCGGTTTTCCGTCCGATGATCTGGACCGTTTCAACAAGTACGCACGTCCCGCGTCGAACCACCCGGGGGTGGTCATGGCGCTCTACGCGGACGGCTCGGTCAAGACGGTGGACGATGATGTCGAAGAAATCGTCTACTTCAGGGCGGTCTGCCCGAACGATGCCAAAGCATGTCAAGGCATGGGCTGGTAAACGAGCGCAAAGTCTATCGTCAGACATAAAGCCGGAAAGACGGCGGTCGAATTGACAATTGATAATGGACAATGGACAACGAGGGACGCAAGCGGATTCCTCGTTGGGACGGCTGAATTGCGTCTCTTCGTTATCAATTATCAATTACCAATTATCAATTATCAATTCCTCCACCTCCGTTCCGTCTTTTATTCGGTCGGGGTTACGGTTTCGGCGGGCGCGGGTTCGCCTGCCGGGATCGGAGCGGCAAACGGGCTGGGAGCGTCACCGGACGGCTGTTCGGCTTCTTCCTTTTTCTTTTCTTCCTCTCCTTCCGGTTTCTGCGGCTCGTCGTCCGTCGGCTGGGTCACGGTCGGCGTGTGCTCACCCGAGGCCGGCGGAACATCGGGCGCCTGATGTTCCAGCGGATAGAAATTGGCCATGACCTTGATGTAGGCGACGGAAACGGAATCTTTCGTCGCAAAGCCGACAATCAGCCCGGCCAGGAAACCGACCAGCAACAAGAGGCAAACCGGCGTTTTTCCACAAGACTCTCCCTGGGCAGCGCCTTTGTCGGCCTCAGCACGGAAAACGGGCACAAAAATTTTGCGCATCAAACTTGTCATCACTTTCTCCTTTGCTAAACGGGACACAAATCGAACGATTCAACGATGTCGTGCGCGGATGATATTCTCAATTTATGAAAAAAGTTCCGGTTTCGTCCGCGACCGCCGAAACCGAAAACAATACAATTTTCGTATGATACCATACCGGTTCCCCGTTTGATAGCCGGGGAGAAACGATTTTTTGCGGAGCCGGTTCATCGGGTCGGTTCCGTCGGCGCTTCCCCGGCAATCGCTTTTCGATAATTCGGATGCCGCGATTGACCGGTAATTTCGTACAGAAATCGACTCGGGACGGTCGGCCGGGGTTTGCCCCATTTCATCCTCTCCAGAGCCATGGTGAGCGTGAGCCGGCGTCCGGCTCGCGTAATCCCGACATAACAGAGCCGGCGTTCTTCATCGACGGCGGAAACGTCGTCTTCCGCGGCGAGGCTCCGGTGGTGCGGGAGCATGCCCTCTTCCATGCCGACCATGTAGACTTCGAGGAATTCAAGCCCTTTGGCGGCGTGGAGCGTCATGAGGGTCACGGAATTCTTCGCGCTCGTTTTTTCCTTTCCGCTCGCGAAATCGGAGCCCGCGAGCGAGGTGTCGTCCAGGAACCCCTGCAAATCGGGCTGTTCGTTTTCGTTGACATAAGCGGCGGCGGCGTTGACGACTTCGCCGAGCGATTCCCAGCGGGTCGAACGTTCGTTTGGATCGGCATACAACCGATCGATTTCGCCCCGGTAACCGATCCGTTCGATCAATTCGGAGAGCGTTTCGGCACTGAAATTCCGCGACAATTTTTCCCGGTATTCGTCGATCAGGGAACGGAACGAACGCAGCGCGCCGATCGTTTTGGGCGACAGGTCCGCCGCGTACCTCGCTTCAACCGTTGTTTCAACGGCCCTTTCAACGGCCGTCTCCGCCGCAGTTTCAACCGCAGTTCCAGCGACCGCGCTTCCGGGAAAATCGCCCCGTTCCGTCGCCGCCTTGACGACGTCCCACACGCTCACCGAAGCGGCCAAGGACGATTCGAGCAGTTTTTGGACGCTCGACTGGCCGATCCCTCGCGGCGGCGTGTTGAGGATGCGGAGGAGCGCAACTTCGTCCCGGGGCCGGTTGAGGACTTTCAGGTAGGCGAAGATGTCGCGAACCTCCTTTCGGTCGAAAAACGACTGGCCGCCGATGAGCGTGTACGGAATTTTGGCGGCACGGAACTCCATTTCGAGCGCGCGCGGCTGTTCGTTCGTCCGAAAAAGCACGGCGAAATCCTTCGGTTGCCGCTTCGTCGTTTCGAGCCGCGTTTTGATTTGCCGGACGACCGTTTTCGCTTCCGTTTCACCGTCCTTGCATTGAAGGATGCGCGGCGGCTCGCCGTCGATCGTCGAGCGCAGCCGTTTCGCATGTCGGGTCGCGTTGAACGTGATGACCCGGTTGGCCCATTCGATGATCTGCCGGGTCGAACGATAATTCTCTTCGAGCCGAACCACTTTCGCCTCGGGCCAGTCCTTTTGAAAGCCGAGAATGTGGGTCACTTCAGCCCCGCGCCAACCGTAGATCGCCTGGTCGTCGTCGCCGACCACGCACAGGTTCCGGTGCTTTCCGGCGAGGTCTTTAACGATCCGGTACTGGCTCATGTTCGTGTCCTGATATTCGTCGACCAGCAGGTGATCGAAACGGCCGGCTTCCTCTTCGAGCGCCTCGGGATGGCGTTGGAACAATTCCTCGGTCAGGAGCAGGAGGTCGTCGAAATCGACCGCACCCAGGGTTTTGAGCGTTTTCTGGTAACGACGGTACGCGAGGGCGGCCAAATAGTCCTTGGCCCCGAACCGGGGATCGTCGAGATGCTCGGGCCGTTTTGCCTCGCACTTCCAGCGACTGATCCGGTAAAGCAGGTCGCCCGGCTTGAGCGCGCCGGTGTTCACCTTGATTTCCTTGAGCACCTGTCGGGCCACTGATTCCTGGTCGCCCCGGTCGTAAATCGCGAATCGGGCCGGATAGCCGAGTCGGGTGATATGGCGCCGCAAAATACGTACGCAAAGCGAGTGGAAGGTCGAAATCTCCGGTTTTTCCTTCCGCTTTCCGTCCACACCGCCGTCCGCGCTCTTTTTTGCGGCGTGATTCCCGCCGCGTCGACCGAGCAATTCGGTGATCCGCGTCTGCATTTCCCGGGCCGCCTTGTTCGTAAACGTCACGGCAAGGATGCGGCTCGGACGAACGCCGCTTTGGATCAACCGCGAAATCCGGTACGTGACGACCCGGGTTTTTCCGGTGCCCGCGCCCGCGAGAACGAGGAGCGGTCCCGAAAGAGTTTCGACGGCGGCGGTTTGGGCGGGATTGAGCGACATGGAGAGGGAAGCGGGGGGAAAATCGAAAAACCGACCGTTGCGTTTCAAACGAGGAGAAATTGTTGTTTTACGCGAATGGAAGCCGGGAGCGCAACAACATGAAGCGACCGGGATTTACGCTTTCCCTTCCGTTCGCCCGCCACTTCGCTGTACTTCGTTCCGGGCTTTCATTTTTTCGCCGGATCATTCGCGCTTCGCCTGCTCCATCAGGTGTTCCATGAGCGATTCGGCGCGGGCGGCGTTTTCACCGAGCGCGGAGGCGATCGTTTCGGCCATGCGGATCTGCTGCTCCAACAGTTCGCGGGCCTGGATAATCGTTTGCTCGCGCAACGTGTCGAGCTGCGATTGGTTTTTCTTCTGGCTGGTGATATTCATGAAAATTCCGACGAACTGGCGTTCCTCCGGGAGCGAGTACAGCGATTGACGGCACACCAGGTTGTAGGACGGATGCTCGACCGTTTCATCGATCTGTTTTTCCGGATTCGCGAGCAGTCGTTCGAACGGTTCCGGGTCCATCAGGTAGGAGATCGGTTTCCCGCAGACCGCGTTGCTGCACTGGAAGAAGGTGCGGAACGTCGGATTCATGCTGATGATGTTCAAATGCTCATCGAGCACGACGATCCCGTTCGGGTTCGTTTCGATCACGCGGTCGACCCGTTGGATCGCCATGCGCTTGACGTACGGCAGGCACATTTCGAGTTCCGCCAGGCCCTCGATCACGGCGATCGCCTTGTCGCGACAGGACGGGTAACCGCAGGCGCCGCAATTGAGCCGGTTTTCGGGGTTCGTTTTCCCCGTTTTCTCATACACCTCGCGGATCGCCTGCTCCGTGATTTCCTTGCGGAGGGGACGTACCGGGATTTCGAAACGCGTCGTCAGCGAGGCGATCAACGCCCGGTCCTCCTCGTCGAGTTCGAAGGCGTCCTGCGGCGTTTTCGGGGAATGCTCCAGGGCGTCGGCATTGTATTCCAGGATATTGAACCGGGCCTCGAAAAGCGGGACCTTTTGGCCGTTTGCCGGTCCGCCGGCGCAGCCGTGCAGGCAGAAAAGCGGTTCGATGAACTGGCCCGGCCTCGCTTCGGAAAGCGCCTGCTCGATGCTCGTAAAGCCGGTCACGGCGAGAACCCGGGCGTCGAGCATTTCGGCGCTCCAGCCGGCCGTTTTCACGCAACCTCCTTCGAGCGGGAACAGCCGCGAGGCCCCATGCGGATTCGCGTCGAAATCGCTTTCCTCGAAACCGGAGATTTCGATCTCTTCCTGCCGGATCCACTCGAAAAACTCGTCGAAGGTCAGCACGCAATCGATCGTACCCGGGCCGTGCGTCCCGGCCGCCTCCGCTTTTTTGGCGGTGCAGGGGCCGATGAAGATGACGTGGGCGGTTTCGCCGATTTTCGAACGGATGAATTTGGCGTGCGCGACCATCGGCGAATCGACCGGGACCAGGCGGCGGATCCATTGCGGTTGGTAAAGACGCACGTATTCAACCAATGCGGGGCACGCGGTCCCGATGCAAGGTTCCTTCGCATGGTTTTTCACGTATTCCGCCGTGGCGACGGCCGTGTAAAACGCCCCGATCGCCGTTTCGCTGACATGGGCAAAGCCGAGCCGCCGCAGTACCGAGGGAATGCGACGCCGTTGCCACGAGGGGAAAAAGCCCGCGAAGGAAGGGGCGAGGCTGCATGCGACCTTTTCCCCCGAGGCGATCAGCCGGGTTGCCGGTTCCAGATCGTTCCGGAACATTTTGGCCGACTGCGGACATTCCCGGACACAGGTTCCGCAGGCGAGGCAGCGTTCCGCCACGACGGAAGCCTGCCCCGCTTCCATCCGGATCGCCTTGACGGGACAGACGCGAACGCAGCGGTAACAATCGCGGCAACGTGCCTTGTTCGTGTAAACGACCTGGGAAAACCGGCTCGGCGAAGTGGGGGTAGACATGAAAACGTACAATGTCGATGCTGTTTATGCCCTGCGATTTCCTGGGCAAGGACGTGATATACCGGAAACGCGATGAAAACGGACATTGGGTCAAGTCTGCCTGCCGCACTCACTCGCCCCTTACTTTTGGTAATGTTCGTAGTCACGCGAATCGTTTCGAGCGACAGGCGATTGTGCGCGAGGGGATTATACTGAAGTCGGTTGAGTTTTTTCGGTCAATCCGCTCGTTTACCCCTGGAAAACGAGCTCCCTGCAAATCGGCTTCAGGAAATTTCAACCGCCTCCGGTATATCATGCCGTTTGCGGTATCAAACCGGGAAAAACCGTTCCTATTAGAATGCCGGCTCCCGCCACGGTCAACGGACCCCTCGAAAATAAATGGCAACGACGGCACCGATTTTCCGTGTTTCGTATCGATACGACTCGGGCGTTTTCCCGCTCGATTTTGCAGCACATGTTTTGTTCATGCCGTTTGTTCATGCCGTTGTCCGCTCGGAGAATAGAGTCGCCCATCCTGATTTTTGATGCGATGGAAATACTTTACGCGATGGAAATACAGGGAATTACAGGGGAAGTACAGGAAAATACGGAAAAATGCAGGAAAACAGAGGGGAAATGTCGTAAATCAGAGAGATCGGCCTTATTTGGCACGTTTTTTGCACAGTACATTAGGCGTGTGTAAGCTCATGCTGTTCGTTTTGCGGTTCGTCTTGCCGGGCGTTCGCGGGATGGACGCGGGATTACACAAAAAACGTCGCCGTCCTGTTTTTGCCCGCTCCCCCGCTTGCCAAATGTGATTGTATCTGGGAGAATGGAGCAGGCATGGTTTCGGACGAAAGGGAATGTCCACATTCGCTTTTTCATACACGGAGAAATTTGATATGGCACGCTACAGTTTAGCAAGTCTTTTTCTGGTCGTTTCGTTTCTGGTCGGCGCGACTGCGCGCGCGGAGTTGATGACCGATTTATACGGCGTTGACATCAACGATGGAAGCGACGGGATGAGTCTTTACTCGTACTTCAACGACCTGTTCGGTACGGACTACCAAAGCAGCAACGATCTGTACAACGATCGCGGGGTCGCGCCGACCTCGACCTGGGTGGTCGACGGCGACTGGCAGATGGCGGCGCTGGTGAAGGGAACCGCCGCTTTCGATCACCGTTTGATCATATCGGGCGACTCGCTGGACGGAAACATCGTGCTGGACGGCCGGGGGATGGGCTACCAGACGGATGGAATGATCGCATGGAACGACGGGCCGCTTCCCGGCGGTGTCGGCGGTGAATTTTCCTTCGGCCTCGACGTCTACGGTTCTCCCCGGATAAACGGCGTGAAGGATCCGTTGTACATCTGGTCGTCGAATCCGGGCGACAACCTCCTGGTCGACGGGAACACCTTGGATGTCCGCATGATCGCCTTCGACATCACGGATGTGTACAACGCGAAAAACGCGGGGACGTTCGACTCGGTTTACATGTACGCCTGGGAAGACATGCACTCGGACGGTTTTCGTTTCGGCGGCTACAACGATCCCCGTTATGGCTACGTCGCAAGCGAAACCTGGGCGCTTGACCGGGACTACCAGGACGCCATTTACGTCATTGCAAACGTGAAGCCCATCGAGCAGAACGTCACTCCCGAGCCTGCGACGTTGGTCATTTTCGGTTGCGGTTTGGCCGGTCTCGGCTTGGTGTGTCGTCGCCTGAAGAAGCGTGCTGAAAAACCGTGATATTGAATGCCGTTGAAATTTTCCGAAGCCGGGTGTGTGCCGCGCGAGCGGCAGGCTCCCGGTGTTTCGCTTGGTCGCCGACGTGAGCGACTGTCCGCAGGTATACTGGAAACGCGATGAAAACGGACATTCGGTCAAGCCTGCCTGCCGTAATTACTCATCCCAACTCCATTACAGAAAATTACTTAAACGATATCGTTCGGGCGGCAGGCGATTGTGCGCGGGAACAATTTCAGGCCGTTCGAAGTGTAGAACCGAAAGCGGTTGAAATGCCGCGAAATTCTTTCCGCAGCCGACCATGTGGATACTCGCGACTCCTTGGGCTCTCTTGGCATTGGCTGCGGTTCCGCTCGTGTTCGGGATCTACTTTTTCCGTACCCGTTCGCGGCGGCGCGAGGTCTCCAGCCTGTTTCTCTGGGTCGATCACACCCGTTCGCAGCAGGGCGGTCGGCGCGTCGAACGCTTTCAGTTTCCGCTCATGCTGTTGCTCGAATTACTGGCCCTTGCGCTGCTTGCGCTCGCGGCAGCCGGTCCGAGCGTTTATAGCGCACTGTCCGGTCGGCAAACCGTTGTGGTTCTCGATTCTTCTTATTCCATCAACAACGCCGGGGCAACCGACAAAACATCCTGCTGATAAAAATCCCGACCCAGTATTATCTTATCCATTATTTCGCCTGTCCTTTTATAAATTTGCTGATTTTTTAAATTTCTAAATT
>QMCD01002236.1_pt1 | contig 10898 bp, 11 predicted proteins | sample 1821841 | NCBI WGS metagenome assembly QMCD01 (sample SAMN01991225, study PRJNA193472) | Termite gut metagenome, whole genome shotgun sequencing project. | isolation source: worker | host: Macrotermes natalensis | reverse complement strand
TGTCTTGATCGTATACCAACTGACGAGGCATACCACCCATGTACTCGAAACAGCCGTACAACGCACTTACCAAATCCGCCGATGTAAACGGATGCTCTTGAAATATACCCCACTTATAACGAGAGTACGTCAGCGTAAACACCACAAAATGAAGCTTGATATAACGGCAGCTATACGCGTCACGTACGCTCTTTACACCAAAGTCCAGCTGAAGCTGCTGACCCTTCGGAAGCTCCTCTAACGCCTCGTACTCTCGCTGAGGGGAGGATGCCTTGCTGATACCCCTTTCTGTCCGAAGCTTGGACACGTACCGCCGAACCGTGCGTTCCGATACATCCAATTTATACTTCTCGCTTAGCCAGTCCCGAACCTGCGCAGCTGTCATGCTCGGATAGCTCTCAAGCCATTTCACGATTATCGACTCGTATGCCGATAACGCTTGCATGCGATTTACTGACTGATAAGTGCGGGCGTACTCTTCTGGCTCCATATCCCAATACTTACGTATCGTGTTACGGCTTACTCGTATCTGACGAGATACCTGACGGATGCTGAAGCCTGACTCCTTCATTGCTTGAATCCTGCTGTACATGCGCCACCCTTTCATTCTTCGCCTCCATTGCTATTATGTCGTTACTTAATGCAATGGATATTTCGGCTCTTTTTTGTTCCGGGGGGGGCTCAACTCATGACCGTTTTTGGTATACACTTATTGGCCGTTTTTGGTTCATTTTACATGACCGCTCACACTTCGCTTGAGGATAAATCTACGGAGTAATTATATTTATGCAATATCGGGTAAATAAACTGCGAATTTGCTAAGTTTGCATTTCAATCAAGAACAGAACATGGAATTACAAACTTTAACCGCTGTTTCGCCTGTTGACGGGCGCTATAACAATAAAGTCGCAAACCTCTGGAAATACTTCAGTGAATATGCCCTCATCAGGTACCGGCTCTTTACCGAAATAGAATATTTTATTGCGCTTTGCGAGATACCCCTCCCGCAGCTTGCGGATGTTTCGCCCGATAAATATGAAAAGCTTCGTGAACTTTACAGGAATTTCTCAGTTGACGATGCACAGCACATAAAAGACATCGAGAGTGTAACCAATCACGATGTGAAGGCAGTGGAGTATTTTATTAAGGACAGGTTTGATGAGTTGGGACTGTCTGATTATAAAGAGTTTGTGCACTTCGGGCTGACGAGCCAGGATATTAATAACACTGCGACGCCATTCTCGATAAGGGAGGCGGCAAGGGAGGTGTACTATCCGTTGGTGGGGGAGATCGTGGAGTCGTTGCGGGGGTTGGCGCGCGAGTGGGAGGGTGTTCCGTTGCTGGCCAGGACGCATGGGCAGCCTGCGTCGCCTACGAGGCTTGGCAAGGAGATGATGGTCTATGTGGAGCGGCTCGAAAAGCAGATCGAGATGTTGCGCGGGGTTCCTGTTCCGGCCAAGTTCGGCGGGGCGACGGGTAATTTCAATGCTCATGCGGCGGCCTATCCCGATGTGGATTGGGTGGAGTTTGCGGACCGGTTCGTTGGTGAAACGTTAGGTTTGGTGAGGTCGCGGTACACGACGCAGATCGAGCACTACGATAATATCGCTGCTATTTTTGACGCGTTTAAGCGGATTAATACTATTCTTGTGGACTTTTGTCGGGATGTGTGGACCTACATCTCGATGGACTATTTCAAGCAGAAAGTTATTGCGGGGGAAGTGGGGTCGAGTGCGATGCCGCACAAGGTGAATCCTATCGATTTCGAGAACGCCGAGGGGAACCTGGGGATCGCCAATGCCGTGTTCGAGCACCTGTCGGCCAAGTTGCCGGTGTCGCGGCTGCAGAGGGATCTTACCGATAGTACTGTTTTGAGGAATACCGGGGTGCCTATTGCGCACACCGTTGTGGCGTTTCGGTCGATACTGAAGGGTTTGGGGAAGTTGGTGTTGAACAGGGAGGTTATCGAACGCGATCTGGATGCCAACTGGGCGGTGGTGGCCGAGGGGATCCAGACTATTTTGAGGCGCGAGATGTATCCCGAGCCGTATGAGGCGTTGAAGGGGTTGACGCGAACGGGCAAGGCTGTGTCGAGGGAGGATATTGCGGCTTTTATTGACGGGTTGGATGTGGCGGATAGTGTTAAGGCTGAGTTGCGGGCACTGTCGCCGAGGAGTTACGTGGGGATCGTTTTTTAATTTTTTATCATATTATTATGCAGAAGTACAAGTGTGATGTTTGCGGATGGGTGTACGATCCCAACGCTGGTGGTGGGCCTAATGATGATGCGACTCCGGGTGTGCCTTTCGAGGAGTTGCCCGATAGTTGGACTTGCCCCGTTTGCGGCGCTGGCAAAGAGGATTTCTCGCCGACTGAGTGACGCCCAATATTATTGTGGGGCTATTTTTGCCTGTGCTATCTTGTCCTGAGTTATAGTCAGTGAAGACCGTTAGCGCGAAGTTCGCATTTTCGAGTTCCAAGCTGTCGCAGGTACCTGCTGACGGTTTGCGCGAGTTTGCGTTCATCGGGCGGAGTAATGTGGGTAAGTCTTCGCTTGTTAATATGTTGACGGGCTGTCGGGGGTTGGCTAAAGTCTCGGGCACGCCGGGGAAGACGCGGCTGGTGAATCATTTTCTCATTTCCCCTAACTCTGTTTTCGGTACACCTGGATGGTATCTGGTGGATTTGCCCGGATATGGTTATGCGAGGGCGTCGAAGGGGGTCAGGGAGGGGTTTGATCGGCTTATTACGGATTATGTGACTAAATCCGACAAACTGTGGTTTTTGTTTGTTCTCGTGGACGCGAGACACGAGCCGCAGCGCATCGACCTTGAGTTTATGGCCATGCTTGGGGAGCAGGGAGTGCCGTTCGGGGTGGTGTTCACCAAGGCGGACAAGTTGGGGGTGAATGTGCTGGAGAAAAACTTGGCGGCGTATAAGCGGCGGTTGTTGGAGCAGTGGGAGGAGTTGCCGCCGGTGTTTGTCACCTCTTCCGAAAAGCGGCTTGGGGGCGGGGAGGTACTTGATTTTATTTATGAACACCTATAAACCTGTTTTCGTCAGCGTGGGTGTCGCGTGTAGCTGGCTTGTGCGATGGCGGGATTGTGTGGTGGCTGGGCGTTGCGTAGCTCATCATTAAATTTTCAATTATCAATTTTCAATTATTTTATCATGGGGCATCATACTTTAAAGATCTTCGCTTGTCGGAACTCCGAGCCGTTGGCGGAGAAAATTGCGGCTTCGTATCGCACCTCGTTGGGCGAGTCGTCGTGTTTGTGTTTCAACGACGGGGAGTTCCAGCCGTCGTTTAATGAGACGATTAGAGGTTGTACTGTTTTTATTGTGCAGTCGACGAATCCTCCGGCGGACAACCTGATGGAGCTGTTGATGATGATCGACGGTGCCCGGCGGGCGAGTGCGCACAAGGTGATCGCAGTGATTCCGTACTTCGGCTGGGCGCGGCAGGACAGGAAGGACCGACCGCGGGTGTCGATCGCTGCGAAGCTGGCGGCCAATTTGCTGGCTGCGGCTGGGGTGGACCGGGTGATGACCATGGACTTGCATGCCGACCAGATCCAGGGATTTTTCGACATTCCGGTGGACCACCTGTACGCCAGCAAGATCTTTGCGCCGTACCTTCAGTCGCTCCGTATCGAGAATTTGGCGATTGCGGCGCCGGACATGGGAGGTGCGAAGCGGGCGAGCGCTTATTCGAAGCATCTGGACGCCCCGATGATTATTTCGCACAAGCAGCGCGAAAAGCCGGGCGAGGTGGCGCGCATGACGGCGATCGGTGATGTGGAGGGACGCAATGTGGTGATTTTGGACGACCTGATCGACACGGCGGGGACGTTGACCATGGCGGCCAAGATGTTGATGGACAAGGGTGCGGCGAGCGTTCGCGCGGCGGCGACACATCCGGTGCTGAGCGGTCCGGCGTACGATCGGATCAACGAGAGTCCGCTGACAGAAGTTATCGTCACCGACACCATTCCGCTGCGGGCGGGCGAAGACCTCGGCAAGTTCACTGTGCTGAGCGTGGCCGACATTTTTGCCGAAACAATCGACCGGGTCTACAGCTATCGCGAGATCAGTTCGCAGTTCATTTTTTAGTCCTCTGTTGTCGGTGAGTACATCAGATAGCGGGAGAAGTGCCGAGGCGCATCGTGCCGAGGCAGCGAAGGGTGTGAGTAGAGGGAGAGGTTGGTGGCATTTGGTTGCCGTGGCGACGATTGCCGTGTGGGGGACGACGTTCGTGTCGACCAAGGTCCTCATTCTGCATGGTTTGTCGCCGGTGGAGATCTTCACCTATCGGTTCGTGATGGCGTATGTGGTGATTTTGGGGGTTGCGCGGGGGCCGTTGTTGGCACGATCTGTGAAAGATGAGTTGTTGTTCGTGTTGTTGGGGTTTACGGGCGGATCGTTGTATTTTATTGCGGAGAATAGTGCGCTCCAAAGTACATTGGCAAGCAATGTATCGCTGTTGGTGTGTACGGCGCCGATCTGGACTGCTATTTTCGTGCGGTTGTTTGTGCGAGAGAGAGTCGGAGGGCGGTTTTGGTTGGGGACGTTGGTGGCTTTGGCGGGGGCGGGACTGGTGGTGTTCAACGGGAGTTTTGTGTTGAGGTTGAGTCCGGTTGGGGACTTGTTGAGCATCACGGCGGCGGTATCGTGGGCGGTGTACAGCATTGTGATACGCGGGTTGGCGGGGCGGTATTCGATTTTGTTCATCACGCGGAAGGTGTTCTTTTGGGGGTTGGTGACGCTGGTGCCGTTTTTGTGGCTGCCCGGGGCGACGTATAATGTGGCTGCGCTGGCTGAGCCGGTGGTGTGGATCAATTTGTTGTTCCTTGGGTTGGTGGCGTCGCTGGTGTGTTTTGCGGTTTGGAACCGCGTGATACGCGAGATCGGGGTTGTGCCGTCGAGCAACTATATTTATCTTAATCCGGTGTTCACTATGATCACGGCCGCTATTTTCCTGCGTGAGCAGATCACTTGGGTTGCTGTTTGCGGACTGGTTTTGATCGCCGCGGGGTTGTGGTTCGTTGAGCGGCGTGTTTGATATTAATTTTCGGCCCGCCTCCCGCCCTACAGGCGGGCCGATGACTTGCTCCGCAAGTCAAAATTGCAGAATGACCAAAAGCGAAATACAACTGATTAAGTCGCTCGCAGACAAGCGTGCTCGGGACGAGAGCGGACTGTTTGTGGCCGAGGGTCGCAAGCTGGTGGAGGAGTTGGTGGCGTCGGGGTTGGTTGTGCGGGCTGTTTATAGCGTCGGGGAGACGATTTCGGCCAGGGAGATGTCGCGGATCAGTCAGCTGAGGACGCCTACGGATGTGTTGGCTGTGGTGGAGATCCCGCGGTGGGGGTTTGAGTCGGAAAAATTACGTAAACGGCTATCCTTGGCGTTGGATGAGGTACAAAATCCGGGCAATGTGGGGACGATAGTGAGGCTGGCGGACTGGTTCGGTGTTACGGACATTCTTTGCAGCGCGGGGTGTGCCGATGTGTGGGGGCCGAAGGGTGTGCAGGCGACGATGGGTGCGCTCACGCGGGTGAGGGTGCACTATGGGGATTTGGTCGGGATGGTCTCGGCTGTTGGGGAGCCTGTTTATGGTGCGTTTCTGGAGGGGGAGAGTGTTTATGAGGCGGCATTATCGGCGAACGGGATTATTGTCTTGGGCAGTGAGGGGCGCGGTATTTCGGCGGCGGTGGAGCGGCTTGTGAGTAAACGTTTGTTTATTCCGCCGTATCCTGCGGGCAGGGCGGGTTCCGAGTCGTTGAACGTGGCCGTTGCGGGGGCGATCGTGTGCTCGGAGTTTCGGCGGCGTGGTTAAACTTTTTTCACTATATTTGCAAAAATAATTATGGCAAACAAGATAAAAATAGGCATAACGCAGGGGGATGTTGCGGGGGTTGGCTGGGAGGTGATATTGAAGACGCTGGCGGACGAGAGGATGGGCGAGTTGGCCGAGATTTCGGTCTATGGGTCGAAGTCGGCGGCGGATGTATATCGGGGTCTTATTCCCGTGCTATCCGATGTGTCCATGAACATTGTTGATACGGGAGCGGTGGAATTTGAGCCGGGTGTACCGACCAAGGCGACGGGCGAGGCGGCTGTGGGGGCGTTGCGGGCTGCTGTGGGCGATCTGAAGAAGGGGGCGTTGGACGCCATCGTGACGGCGCCTATTGCGAAGGAGTTTGCCCAGGGGGATGATTTCCGGTTCGTGGGACACACGGAATTTTTAGCTGCGGAGTTTGGTGGTGCGGCGAGTGGTGGGCAGGCTGTGATGATGATGGTAAGCGACGGGCTGAGGGTTGCGTTGGTGACGAGCCACATGGCGTTGGCGGATGTGCCGGGTGCCGTGTCGAGAGACAAGATAGTGGATAAGCTGCGGGTGTTGAGGACGGCGCTGATAAAAGATTTTGGCGTTGTGGAGCCAAGGATCGCCGTGTTGTCGCTCAATCCTCACGGTGGCGAGGGGGGGATGTTGGGGAGTGATGAGGCGGAGGTTATCGTACCCGCGGTGAAGGAGGTGTACAAGGAGGGGATATTGGCTTTCGGGCCGATGGCGGTGGACGGGCTTTTTGTGAGTGGTTGTTACAATAAATACGACGCGATACTCGCTATGTATCACGACCAGGGGTTGGCTCCGTTCAAGGCTTTGGCGCCGGATGGAGTGAACTTCACTGCGGGGTTGCCGGTTGTGAGGACGAGTCCGGACCATGGGACGGCCTTTGATATTGCGGGGAAGGGGGTGGCCGACGAGGCGTCGATGAGGAGTGCTGTTTATTGTGCTATCGATGTGTGTCGGTGCCGGGCTAATTACGCGGAGGCTACAAAAAATCCGTTGAAGCATTACGAGCGCGAGAAGGGCGACGAACGGACGATCGACTTCTCGAAGAGTGAGATATAGTTTTGCTATTGTTATGGGTGGCTTCAGGCAATGGATGAGTAGTTGGAAGGCGGGTGATTTCTTTCGCCAGCTGGCTACTGTTGTTGTCGGTATAATTATAACTTTCGGGGGGAGTTCGCTCATCCAGCGGAACGCCCAGAAGAGGGAGGCGCGGCATTTGCTGGAGATGGTGAAGATGGAACTGGAGCATAACACCCGTCAGGCGAGAGGTCAAAAGGAGTGGTTCGAGTATGAGAAAAGTGGCGCGAAGGCGTTCAGACCATATATAGACAATCCGAGTGCCATACCCGCAGACACGCTCGAAAGATATGTGGATATTCAGAGCAGCAAAGTCTTTCCCGGGAGCACCAATGCGTTCGAGATACTCCGGTCGTCCGACGCCATCCGCTCCATTAAAGACAAGTCGTTTTTGCTCAACCTGTTTCAGGTGTATGATATGATGATGGCTCTCGACACTAATGCGAGAACTTACACCGATACGAAGATCGCAACATGGCACAAGTATTACGACAGTGTGGAGCGCGATATGGTGGAAACGGTGTTCGAGCCGAGGGATCTTGTTCGATTGTTCGCTCACGTAACGGCAAGTCCGTATATTGCACGATATGTGGTGGAAACGGCCAACATAAACTGGATAGACAATTTGATAGATGAGTTCGAAACGCTGGAGTTTGAACTCGACGAGATGGCGAAAACTATAGATGCCGAAATTAATTGATATGAAAGATATTGTTAAGATAACTTTTCCGGATGGGAGTGTGCGGGAGTACGGGAGTGGTGTTACCGCGATGGGGATTGCGGAGAGTATTTCGCCGCGGTTGGCGAGCGAGGTTTTGGCGGCTAAGGTCAACGACAAGGTGCAGGATCTGCAGGTGCCTATTGTTGAAGATAGTGCTGTCAGACTGTTGAAGTGGGAGGACGACGAGGCCAAACAGGTGTTTTGGCACACCAGTTCGCATTTGCTTGCTGAGGCTTTACAAGAGCTTTATCCGGGGGTTAAATTCGGGATCGGGCCGAGTATCGAGACCGGTTTTTATTATGATATCGATAGTCCCACTCCTATTACTGAATCGGATCTGCCCGCCATCGAGGCCAAGATGATGGAGTTGGCGCGCGGGGGTGGACCATTGGTTCGTCACGATGTGCCGAAGTCGGAAGCTTTGCGGATGTTTGAGCGTGATGAGTATAAGACCGAACTCATCGGCGATCTGGAGGACGGGACCATTACGTTTTACACGAACGGGTGCTTTACGGACCTGTGTCGGGGGCCGCACTTGCCGAACGCGAGTCATGTCAGGGCTATGAAGTTGACCGGCGTGGCCGGGGCGTACTGGCGGGGGGACGAGAAGCGCAAGATGTTGACGCGTATTTATGGGGTGTCGTTCCCCAAGAAGTCTATGCTCGACGAGTATCTGGCGATGATGGAGGAGGCGAAAAAGCGCGACCACAGGAAGTTGGGCAAGGAGTTGGAGTTGTTCGCGTTCTCGCAGAGGGTGGGTCAGGGATTGCCGTTGTGGTTGCCCAAGGGGGCGGCGCTTAGGGGCAGGCTGGAGAACTTTTTGAAGGATATTCAGAAAAAATATGGGTATGAGCAGGTGATTACCCCGCATATCGGGATGAAGGACCTCTATGTGACCAGCGGACACTTTGCGAAGTATGGGAAAGACTCTTTTCAACCTATAAGTACACCGCAAGAGGGCGAGGAGTTTATGCTCAAGCCGATGAACTGTCCGCATCACTGCGAGATTTACAGACTGAAGCCGCGGTCATATAAAGACCTGCCGGTGAGGTTTGCCGAGTTCGGCGCGGTGTACCGTTACGAGCAGAGTGGGGAGTTGCATGGGCTGACCCGTGTACGCGGGTTTACGCAGGACGATGCGCACTTGTTTGTGCGGCCCGACCAGCTGCTCGATGAGTTCGAGAAGGTTATCGATATTGTTTTGTATATCTTTAAGACTCTCAAGTTCGAGAATTTCACGGCGCAGATATCGTTGCGGGATCAGGTGAACAGGGAGAAATATATTGGTTCGGACGAGAATTGGGAGAAGGCGGAGAGTGCTATCGTCGAGGCGGTGAAGAACAAGGGGCTGCCGGCGACGGTGGAGTACGGCGAGGCGGCCTTCTACGGGCCGAAACTGGACTTCATGGTGAAGGACGCTATTGGTCGTAAGTGGCAGTTGGGGACCATTCAGGTCGATTACAACCTGCCGGAGCGGTTCGACCTGACCTACAAGGGGGCGGATGACAAGGAGCATCGGCCTATTATGATACACAGGGCTCCGTTTGGCTCCATGGAGAGGTTTGTGGCTGTGTTGTTGGAGCACACGGCCGGCAAATTCCCGTTGTGGCTCACTCCCGAGCAGGCTGTGGTGTTGCCGATCAGTGAGAAGTTCAACGATTATGCCCTGAATGTTGCGAAAGTCCTGAATAATTCCGATATTCGCACCGTGGTCGATTTGCGCAACGAAAAGATCGGGAGGAAGATTCGCGATAATGAGTTGAAGAGAATTCCGTTTTTGTTGGTTGTGGGGGAGAAGGAGTCTGCTGAGGGCGTTGTGAGTGTGCGTATCCAAGGACAGCAGAGTGACGAGGCGCAACGTGCCGAGTCTGCGATGAGTGTGGAGGCGTTTGCGGAGTTTGTTAATGCTGCTGTTGCGCGTGAGATTGAACCTATTGCGTAGCCTATTGTGTTGCGTAGCTAAGCCTGCAGCTGTTGCGCGTGAGATTGAGAACTTATTAAATAGATTTATAGTTGACAATGGACGATTGACAATGATTTTTTGCTGCGTAGCTTTTGTGTGGCTAATTTCCGACGAGCCGAACGCAACCGAGTTTACTCGGATTGCTGAGGCGAGGATGGAAATCAGATGAGCGAAGCGAAATCTAATTTTCAATTTTCAATTTTCAATTATAAAAAATTAATTAATTAATTTTTTATAATTTGCCGCCTGTAAAAAGACCTTATCAACCGCCCAGGCCATTCCCGCCGAGGAATAACAATGGCCCTAATCGCGGTCGCAGGCTGCCTCAAAGAGAGGCGCTGCACAAGATCAACGAATTTATTACTGCTCCGCAAGTCCGTTTGGTGGGCGAGGACGAGGGCTCTGTCGTTATGTCCACGCGTGAAGCGTTGCGTCTGGCCGATGAAAAGGAGCTGGATCTTGTGGAGATCTCTCCCCAGGCCGATCCGCCTGTAGTCCGCATTGTGGATTATCAGAAGTTTCTCTATCAACAGAAAAAGAAGGCCAAGGAGATCAAGGCCAACGCCGTTAAGGTGGTCATCAAGGAGATCCGGTTTGGGCCCCAGACCGATGATCACGATTATAACTTTAAGCTCAAGCATGCGGAGAACTTCCTGAAAGAAGGGGCGAAGGTCAAGGCGTATGTGTTTTTCAGGGGGCGGTCGATTGTGTTCAAGGAGCAGGGCGAGATTTTGTTGTTGAGGTTTGCCACCGATCTGGAGGAGCTGGCCAAAGTCGAGATGATGCCTAAACTGGAAGGGAAGAGGATGACTATGATGTTGGCGCCTAAGGCGAAGAAATAGGCTGCTTTTTTACCTCGTATTTGTTTGTTCTTTTGTTGGCTGTCGGGTAATTTTTCTTTCCGATGGCCAACATTTTGTGTTATGTTGATTTCAGATTTCGATTACGAGCTGCCGGACGACCGGATCGCGCGCTTTCCGGCGGGCGAGCGCGACGGATCTAAGCTGTTGGTTTGGCAGCGGTTGTCTTCCTTTTCTCACACTGTTTTTCGGAACATCGGCGACTTTTTGCCGCGCGGCAGTGTGTTGGTTTTCAACGACACGCGGGTGGTGAGGGCGCGGCTGGTTATGTTTCGGCCTGGCCCTGCCGTTGGCGTTGGGAAAGCGCCGACCTGTTCGTCGTCGGCTGGTGCCCGGACTGCTTCGACAGGTGTAGATACTGATGTGCCGGCATCGGCGGCGGGACCGGCGCGTGGTGCGCGGGTTGAGATCTTTTGTTT
>QMCD01004692.1_pt1 | contig 10900 bp, 10 predicted proteins | sample 1821841 | NCBI WGS metagenome assembly QMCD01 (sample SAMN01991225, study PRJNA193472) | Termite gut metagenome, whole genome shotgun sequencing project. | isolation source: worker | host: Macrotermes natalensis | reverse complement strand
ACTCTGAGCCACCTTCTGATTTTTTGTCAGTTTACTCATTTTCTCTCAAGGGATTACTCTTTAGGAAATATCGCCCGTCACGCGGATACCCATACTGCGGGCGGTTCCTGCGACCATGCTCATGGCGGCTTCGACGGTGAAACAGTTCAAGTCGCTCATTTTGCCTTCCGCGATTGCCCTGACCTGATCGGCTGTCACCGTTCCCACCCTTTTACGGTTGGGCTCGGCGCTCCCGGTCTGGATCTTCGCGGCCTCCTTGAGCTGGACTGCCACCGGCGGCTGTTTGATGATGAATTCGAAAGATTTGTCGCTGTAAACCGTGATGATCACAGGCAAGACCTTCCCTGCCGACTCCTGCGTGCGAGCGTTGAACTGCTTGCAGAAGTCCATTATATTCACCCCCTTCGAACCCAGCGCGGGCCCTACGGGAGGCGACGGATTGGCAGCACCACCTTTTATCTGCAGTTTAATAAAACCACTGATCTCTTTTGCCATTTTTCCTTTTGGATTATTGATTCAAATTGTTATTAAATGACCGGCCCGGCTCGGCTTTACCCAACTCTGCATCAACCCGCAGATCATGGTTCACACCCTGTCCGTTGTCCGGTCCCCCGCGGGGTTACTCTTTCTCCACCTGCGTGAAGTTCAACTCCATCGGGGTCTTGCGGCCGAATATCTTGACCGAGACCGTCAGTTTCTTTCTGCTATTGTCAACGGCCTCGATGGTTCCCGAGAAACTCGAGAATGGCCCATCGGTTACTTTGACCGTTTCGCCGACAAAGAAAGGAACTTCGTTCTCTTCCTCGCTTGTGCTCAATTCGTCGACACGGCCGAGAATGCGGGCGACTTCGGCGGCCCTAAGGGGCGTAGCCTTCATCGACCTGCCATCCTCCCGCGAGTCGCCGAGGAAGCCGAGCACATTGGGGACGTTTCGCAAGATATGCGGAATGTCGCCTGTGAAATCCGCCTCTACCAACACGTAGCCCGGGTACGACACCTTGTCCTTAGAAACCTTCTTGCCATTTCTGATCGTGAAGACTTTTTCGGTGGGTATCAATACCTGGGTGATGCGCTCCTCGAGGTGGCGGTGGCGAATCTCGGTCTCGATGTACTCTTTGACCTTCTTCTCCTTGCCCCCTATGGCACGCACCACATACCACTCTCTCTGCAACTGTTCGCTCATCTTTCGTTCGCGATTTTAGTACAGCAGTCGGTAGACGTTTTTCATCAGGTTTTCGAACGCCAGGTCCATCGCCAGCACCACCACGGCAAATACAAGGGAAGCAACCATGACAAGGATGGTCGACGACTGGAGTTCTTTGAAAGTAGGCCACGAAACTTTGTGGACAAGTTCCGCATACGCCTCTTTGATGTAATTGATCATAACTGTCAATTTTTATTTTTTAGCAGGGACAGAGAGATTCGAACTCCCACCAATGGTTTTGGAGACCACTATTCTACCCTTAAACTATGTCCCTAAATCGCCATATCACGGTCATCGGGCATGGAACGCCTTGCATCCCGTGATATGGCTTGGTATTCGGTGAGGCTCCGGGCAATTTAGGAACATAGTTCCGTTTCTATCACCCCACCCCACCCCTCAAGGGGAGGGCCTCGCGGCACCTCATTTTTTTATAAGGGGGCTATTCTTTCGTCCGGCCCCCCAACGGTTTTGGCACCTTATTTCAATATCTTGGTGATCTGGCCTGCGCCCACGGTGCGGCCGCCTTCTCGGATGGCGAAACGGAGACCGACGTTGACGGCGACGGGGTAGATGAGGGTAACCTTGATGGTCACGTTGTCACCCGGCATCACCATGTCCACGCCTTCCGGAAGGTCCACTTCACCCGTTACGTCGAGCGTACGCAGGTAGAACTGGGGACGATACTTGGTGTGGAACGGAGTGTGGCGACCACCTTCCTCTTTCTTGAGGATGTAAACTTCGGCCTCGAACTCGGTGTGAGGAGTGATCGAACCCGGTTTGGCAACCACCATACCGCGTTTCACGTCCTTCTTGTCCAGACCCCTCATGAGAAGACCTACGTTGTCGCCTGCTTCACCGCTGTCGAGCAACTTGCGGAACATTTCCACGCCGGTACAAACCGAGGTGATGGGTTTCTGGCCCAGACCGATGATTTCGACGGGGTCACCGACCTTGATGACACCGGTTTCGATACGGCCCGTTACTACGGTACCGCGGCCGGTGATCGAGAATACGTCTTCCACGGGCATGAGGAACGGTTTTTCGTTTTCACGCGGGGGAATGGGAATGTAGGTGTCGACCGAGTCCATGAGTTCCATGATCTTGTCTTCCCATGTAGCTTCGCCATTGAGGCCGCCGAGAGCGGAACCACGGATGATGGGAGCGTTGTCGCCGTCGAAGTTGTACTTCGACAGGAGGTCGCGAACTTCGAGTTCCACGAGGTCCAACATCTCCTCGTCGTCGACCATGTCGCACTTGTTGAGGAATACGACGATCTTCGGTACGTTCACCTGGCGGGCCAACAGAACGTGCTCGTTGGTCTGGGGCATGGGACCGTCGGTCGCAGCAACCACGAGGATAGCACCGTCCATCTGGGCGGCACCCGTTACCATGTTCTTAACGTAGTCGGCGTGACCCGGGCAGTCTACGTGAGCATAGTGGCGGTTTGCGGTCTGATACTCGACGTGAGCGGTGTTGATCGTGATACCACGTTCTTTTTCTTCGGGAGCGTTGTCGATCGAGTCGAACGAACGGAGTTCCGAAAGACCTTTCTTACCCAAAACGGCGGTAATGGCCGCGGTGAGGGTGGTTTTACCGTGGTCGACGTGACCGATGGTACCGATGTTGACGTGGGGTTTGGACCTGTCAAATTTTTCCTTTGCCATAGCTGTATTTTTTAGTTTAGTTTATGTGTTTTTTCAAGTTTTGCTTCAATGTGTTCCTCGGGACTTAGTAGCTTGTTCGACGAGGCCGACTTGCTTCGCTCGCTGACCCCGGTCTTTTGTTTCAAAGTTCACCGAAGCCCATATAAGGGCTCCGGTGAACTTTGGAGCGGAAGACGAGGTTCAAACTCGCGACCCTCAGCTTGGAAGGCTGATGCTCTATCGACTGAGCTACTTCCGCAAATATTTTTCAAGGCTTTTCAACCTTTTTTGTTCCTTTCCCTTTGCCGACTTTGCCTGACATTTCAGAGGCTTTTAAGCCTCTGTGAAAAGAAAATTCCTTTTTTCATTGCCGTCGGTTTTAACCGACGGATTGAAAATGTACCATAACCCTCCGGGCTTTAGCCCAACTTTTCGATGAATTAGCTCGCGTTTTCACGCTCGCTGATTCATTGCCGTTCGCCGCGGATGAATTAGCTCGTAAAAAGCACTCGCTGATCCATTGCCGCTTGCCGCGGGGGCCCTTACAAAGAAAAGCTAATTTCCCTGCGGGAAAACTTTTCAAATTCAAAACCCTGCCTTGCAAATAAATTTGCGGCGGGTTTTGAATTTGAAAAGCAATTTTGCCTATGGCAAAATTGGCTTTTCTTTGTGGGAGAAGATGGATTCGAACCACCGTAGGCGTGCGCCAGCAGATTTACAGTCTGCCCCATTTGGCCACTCTGGTATTCTCCCAAAGGTATGTTTTTTACTACATTTGCTCGTTGTCCTCCCTTTGCCGGGATTAGCTCGGTCGTAAACTCCCTCGCTGATGCCCTTGGTGGGATGGCTTTCACTCCTTTCGCTCCTGTCGTGTTTTAAAAAAGCCCGCAGATTAAAATCTGCTTAGAAATTTGTGTCGTCCGGCATCTTCGAATAAATTCGAGCTACCGTCCGCCCCAAATCTCTGCCGCTTTGCGGCGGCCTTTTTCGAATCCCGACGTCGGCGAACGAAGTGAGCCGATGGAGGGATTCGAACCCCCGACCAGCTGATTACAAATCAGCTGCTCTGGCCAACTGAGCTACATCGGCGTCGGACCCCGGAGCCAAAGCCCCGCATATTGGGAGTGCAAATGTAGTGATTATTTTCGAATGTCCAAGAACCCTGCGCAAATTTCGCCATTTCCACATAAACAGGGAGGCAAAATCGCGGGGCAAAAGTACTATGTTTTTTCGGATTAACAAAGGTTTGCCCCATATTTTTAAGACAAAAATATGGGCGGCACCTCTCTTACGGCCCTCCGCCCATACTGTCCCGAATTTTCCGTGCGCTAAATAACGGAAACGCAGACTCCTTTATTGCCTCTTCCGGTTACTTCTTGGCGCTCGTACCGTCGGCTTTACCGCCGCTGAGCGCCTCGCGCATCTGGGTATCGGCCTGGATGTTCTGGAACTTGTAGTAGTCCATGATGCCCAGATTGCCGTTGCGGAAAGCCTCGGCCATAGCCAACGGCACCTCCGCCTCCGCCAAAATAACCTTGGCGCGCGCGTCCTGGGCTTTGGCTCGGTTCTCGGCTTCGTGTGCCACTGCCATCGCGCGTTTCTCCTCGGCTTTGGCCTGAGCGATGTTCTTGTCGGCGTTGGCCTGGTCGATCTGCAGTTCGGCGCCGATGTTCTTGCCCACGTCCACGTCGGCGATGTCGATCGAAAGGATTTCGAAGGCGGTTCCGGCGTCGAGTCCCTTTTCGAGCACCACACGCGAGATCTGGTCGGGATTTTCGAGAACCTGTTCGTGCGAGGTCGCCGAACCGATCGAAGAGACGATACCTTCGCCGACACGTGCCAGGATGGTCTCTTCGCCTGCGCCGCCGACCAACTGTTTGATGTTGGTGCGAACCGTTACTCGCGCTTTGGCTATGAGTTGGATACCGTTCTTGGCAACCGCCGAAACGGGCGGTGTGTTGATGACTTTCGGCGTCACCGACATCTGCACCGCTTCGTAAACGTTGCGTCCGGCGAGGTCTATTGCCGTGGCCTTGTTGAAGTCGAGGTCGATACCCGCCTTTTCGGCCGAGATCAGCGCGTTCACCACGTTCACGACGTTACCCTTGGCCATATAGTGGGCTTCGAGTTCGTTGACGTTGAGTTTGAGGCCGGCTTTCGTGCCGGTAATCATGGCGTTGACGATCACCGAGGGCGGTACCTTGCGCCAGCGCATCAACACGAGTTGCAACAGGCCGACCCTCACACCCGATATCTGGGCGTTGAACCAAAGCCCCACGGGCACGAAATAGAGAAATATCAACAGTAGTATGAACGCTACCGCCACGATTAATACAATTGACCAAAGTTCCATAAATTCCATATTTACAGGGTTAATAATTATTCGTTATTCCGAACTGTATGAAGTTCCTTCATTCAACATCGTGTTGTTTTGGCATTGTTCGGGTCGGAATGTTCGACCCATACCTCGAGCGGATCGCCCGGGTATATCTGTGCTACCACCGGAGCGGCACCCGACAAGACCAACGCAAGCAATACGATGTACTTCTTCATCGGCGGCTGTTACACAGGCTTGACGACGATATTGAAATTCTCGAAACCGATAACTTCGACTTCGGTGTTCTGGTCGATGAATACTCCGGTGGTCTTGGCTTCGTAGTTTTTGCCATCGATAACCACGGTGCCCATGGGCGCCAGACGTCCCAGCGCCACTCCGCGGTCACCCTCCTTCACCTTGCGCCGGGGCGAATCCTGCGAGCGGCTTTCGATCTTGTCTCCGAGGGCGAAGCGTTGCCATGTCTTGGCGCGGAGCGAGAACCAGGTAGCGAGTATGGTCAGTACGATGACTATGGCCACCACCAGAAGCAATCCCTTTACGCCGTAATTATCCCATGCGAGCCAAGCCGCACCGCCGTAACATCCCAAAGCGCCGATCGCGGCTATCGTGATGCCGGGCAACAACACCAGCTCGACAATGAGCATGAGCGCTCCGACCGCTATAAGTAAAGCTATTAACCACCACATAATGAATTACGAATTAGAAATTAGAAATTACGAATTCGGGTGTTCGTCCGAAAAAGTTTGTGGGTAAAGGTAGCAAAAAAAATGGAATAACCCGCGATCACTCGGGAATTATCGAAAGTTTCGCCTCCATTTCCGGGATCGATAGCCCGAGGGCTTCGAGAGACGATCGCAGACGCACCGCCGCGGCTCCGTCGAGCGGGGTGAGGACGAAGGCGCCGTCCGTGCGAACTATATCGACCCGGGCCGAGTCTATGGCTCCGCGCAATGCGGGCGAAAGTTCCTCCACACCCGAGATATCCACACGGTAGGTCTTTTCGCCCTCCGTGGTCTGATCTACCAGCACTCCGTCCATCCACACGACCGCCGAGGGAGCGCGGAACCCCGCCTTGCGCAACTGTTCCACGGCGAGACCCGCAAGCGAGTCTGTCGGAAAGCCTCCCGCGAAATATCTGAACCGGCCGTCGTCGCCCGTCTGCACGGCGAGCGGGTGCGCACCTCTGAAAACCGAAGTGGCCTGAGGCGAAGCGAAGTTACCCACCTGAACGCGCCAGATCACTCCTTTGGGCCACACGGCCACTTCGGGAATGGGATTGGCGGCGTTGTATGGAGAGCCGCCCACCGTCACATCGGCGTAATCGAGAAAAAGCCTCTCCTTAAGCGCAACGGGCACAAGATCGTCGAGGCTCGCGGGGCCGGGAAGCGCCGCCGCCACCATTCGGAGCGAGTCTGCCGCCGCACCGCTCGCGATCTCGTCGGCAAGCGCGATCTCATAATCCGTGAGCATCCTCTTCTGCAACACGTAGTCCAGAAGAGCCGCCGGAACGTCTTGCTCCTGCCACTTCGACCTCTCCTCCCGAAGCCTCTCCATCCCTTCCTCGAAACGGGAGAGCAGGCTCCGGCGATCCTCCTTGTCATTGTAGAAATAACTTTTGCTGTCGAATATCATCTCCCAGAGCATACCGATCCGCTCATCGAGAATGCGTTCCGCCGAGATCAACGAGTCGAAATCGGCTTTGAGGCTGTCGGCCCTCTCCCGGTCGGCGACAAGGGCGTACTCCCGAGCCAGCGCCGCGAGCCCGGCGTGACCTTCACGGTATTGCGCCATCAGACGCGGCAGTTCGCTTTCCGCATCCTGGGCGCGCCGCAATTCGTCGAGTTCACCGGGCGACAGCCGCGAGGCGAACCATGTGTTGTAAACCAGATTCGGAGAAGCGCTGCCTTCACCGTCGCCGCCGTCCGAAGTTTCCGGGAGCGGCGTCTCGGTTTCACCCGGCGACGAAAGGCTCGCCAGAATCCACTCCTGTTCGATGGTGTTGATGCGCGAGGCGAGGCGGGCCATACCGCTGCGAATCTCGAAAGATCGCTCCTCCATCTCCACTATGGCGGCCGATATTGCCTCGCGGCCCGAGGTTTCGCTCCGAAGTTCGCGGCGCAACGAAGCTATCCGGGCGGCTATCGAATCGGCGGTACGCAACAAAACACCCTCCTCGTCGATGAGGGCGCGGTACTCCGTGTTGTTCTCAAGCCCGGCGATAACGTTCCGTTGCTGCGCCGTTGCAATTGATAATTGATAATTGATAATTGATAATGTCAGCACAACAAAACATACACGCAAAATTTTCCGCATGGTTTCACTTATCCCCCCCTCTATTATTATCTTGCGCAACATAATTATCAATTATCCATTATCAATTGTCAATTATTTCACTTCCACCACTTCAATACGAACAGTTGCAACAATCCGAATATCTCGAGGCGTCCCAACAGCATCAACAGGGTCGAGAACCACATCAACTCCGGCGAATGGGTCACACACCCGAAACCTCCGACCATACCGAATCCCGTTCCGACATTACCGAGGTTGCTTGCCGCCGTCGAGAATGCCGACACGAGGTCGTAATCCCAGGCCGCATAGACAAAGGTTCCTATCCCCAGCAGGGAGATGTACGCCACAATGTACAGCATCGTGAAAGCGAGTACGGAACTTTCCTGTGTCACACCTCCCAACTTTATGCGAATGATGGCGTTGGGATGTTGCTGTTGGCGTATCTGGTGGCGTAGCACCTTCGCGGCGAGCCACACCCTGTCGGCCTTCAATCCCCCCGAAGTAGAACCCGCGCAGGCGCACTGCACTCCCGCGAACATCAACACCACCATGGCGAGCGCCCCCCACAGACCGGTGTCGGCCGTGACGAACCCTGTCGTCGTGGCCGTTGCTACGGTCTGGAACGACGAGTAGCGCAACGCTTCCCAGAACGAACCGTAGGTTCCGTTCACGGTCACGCTTGCGGCGATAATGAGGATCATCGCCGCCATACAGAGTATCCAGTAACGCACCACCTCCGAACGGAACACATTGTTGCGCCGCCCCGTGAGCGTTGCGAAGATCACCCCGAAATGGATCCCCGCCATCACCATGAACACCATCGTTACCGCCTCTATGGCCCGGTTGTCCCAGGCGGCGATGCTGAGGCCCCGGGTGGAGAACCCTCCCGTCGCGATGGTCGACATGGCATGGTTCAGCGCGTCGAACCATCCCATCCCGGCCAACGAGAGAGCCGCGAAACAGGCCAACCCCAGACCGATGTACACACCGAGCAGGATGCGGATGATCTTTCCCGAGGTGTATTTATAGTCGTCCCTCGCCAGCGACGACATCTCGACGTGCGACACCAACATGCGGCTTCGGCCCAGCACCGGCATTATCATCATGGCGAACATCACAACGCCCGCCCCTCCTATCCAATGGGTACACGAGCGCCAGAAAAGCAACCCGGCGGGCATGGAGTCTATGTTCTCGATCGCGGTCGAACCGGTGGTCGTGAATCCCGAGACGCTCTCGTACCAGGCGTTAGTCAGGTCGAAATGGGCGCCCCACAGCAGGTAGGGCAACATTCCAACCACGCACGAAGCCAACCACGCCCCCACCACTATGCAGTAACTCTCCTTGTGCGAGAGGTTCTTTTCGCGCCTGAAGACGATCATGGGCACGGCTCCGAGGAGCATCGTCACACCGGCCGAGACGAGAAGCACGCTCAAAGCCCGCGTGTTTCCGTCGGTGAGGCTCATTGCGGCCGAAGCGAGCATGAATGCCGCGTCCAACAGCAGCACCATACCTATATATCTATATATTACCTTCGCGCGCACTATATAATAATTACGAATTACGAATTACGAGTTAATCGGTCATCCTTAAACCATTATAAAACTCCCGGGCAGTCATTCTTCTTTTGCCGGCGGGTTGCAATTCCACTATGTCTATCCATCCGTCCTTACATGCGATCCGAATAGTTCCCTTCTCCGAAAAATCAATTGTTCCCGGTTCCGGCAATTCGTAATTCGGAATACCTGATTCGTAATTGCAAACAAGCAATTTGATGGTGGTTCCCTCGAACTCCATCCACGCGCCGGGATAGGGCGAAAGGCCCCGGATGAAGTCCACAATTTCCGGGCCGGATTTCGACCAGTCCACGCGGCAATCCTCCTTGAATATCTTCGGCGCGGGCTTCAGGCCCTCTTCGGGAATATCCATCTGGCTCAGGGGTGTCACGTTACCTTCGGCTATCCTGTCGACCGTGAGCGTCACTAATTCGCTTCCCGCTTCCATCAGCCGGTCGTGTAGCGTTCCTGCGTTGTCTTCGGGGAGTATCGGCATCTCCACCCGTCCTATGATATCGCCCTTGTCGATCTCGGCGTTGAGCATGAAAGTGGTGAGCCCCGTCACCTTTTCGCCGTTTATGATAGCCCAATTTATAGGTGCCGCGCCCCGGTATTGTGGCAACAGCGAGGCGTGCAGGTTGAAAGTTCCGAGCCGCGGCATCGACCACACCACTTCGGGCAGCATCCGGAAAGCGATAACAATGCCCAGATCGGGCTTCAGGGCGGCGAGGGCCTCCAAAAACTCCGGCGCACGTAGCTTTTCGGGCTGTAAAACGGGCAGGCCGATCGAGAGGGCGTACTTTTTGACCTCGCTCTCGTGGAGCCGCTGTCCCCGTCCGGCGGGCTTGTCGGGAGCGGTCACCACACCCACCACGTTATAGCCCCCCTCGACCAACCGCCGAAGCGACGCCACCGCGAATCCCGGCGTACCCAGAAACAATATTCTTAATGTCTTCGACATAATTGATAATTATCAATTATCCATTGTACATTATCCATTATTGGTCTTTGCGTTATTGCAAAGCCCCAAAGTATGACCCATTTTGCTTTCTTTGGTTTCGAGATACCGCCTGCTATGCTGGTTGGGCGGAATTATTATCGGCACGTTCTCCACCACCGACAGACCGTACCCCTCCAGACCCGCCCGTTTAAGCGGATTGTTGGTCAGAAGGCGCATCCGCGTGATGCCCAATTCGTGCAGTATGCTCGCCCCCACGCCGTAATCCCTCTCGTCGACCCCGAAACCGAGGTGTAGATTGGCCTCGGCGGTGTCGAGCCCCTCGTCCTGAAGTTTGTAGGCCGCGATCTTGTTGAAAAGCCCTATGCCGCGCCCCTCCTGATTGAGATAGACCACGGCGCCCCGTCCCTCTCGCTCGATCATGCGCAACGCCTCGTGGAGTTGAGGGCCGCAATCGCAACGGCACGAGCCGAGAATGTCGCCCGTTGCGCACGACGAATGCATCCTGACGAGCACCTCGTCGCCCGGCGCCCACTCGCCTTTTGTGATGGCGATATGCTCCAGCCCGTTGCTCTTCTGTATGAACGGAGTGATGCGAAAATCGCCGTATTCGGTGGGCAGGTCGACAGTTTCACCCTTGATGACTATGCTCTCGTCCCGCAGACGGTAAGCGATGAGATCGGCGATGGATACTATCTTCATCCCGAAACGCCGGGCTATCTCTGTAAGCTCGGGCAGGCGCGCCATCGAGCCGTCCTCGTTCATGATCTCGATGAGCGCTCCGGCGGGCTGCAAACCGGCCAGACGCGCAAGGTCGATGGTGGCCTCGGTGTGGCCAGGACGACGCAACACCCCCCGGTTGCGTGCGCGGAGCGGGAAAATATGCCCGGGACGCCCCAACTGCGCGGGCCG
>QMCD01003624.1_pt1 | contig 10906 bp, 8 predicted proteins | sample 1821841 | NCBI WGS metagenome assembly QMCD01 (sample SAMN01991225, study PRJNA193472) | Termite gut metagenome, whole genome shotgun sequencing project. | isolation source: worker | host: Macrotermes natalensis | reverse complement strand
AACGAAAGAGGCTTTTTTAATTTAGAAGTTGGGAATTAGAATACTTCTATTCATTATTTCAAACTTCTAAATTCAAACTTCAAACTTCTAAAAAATATAAAATATGTCAGACAGGTTATTTATTTTTGATACGACATTGAGAGACGGTGAACAAGTTCCCGGATGTCAGTTGAACACCATTGAGAAAATTGAGGTGGCTAAAATGTTGGAGGCCTTGGGCGTGGATGTGATTGAAGCCGGTTTTCCGGTTTCGAGTCCGGGCGATTTCAACTCGGTAGTGGAAATTTCCAAAGCGGTTACGTGGCCAACCATTTGTGCCCTGACTCGTGCAGTAGAAAAAGATATCGATGCGGCAGCCGAAGCGCTGAAGTATGCCAAGAGAAAACGCATACACACAGGTATCGGAACTTCTCCTTATCACATCAAGTATAAGTTTAATGCCACGCAGGAAGAAATTGTAGAGCGTGCCATTGCTTGTGTGAAATATGCCAAGAAATATGTAGAAGATGTGGAATTCTATTGCGAAGATGCCGGTCGCACGGATAACGAATACTTGGCCCGTGTGGTTGAAGCGGTTATCAAGGCAGGCGCAACTGTCGTAAATATTCCGGATACTACCGGTTATTGTCTTCCGTATGAATACGGCGAAAAAATCAAATATTTGATGGAGAACGTGAAAGGCGTACACAATGCAATTCTTTCAACCCACTGTCATAACGACCTGGGAATGGCTACAGCCAACACCATGGCAGGAGTATTGAATGGCGCCCGTCAGGTAGAAGTAACGATTAACGGAATCGGCGAACGTGCCGGAAATACTTCGCTCGAAGAAGTTGCAATGATATTGAAAAGTCATAAAGATATAGGAATAGATACCAATATCAATACACAAAAGATTTATCCGGCGAGCCGCATGGTTTCCCGTTTAATGAATATGCCTGTGCAACCCAATAAAGCCATTGTAGGAAGAAATGCTTTTGCCCATTCTTCCGGCATTCATCAAGACGGCGTGTTGAAAAACCGTGAAAGTTACGAAATTATCGACCCGAAAGATGTGGGTATTGACGATAATGCAATTGTTTTAACTGCCCGTAGTGGTCGTGCCGCATTGAAACACCGTTTGAGTATACTTGGCGTAGAACTTTCCCAGGAAAAATTAGACCAGGTTTATGAACAATTCCTGCAACTGGCCGATAAGAAAAAAGACATCAAAGACGAAGATGTGTTGATGCTGGTCGGAAAGGATAGAGAATCTCAACGCATTAAATTGGAATATTTACAGGTAACTTCCGGTGTTGGAGTTAAGCCGGTGGCTTCGGTTGGTCTGAATATTGCAGGAGAAAAATTTGAAGCGGCTTCGTCGGGCAACGGGCCTGTCGATGCGGCGATTAAAGCGGTGAAACAAATCATTCGTCGCCAGATGACCATTCAGGAATTCCTGATTCAAGCCATAGACCGCGGTAGCGATGATGTGGGAAAAGTTCACATGCAGGTTGAACACGAAGGGGTAAATTATTATGGATTTTCGGCCAATACTGACATTATTGCAGCATCGGTAGAGGCATATATAGATGCAATCAATAAATTTGTAAAATAAATTATGGCTAAAACATTATTCGACAAAATTTGGGATGCACATGTAGTTACAGAAGTAACAGACGGCCCCACGCAATTATATATCGACAGAATGTACTGTCACGAAGTAACCAGCCCGCAAGCTTTTGAAGGGTTGCGTAATAGAGGATTAAAAGTATTTCGTCCGCAGCAAATAACCGTGATGCCCGACCACAATATTCCGACGCTTAATCAGGAATTGCCGATTGCCGACCCGGTGTCGAAAAATCAGGTCGATACATTGGATAAAAATGCAAAAGAATTTGGCGTAAACTATTATCCGATGGGGCATCCGAAGAACGGTATTATCCATGTAGTAGGTCCCGAAAACGGACTTTCGTTACCCGGAATGACAATGGTTTGCGGCGACTCGCACACTTCCACGCACGGCGCAATGGGCGCAATCGCTTTTGGCATAGGTACTTCGGAAGTAGAAATGGTATTGGCTACGCAATGCGTATTTCAATCCCGCCCCAAAACAATGCGCATCAATTTTGAAGGGAAACTCAAAAAAAGCGTTACGGCGAAAGATGTGGCACTTTATATGATTGCCCAACTCACAACAGGTGGAGCAACGGGCTATTTCGTTGAATATGCCGGCGAAGTTGTCCGCAATATGACTATGGAAGAACGCCTTACGCTGTGCAACCTCTCTATTGAAATGGGTGCCCGTGGTGGTATGATTGCTCCCGACGAAACGACTTTTGCCTACATCAAAGGTCGTGAATATGCTCCCAAAGGTGAAGAATGGGAGAAAAAACTTGCTTATTGGCGTACATTGAAAACCGACGACGGCGCAACATTCGACAAAGAACTCACATTTCATGCCGAAGATATCGAGCCAATGGTAACCTACGGTACTAATCCGGGTATGGGAATGGGCATCAACGACTCAATTCCAACGCTCGACACAATTGATGAAGCAGGACGCATTTCGTTCCAAAAATCATTGGAATATATGGGTTTCAAAGCAGGAGAAAAAATCGTTGGAAAACCGATCGATTATGTTTTTATTGGCAGTTGCACCAACGGTCGTATTGAAGATTTCCGACAATTTGCTAATTTTGTGAAAGGTAAGAAAAAAGCCGGCAATGTTGTTGCGTGGATTGTTCCCGGCTCATGGCTTGTAGACAAGCAAATGCGTGAAGAAGGTTTGGATAAAATCCTTGTTGATGCCGGTTTTGAAATTCGCCAACCCGGCTGTTCTGCTTGCTTAGCGATGAATGAAGACAAAGTACCTGCAGGAAAATATGCAGTTTCAACAATTTTGAGGGAAGACAAGGCCCCGGTGCGAGAACGATTTTGGCAAGTCCGCTTGTTGCTGCCGCTGCCGCAATTACAGGAAATTTAACTGACCCGAGAAATATTAATTAACCACGGAGTAACACAGAGTTTATTTTCACGGAGTATATAAAAACTCTGTGTTACTCCGTGAAAATAACTCCATATCCTCCGTGTTAAAATAAAAAGAAAATGGAAAAGTTTATAACATTAACAAGTACAATCGTGCCATTGCCGATTGAAAATGTCGATACCGACCAAATTATTCCTGCGCGCTTTTTGAAAGCGACTGATAAAAATGGTTTTGGCGATAATCTTTTTGCCGATTGGCGATATGAAAAAGACGGTTCACCCAAAGCAGATTTTGTGTTAAATAACCCAATTTACAGCGGTTTAATCCTCGTGGCAGGCAAAAATTTCGGATCAGGAAGTAGCCGCGAACACGCTGCTTGGGCGATTGCAGGCTATGGTTTCAAAGTTGTAGTATCGAGTTTCTTTGCCGACATTTTCAAAAACAATGCAATGAATAACTTTGTGCTACCGGTAGTGGTAAGCGAAGCATTTTTAGCGGAAGTTTTTGATAGCGTAAATACCGATGCAAAAATGACTTTGACCGTTGATTTGGAAAATCAAAAAATCACCAACAACGCTACCGGGAAATCAGAAACTTTTGCAATCAACAGCTACAAAAAAGAATGTTTTTTGCAAGGTTTTGATGATATAGATTATTTGCTTAGCAAGAAATCGGCTATAGAAGAATATGAAATAGCACACAGGTGACACAGATTTCACAGATTAAATTAATTAAAAAATCTGTGTAATCCGTGTAATCTGTGCGTAAATAAATCTACAAATTATGATCGAAATATTAGATACAACCTTGCGTGACGGGGAACAAACTTCGGGAGTGGCTTTTACTTCTCCGGAAAAGTTGAGTATTCTGCGTTTACTGATCGAAGAACTGAATGTCGACAGGGTTGAGATAGCGTCGGCGAAAGTTTCGGAAGGAGAATATGGTGCCGTGAAAAAAATGGTTCAATGGGCGATTAAAAACGGACATATCGATCGATTGGAAGTATTGGGATTTGTTGACGGAGATACTTCGTTGAAATGGCTTCAGGGAACCGGATGCCGGGTCATGAACTTGCTTTGTAAGGGCTCTCTGAAACATTGCCGCGAGCAATTACGTAAAACTCCGGAAGAACATGTTGCAGACATAAAAAAGGTACTTGTCTTCGCTGAGCAAATGAATATTGCGATTAATATTTATTTGGAGGACTGGTCGAACGGAATGTTGCATTCTCCCGATTATGTCTATTTCATGGTCGACCAATTGAAAGAATATCCCGTCAAACGGTTCATGTTGCCGGATACTTTGGGTATTTTGAATCCGATCAATACATCCGAATATTGTAGTCTGATGAAAGAACGTTATCCCGAGTTGCGGTTTGATTTTCATCCGCACAACGATTATGATTTGGCTGTTGGGAATGTTTTTGCAGCGATACATGCAGGGATTACAGGTATTCATACCACTATTAACGGCTTAGGCGAACGGGCGGGAAATGTTCCTTTGGCAAGCGTTGTCGCCATGTTGCACGACCAGTTAAAGATAAAAACCAATATACGCGAAAACAATCTGAATATGGTCAGCCGTGTTGTGGAATCTTATTCCGGCATTCGTATTCCGAACAATAAACCGGTTATTGGAGACAGTGTATTTACACAATGTGCCGGAATCCATGCCGACGGAGATAACAAGAATAATCTTTATTACAATGACTTACTTCCCGAAAGATTTGGACGTTCACGGGAATATGCCTTGGGAAAAATGTCCGGAAAATCGAATATCAAAAAGAATCTGGAGATATTGGGTATTGAATTAGACGATGAATCTATGCGTAAAGTAACCGAGCGCATCATTGAATTGGGCGACAAGAAAGAAATGATTACGCAGGAAGATTTGCCTTATATCGTTGCCGATGTGATGCAGACCGAAAATACGGATAAGATTAAAATATTGAATTATTCGCTTTGCCTTACTCAAGGATTACGTCCGACAGCTACGGTAAAAATAGAAATTGACGGTCAAGTGTACGAACAGACAGCTCCCGGCGACGGACAATATCATGCTTTTTCAAAAGCAATATGGAAAATTTACAACAATATCGGCAAACCCAAACCAATACTTACCGATTATAATGTAAATATTCCGACCGGCGGACGTACTGATGCTTTGGTACAAACGACCATTTCGTGGAATTTTAATGGTAAGGATTTTAAAACCAGAGGTTTGGATGTTGACCAAACCGGTGCAGCCATTAAAGCTACAGTTAAAATGCTGAATTTGATAGATAACATGTGATAAATGAATAACACACAGATTATACAAATTTCACAGATTAAATTAGTTAAAAAATCTGTGAAATCCGTGAAATCTGAGTGCGAATAAATATTGAAACAATGAACAAAAAACTAACAATTGCGCTTGTTGCGCACGACCAACGTAAAGCCGATATGGTGGAATGGGCAATTTTTAATGCCGATACGCTTTCGAAGCATACACTGATTTGTACGGGAACAACCGGCGGACTGATTAAAGAAGCATTCGATGAAATCGGAGTACGTGCGGAAATCATTTGTATGAATTCGGGTCCGTTAGGCGGAGATGCAGAAATTGCAGCACTGGTGGTTCGTCACCAAATCAATTTGGCGATTTTTCTGATCGACGATTTGAATCCGCAACCGCACGAGGCAGATATTCAGATGTTGCTTCGTCAGTGTCGTATACACAATGTACCCATTGCATGTAATCGTTACAGTGCCGACTTGATGATTACAAGCACGCTTTGGGACAATGATGACTATATTCCATCTACTCCGAGATACATAAAATTTAATAGAGAATAAATTAGCACACAGATTACACAAATTTCACAGATTAAAATCTAAAAATCTGTGTAATCCGTGAAATCTGTGCGAAAAAAAATATGTAATTATGAAATTAAAGATTGCAGTTTTGCCCGGTGATGGTATCGGGCCTGAAATTACTGAACAGGCGTTGAAAGTAACACAAGCTGTTTGCGAAAAATTTGGACATGAATTGAGTTATAAACATGGAATTACAGGAGCCTGTGCCATTGATGCCGTAGGAAATCCTTATCCCGATGAAACGCACGAGTTGTGTATGAATTCGGATGCTGTGCTTTTCGGAGCTATCGGTTCTCCCAAATATGACAATGACCCTTCGGCGAAAGTTCGTCCGGAACAGGGTTTACTGGCTATGCGGAAGAAATTGGGTTTGTATGCCAATATCCGTCCGGTAGCTACATTTGCATCATTATTACATAAATCGCCATTAAGGGCAGACTTGGTTGAAGGAGCAGATTTTATGTGTATCCGTGAATTAACAGGCGGATTGTATTTCGGTCGTCCGCAAGGAAGAGCCGAAGACGGAGATACGGCTTACGATACTTGTATTTACACGCGTGAAGAGGTAGAACGCATCTTGCATTTATCATACAAATTTGCCCGTCAACGCAACAAAAAAGTAACCATTGTTGATAAAGCAAACGTATTGGCTACTTCCCGTTTGTGGAGGCAAATCGGTCAGGAAATCGCTCCGCAATATCCCGACGTGGAAACCGAATTTATGTTTGTCGATAACGCTGCGATGCGTATTATACAGTGGCCTAAAAGTTTTGACGTGTTGGTAACGGAAAACTTGTTCGGAGATATTCTGACCGATGAGGCTTCTGTAATTACAGGTTCTTTGGGAATGCTTCCATCTGCTTCCATAGGTATACATACTTCTGTATTCGAGCCGATTCACGGATCGTATCCGCAAGCAGCAGGCAAAAATATCGCTAATCCATTAGCGACTATTCTTTCGGCAGCATTGATGTTTGAATATGCTTTTGGCTTGCCGGAAGAAGGAAAATTAATCCGTGAAGCTGTCGATGCTTCCATGGAGCAAGGAATTGTAACCGAAGATATTGCATCGACCGGAAAGGCTTATAAAACATCTGAAGTAGGAGAGTGGATTGTTGATTTTATCCGTACAAAATAATTTTTTTGTATATTTGCTGTTTAATAAAAAAATAAGCATAGTAAATTCATTAAAATCTTTATAAAAAATGGAAAATATAGATTGGGGAAATTTATCTTTTGGTTACATGAAAACAGATTGTAACCTAAGATCTTATTTCAAAGACGGAAAGTGGAGTGAACCACAAGTTAGCACTTCCGAAATGATCGACTTACACATGGCGGCGACTTGTTTGCACTATGGACAGGAATCTTTCGAGGGATTAAAAGCATTTACAGGAAAAGACGGTAAAATCCGTATATTCCGCATGAGAGAAAATGCTTTGCGTATGCAATTATCCTGCCATGGAATTATGATGGAAGAATTGCCTATCGAGCTTTTCGAAAAATGCGTAGTTGAAGCAGTTAAACGAAACAGCCGTTTTGTGCCTCCTTATGGAAGCGGCGCGTCATTATATATTCGTCCCTTATTAATCGGAACTTCCGCACAAGTAGGAGTGAAGCCTGCAAACGAATATATGTTTTTGGTTTTTGTAACGCCGGTTGGTCCTTATTTCAAAGCAGGATTTAAAGCAACTCCTGTAGGTATTTTCAGGGAATATGACCGTGCAGCTCCTCTTGGTACAGGAACTTACAAAATCGGTGGAAACTATGCCGCAAGTCTTCTTGCCGGTCACAAGGCACACGAAATGGGTTATTCTTCTGTGTTATATTTAGATGCCAAAGAAAAGAAATATGTAGACGAATGCGGTCCCGCAAATTTCTTTGGTATCAAGAATAATACTTACATTACTCCGGAATCGACTTCCATATTGCAATCTATCACAAACAAGAGTTTGATGCAATTGGCAGAAGATATGGGCATGAAAGTCGAACAACGTCAGGTTCCGCTTGAAGAACTGGAAACTTTCGAAGAAGCCGGCATGTGCGGAACTGCAGCTGTAATCAGTCCGATCCAAAGAGTAGACGATGTGAATGAGAAAAAATCATACGTTTTCTCAAAAGACGGTAAAGCAGGCGAAATCAGCACTAAATTATATAACAAACTGAAAGCTATCCAATGCGGCGATGAGCCTGATGTTTATGGTTGGATAACAGTGCTTTAGGTGTAGGGTGCAAAGGTACAAGGTGCACGGTATAGAAATTTCATTCTTAACCGTGCACCTTGTACCTTTTACCGTGTACCCCAAATTATATCATCTCAATATTCCGTTTCACGAAATCGCTCAAGGCTTGACCTTTTAACAAGCCGGAAGAAAGCAACGCCAAATCAACCATTTGCTTAACAACGTTTCCGGAGTTTTCTTTATCTTCTTGCACTTTTTTTACTGCCGGGAAATCTAAATTGACCGTTACATTATAGGAAGTCGGCATTTCTCCGTAGAAATTCATTCCACCTTGCATGGCTGACATTTCTGTCATACGGCGCATAAACTCGTTTTGTGTGATCGTTATCGGATTGGTGTTTTCACCCAAGTGTTCGAAACCTACAACAAAATCAGTTTTTTCCATTGCCGGAATAGCAGCCTTGAAAGTATCGACGAGTGCATTTCTTTCTTCTTCCGAAAGCGTAACTTCTTTATTGTCGGATTTTTTGATGATGTTTTCGATTACGTCGCTGTCTACACGGACAAAACGGCTTTTTTCGAATTTTTGTTCCAATCTTCCGACGAAGTGAACGTCTAATTGTCCGTCCATCAACAAAACATCGTATCCTTTTGCTTCGGCGGCGGTAATGTATGAATGTTGTTCTTCCTTGTTGCTGGTGTATAAATAAATCAAGTTACCGTCTTTATCGGTTTGATTGCTTTCGATCAGCATCTTGTATTCGTCGAATGTGAAATATTTTTTCTGGATATTTCTTAATAAGGCAAATTTAGCGGCACGGTCGTAGAATTTTTCATCGGTCAGCATACCATATTCGACAAACAGACTCAAACTATCCCATTTTTCTTCAAATTGGGTACGTTCGTTTTTGAAAAGTTCTTCCAATTTATCGGCTACCTTTTTAGTAATGTGTGAAGAAATTTTCTTCACATTGCTGTCGCTTTGCAGATAAGAACGTGAAACGTTCAACGGAATATCCGGCGAATCGATAACACCATGAAGCAAGGTCAGAAATTCAGGAACAATACCCTCAACCGAGTCGGTTACATAAACCTGATTGCTGTATAATTGGATTTTATTTCGTTGCAGTTCAATGTTGTTTTTGATTTTAGGGAAATAAAGGATACCTGTCAGGTTGAAAGGATAATCCACATTCAGGTGAATCCAAAACAACGGTTCTTCGCTGAAAGGATATAAATCCTGATAGAATTTTTTATAATCCTCATCGGTTAATTCAGCCGGTTTTCTTGTCCACAGCGGATTAGTGTCGTTGATGATATTATCTTCATCCGTTTCAACACTTTTTCCGTCTTTCCATTCAGTTTTTTTACCGAAAGCAATAGGAATAGGCAAGAAACGGCAATATTTTTTCAATAAACCTTCAATACGGGTTTTTTCTAAGAAATCCTTGTTTTCATCGTCAATATAAAGAATAATATCGGTTCCGCGATCGTCTTTTTGGGTTTCTTCCATTGTATATTCGGGAGTCCCGTCGCAGCTCCATTTCATGGCGATAGCATCATCTTTGAAAGATTTGGTAATGATTTCTACCTTTTTAGAAACCATAAAAGAAGAATAGAATCCTAAACCGAAATGACCGATAATGGAATTGGCATCATTCTTATATTTATCGAGGAAATCATTAGCGCTTGAAAAAGCGATTTGGTTGATGTATTTTTCAATTTCTTCGGCTGTCATTCCGACACCCCTGTCAGAAATAGTGATTGTTTTTTTGTCGAGTTTAATTTGAATGGCTAAATTTCCTAATTCGCCTTTAAATTCACCTACAGATGCGTATGTTTTCAGCTTTTGTGTAGCATCGACGGCGTTAGAAACCAACTCACGAAGAAATATTTCGTGATCACTATACAAGAATTTTTTGATAATCGGGAAGATGTTTTCGGTTGTTACCCCAATATTTCCTTTTTGCGTACTCATATTTTTTTATTTTAAGTTATATATTCGTTAGTTTCTTCGTCGTATTTAACAAAAAAAATGCCAGTCGAGCGATGACTGACATTTTGTCGTTGTTTTTTATGTGTTAACAACAGATTACCGGTTGTTCAATTTGCTATGTTTGATACCGTAACCGAAATAAATCACAAATCCTATTAACATCCAAATGATAAGCCGTAGCCAAGATGTCTGAGGCAAAGAAAACATTTGCACAATGCATATTCCTGCTCCAAGCATGGGTATAAACGGAACAAATGGCACTCGAAAAGGTCTTTTGAGATCGGGCTGAGTTTTGCGGAGTACGATAATCGATAAACACACAATGGTAAAAGCCAGCAAAGTGCCTATTGATACCATTTCGACCAATACATGCAAAGGGAAAATTCCTGCAACCAGACCGGAAACGATACAGGCAAGAATAGTGGCATTTTGCGGCGCACCTGTGTGAGAATTTACTTTCGATAATGTGTGTGGCAGTAAACCGTCGCGAGAAATAGCGTAGTAAATACGTGTTTGTCCGAGCATCATGACTAAGATGACCGAACTTATACCTGCAATTGCACCGAGTTTGATAAACGGACTCAACCAAGCCAAACCTTTGCCTGCTTTGTCGATAGCCAAAGCGATAGGTGCATCTACGTTCAGATCTTTATAATTGACGATGCCGGTAAGTACTGCCGTAACACAAATATAGAGCAATGCACAAATCAGTAAAGAAATCAAAATGCCTTTAGGCATATCTTTCTGTGGGTTTTTGGCTTCCTGTGCAGCGGTCGATAAGGCATCAAAACCAAGATATGCAAAAAAGATAATAGCAGCAGCTCTCATGATACCGCTCCAACCAAATTCACCCCAGTTTCCGGTATTTTCGGGAATATAAGGAGTATAATTACCTACGTCG
>QMCD01002234.1_pt1 | contig 10917 bp, 9 predicted proteins | sample 1821841 | NCBI WGS metagenome assembly QMCD01 (sample SAMN01991225, study PRJNA193472) | Termite gut metagenome, whole genome shotgun sequencing project. | isolation source: worker | host: Macrotermes natalensis | reverse complement strand
ACCGGCGCGACCGGCGCTACAGGCGCTACCGGCGCAACGGGCGCAACCGGCATAACCGGCGCAACCGGTTCTTTCGCCACCGGGGCGACGCTATTTAGTGTCGTCAACAGTGGCACTGGAACAAGCGGCACGGAAATCCCGTTTAAGCTCGGCGATAAGCTGGTATTCAGGACGGATACGCCCGACAAGCAGAATATCAGCGTCACTCCCGGGTCGGCCGTTATAACCATCAATAACACGGCTCCCGTCGGGGCGAGCGGCCCGCTGTTTTCCGTCAACCCCGGCAATGATGCAACCGGAAACGCCGCGATGGTCAGCGCGGGCAAGCAGGTTTATTTCGCCACGAGAACGAAAGACGTATTGAAAATAGATATCGGGAAAGACACGGATGGTACTGCTGTCGTCTACCTCGATGTTAATCCGTCGGCGGTACAGGGCGTGACGGGCGCAAAGGGCGAGATGGCCCCTTACGGCTCCTTTATGGGATTCCACACGAAAACCATCGGTGGCCCGGTTGGAACGGCAGGCCATCCGCAGAAAGGCACTGTCATTCCCGTAACGATGATCTCGACGGAGACAACTACGGACGGGGCGTTCAGGCTATATTTTGGCGGCGGCGACGGCGACGAGGATTACGGCAGCGTATGCGTCCTGGTTTCCGGAATATACCTGGCAACAGCTAAGGCGCAGATAGAACCCTCCGACTACGCGCAGGCTTTCGCGCTGCAGGTGCTAAAACGAGGTTCCAAGGTTCCCTATTATAATTCCATGAGTACGACGCAGAAGACGGGAGCGGTTTCGATGACATGTATCCTCCCTCTGCAAGCAGGGGATTTGGTATCCGTCGGCTATCTGTCCGGAGGGCCGGTCACCTATACGCCAAACCCCGGCAAGATTCAGGAGCTTTCGCCTTCCGCGGCTATCACGCTGATGCGCATGGGCAACCTAAAGAATCCCAGTACCTATCAGGCGCAGGTGGGCGACTATCCCAATTTCAGGCCGGACGGACCCAAAGGCTCTGTGGGGGATAACTTGCCCGGCAGAATAGCCTATTCCAAGCCGGAAAATATTCCGAATCCCTCTTAATCCTATACACTGGTTGTCAAAGATATGGGGGGCCAAGGCTCCCCATATCCCTATCGGTGAATACAAGGAGGCAAGCCGATGCGAATCTCCGCCTGCTGGATCGTAAAAAACGAAGCGGCCAATATAAGAAAATCCATCATGAGCGTGAAGGGCTGCTGTGATGAACTAATCGTCGTGGATACCGGCTCGGCCGACGGCACGGACGCTATCGCCGCTCTCTGCGGCGCGCGCGTCGAACGCTTCGCGTGGATCGGGGACTTTTCCGCTGCGAAAAACTACGCCCTGTCCCTCTGTTCGGGCGAATACGTCATATTTCTGGACGCGGACGAGTATTTCGAGCCCGCGCTAAGCGAAGAGGACGGGGGCATGATACGCTTCGTTTTTGAGCATACCGAGATCGACTCTATCCAGCTGCTCAGAACCGAGCTCGACATCGACGGCGGCAATGTATTGGGCGAGACCGTGGTGGATCGGTTCTTGCGGCGCGGCGCGGTTCATTTTGAGAACAAAATCCACGAAATACCTAAGGACGCACAGGGCAAGCCGCCGCAATCCATCGTGTTCAACGGGCTTGTATTGACGCACAGCGGGTATTCCAAAAGCGTTTTCGAAAAAAAGCTTTTGCGCAATATAGAAATCCTGGAACGCGAGCAAGCGCGGCTGCAAGACTCTTTCATGCTGTTCCTGAACGCGCAGTATCTTTTGCGGGAATATATCGCGCTCGGCGATTATGACATGGCAGCTCATTACTGCCGCTATCTTTTGCGCCATCACGACCACTTCAAGGCCGCTTGCAAGCTGCACGGCACGGGCATGTTGCAGCGCTTCTTCCATGCCCTGGACGCCGCAAGTATGCGCCGCGAACAATTCAGCGAAAGGGAGATATATGATAAGCTGGTCGCCGGGCTGAAAGCGAATTATCCCGGTACGCGGGAAAGCGCGCTGGTCGAGCTGTACTATCAGCTTCGTTTCGATTATCGCGAAGAGCGTTTTTTGCGGGAGCTGGAAGCGCTGGAGGCGCGGCTAAACGAGCTGCCCGGCGCGCTCATTGCCGAATGCAAATATGTTGAGGCGGCGATCTTCTCAATGTATCCATTTGACAAATCTGGTCTATCGCGATAAATCAAAGTAAGCGTGGTCGTACACTACACGCTGTAGTAAGACAAACAGAAGCGCCGCGACCAGCGCGCCGGAGAATAGCGATGCGCCCCGCCTGTGGAAACACGGGCGGGGCGTTTTTTGCAATGGGCTGCACAGCCGCTTGAACCAACCGGCTATTTGTTTCCATTGACGAACGCGGCGGTTAAACAGATACTATAATCACGACATATCGATATTGCATTATCGATATACGGAACGGATCGAGCGTAAATTAGTCCTCGAAATACCACACGACGCCATCTATCCTAAAACCGAAAGCAATTCGTCCGGAGGCGGCTATAGCATATTGGTAAGTATTTATGAGTCGATTATGGTATGATGAAGTATGATAGCTTCTCAACGCCAACATATAATCGAACACTGCCTAGCCTTTCCGGGAGCATATGAAGACTACCCGTTCGATGAGATCATCGATGCCGGGGCGTGGACGGTAATGCGGCATCGCACAAACAAAAAGGGGTTCGCGCATATCTTCGAGCGCGGCGGAAGCGTATGCGTCAATCTGAAATGCGAACCGCTGCGCGCCGACTTCCTGCGCCAAGCATATAAGGGCGTCACGCCTGCTTACCATATGAACAAGGAGCATTGGAACACGGTCGTCCCCGGCGGCGATGTGCCGGACGAGGAATTGCGCCGGCTGATCGCCCATAGCTACGACCTCACAAAGCCCAAGCCGAAGCGAACGAAGAACGCACGCCTTATAGAAATTTACGACCGGCTCCTTTCGCGCTACGGCGATCCCCATTGGTGGCCCGCAGAGACGCCCTACGAAGTTATCGTGGGCGCGGTGCTGACGCAGAACACGGCTTGGGGCAACGTCGAAAAGGCCATCGCCAACTTCGGCGAGCTTTCGCCCGAACGCGTAATGGCTATGGCCCACGGCGAGCTGGCCGGCGTCGTTCGTCCTGCCGGTTTCTTCAATCAAAAAGCCAGGTATCTTCAAACGGTAACCCATTGGTACGCTCAATACGGGTTTAGCGCCGATGCTATTCACAAGCTGCCGCATGACCGCGTTCGCAGTGAGCTACTCTCGCTCAAAGGCGTTGGCCGGGAGACGGCGGATTCCATAATGCTCTACGCCTTCGGATTCCCCTCCTTCGTCGTGGACGCCTACACGATGCGGCTGGTTCGGCGCTTACCGTTGCCCGCCGGAAATAATTACGAGGCAGTCAAAGCGTTCTTCACGCAGAATCTGGATTGTGATGCCGAGCTGTTCAACCGCTATCACGCGCTGATCGTCCTCAACGGCAACCGGCATTGCCGGAAGGAACCGAAATGCGGCGGCTGCCCGATTCTGGAGCTATGCAGAACGGGAAAAGCGCAAACTAAGGATGAAAACAATAGAGCCCAAAAATTATAGGTGAAAAGGAAATTATCCCGAACGCGAAGAAGTCATTATGGTAAAGGATTTGCGCGTTTAATTCCTATCGCTAAATCATGGAATATTGGGCGATAGGCGCGAGAGAATCGGTTCCAAGTGAAGCTTGACAGCCGCGGACTTTGACGCTACTATTTATAGCAACAAATGATTATCATTATAGTACAATTCGAGAGATGATTAATACGGTGACGCCTGTATTATAAGACGAGGGAATGAATATGGCTTCTATTTTTCGCGATAATATATATCGGCTGATTAAAAACCTTGAAAGCATTCACTCTCAACATGAACTGGCGATTGAGGCCGCGGTACGGCTAAGCGCCGGTGTTATTACCGGCGGCAATAAGCTGTTTTTATGCGGTAACGGCGGAAGCGCCGCTACCGCTTCCCATGTAGCAAACGACTTGCTTTGCCATATGAAAAACTGGGCTCGAAAGGGATACGCGGCGATATGCCTGAACGACAGCGCCGCAGCTATTACCTCCCTGACCAACGACTTTGGCTTCGAGCATATATTCGAAAAAATGCTGGCGGCGCTGGCCAAGCGTGGAGACGCGCTGTGGGCCTTCAGCACGAGCGGCAATTCCAGCAACGTGATAAAAGCGATGAATACAGCCAAGGAGCTTGGCATGCAGACGGTGGCCTTCACCGGCGCACACGGCGGAAAAATGAAAGCATTGGCGGACGTATGGTTACCGGCGCCCAGCGATGAAGTGATGCGCGTGGAGGAATTGCATATGGTGTTTGCGCATTGCGTAGCCGAAAGCGTGGAAGCTATCGCTTCCCCTATCGAAGGTCAATGATGAAGCTGGGCGTACTGGTCAGCGGAGGAGACGCGCCCGGTATTAACGCGGCGCTATACTCCGCGTGGAAAACCGCCGCTGCCGCGGGCGCGGAGCTTTGGGGCGTTAACGACGGTTTCGGCGGTATTCTGGAAGAGCGGTTTGGCCGTTTTGCCGCATTAGATCCTTGCCTCATCGCGCAAGCGGGCAGCATATTGCCCACCGGACGGCTTGAATCGTTTCTTGACGAATCAGTAAGGCGTCAGGCCGTACAAAAACTAAAAGCCGCGGGGTTCGGCGGGCTTATGGTGATAGGCGGCAACGGCAGCATGCGAGCCGCCGGCTTGTTGGCGGATCTGGGGTTTCCTACAATAGGCTTACCCGCCACGGTGGACGGCGACGTCTACGCGACTCAAAACAGCGTGGGCTTCATGACGGCTGTACAAGCAGTCTCCGAAGAGGTTGCGGCCCTACACGCGACCGCCTACGCTTATCCTGGCCGCGTGTTTCTTCTGGAGTCTCTAGGCGGAAAGAGCGGCTTATTGGCGTTGACGGCGTCGCTGAGCGCGGGCGCGGATTTTGCCGTAATACCGGAGGCCGAGGCGGCTCCGGCGGCGGTAGCGCTGAAGGTGGAGACAGTGCTTTCGGATCGTCATTCGGCGGTTGGCGTAGTTTGCGAGGGAGCGATGAACACATGGAAAAACGGCGACCAGAACTGCGTAGAAATGTATGCCGAAGCCATCCTGCGGCAAACGGGCGTTCGCGCGCGGTTTGGAATCGTAGGCTATGGGCTTAGGGGAAAAAAGCCTCTGGCGGCCGACGCGTTTTTGGGCGGCGCTTTGGCGCGCTTGGCTATCGGCGGCTTGCTCAAAGGCCAAAGCGGCCTCTTAGCGGGCGAGAAGGACGGAGCGTGCGCTTTATTGAAAAATGATCCCGCCTGCGAAGGGATTCCCATGCGCCGTTTGATGGAGCAAGCGCGCGCTTGTGATATGCTGGTTGAGGTGAGGCGTGACTAAACAAACATACTTCGAAGCGGCGCGGGTTGAAAACTACGCTGTAGGCGCCTTTAATGTAAATACATACGATGAGATGATGGGCGTTTCCGATGCGGCGGCCAAAATAGGCGCGCCCGTAGTTCTTATGGCCAGCATGAGCTCGGCCCGGTTCATTGGACTGAATGATTTTGTGATGCTGGCAAAGAGCATGAGCCGGCGTTTTTCCATCCCCGTATACGCTCATCTGGATCATTGCACTCATCAGGAGCTGCTCCTGGAATGCGCGCGCGCGGGCTTCGACTCCGTGATGTTCGACGGTTCACACCTGCCGTACGAGGAGAATCTGTCCGCAACTAAAAAACTGGCGGAGCAGTGTCACGACATGGGAGTGCTGTTAGAGGGCGAGCTGGGCGTGATTGCCGGGGAGGAAGGAGCGGTGCGAAGCAGCTTCAGCTCCTTCACCGACGCTCGCATGGCGTCGCATTTCGCTCGTGAATCGGGCGTGGACGCGCTGGCAGTTTCCATCGGCAACGCGCATGGGTTTTATAAAGGCAAAGCACAGCTGCAATTTGACTTGCTCGACGATATCGTCGCTAATTGCGACGCTCCCATAGTATTACACGGCGGTACCGGTATCCCCGGCGAGGATATTTTACGCGCGGTAAAAGCTGGCGTTGTAAAGGTGAACGTTGGCACAGAATTGCGCGCGGCTTATCTGAAGAGCCTTCGCGAATACGCCGCGCTTCATCCGCAAGACGGCGACGTGCGCGATTTTACAAAATTCCTGCGTGAACAGCTGAGCGAAACGGCTTCGCGCTATTTGGAGTGGTTCAATTTCAAAGGGCGTCTTGACAACTGAGCGAGCAGCAGCAAAATTTATCAAGAGGTCATAAAAAAGTACATATATTTCAATATATCGTAACTAACATCATGTTTTGAGTAATATTATGCATTCTAATAAGATGCGTATGTCTTTATAATAATAGCTATAATTCTCTTTTTCTTGATTTATGGCGTAAAAACATAGCGAAAGTATGTCCCAAGTTTATAGGAGGTTATCTATGAGCGAACTTCTCACGGCAAAAGTGTTTGCAAAAATGATCGACCATTCGCTTTTACATCCGTCTTTTACAGAGACGGAATTAAAAGAAGAATGTGAAATCGCGAAAAAATATCATGTTTACTCCGTATCCGTGAAGCCGTGCCATGTGAAGCTGGCAAAGCAATATTGCGACGGCAGCGATGTGGAAGTGGGCAGCGTAATCAGCTTCCCGCACGGCAACGCCACGTTGGAGATAAAGCTGGCGGAGACCAAGCAGGTTCTGGCGGACGGCGCTACCGAGGTCGACATGGTGATCAACATCGGAAAGGCCATGGATGAAGACTGGGAGTACATCGATAAAGAAATCGGCTCTGTGGCGGCGCTTACCGATGAAGCGGGCGCTCTGCTGAAGGTTATTTTCGAGAACGACATGCTCAATGCCGCCGGAGAAAAAGCCGCCGTTTATAAGCAAAAGCTATGCGAAATCTGTTCCAAGCACAAGGTCGGCTTCGTGAAAACCTCCACAGGCTATTGTTTCATAAAGGAGCCCGACGGCCGCTGGTCATATCAAGGGGCGACTGACGGCGACCTCGCTTTAATGCGCAAATATTCCGCGCCGGAGGTACAGGTTAAGGCCGCTGGCAAGGTCGGTACGATGGAGGATATGATTCGCATTCGTAAGATTGGCGTCACGCGCATCGGCACAAAGAATACCATTCAGATCATGAAAGACGCGGTAGAGCGTTTCGGAGAATGAAATAATGTTTGCCGAGCCTTGAGCGTATGGCAAGCGAACAATTAGCGGTGTGACATGAAGGATTACATACTTGCAATCGAAATTGGTGGCACAAAGCTTCAGATGGCGCTTGGGTTCCCCGACGGCAGTATTCTGTATAACTATCGCAAGCTGGCCCGGCCGGAGATGGGTCATGAGGGCGTTTTAGAAACGGTATTGGGTTCCTTGCCCCATTTGCAGCAGAAGGCGCGGGAGATGGGCGGGCGCATACTGTGCGGCGGCATTGGATTCGGCGGGCCGGTGGATACCGCTGCCGGCGTGCCTGTGGGTTCAAAACAGGTGCAAGGCTGGGATGGATTTCCTTTGGCCGAACGTATAAGCCAAAGCGTCGGCGTACCGGTATCGCTTTTTAACGATTCCAACGCCGCGACTTGGGGCGAGTATTGTAACGGCTGCGGCAAGGGCAGCAAAATCTTCTTCTATACAAACGTGGGCAGCGGAATAGGCGGCGGAGTTGTTATAGACGGGAAGCTATACGACGGGCAAGGCTACGGCGCCGCCGAGTTTGGCCAGACGTATATGTACGACCCTTGGGGAAGCGCGCCTTGGCCGGTGGATACCGTAGAAAATATCTGCTCCGGTTGGGCGATGGAAAAGCGTCTGCGTAATTTGCCGATTCCGAAAAGCTCGCTGCTGTGGGAATTGTGCGGCGGAAAGCAAAAAGAGCTTACCTGCGCTATGTTGGGCGAAGCCGTACGGCGCGGGGACTCCTTTGCGGACGGAGAATTGGATACGATGTGCCGCGTGTTTTCCGCCGGCTTGGCCGGAGTCATCAGCCAGTACAATCCGGAGCGGGTCGCCATAGGCGGAGGCTTTTCGCTTTTGGGGGATATGTTCATAGGGCGCTTGCGCAAATACACCGCGCAGATGGTGTTTATGTCCTCTGTGGGACGGTATGAAATTCTAAAATGTAAGCTCGACGAGGATATCGTCCTGGTGGGGGTGCTTCGCTTATTAAGCGAAACCGGCCCGGGGCGGGTGAATATCGTTTAGGGGGTGAGCGGGAACGATGCAAATGGATGATATTATCCTAAGATTTGAAGGAGTGTCAAAGCGCTTTCCGGGCGTACAGGCGTTGGATTCGGTTTCCTTTGCTGTCAAGCGCGGCAGCGTACACTGTATCGTTGGCGAAAACGGCGCGGGCAAATCGACGCTTTTGAAAATCATCGATGGGTTATATCGCAAAGACGAAGGCGAAATCATCTTCAACGGCAAGCCGTGGATTCCACAAGGCAGCGCCGAGGCGCACAGATCCGGCATCTGCATGGTTCATCAGGAGCTGAATATCATTTCCGAGATGGCGGTTTTCGAGAATATGTTTTTGGGGCGCGAAACGATGGGAAAGAGCCGCATATTCCTGAACGACCGCGCGATGAAAAAACAGGCTCAAGAATATCTTGACGAGCAAGGGATCGCCGTCAACGCCGGCGAGAAGATGAAGCATCTGTCTATCGCCGAAGCGCAGCTGATTGAAATCATCAAAGCGGTTACCGTGGGCGCGGAAATTATCCTGATGGACGAGCCTTCGTCGTCGCTGACCCAAAAGGAAGTGGAGTTCCTTTTCAGTAAGGTTGCGGAGCTAAAGGCGCGCGGTATCACAATAATCTATATTTCGCACAAGCTGGAAGAGGTTTTTCAAATTGGCGACTACATTTCCGTTTTCCGCGACGGACGTCATATAGATACGGCTCCCGCCAGCACTTTCACCAGGGATACTGTCATCGAAAAGATGGTCGGGCGCAAGATGGACGAGGTGTATCCGCCGCGCAACGCTCAGATTGGCGAAGAAGCCATAAGGGTAGAGCGTTTTTCCAAAGCCGGAGTATTCAGCGATATTTCCTTTTCGGCCGCAAAAGGCGAGATATTGGGCATATCGGGCCTTGTTGGAGCCGGGCGAAGCGAAATTGCCAGAGCTATCATCGGGCTAGACGCTAAGGACGAGGGCGAGGTTTTCTGCAATGGCAAAAAGCTGAAAATCAATAATGTGAACGACGCCATCGCAGGCGGTATCACAATGATATCCGAAGATAGGCGGCGGTATGGATTGGTTTTGCAGCGCAGTGTGCGCGAGAACAGTTCTCTTGTGGCTTTAAGGCATCTATTCGGGCTTATGGTAATTCCTCTGAAAAAGGAAACGGACGCCGTTAGGAAGATGACGGAGCGCCTTTCGGTGAAAACGCCCTCTTTGAACACCGAAGTGCGCACGCTTTCAGGCGGTAATCAGCAAAAGGTAGTTTTGGCAAAGTGGCTTTCGGTTTCCCCAAAGGTGCTTATCATGGACGAGCCTACCCGGGGTATCGACGTCGGGACAAAATATGAGATTTACAAGCTGATGAATCAGATGACTGAGGATGGCATGTGTATCATCATGATCAACTCGGACATGGAGGAATTGCTCGGCATGAGCGACCGTATATTAGTTATCCGCGAAGGGAAAGTAGCGGGAGAGTTAAATCGTATGGAGGCCACGGCGCAAACTATCATGCACATGGCAGTAGGGGGAAAGGAATGAACGGAAAACGAAGTTTAGGATCCGGAAGCAAGTTGGTACAGTTCTATAATAAATTTGGTATCGTATTGATATTGCTGGTGCTCTTGTTTGCTTGTTCTCTTATATCGCCAGCTTTTCTAACTCAGGCGAACGTTATTAACCTGCTTTCACAAATCGCGGTAGTCACCATCTTAGCCTGCGGCATCACCTTGCTGATAATCGCGGGGCAAACGGACTTATCGGGCGGATCGGTTGTAGCGCTTACCGGCTGCGTGTGCGTAGGGACTTTCAAGTTTCTTATCGAAAGCTGGGGCTGGGGCGATTGGATGGGCGCCATAGGCGCGATAACGCTCGCGATTCTTATTGGCATGATCGTAAACTTTGCCGCGGGCGCAATCATTGCGGCGTTTAGAGCGCCGGCCTTTATCGTAACGCTGGCTATGATGCAGGCGGCGCGCGGCGTATGCTACATATACACCGAAGGGAAGCCTATTTATGGCGTCGGCAACATTACGATACTCGGACAAGGGCGGCTATGGGGCGTCATTCCTTATTCGGTCATGATTATGCTGGTGGTTATCATAATTACCTGGTTTATTTTAAGGCGCATGCGCCTGGGGCGTTATCTATACGCTGTCGGCGGCAATTCGGAGGCCGCGGTCGCGGCGGGGCTTAATAGAGGGCGCATCATCATTAACGCCTATTTAATACACGGCGCTTTCGTGGGAATGGCGGGCATCCTTTTCATGACCCGCCTGAATTCCGGCCAGCCGGCTGAGGCGGTCGGCTTGGAGTTCGACGCTATCACGGCGGCTATTATCGGCGGCGCGAGCTTGTCCGGCGGCGCGGGAGGCATCGGAGGCACAATAATCGGTTCCGTCATCATCGGCGTTATTTTCAATATCCTTACTCTAAAAAGCGTACAGTCCTACTATCAAATGATTATCACCGGAACGATTATCGTGCTGGCAGTTATCCTGGACATAATGACAAAGGGCAAAAAGAACTGATCCGCCCGCAGCAGCATTTACCCATCCATGGCGTAGAATATACGCTTATGAATAGGAAAAATAAGGAGGATGTACGAATGAAACGGTTTATCCAATTGACAGTTGTATGTTTGCTCGCGTTAGCGCTTACGCTAACCGGCTGCGCGCCCGCCGCCGCGCCTGCAGCACCCGCT
>QMCD01002232.1_pt1 | contig 10920 bp, 22 predicted proteins | sample 1821841 | NCBI WGS metagenome assembly QMCD01 (sample SAMN01991225, study PRJNA193472) | Termite gut metagenome, whole genome shotgun sequencing project. | isolation source: worker | host: Macrotermes natalensis | reverse complement strand
TATATTCACTTTATATAATATATTATCAGCCAGAGCAATATAAAGAGGAACATCTTCGTATGGAATATTAGTTACTCTACTTACTTCTAAAACTATCTCATCAAGCGGAGTATCTATCAGCCAGAGAGTAAAAAGATAGTCAGGCGATACCGGAATTGCATTTACTATATTATCCCCAGCCGTAGAGAGTTTTCCACGGCTGGCATCAAACACATAAAATTCATTATTAAGTTTCGTTGTTAAAAGTAAATTCACTATAACATCCTCCTTATCTTATGAAACCCTGCAATATTCGATCGTAATGCGCTCAATCTCATCTTGACTAAATACTTTTTTTAGTATAGTTTGCATACTTTTTTTAGAATGAAAAATTTTCATATCATTCCAAGCAGCATATATAGAACATTCTTGCGCGATACAATCCTGGTAATGAAAAAATTCATGTGTTAATGTAGAATAAATATAGGGTTTATTATTAAAATAGGTTATATAGATCATTCGTGATTTTTGATCTGTTAATAGATTAAAATGTATTAATGATGTTGATCCATCCCCAAGTTCATCCCTTATTGCTTGCCTAACATTTTCTACTGGCTGATGAGCTAACCAAACCATCATTGCATATTCTGTCGAAACAGGAATAGATATTCCATCTAAGATTACAGCTCTTTCAATTGTGTTTGCAGATGTATCAATATCATACAAACTGAAGTCTATATTAACCCTAAATCTCATTATTTTCACATGTAAATCCAATTGTTCCATCATCATCTTCTTCTATTTTTTCCAGCATCCATTCTGCCAATTGTACTGCTGGCTGAAACATCCCATTTTGCTGATCCGCAAGAGGAAGTATATCATACAAAATTTCAGCAGTTATATCATTGCCGGATATATTGTACGTTGCAATTGAAATATCTATAATAGTGCCGCAAAACCCATTATACTTACAAACAACAGCATCGCCAATTGAAAACTTTGTATCAACCATTACCTTATTATTATGATAAATATTCAAAACTATTTCCTCACTTTTCTATTATTATACTATGTTGTTTCACTTAAATATGTGTTCATATTTTTCCATATTGAAATACTGCCCAGATTTTGTCCATTTTATACATCTAATTAGATCCCCGGCTTGTATGGGTTCATCTTTATTCCAGTATCTATTTAGTATTGACATAGAGTTTCCAACGCCGCTACCGATTGAAATGTATATAATTTTTCTTCCAAATATTTTATTGTCTTTTTTAGTTCTAATTGGGTAAACTTCTTTTATAAATAGTATGTTTCGATCTTCTTCCTTACCGGAAGCGATAACCGAGCCGGAATACTCAATCTCCCCTGCCACTCTATCAACTAGCGGTATGTCCGGCGCATCATTGGAAAGTACATAATTCTGCAAGTCATACAGCAATTGGCGAGTGTCGTGTATAGTGTATGATCTCAACTCCTTTCTTGTTCTGGCCGATACGTTACTCCCATTTTTCTGAATTATTTTTAGGATATCTTCTGAATAAATTGATTCAGTTTTTATAGTTTTGCGACCAACATAATCTTTGAATATTTCGTATATGGCAAGTAAGTCAGCAATCTTTCCAAACTCAGAAAAGTATGAGAGGCGTATCAGTATGTCTAGTTGCCTGGAGTTTATTGAGGTTTCTTCTAAATCATACAGTAAGTCTATGAATGTATTATACTCTTTTTCCCGCAGATTGTAAAGCTCTTCTGAAACAGTCTGATTAAGATTTTTTATGTTTGCTACTCCTGCATATATCGCATTGTTGGCCTTATCTATAAAATACTCTGCTCTTGATTTCCTAAATTTTACTGGTAGTATTTTTATGTTTTTCTTTCTTGCATACTCTGATATTTCAGCAAGCTTTTCATCTTTACCGCGATATATATTGAAACCAGAACATACAAATTCAAGTGTATAGTAATGACGGAGGTATGCGCAAGCAAAAGAAATCATGGAGTATGGCAGAGCATGATTGAAACTAAAGGCGTACAAACTCGCATCAGAAATTACTTCAAGAAAATAAGCTAATAAATCCTCATATTTCTCATTATTTTCTCCATAATTTTCTGTCATAAATTTAATAAATCCATCATGTATCTCTTGTAAATATTCGCCAGTTCCAGTTTTCTTTGCAAATCCACGTCGAACAATATCAGCTCTACCCTTGGAGAACCCACAAAACTCATTTAGAAATCTAATAATTTGCTCTTGAAATACCATATTACCTAATGTATCTGCAAGCAAATTGTTTAAAGCTTCGTGTTTATTATCATTAAATTTTCCAATACACATATCTTCTCTATAACTTGCTCCAGATGGGCGAACAGATCCAGTTCCCATACTGCAAAGATCTAAATATGTTATGTTAGGATTTTTTTCTTTAACTTTTTGTAATGTTTCATCAGAAAATAATCTCTTATAAATACTGTGAGCAAAGTCAGATTCCCATTGGAAGATCATACAAGGGCTTTCTTTTATAGATTTCCAAACCGTAAAATCATCAAAATCTATACTGTCAGTATTAAGCCATGGTATATCAGCAAGTTCACATGTTTTTTGTATAAGTTCAATGTTATCAAGCCCTAATAGATCAAGTTTCACAAAATTTTGTGAATCGATTTCCTTCATATTTATTTGTGAAATTGGATACTCATTTGATGATGTTGTAAATGTAGCTATACATTCATCTAAATTATAGTCACTTACTACAGTCCCGCAAGGATGTGCCCCAACGCTTACTATTGTCCCATTAAGCTTGTCAACAAACTTAAATAGGTTTGGATATTCTTTTCTATATTTATCTTCATCAGTCTCTATATTCTTTGATATTTCATCTATTACAGATAAACTAATGCCTAAAGCTCTACCAACATCGCGAATCGCACCTTTTAAAGCTATAGTATTATGAGTGATTATATCACAACAATTAAAACTATCAATACTATATAAGAATTTCTTGATTTCATCACGCTTTGAAGGTGGGTAATCGCTATCAATATCCATTAATGAAACTCTGTCTGCACTTAAAAATCTTTCAAAACTTAGGTTCCATTTAATAGGATTTACATCTGTAATCTCTAGCAAATAACACAAGAAACTCCCTGATACAGAACCTCTTGAGTACCCATATTTTATATTATTATTTCTACAATATTCTTTAACTTTATCATCCAGAAGAATAAATTGTAGCGCATCATTAGCACGGTATGCTTCTAGCTCATATTCTACTCTTTCTATATAATCTTCTTTTTTCAATCCCCTATTAATAAAACCTTCTTCTATCTTCTGGGTGATTATCTCTTCCGGGTTATCATATATATGTGGATATTTATTTGTGTAGTCAAGCTTAAATTCCTCAACCATGCTTGCTATTAAGTTTGTGTTTTCTAAAGCGGTGTATATTTCATCAATTGGAATACAGTTTTGTATTTGAAAACATTTAACAATAGAGGGATAGTCTTTAAAAGTTAAATCCCATCCCTCTTCATTATCAAACATTATCTTTTTTGACCTTTGTAGTATATCCCGAGATTCAGTATCATCCATGCAGTGAAAATCAGTTCCAACACTTATATGCAATCCAGTTTCTAAATGCAAATTATATAGATATTTATTATATTCTTTTTGTTCATCAACATTGTATGGTTGTACTTCTAAAAATACTCTATGTTTATTATTAACAGCAAATTTAATAAACTTTTCTTTAACTGTATTATTACCTTTAGATAATATACCGCCTAAGCATGCAGTTGTTATTATAATATTATCAGATGTATTTATAAGTTCATTAAGTGTTATCCTTGGGTTATAGTAATATCTATTTTCTTGATCTCTTTTCCAAGATAATGATGATAACCTATTTAGTTCTTTAAATCCTTGAAAGTTCTTAGCATATAAGCATGTATGATAGTTGTCTCTTATTTTTTCTTCTAACGTTTCGGTAACATAAAATTCAGAAGCATGTATATATTTTAATCCCATTTTTTCACAGTATATTTTTTTATTATACCATGAAAAAACTGATCCATGTTCAGTAATAGCTATAGCAGTCATTCCGATTTCTTTAGCTTTATCTATATATTCTTCATATCTAACTGTGCTATCTATAAAACTTCCATTACCAAACATTGTATGACAGTGTAATATAGTATAGTTATTCATCTTCTTCTATCCCATATTCTTTAAATAGATGTCTTTGTGGAGCGAATTCTCCAAAGTATTGTTTTTCTGCAAGCAACCTAGCCTTTACTGCATCATTAAACTCTTTATGTTCACCCAGATGTTTTGATTCATGATTTATTCCTATTCTTGATCTCCAAATATTCTTTTTTTTATTAAATACTACTCCAATAATACCACTGGTACTTTTATATTGTACACTTTGATTCATAGTATTTTTACTTGGATCTGCAAATCTAAGATTCTCTTTTCTATTGTCATATCTTTTTCTATTTATATGATCGCAATTTCCAGGAAAAAAACCAGTAATAATGTTATGCATAAATATATTACTTTTTGTTTTTTGTAAACTTGTAATTGCATAACCATGTTGATTTTCTCTCCAACAATATTGCTTTATTTTATTATAATCTTCTAAATCAAATAAGAACTCAGTATTGCTATTTGACGCTATACATATACCATATTGCCCTGTAAGTATATAATTATTATATTTTCTTTGTTTTATGGACAAATCATTATAGCGACAATGTTTACATCTATATACATAACCAGATTTAAGTTGACTAAGATCAATTATAGATTCGGTTTTATTCTTGCAGTCACATATGCACTTATACATCCTATGATAATTCTTTAATCCTACATATTCTACTATAGTATATTGACCAAATTTCTTACCTATAAAATCTTCTGGATTATGTTTTTTCATTATACATTACATCCCATACTCACTTATAAACATATAGTATATCTACTTATATCATAATTTAATTGAGTAAACAATTCATAATTATCATTTATACTTAATTCTCCATCTTCTTCCATTTCTTTTATATAAGTATTAAACAAATATTCATCAGCAGGATCTATTATATACCAGTGTCCATCATTATCTTTCATGGGTTTAATAGCAGATGTTTCATCTAAATGAATTATATTATCAACTACATACATTTTATTTGCTTCTCCTATTCTTAATATAATAATAGATGCAATATCCAACGCCAGCCGCAATCATACCATAAAGGTAAACCCTAACTGCTATATCAGTCCAATGCATTTTTATTAAAACACTCTCACTTTCTCAATATCTTTTGATACATCAAGCAATAATCTTCTAATAAGCTTACACTCGTCTAATACTGGCTGACGATGTGTGATTGGATTATTCCCCAACAATTGATAAAACATATCAAAATAACTCTCGCTGCCCACACCGCATTCTTTAATAGCTTTATCCATATATTCTTGTTGTTGCATAAGCAGAGCATATTTTTCTTTAAGTTCGTCAACCAGAAGAGAAATGACATGCAGTTTTTCTGTTGTTCTCATTACTTATTTATACTCCTTTACTTCTGGCTGACAACTATATCAAATATATCTTCAAATCCTTCTTTATCCCAAACTTGTAGTTTATCATCTTTGTCAAAATATAAATAATCCCCGACTTTTATTTCAATTGGATCATCCATATATTTAAACATTAGTAATTTACCATCTTCACTATAAATTAAATTCATTTGTACTTCATCTGGGAAGTTAAGCTCGTCATCTGGTTTATTATATTGATATGCATCAATTGTTACTACTACCATCCCTTGATATTTTGCCACTACTCAATAACCTCCCAACTTTCTACATTATAATAAGGCAGCAATTTAGCATTCTCTGACATACTAATATCATACCAAACATCATCCATAAAAGTACATACTTTTTTGAATATAGCTCCTTGATAAGTTTTTATTGTACAGTTAAGTAATTTTCCTTCTGGTGGATACGCAGTCATATATCTTACATCTGCATGTATATCTAATGCGATTAGTGTATTATCATCTTCTTTTAACGATGTATATGATATATTTTTAGTGTAATAATATTACGTGCTATCATCATCATGTTTAAATATAATCTTATCTTGTTTTGGGTATATTTCTATTTTTTTCTATATTAGTAATTATTATATTACCTCATCATCCACTATACCAATACGTATATCTAATAAACTATTAAATTTATCTAAACATATATCATAAGTACGATATAATTCTATATCTTCATCATCATATCTAATTACAATTTTCTTATCTTTTGGGTATATTGTTATATCTTCTATTTTATCAATCACTCTATTACCTCCCAGCTTACTACATGATAAATAGGATTTAATTCTTCTATGCTTAACATTTCATTTAATGGTTTACCCGGATCTAATATAATCTCATACCACTTATTATTTCTAAAAGTACATAGCATATTATAGTTATCTAACATTGGAAAAAGAAGTGACATAAATGTATTTACTATACACTTACATATTTTATTCTCTTGTATATAAGTAATCGGTTCATCTGTGCTCATGTTTAGACTTAATAAGTAATCTCCAAGTATTTCTGTTTCTTCTAAATCTACAGTGCTAATGCTATATGATTTTGTACTTCCATCATGATAACTTATTGATAACTTACTTTCATCAGGAACTACTTCTATATTTTTTATATTGCTTAAATCAATAGTTCTTTTATTCCCCATTTATTTCACTTCTTCCCAACTTAATACCTTCCAAAAAGGATTCAGAATACTGTGGGATAGCATAGATTCTAAAGGTTTATTACCATCTGTACTAATTAAATACCATTCACCAGCTACAAATATACAAATTTTATAAAATTCTTCATTAGTACCTTTACGCTGTATTAAGCAGTTAAGTATTTTTTTCTCTGGTGGATAAAGCTTTCCATAACCGCAAATTTTTATATCAATATTATATTCTTCATAATATTTTGGTGTAATATCAACACTTAATGATCCGTTATCTGCTTGTAATATATTACCGTTTTTAAATTGTATTATAACTTTTTCACTAATAGGATCTACTTCTATCTTTGTTATATCTTTTATCATTTATTTTATACCCTTTCAAATTCAAAATAGAATACTTTTACATTTTTATAATAACATGTAATTATTTATTATAATAAAAAGGCGTAAAGTATTTTATTATATACAGCCTCCGCAACATCCATGCTCTATATTTTCATTTACTAAGTCTGTTAAAACTTTAAAATCACTTTCAGTAAAATCATTAAAAACAAGTTCATCAGCATCAATAGGTATAATACTCCATGCGCCACTATAAGTATCCCAATCTTGAGTTATGCCGCCTCCACTACAAAGAGCATATTTCACTTCGCGCTTTTGTCCATTTACAGAAAAAACAAGATTTCCGCTACATAGATTTGGCCATTTTCCATCATAGCTAATAAATTGAATATCCTTGCTTTCCATTAAATTAACCCTTCTTTCTTTACCATTCTATTGGCTTTATACCATGTATTTCTAAAAAATTGTTTGCCTTACTAAAGTTCTTACAACCAGTGAAGGGATTAGAAGTATTTAGTGGGGAAGGATGCCCTGCTATTAGCATACAATGTTTTGGGTTATTTATCAAGTGTTTTTTGGATTGAGCATGTTTTCCCCACATCATAAACACAACGGGATTCTTCTTCTGGTTGATTACAGTTATAACATTATTAGTAAAAATTTGCCATCCAATATTTGAATGAGAACCAGGTTTTCCTTTCTCTACTGTGAGCGCGGTATTTAGTAGTAAAACACCTTGGTCTGCCCATTTAATTAGGCTTCCATGGCTTTGAATTGCCGATCCGGTATCATTGGCTACCTCTTCGTAGACACGCCTTAAACTGGCAGGAATCGCATTTGATGGGTATGTGCTAAATGCTAGCCCATCTGCAATTCCTTCTCCTTTTTTATTTGTAGTATGGTAACAATCTTGACCCAATATAACTACTTTTATATCTCGATATTGAGTTAATTCAAACGCTCTAAATATATTTTCTTTTGCTGGGTAGATTACCTTACCAGCTTCCCATTCTTTTTTTAGGAAGTCAGCCAGAGAGAGAAAGTAGGGTTGGGCAAATTGCTCTCTCATAAAATCTGCCCAATCACCAAAATTATACATTATTCTCCTATCATCTTATGATAAATTTCATCCCTAAACTCTAATATTTCGTGCAACATAGATAGGTATTCTAGTCTGTCAGGTGGATTAGAAGATATCCCTTGCATTAATAGTTGCCCGGCTTGTGCTAATGCTTGATATAAAGCTTGCAAATTCATTATACATTATTCTCCTTGCGCATTACACGTAATATATCAATAAGTATTTTAGCTAGAACTATAAAAATAAAAGCCATTACATACTCCATTAAAAATACCTCTCATAATCCGAAATTATTTCAGCATCATTTAAAAATAAATTGCCTCGTGCCGCCGCGCAATACCATGCACAATTTCTCTTCTGGGTGATAATCCTGGAAAGCTCTATGCCTGTATAGTATTTGAATTTATTCCACATTTCAAAAAATGATTGATGAATTTTACTAGGCGTTAATTCATAGCCTGATATCTCTCCATTAAAATCATAACAGTATTTGCGTATAGGTTTATCTTTATATTTTTTAAAACATTTGTACACTGAATAAATTCCTGGGCCGGTTTGCCAAACTTCAAATCTTTCAGCAAAAAGTGCGTCGCGTGGATTGTGATATAAATAACTTACATACCATAAATATAATAATTTTTGTATTTTAAGTGTTGTTAATTTTATGCCCTCTTCCTTACTCTGGGCGATTATAGTGTTTACGCAGTGTGGTAATATATATGCCATTATTTATTATTACCTCATATCAATCATTTTAGTGCCACATCCTGGACAGTAAATAAATGATATTCTCTTGAATACCGATGCTTTAATTACTGTGCCACATTCCGTACAATAAAACCAATCAAACTCAACATTATATTCCCATTTACTTTTTTGCAAGCTCATTAATTTTCTCCACAGCATCATTATAATTATAAAAAAGTTGATATCCATCATTATTTATCATAGTATTAAAATCTTCTTTATAAAATGTAAAAAAACTGTATGAATGTTCGTTAGTAATATCTTTAAAAATAAGCCTAATATCATTTTCTTCAATAGATATATTATATAAACAAAATTTTAATAATTCATTTTTTATCTTAATATCAATAATATCTGGGTTATAACCAAAGAAATCAACAACGCATTTTGGACAATATGATTTTTCATCTTCTATATTAGTTAAACCAGTATCATTACATACATCACATTTTTTATAAATTTCTATTTTTTCATTTGTAACTAAATAATATGTCTTATTCCATTCTATGGGAAATTTTGTGTTAATTTCTATAACCATAAATTATTCATCCTCATCTATAAGATCGGCTACATTAACCCAGCTCCATACAAATCCTATTGTCCAAACAATAAAAAATAATGTGACTCTAATAAATATCTCCAAGTCATACATTTAACTTTTCCCTTTTCTCCATACTCTTTAGCGCGGCATCGGCTTCAGCATGGTTAAGAAATACTGTTTTGCCAATATCTTCATCAGTAAACATAGAAAAGTCTGTTGATTGATATATAATTTTTTTGTCTGTACTCATACATATACCTTCAATTATCTGAGCATCAAGTTCTCGTTTTTTATTGTCTATAATAAATATTGTTGTTCCTGGCATAAACTGTACATCGATTGTGTATGGGGGAGGTTCGTAGCCGTCTGCAAGCACAAACTCGTTGCTTGAGCCATATTCGTTACAGTCGTGGATGCAGTTTGGGCATGCCATGCTCGCTATAAAATCATTTCTCAACCCAATTGCGCAATGTTCACAGTAATTGTATTCCATCATTAATCTTCTCCTTTTCTTGATAAAAAAGTTATTAGTATAGTAATAAGCACTGCTTTATTACAATTATGACATATATAATATTCTTGAGTACCATCATTTATTTCATATAATATGCCTGGATCCCATGTATATCCACAATAAGGACACATAATTTCAGATTCATTCTTGCAGTCAAAATTCGGTAAATTATCTCTACTAATCATATCTTAAAAATTACTCCCTTAACTGCTCTTTAAAGTAGTGGTGGTATTTTTATATCAAGAATATGTATATGTCCACATTCTGGGCATGGTACATAAAGTTTATCACCATCATTAAGTCCTTTAAGATCTTTTGGTATATCTGGAACATATTCGTTGCCACAGGCTTCGCATGCAATAAATGGTTGACGTATTGTTATCATAAATATCCTCCTAATTCTCAATTGATTTAGCAAATTCCTGTGCCCACTTAGCATTTTTAATCATAATACATGAATGATTACCATAATAATTATTATTAAAGGATATATGTACGGCATAACAAGATCAGCAATTACCTACATCAATACAGTATCCTCTATTATCAATTTCAAATTGCTCATTATACATTTTTATAAATTTATCAGCACTATTTTTGGCTTCAATCTGTACTGTATTCCAAAATAAAATAGCTTCTCTCATTGTATTATGCTCTCCTGTCATTTCGCCGCATTTCCCACAAACTATTTTCCAACCTTTTATACATCTTGGAGTTGCACCACAACTACAATTCATTAAAATTTCGTTTGATTGATCTATCTTATTTAATATATGAAAATTCCATGCAAGTATTGCATCGCTCTTATTGCTATAAGACATGCTAGATTCACTACATTCTGTACATCGGACTGTATATTGTCCATTCATCATTGATATTTGCGGAATAGCTCCACATAAACATATATTGACATATGATTTTTTTATATCCATTATTATTCTCCTTTA
>QMCD01003088.1_pt1 | contig 10921 bp, 6 predicted proteins | sample 1821841 | NCBI WGS metagenome assembly QMCD01 (sample SAMN01991225, study PRJNA193472) | Termite gut metagenome, whole genome shotgun sequencing project. | isolation source: worker | host: Macrotermes natalensis | reverse complement strand
TTGTTGTTTGATATAAAAGATTTGCAAGGCGAAACGAAAGTTCGAGAAATAAAAACCCGTGTCAATCAAAATGTTTTTCGGCAAATGGTTATTGCAAATTACACTTCAAAGTGTGCGATTACAGGTATTGACATTCCTGATTTGCTGTTTGCAAGCCATATAATCCCCTGGTCGAAAAATGAACAGGAAAGACTGAATCCTGAAAATGGAATTTGTTTATCCGCTTTATATGACAAGGCTTTTGATAAAGGTTTGATAGGAGTAAATGCAAATTATGAAATAATCTTATCAACCAAATTAAATAAAAACAAAGGCAAAGATTATTTTGCAAAACATTTTGCACCGATAGAAAAAATAAAATTACAAATGCCACAAAAATATTTTCCGAAACGGGAATTTTTGGAGTGGCATTTGGATTGTGTGTTTGAAAAATAGAATTACAAATATATGCACAAGTACGAAAAAATAGACATTCCTGTTTTAGATACCTTTGTTCAGAAATTTGCTGAAATGTATTTAGAACAGCGTTCTCAATCCCAAATTGATTACAGCACTTTGAATGAGCAGGTGTTTAATAATCTTGGGTTCAATACAAATACTTTGCGACAAATTATTTCAAAAAATGCAATCCCTATTGACAAGAAAAGAGAGCAAGGATTAGAACCGCAAGTTCTCAATGATATTTACCGAAGTGATTTGGGCGAATTGTTGATGACCTATTATTTTGAGGAAAAATTACCTGAAAGCGAGCGATTTGTAATTCCATTGAAAAATATTACATTTAGAGAACGAGCAGAATTTCCGGGTAGAGGTTTAGATGCAATAGGCTACAAACAATCTGACGGAAAGGTAGAAATTCTTTTGGGCGAGGCAAAAGTTTCCGAAGAAAAAAAATCGCCCCCTGCAGTAGTTGATACTACAAATGATTCTTTGTACAACACTCAATTAAAACACAAAAATGATACTCCGTTGGTTGTTCAACGATTGTCTGATTATTGGCGGAGATTAGGCACAAAAGATGCTGAAATAATAGGCTTTGCCATTGTTTGCCTCGAACACAATCTATCAGACAATTATTCCATTACTTACGGCTGTACTTTAATTAGAGACCATACTTGCGTAAATGAAACATCAGATTTCGGCAAACTGCAATCCAATAAAACGGATTTTGGCGATGGAAAAGTTCACTTTTCTATCTTGTCTTTTAACAATAAAAGCATAAAAGAAACTGTTGATATGTTTTATCAGAAAGTTCAAGAGTTAATAGCAGAATAATATGAACGAGGTTAGCAAATCCATATTACAGCAAGAGGCTATTGTCGCGCTTCTGAAAGAAAGTGAGAAAAAACACATTTTCAATCAACTTAATCTGAATTTTGATTCTGAGTTAAGTTGCGGAGAACAGTGTCGCTTGGCTTTCTTTTTGCTTAATTCTGTGTTTTCAAATGAACAAAACGCTTTGCCGGAAGTTGTCGAAACTGCATATAAAACCCTGAAATCAATAAATATTACTTCTGATAATAACATCGAATGTTTTTCAGACACTTTCGGATTTGATGGTATAGATTCCGAAACACTATATTATTTTTATTTGGCAAACACTGCGTTAAAAGCCGAAAAACTAATCAGTATCAGAATAGATTTGAACGCATACAAACAGAAAGAAACCGAGAGTGATTGGAAATTTCGCTTGCTTAATAAATCATTGGATGCTTATATTTTATTGGTGCGAAAACAAAATGGATTTTCAGATATTGAAAAAGCCTTGTCTATTATTGATTTATTAAAACAAGAACAACAGCAATACGAAGAAAAATACTTAAAACAATTTTCAATAGCAAATGAAGTTGAAGAAGCATATTTGCTGTTGGCAATCTATCACTTATCAAAAGCAATCGTAGAAACTGCAACATATTTAATTCAAGGATATAATTATAAAGGTATCCGTTTAGATGCAACAATAAGACAACATATTGAAATTGCAAAAAAACTTTCCAAAAATGAACAGCGATTAACAAGCATATTTGCCCTTTTTGAATTTGGCTTGAAAGCAATGTACAATAATTCAATTTGGCAACATACAGGCTTTAATGATAAGATAAAACAACTTTGTCAGAAAAAGGCAGGATTGGGAATGTTGGAACTTTTGCCATCGCAAAAAAAAGCAATAGAAAGCAGTTTTTTAGATATTGCAGCAAATGCTACTGTGCTACAAATGCCAACAAGTGCGGGCAAGTCGTTATTGGCTGAATTTAATATTATTGTAACAAAAGCATTAAAACCCGATGCTAAAATTGTCTATATTGTTCCGTCAAGAGCATTAGTAAATCAAGTTTATTTTGATTTAAAATCCGATTTGGAATCTTTGGGCTTTGTAATCGAAAAAACATCTTCGGCGATTGAAATAGACCCTGCGGAAGATTCATTTTTGAACGGAGATGAAAAAATTGATATTCTTGTTTCAACACCCGAAAAATTAGATTTGTTAATACGAAGAAAACACCCGTCTGTCGATGATGTTTCGTTGTTTGTTCTCGATGAAGCACATACTGTTCAGAACGGCGAAAGAGGTGCAAAGTTGGAATTGTTAATGGCAATATTGCGTAGAGAAAGACCAAACGCCAAATATTTATTACTGTCGCCATTTATCAAGAATGCAGGAAATACACTTGTTGAATGGTTGGGTGGAGGTAATCCCATTGCAGTAGATTGGAAACCATCTGAAAAATTGATTTTGGGAATTGACACAAAAATATCAAAAACAAAAAATGAAGTCAATATAGAGATGTTGCCATCGCCTTATGAGTCAATCTTTCCAATCGAAAAAAGCACTTTTCAAAATTCACAGACAATTGAAAGTACAAGTCCAAAAAATAAAATACTTGAATATTCAATAAAGCAGTTTTCGGAAGATAAAAAAACTTTTTTGGTTTTGTGTTATGGAAAATCAACTGCCAATAGCAGAGCAGAATTTATTTATGACAAAGTAAACGGCTATGTACCTAATGACGATGTAAAACTTGTCAAAAAATTTATTGAAGACGAAGTTGGCAGAGCAACGACATTATCAAAAGTTATTGAGAAAGGCATCGTAACGCACCATTCGGGAATGTCTGATGAAACAAAGTTATTGGTTGAGCATTTAATTAGAGAAAGGCAGATACAGTATGTTTGTGCAACAACAACGATAGCGGAAGGAGTGAATTTCCCTGTTTCAACAGTGTTTTTTGATGATTATAGAAAAGGTCAGTTCGATAAACTTTCTGCAAATGATTTTTGGAATATTGCAGGTAGAGCAGGGCGAACATTAGTTGATAATTATGGGAAAATAATTCTCCCTTTTAACAGCGAAACAAATATTCAGCACGCAAAAGGGCTGTTACAAAATAGTGCCAATGAATTGGTCAGCGTTTTGGCTGATTTGTTTGAAAATGCGGACTATATTGAACAAACATTATCAAATGACAACGGATTATATAAGTTAATGGGCGAATATTCAAGTTCATTATCTCCGTTAATTCAATATTTCGTCCATTTACTTACAGTTGGCGAAAATGAATATTTTGTTACTGAAATTGAAGATCTTTTTAAAGATTCATTAGAATATTATTTGCTTGATACCGAAGATAAAAAACAAAAATTTATTTCGATTTGTAAATCAATTTATCTTCATATTCAGTCAAAATATCAAGATAGAGGTGTTTTGTCTTTTGCAGACAAAACGGGGTTTTCTGTTCCTTCTGTATTAAATGTAATGGTTTCTGCATCACAGAACAGAAATATTAAAGATTTGAATAAATGGAAAAAAGAAGAAATTTTTAATCTAAATAATTCTGATAATCTTGCTGAAAAAATCAGTGTAATTGCGGCACTCAAAGAAACAAAACTCGGAATAGAAAATAGCACCTTGCCTTTTAATCCCGACCTGTATGCAAAGATTATAATAAATTGGGTAAAAGGAAATAAATTAGTAAACATTGCTGATTTACACCCAACATTTAATTTGCAAAATCAAACCGAAAAAGAGGCGGAAAAAAGAATTACCAATTTCGTAAAAAAGATGAACGATATTCGTTTCAAAGCATCGTGGGGATTAAGTGCTTTGGAGGGTATTGTAAGAGGAAATGAAAATGAAATAAAAGATTCATTTATTCCATCGTTGGTTTATTTTGGCGTTGATAATGAAAAATCATTGGCATTAAGAATGATAGGTGTTCCGCGTAGTTTATCAACTTCACTTCAAAATATTTTGCAGGGCAACTTAAATCAGTATTCTTTCCAAGAATTACGAAATAAGGTAAAAAATCTCACAAACTCCAATTGGGACGAATTACGACCTCGCAACTCTACATTAAGCGGAACGGAATGGAAAAGAATATCGGAAATTCTTGTAAAATAAACTATGACACATAATTACAACCACATTTCCGAGATTTGGGAAATTCTGGAAGAAGAAAAAAGCGTTGGACTTGTCAAACACCTGTATTCAAGCGATGTGCCATTTCATATTTACGGCACATTTCAATATCCTGAAAGATACTACGGCATAGCCTTTACTTTTAGCAACGACATTCGCATTGATGTTTCTTCGTTTGCAAACCTGCGTGATTTGAAAGTGATGTTGATTAACAACAGCACTTTTGTTAATTCCCGCTTGCTCGTCATTCAACTATTGCACCCGCATAGTCGTGATATTTTCGCCTCTTTGTGCGAAAGTTTGATACAGTCGGTTATTAAATTGAACAGCGAAAAGAAAGTCAGCAGTACAATTATCAATCAGTTAGAAAAGTGGAAAACGCTTTTTGAAAAAAGCACCTCCACAGGCTTAACGCCTGCCGAACAGCAGGGACTTTTTGGCGAATTACACTTTTTACAAAAGTTCCTTGCCAAGCCTGACACTGCCTCGCTCAATGCCCTGCATACTTGGGTAGGTGTTGATAAAGCGTTACGAGATTTTCAGGGCGGAAATTGGGCGGTAGAAGTCAAAACTACCTCAACAAACAATCCACAGAAAGTAATGATTAACGGCGAAAGACAGTTGGACGAAACATTGTTGAGAAATCTGTTCTTGTTCCATTTATCCGTTGAGGTTTCCAACGGTAATGGTCAAACCCTTTGTCAAAAAATTGCTGTAATCCGTGATTTGCTCGAAAGCGATACGCCTGCTTTGTCGCTTTTCAACGCAAAATTATTTGAAGTGGGATATTTAGATAAACACGAAGCATTTTATCAAGATAGATTTTATCAAGTCCGAAACGAAAATTATTACAAAATCGAAAACGAGTTTCCGAGAATTAAGGAAAACGAATTGCGAAGTGGAGTTAGCGATGTAAAATATGCTATCATTCTTGCAATGTGTGATGAATTTTTAATTTCCGAAAATCAAGTTTTCAATACTGTTAATGCGCTATGAATGAAATAGAAAAATACTATCAATCGTTAATGCAGGATGTTGTTGCAATGCAGGCAGGCAATGAAGATGGCGATAACCAAGAGCAAACATTCACTCGAATTGCTGTTGATATTTTAGCAGATGCCGGCGAAACTGAAAATGCAGATATTGCCTACGATGAAAAGAATTTAGGCAAAATAGGACAGCATAAAATAAACGCCTATGCAATTTCAGAGAATTACGAAACGGTTGATTTGTTTATCTCTATTTTTAATTTTTCAGAAATTATCCCCGTTATTGCAAAGGCAGAAATTGACCGTGCAACTACAAGAATAACAAATTTTTTCAAGAAAGCCGTTGAAAAGGATTATGTGAATGAAGTCGCAGAATCTTCGTCAATTTTTGAATTCGCAAACACATTGGCAAACTACCCTGAGCTAAAAGAGAATTTGGTAAGGGTAAACGTAATAATTCTTACAAACGGCGAATATAAGGGTAATTTCCCACCTAGTGATACAATTTCCGGATACAATGTTTTTTACCGCATTATTGACATAAACTATCTGTATAAAATTTCTGAACAATCTCGCATTCCGATTGAACTTGACTTTGAAGATTTTGAAGGTGCGCAGTTTGAAATTCCCTGTTTGTCGGCAACTACTGAAAATCAGGATTACAAATCGTATGTTGCTATTATGCCCGGTGTTTGTTTGGCTAAACTTTACGAACGTTACGGTGCACGATTGTTAGAACAGAATGTAAGATCGTTTTTGCAGTTCACAGGGAAAATAAACAAAGGCATTCGTGATACAATACGCAATGAGCCACATATGTTTTTGGCATTCAATAACGGAATTGCTGCAACCGCAGACCATTTAGAACTTGATGAAACAAATCACTATATCAAAAAGATCCACAATCTACAAATTGTAAACGGTGGGCAAACGACTGCCTCAATTTACAATACACAAAAAAAAGACAAGGCAGATATCTCGAACATCTTTGTAGCAGTCAAATTTTCAATCATTGATAATCCTGAACAATACAGCGATATTGTTTCTCGAATTTCACGCTATGCCAACACACAAAACAAAGTGAATGATGCTGATTTCTCGGCGAACAATCCTGCATTGATCGCATTTGAAAAATTGTCGCGCTACATTCTTTCGCCGATAACAGCTAAAAACAATATGCAGACCTGCTGGTTTTTTGAAAGAGCGAGAGGACAATACAAAACTTTGCGCAGTCGCGAAGGTCGCACAAAATCACTCCAAAATGCATTTGATAAAAAATATCCAAAAAGTCAGGTCTTTACAAAAGTCGAATTGGCAAAGTATATTAATGCCTATCAGGAAGTACAGCGAAATGGAAAGTTGGTAATTAGTCCCAATATCGTTGTGCGAGGAAATGAAAAAAATTATGCTCAATTTATTGCAAACAACTTGCCTGAAAATGAAAAAAAGATCAACAATGTGTATTTTGAAGATACGATTGCGAAGTGCATTTTATTCAAAAATGCCGATAAACGTTATGGAAAAAAACCAGATAGTATCGGCGAAATGAAACAAGTTGTTGTGCCATACACACTTTCTTTGCTCAATCGATTAATTGAAAACAGATTAGATCTATATAAAATTTGGAAGAATCAGCAAGTTTCGTCACAACTTTCCGATTTCATTTACAACCTAATGAAACAAGTCAATCAATTTATACTTGACACGTACTCAGGACAGCATTATATTGAAAAGGCAAAGCGCGAGGAATGTTGGGATTTGGTTAAAAATCATTCGTGGAATTATAACATCAACGAAATAAAATCAGATTTGATAGACGAAAATTATCCGCCAAAACGGAACGCTAATGTTGATATTTCAGAAGAAGAATTGGTACAGAATAAAGAGATCGTCAAATCAATCCCGCCTGCTTTGTGGAACGAAATCGGAAAATGGGGAAAAGGTAGCGGATATTTTGATATTACGAAACAGACAATAGTATCGAATATCGCCTACAAACTGCGACAAAACAAAGTTTTGGCAGATGAAGAATATCAAAAGGGTGTTGAAATTCTTGATATTGTCGCTACTCGAAACGAGGAATTGTTACGGGAATCCGAGAAGTATGCCGGGAAATGGGTGCAGATGAAAAAAGTTAAAATGACAGGTAAAGATAAAAACATATTGATTTTGGAACAAATCCGCAAAATGTTGAGTTTTAGCCAAGATAGAAATATCTTATCAGACGAAGACTGCGACTTCCTATTCGATATACTAAACGGCAAACGCGAAAGAGATTACGATGCTGATGCAATGATTGTAAAATGTATGCAGAAGCTGATCAAAAAAGGATTTACTATTTAGGCTTTGTCTGATATTCAAAAATATCTTCAGCAACCATCATTATTTTACTTTCAACTTCTTCATAAATTTTCATTGATATTCTTTTAGGAACATGTGCAAATATCTCCACCGCAATTCTGTCAATCAATGGTGTTATATCGTGTTTGTAAGTGTGTCGCACCTCACATTCCCAAATTGTTATCACATTCCACCCCAAAGCAGTAAGTTTTTGCAAATTGATTTTATCTCTTTCACAATTTGAAGTGATTTTGTTTCTCCAAAATTCAGTGTTCGTTTTTGGAGTATAGGCATATTTACAACCCTCGTGTCTATGCCAGAAACAGCCGTGCAGAAAAATTACAGTTTTATATTTGGGTAAAACAATATCGGGCTTCCCAGGCAGGTGTTTATCATTCACGCGATACCGAAAACCCCTTGCAAAAAGGGCTTTTCGCAATGTCAATTCGGGTTTTGTATTTCTCGACCGAATCTTCGACATCATCTCCGACCGTTTTTCCTTACTCCAAATATCCATGATTTACGATTTTCATTTTCAAAAACAGAATGGCAAATATACACAAAATTTTTCACATTACAATAATTTGTTTCGCAGATTGACATTTTTTGCGTATCTTTGCACTATGGAAAAACTAAATTTATACAATACCTTATCTCGGAAAAAAGAAGTTTTCGAGCCTTTGCATGCGCCTAATGTGGGCATGTATGTTTGCGGTCCAACGGTTTACGGAGATCCGCATTTGGGACATGCGCGACCGGCAATCACGTTCGACCTGGTTTTTCGCTATCTGAATTTCTTGGGCTATAAAACTCGCTATGTCCGAAACATTACGGACGTTGGGCATTTGGAAAACGATGCAGACGAGGGCGAAGATAAAATCGCAAAAAAAGCACGCTTGGAACAACTCGAACCGATGGAAGTGGCGCAATACTACATCGACCGCTATCACAAGTTTATGGATATGCTAAACGTGTCGAGACCGAGCATCGAGCCTCGTGCATCGGGACATATCATCGAACAAATTGAAACCGTTCAGAAAATTTTGGATGCGGGATATGCTTACGTATCCAACGGATCGGTGTATTTCGACGTTCCTAAATACAATGCGGAATATCACTACGGAAAACTCTCCGGACGTGTGCTGGTGCTGGATGAACTTTTGGCAACTACACGCGACAACCTCGATGGGCAAGACGAGAAGCGCAATCCCGCCGATTTCGCACTGTGGAAAAAAGCATCTCCCGAACATATCATGCGATGGAAATCGCCGTGGAGCGTAGGATTTCCGGGATGGCACGTGGAATGTACTGCTATGGGCTGCAAATATCTGGGCGAAACCTTCGACATTCACGGTGGTGGAATGGACTTGCAGTTTCCGCATCACGAAAGTGAAATCGCACAGGCACGCATAGCCAATCACGCAGAACCGGCGAAATACTGGATGCACAACAATATGATCACGATCAACGGTAAAAAAATGGGTAAGTCCTTGGGCAATTTCATCACGTTGGAACAGTTTTTTACCGGCACACACGAAAGTTTGGAAAAGGCATATTCGCCAATGACCATACGGTTTTTCATTCTTCAAGCACATTATCGAGGAACCGTGGATTTCTCCAACGAAGCATTGCAATCTGCAGAGAAAGGACTGAAACGCTTGCAAGAGGCGAAAAAAACCTTGCAAACGTTGGTCGGTACGAATACGACGAATGTGTCTGAAATTGCCGAATTGGTTGACAAATGCCAATCCGCAATGAACGATGATTTCAATTCTCCCATCGTTATTGCACATTTGTTCGATGCTGTGAAATGGATCAATTCAGCAAAAGATGGAAAAGTACAACTGTCGAACGCAGATATTGAATCGCTAAAAAGCCTGTTTGACGTGTATTACACGCAAGTCTTAGGTTTGGTTGATGAATTGGACGACAACTCATCAGATTTGATTGACGGCTTAATGAACATCATTCTCGACATTCGTCAGCAAGCGAAAATCAACAAAGATTACGCCACTTCCGACCGTGTTCGTGATGCTCTGACCGCATTGAAAATTGTTGTGAAAGACGGAAAAGACGGGGCTTCGTGGACAATGTAAAAGTCGTTACATCTCGTCCATAATCTGCAAATTCCGAATGGAAATTCCTTCGGGATAATCTTCCTGTAAAAAATTTAGAATTTTGTTGTAATCCGCAGGATTACCGACAAAATCAAGATCGTTCACATCAACAATGAGAACACGTTGATTTGAGATATTTTTAACGTATTCCAAATAACCGTCTTGCAGTTGTGCGAGGTAGTCTATTTCGATATTTTTTTCGTAATCTCTGCCACGCTTCGTAATGTTTTGTTTCAATTTTTCAGGTGTGGCATACAGATACACCAACAAATCCGGTTTGGGTAGTGCTGCGAAGATGATTTGAAACAATTTAGAGTATAAGTCAAAAACATCTTCGGGAAGTGTTTTTCCTGCGAAGATCAACGATTTTTCGGTGATATAATCCGATACCACTGTATCGTGAAACAAATCGGGTGCAATCAAATGTTCGTGCAATTGTCGGAAACGTTCTGCCATAAATGAAAGTTCCACCGGGAAGGCGTATTTTTCGGGATCCTCGTAGAATTTCGGAAGAAACGGATTAGCATCGAAACTTTCCAAAACCAATTTTGCTCCAAACGTTTCGGAAAGTTTGGTTGCCAAGGAAGTTTTTCCTACGCCGATAACGCCTTCGATAGCGATGTAGGCATATCTTGCATTCGTTATGGGTTGCACGACAGACGGATCATCACAATTCTTCAACAATTCCGCAGTTGTTTTTTTCAAAACGGGATGCACAAAATCCGGTGCAATATCGTTCAACGGAAGCAGAACAAATTTTCGATTTTGCAAGTGTTTATGCGGGATATGGAGGTCTTGAAAAGAAACAATCGTGTTGTCGAAATATAAAATATCGAGGTCGATATTGCGGGATTCGTAGGTGTTTCCTGCGTTACGTGTACGTCCGAGTTCTTTTTCGATAGCCAAAAGTTTTTCCAAAACCGTTTCCGGAGAGAGTGTTGTTTCGCATCGAATCACTTGATTATAGAACCAATCCGCACATTCAAAGCCCCAAGGTTCGGAACGATAAATGGGAGATTGTTCAACAACCGTTCCGATACGCTCCTTAATCAAAACGA
>QMCD01002230.1_pt1 | contig 10925 bp, 10 predicted proteins | sample 1821841 | NCBI WGS metagenome assembly QMCD01 (sample SAMN01991225, study PRJNA193472) | Termite gut metagenome, whole genome shotgun sequencing project. | isolation source: worker | host: Macrotermes natalensis | reverse complement strand
GCACAACGAGGCGACGGCGATATTACGGAGTGGATACGATGGTATTTAGAGTGCCTTTTGCAGGCGCTACAAGCTACCGAAATGACCCTCGAAAGAGTACTCGCAAAGGCTCGCTTCTGGGAAACCCACCGCAACGTACCGCTTAATGAACGCCAACAGACGATGCTCGCCAAACTTTTGGACGGCTTCGAGGGGAAGCTAACGTCGTCAAAGTGGGCGAAAATAACCAAGTGTTCACCCGATACGGCACTGCGAGATATCGGCGACCTCGTCGAAAAAGGAATACTGCAAAAAGCAGAGGAAAGCGGACGAAGCACAAACTATAAATTGGTAACCGAACTCTATCGAAAGGATTAAAACCTTTCGAGAATTATAATAATCTCCACAATCAACAATTTTTTAGGGTAGATAGTTATAATATGTGTACAATGTACATATATTATTACTATCTTTGTGCCATTATGGTAACTATAACTACAAATAATGGCATCGTAACCATTGATACAGGCACCACCCGACAGGAGTGTTCTATCAATGCGGTAGCCGCACAGGTGACTGAAACAGGAATGAAATTGTTTCCCGCCGACGAAAGCGTAAAGGAGTTCCGTTTATCTGACGGGATTGCGATTAACGGATTGATGGTAGAGGAGACGACCCTAATCGAACAGCTTACGGATGCGGGGTTGATAAAGCCTCTGCATACTCTTAATCTCTGCAACAGGTGGCAATATCCGTCTGATTGGTACAATCTCTATGATGTTATCGCTGCCGATGTGCCTCCGACAGGGTATAAGCGTGCCTGTTCGTGGCTTATTACGAATGGCGGTATCTATTCGGGCGAGATACCCAATGATTGGGTATCCAATGATGGAGGTGTCTCTCCGATTTTTGGAGATAGAATCGAGGTTGCAATTTATAACAATAGTCGCTCTAATATCAGCGACTTATCGCTCTATGCATCGGCGGCAGTTAGCGACACTCTCATACGCACTTCGGACGGCTATTTAGGTTTGCCGATAATACATCGTTGGAATTTGGCAAAGGATAAAATCAACTCTGAGGGGTGGGCGACGCGCTGGATTGTTGTCTATGTACCTATCGAGACAACCCGCTATGCTATTCCGTCGACAAAGTTAGCTGACGGAGAATTTCTACCCGTCAAGGGATTGATTATCGGGCAGATAGAGAATACGAACAGCACCATTTTCGGTGAGGGTGCGCTAACGTCTGCCGTCAATAATGCAGAGATAGAGTTCTTGGATTATGAAGAGGGAGCGCGCTCTAACATTAGTGTCGGACAGGGCAAAAATACGATTAAACGTTGGCGAGGTGCGCCTGAAATTATCCCTGATGGAGTTAATCAAGGATATCACAATATGCAGACTTGTGTTGAACTGCATATCCCCGAAAATACGCCACAGGTCTATGGAACTGCCGGTTTCTCCTATTTGTATAATCTTCGCTATCTGAAAATTCCGTTGAGTTGTACCCGAATAGGTAACGTAACGGGTACTTTGCCAGCCTTGAGAATAATTGATATTGAGAGGGGGTGGATTAATACCCTTAACTGCACATTTGCGTGGAGCTACTTTGTTACCATTGAGGCGTGGGTCGATTTCTTCCATAAATTGGGAGTTGTGACCACCCCCGTAACGTTAACTATCCCCGTCAATACATTGGCGGCAATGACCAATGACCAAATATCGATAGCAACCGATAAGGGGTGGACAATCGCAGGAGCATAAAAACTATAAATAAATATGAAAACTATTAATTGGACAACATTGAAAGCCGATGAAGGCAAGGCACTCTTTGATATGAGGGTTGCCGAAGGAGAGCGTATCGCTCATAAGATTGTTAACTGCCCCGCAGAACTGGCAGAGAATTGGGTAGAGCTGGATTACACTCTGCCCGAAACCGAGCAACCACAAGAGTAGCGTATGGAGACGGCAACAAACATCTTACAGCAGTTTCCCGAGGGGATTTATTGCGTTAGCATAATGTTGCTGACCTACCTGATACTTGGCTTTTGCGTAAAGGGACATCCAAGTAATCGCACGGCGAAGTTGGTCTGTTTGGCAGTAGGGATAGTGCTTGGCGTCGTGGTGGGCATCTTTCTTGAACCCAATTGGTGGTATATGGTGTTGGGCTATTTGGCAGCACCGACACTATACGACTACACGATAAAGTGGATTGCCAAGAAGTTGGGCTACGATTACGGCGGCAAGAAGAGTGAAACTTATACAGACATAAAGTGATGAATTGGACACATATTGTAGTTGCTCTTATTGGTCTGGCGGGCATTATTATTCCTATAATATTGAAAATGCTTTCTGAGAACAGGAAGCATTTTGAATTACACGAGAAGTTGGATAATCTTTTGAAGGATGTCCAGAAGGATATTCGGGATAACGAGAAGGAGAATCTTCGGACGAGGATAATATTGATGTTGAGATTTGACCGCTGGAATGCTACGGGAATCCTTGAAGCAAGAGATAAATATGTAACGCTCGGTGGTAACGGCAATATCAAGCACGAATGCGAATTGTGGCAAAAATGGTATGATAAAGAGCAGAAAAGTTATGACTCGTCGCTGTAAATATTTCGCCCCAAGTGAGCTTGTTCCGAAGTCGGTGTATGAACGATACGCCGATAAGGAGGAGATATACGCTCTTTTTGAGGACGATGCGCTGCGTGTCTTGGATTGGATACGTGATGTGATAGGTGCGCCGGTGGTAGTCAATAATTGGAAGAGCGGCGGAGTACTCCAAAATAGAGGCTACCGCACAATTGATAGCCCTGTCGGAGCAAAACGGAGTGCCCATAAACCGAATGTTGCTACGGGAAAGGCGTGTGCCTTTGATTTGAGTAGCCCCGCAATGAGCGCTGCCCAAATCAGAGCAGCGATAGAGGCTAATAAAACATCGCTGCCGTGTAAAATTAGATTGGAAGACGGACGCGATGCCCCGACGTGGGTACACTTCGATACACGCACCGCACCACTACAAAAAGATATGATATACGTTTTTCGGGCATAACTTGTTTACGATATGAAAAAACTTTTGACATATATAGTTGTCGCCATTGTTTTGGCAGTGGTAGCCTTTTTTTCGGCTCGATATGTCTCAACCTTGCGCAATGAAAACAGACGGCTGCAAAATAACCAGACGGCACTGATGAACGATGTGCGGTACTGGCGAGACGAGGCAGATAGGAACTACTCGAAAGCACAAGGCATAACGCTAAAAGTGTCGGAACTTGAAGGACTGCGGGCGAGAGATGCGGCAACGATTAGGGAGCTTGGAGTGAGACTGCATAACGCCCAGTCGCTGGTTCGGGCGGCAATTGTGGTGCGCGATACAATAGAGCTTACGCGGACCGACACGATAATGGTGCGCGATACGATATACGATGCGCGCTACTACGAGGATAAATGGACGACGATTGTCTCTACGCCGAATGAGGCGGTTTATAGTACGAATGTGCCGCTGACACTGGTAACGGCAACTAAACAGAAACGCTACTTGTGGGGGCTGTTCTGGGGAAGAGTACGCGGAATAGAAGTGGTTGTCCGCTCTGATAACCCGAATGCAATAATAGATAGCCTCCAATACGTGGAATTGCAACACTAACCCCTCGCCTCCCCGATAGTTATCTTAACCTGCCAATCTTACAATAATTATCTCAAACTACCAATCTCATAATAATTATCTCTCTCTACCGACTATGAATACAAGCCAATATTGCCCCCTCAATCCCTCCAAAATCTAATATCGCAGAGATATAGATTAACACTACATTAACAATTCCCCAAACAAATACCCGCTACAAGTGATTGTAGTGGGTATTTCGAGGTGCGAAGCGGAATCGAACCGCTGTACGAGGTTTTGCAGACCTCTGCCTAACCGCTCGGCCATCGCACCATATTCAAAGCGGGGTGCAAAGATAGAATTAAAAATTGAAAATGTAAAATTGAAAGTTATTTTCAGTCTTAAATTATATTATGAATTGACTTTGAATAACACAAACTTTCAATTATCAATTATCAACTTTCAACTTTATGGTATTAGCTATCCTCTCTCCGTCCATTGCCGCTGAAACGATACCTCCTGCGTACCCCGCTCCCTCGCCAGCGGGGTATAAATTTTCAATTTGAGGGTGTTGCAGTGTTTCGTTGTTGCGGGGTATACGTACCGGGGTAGATGTACGGCTTTCAACTCCTATAACGGCAGCCTCATTACTCAAAAATCCCCTCATTTTTGCTCCGAAATCAATAAATCCTCCTCTCAAAGCTTCGTAGATAAAGGGCGGCATCCATTCCGAAAATTTGCTTGATGTCAATGTTGGAACATACGAAGAGCGTGGCAGGGTATTACTTATTCTTCCCGAAACGAAGTCGGTCAATCGTGCGGCGGGTGCTCTTTGGGCATCGCCTCCGAAGTGTCGAGCCAGATTTTCAAGTTCGGTGCGTAGTTGTAATCCCGCCAAAACGCCATATTCGGTGCGCAGATGTGCAAAATCGCTCTCTCTGATTTCGGTTACTATTCCTGCATTCGCCCATTGTCCCGCACGATTTGAGGGCGACATTCCGTTTACGACACACTCATTTGCATTCGTCATTGCAGGAACAACAAATCCTCCAGGACACATACAGAACGAATATACGCCCCGTCCATTAATTTGGGTAACCAATGAATATGTTGCCGCAGGGAGAAAATCGGTCTGTCCGCGATACTGAATCTGGTCAATCAGTTTCTGGGGGTGTTCAACCCGCACTCCCATCGCAAAGGGTTTTGCTTCAAGAAATACGCCCTTAGAGTGCAAGAGTTCATAAACATCGGTTGCCGAATGTCCCGTAGCGAGGATTACGGCGATACCTTCGATTTTATCGCCACCGCATACAACTCCGACTGCTTTGCCGTCCTTAATAATAATATCGGTTACGCGCTTTTCAAAAAGTACCTCTCCGCCGTAGTCGGTAATCGTCTTTCGTATTGCCGTCATAATGGCAGGCAGTTTATCAGTGCCGATATGTGGGTGCGCCTCGTATAGTATTTCGGGAGATGCTCCCATTTGAACCAAAATTTGGAGTATTCGGGTATAATCACCGCGCTTTTTAGAGCGGGTAAAGAGTTTGCCGTCTGAAAAAGTGCCTGCTCCGCCCTCCCCGAAAGCGTAATTCGAGTTGGGGTCTATTTTCCCGTTGCGATTTATTAGGGCTATATCGTGCCTTCGGGTGGCAACATCTCTGCCGCGCTCAACGATTATTGGGCGCAATCCGAGTTCTATAAGTCTTAAAGCCGCAAAGAGTCCCGCAGGACCTCCGCCTACTATCACGACGGGCGGCTTTGTCGATACATCGCCATATTCTATGCGAACATTAGGGGCGGAGCGCTCGTCGTCTATAAACAACTCTACGGCGAGCACTACCTTAACTGCACCTCGCCGAGCATCTATCGAGCGTTTTGTAATCCGTGCCGTTGCAACTCTATCAATTGACACGCCTGCCTGGCGGGCAGCAATTGCCGTCCACGTCTTTTCGTTGGCAGCCTGTGCGGGAGATATGGTAATAATAATATTCAATGTGATTCAAAATTCAAAATAATTCAATTTAACTTAAAATAGTTCGGAAAGTATCTTTATCGAGCGCACCTGTCCTATTGTGTCCAAGTGGTAGCCCAAGTATGCGACAAGAGATGATAGAAAATCTGCCCGCTGGCGATGTGAAAGAGGAATAGCGGCGAGAGAGTCGTTTTTTGCCGACATAAGTGTCCACAATAGTTCGCTGTTTTCGGGTGCAATAGCTATTGAGCTTTTGGGTTTTGCCCCAAATGTTCCCTCGATAATATCGAACCAATTACCTTTATGATAGCTATTAGCGGGCGAAAACCCTAACAGAGAGCAGAGATGCACTGTGAACCATAGATGAAAATTAGCAATCGCCGTTCCGTCGGTCTCATTGTCGAGAGCTGCGACCGAGCCGTGCAGAAAGTTATACAACACCTCATTCGGCTCTACTTCGCGCACGAGCCTGTACACCAACTCTGCCATATAGAGCGCAATAGTACTCTTTCTTACATCGAAAGGAATTGTATGCAGTGGCTCTGAGAGGTGGACATCCGCCATTCGCCGCAGTTCACTTTTAGGATTTACGATTGCCTCGAATGAGAGCAGAAACATCGGTTGCATCACCGAAGCACGATTGCCGTGTCCCCGTATCGTGCGTATCCCCTGCACGAGATAGCTCTGACGTCCCTCCTCACGCGTAAGGATATGGACTATCATAGAGCTTTCGCCATACTTTATTGAGTGTAGAACGATGCCCTCTGTCTGTACACGTTTCATTCGACTGTCGTTATTTCGGTGCGCGTGAGTATAGATAGACAGCTGTAACCGTAAATATAATATTGGGCATCCAGACCATTAAAATCGGGTTGATAATTCCGCCCATTGCCATTTCCTCAAAGAATTTACCGAGCATAATGTATGTAAAGCATAGTGCGATACCGATACCGATATGGAGTCCCATTCCGCCTCTTATCTTACGCGAAGAGAGCGAAACACCAATCAATGTCAAAATAAATGTTCCGAAGGGGTATGAGAATCTTGTCTGTCGCTCGACTTCGAAGATGGCGAGCATATCAGAGCCTTTGGCGCGTTGTTGGGCGATAAATCGGTTCAGTTGCCCCAAATTCATCGTTTTAGCCAATTCCATCGGGCGTCCTAGTTCGGCAGTTGTCAGATTAATCATCGTATCGAGCTTCGTTTCGAATTTCGTGAAGGTCTCCATACCGAGCGAGTCGAAGCTACGGGTTAGGTATCGCGGTGCCGTCCAGTGTCTTGTATCGGGGTTGAAGGAGGCATCAGAGGCTTCGAGAGAAGATACGATAGAGCTATGCTCATACTTTTCGAGTGCCAGATATGAAGCCGTCTGATTCTCGGAGTCGTAATGACGGATATATGCAAACGTGCCGGGATAGACTTCGCGGTAGATATGGGGTTCGTATTTGGCGTTTTTCAGACGATTGACATATTTTATTTCAAAGTCAATACGACTATTATTTGCCACAGGAATAACCCATATATTTAGTGCCAGCGAGAGAGCTGCAATGGCTGTCGAGGAGATAAAATAGGGCCACATCAACCTCGTAAAGCTCACTCCGCCCGAAAGCATCGCTACGATTTCGGTCTGTATGGCGAGCTTCGAAGTAAAGAAAATTACGGCAATAAAGGTGAATAGCCCACTGAATTGGTTGATAAAATAGGGGATAAAGTTGAGATAATAGTCGAAAGCTATTTCGTTCCACGAGGCGTGGTTCTCCATAAAGTCGCCTATCTTTTCAACCAAATCGAACACAATCACTATCACAATAATGAGTGCGATAGCGAAAAAATATGTTCCCAAAAATTTGCGGGTTATATACCAATCGAGCTTCTTAAAGCCCGGAAAACGAAATTTTTTCAAATTCAATTAAACATTAAACTTTAAACTGGGCGTATGCAATACGCCCCTACTATTTATTTTGCTTTATCGTAATTGTGGTAATGGATATGCTTGTTCTTCATTGCTTCATAGAGGGCGGGGCGCGAAATTTTGCCTGTTAAGTATTTTTCTATTATCAAACTTGCGATAGGTGCTGCCGTCGAGGCTCCGAAACCGCCGTTTTCGACATATACCGATATGGCGATACGCGGATTATCTTTCGGTGCGAAACTTATAAAGGTCGAGTGGTCGGCTCCGTGCGGATTTTGTGCAGTTCCTGTCTTGCCGCAAATATCGAGCCCTTCGACGTATGCAATCCTCGCCGTACCGCCATCTTTATGGACAGCATCGTACATACCATCGACAAAGGTATCAAAATGTCGTGGTTCTACCTTTGTATAGTGGCGCTCATAAAATCGTTTATCGAGCGAATCGCGTCCCACGATTTCCTGTACGACGTGGGGAGGATAGTAAAATCCGCGATTGGCAACCGTTGCCGCCAAGTTAGCCATTTGGAGTGGAGTACATCCTAACTCTCCCTGTCCGATGGCAAGTGAAATAACGGTGAGCGAATTCCAGCGACCGCGATAACTTTTGTCATAAAATGCGGCATTAGGAACATAGCCCGTTAATTCGCCGACGAAATCGCTCTCCAATGATGACCCGAACCCGAAACTGCGCACATACTCTTCCCAGACGTTGAATCCGTTTTTGACCCCTCCGTATATCGGATTGTCGAGAATGCTACGGAACACAAAGCAGAAATAGGCGTTGCAGGACATCTGAACGGCTTGTTGCAAATTAAGCGGTGACGTATGGACGTGGCACTTGACACCGCGCCCAACGGTATAGCCCTCATAACAGGGGTATTGTTTCGAGGGAACAAGTACTCCCTCTTGCAATCCAATAAGTCCGTTGATAATCTTAAAGGTCGAACCGGGCGGATAGCGCGACATTACGGCGCGATTAAAGAGCGGTTTGCGCTCATTCGCCAGCAGTTTCATATAGTTGTTGCCCCTCTCACGTCCGACAAGTTCGTCGGGGTCGTAACTTGGGCTTGAAACCATTACCAAAATCTCGCCTGTCGAAGGTTCGATAGCGATAATACTACCGACCTTACCCTGCATAAGTTCCTCGCCCAATGCCTGTAACTCTGCCGAGAGGGATGCTACAATCGCTTCTCCCGAAGCAGGAGCAACGTTATGGAGACCATCTTTGTATGCTCCGCGCATTACGCCATTGACATCAACCTCCTTAATTTCTACCCCTTTTTTGCCTCGCAAGTAGGGCTCATAAGCCAACTCGATACCCGAAATACCGGCATAATCGCCCGCCTTATAATATTGGTCTTCTGCAATTTGGCGGTCGCTCACTTCACTGATATACCCCAACAGATTGCCAGCAATTTTACGCGGATAAGAGCGCATCGTGCGAAAAATGGTATGAAATCCAGGGAAATGACCCTCGTCGAAGAGTAGTTTACTTTCGAGTGTCATCTGCTTAACCACAGGGGAAGGTATGCGTCGCGAATAGTTTTCGGCTCGGCGTATCTCTCGAATAAGTCTCTCGGGGGTTACTCCTGCCAATGTCGCTAATGCCACCGTATCGAACTCTTTGACATCTTTGGGAGTCATCATTAAGTCGTAAGAGGCAATCGAGCGCACCAAAAATTCGCCGTTTCGGTCATACACCTCGCCGCGAGGCGGATATAGCACCTCTTGTCGTAGCGCATTTTGTTCTGCCTCGCGGCGATAAGAGGAATTAAACACTTGGATATTGAGTAATTTCAATATCAGAACTCCAAAAACGATAGAGAGGAAGATTATAATTGTGCGCCGCTTCAAATTCTAAATTTTGAATTCTAAATTTTGAATTAAGTTCCAAATCCCAAACTCTAAATTTAGAATTTAGAATTTAGAATTTAGAATTATTTTAGATATTTATCGAGCCAGCCAAAGAATTCACGATTCCAAACCATCGAGTTTTGCGGTTGGAATACCTGATGTGCTTCGTTTTCGAATACCACTAATCGAGAATCTATACCGCGCAGACGTGCTGCCGTAAATGCCTGTAACGATTGGGTATAAGGTATTCTGAAATCGTTTATGCCCGTAAAAATCAGTATCGGAGCATACCAATCTCCAACCGACTTGTGCGGTGACAGGCGATAGGTACGTTGAGCAGTAGCATTTTTCATATCCCAATATGCTCCGCCGTAGTCGTTGTTTACGAAGAACAGCTCTTCCGTTTCGCCATACATACTTTCGGCATTGAAGATACCGCAATGGGCGATGAATGCCTTGAAGCGTTTGCCGCTATTGCCAGCTAAATAGAATGCCGAGTAGCCTCCGTAAGATGCACCGACACAACCTAAATGAGCTTTATCTACCCACGCTTCGCGCGAAACATCATCAATCGCCGAGAGGTAATCTTTCATATTTTGTCCCGGATAGTCTCCCGAAATCTGGTCTAACCACTCCTGTCCGAATGAGGGCAATCCGCGCCTATTGGGTGCAACGATAACGTAACCCTGTGCCGCCATAAGTTGGAAGTTCCAGCGATAGCTCCAAGATTGGCTTATTACCGATTGTGGTCCCCCTTCGCAATAGAGCAGTGTCGGATATTTCTTCGTAGCATCGAAATCGGGTGGCAGAATAACCCACGTCAGCATCTGTTTGCCATCGGTCGTGGTTATCCAACGTTTTTGGATTTCGCCCATACGGATATTGTCGTAAATTTCTCGGTTGATGTTTGTAAGTTGAGCGAGTGTTCCATCTCCCGATATGGTATATAACTCTGTAGCACTCGACATAGTTGTAAGTTCGGCTACACAGCGGTTGTCGTCAAGTGAAACGGAGAACGATACAATATCGTGGTCGCCACTCGTGAGTACATTAACCCCTCCGTCCAACATTACGGAGCATAGCTGTAATGTTGCCTCAATCGGAGCTACAAACCAAATCTGGCTATTGTCCACCCAGCAAATGTTCTCGGCATTGTAGTCAAAATCGGCAGTCAGATACGTTACCTCTTCCGTTTCGAGGTCATATACGAACAGGCGACTCTTGTCGCTCTCGTTGCCAGACCTCTCTTGTGAAGCGAATGCAATACGGCGGTCGTCGGGCGACCATACGGGATATTTATCATATCCGACCATAGGATAAATGGCATTGCCTTTGCAGATATTGCGAGTTGTACCCGTTGTCGTATCGTAAAGATATATATCGCTATCGGTTGTCGTAGCATACTCTGTGCCGACACTCTTTTTGCAGGAGTAAGCCAAAATAGTACCCGCATTATTCCAACTAATCTCTGCCATATCCCAATAGGGAGCAATCGGAGAGTCCCAAGGCTCGTCTTTCATAATATCGGTAAACTCCTTATCGCCGATTTTACCCACAAAGAGGTGCATATAGTCGCCTCTGTCCCAATAGTTCCAATG
>QMCD01002228.1_pt1 | contig 10932 bp, 9 predicted proteins | sample 1821841 | NCBI WGS metagenome assembly QMCD01 (sample SAMN01991225, study PRJNA193472) | Termite gut metagenome, whole genome shotgun sequencing project. | isolation source: worker | host: Macrotermes natalensis | reverse complement strand
TTTTGTCTATTGCTGATGTGCAGGTTTATTCCCAAATCCTCTAATACGATACGCATTCGAGGATTTGGGAATAAAGACACTTTGGTGTGGCTATTTCGACGGCAACGAAAAATCGCAACGGGTAGGTGCAAAGTGCGGATTTCGATACGCTCGCACCGAACAAAAATATTGGGCACCTATCGACAAAACCGTAACCCAACACATTACCCGCCTTACAAAAGAGGAGTGGCAGAAATCAATTCATTGCCATAAATAGTTGCGTATCGATACACGCAATTTTCTTTTTTTCAAGCCCTCACAACTCTACTGACATACTGTTGTCAATTAGAGCGTGTATCTTTGCGCATATCAATCATTAAAAACAACCATTATGAGAATTAACACTTATTTAATGTTCAACGGCAACGCCGAAGAGGCTACCGCATTTTATGCCGAGTTGCTCGGTGCAAAAGTAGAGAATCTATACCGCTACGGCGATATGCCGCCCATTCAGGGTTATGAAATCCCTGCCGAGTATGCTCAAAAAATCGGGCATTGTTGTCTCGTATTCGACGGAGGCTCGATAAGTATTGCCGATACCATTCCCGCCGACCCGCGCAATTTCGGGAGCGGCAATATGCTGACCCTCTCGTGCGACTCTGCCGAGCAGGCTGAAGCCTCGTATGCTTATCTTACGAAAGAGGCACAAAAAATCAATTGCGAAATGTGTGAAGTATTCTATGCTAAACGTTACGGCGAAGTTGTCGATAAGTATGGTATACTTTGGGGAATAATGTACGAAGAGCAGTAAAATCGGCAATGAACCGCCTCGACCGCATATCAGCTATTCTCGTTCAGTTGCAATCGCGCTCCGTAGTGCGGGCTGCCGATTGTGCTGATCGATTCGGGGTAAGCGTGCGCACTATATATCGCGACATTCGTACCCTCGAACAGGCGGGAATTCCGATTTATGGCGATGCGGGGAGAGGGTATTCACTTGTTGAGGGGTACAAGTTGCCACCGCTGATGTTTACGACCGAAGAGGCACTTGCATTTCTGACTGCCGAGAAATTTATCGAGCAGTTGACCGATAGCCACAATAGCCGCTATTTTCATCAAGGAATGGATAAGATACGGGCAGTGATGCAAAAAGTCGATAGGGGCTATATGGAGAGTGTCGGCGACTCGATTTCGGTCTATCGCAGTCGTCATACGCCACAGGCGAAGATGCCCAATCTACTGCAAACGATATTGCGAAGTGTGAATGATAGGGTTATCTTGCAGATGGATTACACAAATGCTGACGAAAGCCTCTCCTGTCGCGAAATAGAAGCAGTCGGCGTTACATTTTCAAATCCATTTTGGTATCTGACGGCGTATTGCCATCTGAGGGGCGAATATCGTACATTCCGACTCGACAGAATCGACAATCTTACGCCGACTTCGAAGCCACACACTAAAAAAGAGCATCCATCGCTCGAGTCGCTTATCGGACACGACGATTATGCCTGTCTTACGAAGGTCATTATCCGTACCGATGCCCAGACTGCCCGCCGAAACCGCGATGCCAACTATTTTATGGGGCTTATCGAGGAAAAGGAACTCTCAGATGGACGTATCGAGCAGACCTATATGAGTTACAGCACGGAGGCTATGGCGCGCTGGGTTTTGGCACACGCCGATACGACAAGTGTTGTCAGCCCAAAAGAGGTAACCGAACATATTGAACGAATAATCAAATACTATGGGAACGAACAAAATATGTGATCCCGTATCAATAGATCAACGATTTATTATGCTCGATAAAGAGAATATCGGGCGAGAACATATCTGCTGTGCATTTTCGGATAAAAAATGCAGTGAGGGCTACCAGATGAAAAAGCAGTGGCTGTCGAGTGAGTTAGAACGCGGTTACGTCTTTCGGCGACTCGATGAGCGTGCGAAAGTCTTCATAGAGTACTCTCCTGCCGAAACGGCGTGGGTACCAGTTACGGCACCCGATTATCTGATGCTCGGTTGTTTCTGGGTATCGGGACAATATAAGGGCAAGGGTTACGCTAAGGCACTCTTGCAGTCAGCCATAGATGATGCACACACGCAAGGCAGAAATGGGTTGGTTGCAGTAGTCGGGATTCCTAAATTTCACTTTTTGAGCGATCCGAAATGGTTACTGCGACAAGGCTTTAAGGAGGTCGATGCTCTTCCGAGTGGATTCCGCCTGCTGGCATTAAAGTTCAATTCCGATGCACCCAATCCACAATTTAACGATTGTACCCAAAGTGGCGAATGTCCCAATAAAGAAGGGCTTACAGCCTATTATTCCAACCGCTGTCCTTTCACCGAATATTATGTGAACGGAGAACTTGCCATTTCGGCAGATACACGAGGTATACCGCTAAAAATCATTAAATTAGAAAACGCCGACGAGGCGCAATCTTGTCCCTCGCCCGCCACGATTTTCAGTCTGTTTCTCAACGGAAAATTCGTAACGAATGATTTGAGCGTCTGCCTTGACAACAGGTTCGATAAAATAATAACTAAAAAACATTTAAACTTATGAAAATCAACTCTATTGAGGTTCGCAATCTCGAACCTATTAACACTATTGCCCTTACCCACATCGGGGACTATTCGGGAATCGGTGCTGCCTTCGAGCAGATAGCCGCGTGGGCGGGCAAGACTAACTATTGGGCAAAAGGTCCCCGTATGATTGGTGTTTACCACGACGACCCATCGGCTGTTGCGCCCGAAAAAAGGCGGTCGAGTGCCTGCCTCGAAGACAAAGGCGGAGCTCAACTTGACGAGGGAATGTCGCACTACACCATAAGCGGCGGCAAATACCTCGTAATGAGCGCCGAAGTAATAATGGCAGAGTATAGCGATGCTTGGATGAGGATAGAGACCGAAGTAACCGAGCGCGGCTTGGCGTATGACGAGCGCGACCATTATGAGCTATACATCAGTTGTGTGGACGCAACTCAGGGGAACGATGCTCCTTGGATAGTAGAGTTCTGTGTGCCTGTAAAATAGGCGCGAACTTACCGATATAATTGCATAAAAAGGAAAGATTGTGGTTATCGCCACAATCTTTCGTACTTTTGCGGTATGAACTACGTTTTCGATGACAATACCAAAATGGCAGATATCGTTTTGGCAAACGAACGATTGCTCTATGTATTGCCATACTTTGGGATAGAGTTGGGGTTCGGCGAAAAGACGATAAAGCAAGTATGTGCCGATAAGGGTATATCGTTGCCACTACTGCAAGTCGTATGCAATCTCTATACGTCTGACGACTTTACACCGAGCGTTGCAGAGTTACGGCAAATTCCTATCGACGGCATCGTGCGATACCTGCGCGCCTCACACAAAGACTATATCGAAGTTCGAATACCTCACCTTATCAATGCTCTTCTCGGACTTACCCTCGAGGGTGGAGATGGAATGCTCGCCTCGTTTTGTGAAAAGTATCATCAGGAGGTGCTGGAGCATTTTCAATATGAAGAGGATGTCGTATTTCCATTTATCGAAAAATTATTAGAGGGCGAGAAACCAAACTATAAAATCAGCGAATATGAGACAAATCACAGCGATATAGATGCGTCGTTGGAGGATTTGAAAAATCTGTTGGTCAAGTTTTTATCTAAAAAATGTCCATTTGAGCAGTGTCGCTCGGTATTGTTAGAGTTATTTATGTTTGAGTATGATTTAAGACAACATACCGAAATCGAAAATAGGATTCTCATTCCGCTCGTTGAGAATATAGACGGCGGCGGAACTCGCAATTTCGACGGCGTAAACCTCTCGGAACGTGAAAAACAGACTCTCACAGCTCTCGCACGAGGCCTTTCCAATAAAGAGATAGCCGACAAGTTGCATATATCGACCCATACCGTTATCTCTCATCGTAAAAACATAATCCGCAAAACAGGTATCAGAACCCCACAGGGACTTGCGCTCTACGCCCTTGCCAACAGCCTGATTTCACAAGACGACTTGCTATAACTCCCCTATCGTGGGGATAGTTACCTCTGTCGATTTCCCCTTTTTAGGGGATTGTGGAGGAGTATTAATTGTGTGACCTTTGCAGTCGTAAAAGTTAAATTTATGATGAAAAAGGTTACGCTACTTATTGCTCTATGTTGTGTTTATCCTCTTTCGTATGGACAAAATCCATTCTCACTGGAGGCTTCATATATCGGTGACGGATACTACAACGCGATGGGCGGTCTCAAACGTGGCGGTGGATTTATGGGAATGGGCAACATCAAAATAGCCTTCGACACCGAAAAGGCGGGTTGGTTCCGCGGCGGCACTCTCTTTCTAAACGGCGCAAGCATACACGGCAAATCGCTCTCGGAAAACTATCTGGGAGATTTACAGGTTGCCTCTAATATAGATGCCGGCGAACACGCCTATCTGCACGAGCTATGGTATCGTCAGATGTTCGCTTCGCTATCATTCACGCTCGGTTTGCAGGACTTGAACGCTGAATTTATGGCAAGCCAAGGAGCAGGCGAATTCATTAACTCTTCATTCGGCGTACCGCCAGTTATTGCAACGGGAGTTCCCATTCCCATTTTTCCGCTTACAGGATTGGGAATAATGGCACGCTGGGATATTGATGAACACTGGGCGGTACAGGGTGCGCTATTTGACGGCGATCAAGCCGATTTCGAGCATAATCCGCACAATATTAATTGGACTATCTGTCGAAAAGACGGATTGCTGACAATGGGCGAAATACATTTCGATAATCGCTATAAAGTGGGAGCATATTATCATTCTGCCAACCGAAATTACGGATTTTATCTCTTTGCCGACCAACCCGTAAGCGAGCGTTTAGGGCTTTTTGCACAAATAGCCTTTGCACCCAAAAGTAAAAACGACAACAATTATTCGCTCGGTTTGGGACTAAATTATGCAATCGCTGATAGGCATACGGCAGGTATCGCCGCCTCACACGCAGGGTTACATAACGTATCTCATAAGCACGAAACTGCCCTTGAACTATACTATAAATATCATTTAAGTGACACCATTGTCCTCCAACCCGACATTCAATATATCATCAACCCTTCGGGTGGTGCGATAAGACTTCCCGATGCTCTTGTACTATTTTTGAGGCTATACATTAACTTTTAGAGCTACTCCGTTTACCGAAGTAGCATATAGCAACACTACTATTTATGTACCTTTGTATAACAATTTAACACAATGCGGTTATCAGACTTAAAACCCGGTCAGAGCGCAACGATAACCAAAGTAATGGGATACGGCGGCTTCAGAAGACGTATCCTCGAAATGGGATTTGTGCGCGGCAAAGTCGTCGAAGCGGTGCAAAGTGCGCCCTTGAACGACCCCGTCAAATATAAAATTATGGATTATGAGGTCTCCCTGCGACGCAGTGAGGCTCGGCTAATCGAAGTCATTACGGACGAAGAAGCCGAAATGGTGGTTATGGAGTGTAATTCGCGGCGCGGACAACACTGCACCGAGACCATCGAAAGTGTAATCAAAAACTCCTCAAACAAGATTCGAGTTGCCCTTGTCGGCAATCCCAACAGCGGTAAAACGTCTCTCTTCAACGCTATTTCGGGTGGGAGGGAACACGTCGGAAATTACAGCGGTGTAACGGTCGATGTGAAGCGCGGCACGGTGCATCACAGAGGCTACGAAATCGAGATTTACGACCTTCCCGGAACCTATGCTCTGTCGGCATATTCGCCCGAAGAGGTCTATGTGAGGCGACATATTACCGAAACAATGCCCGATGTGGTGTTAAACGTGGTTGCGGCGTCAAACTTGGAGCGCAATCTCTACTTGACGACCGAACTTATAGATATGCACCTGTCGGTAGTTGCGGCACTCAATATGTATGACGAACTGGAAGCGAGCGGAGCTACGCTCGATATCTCTCTGCTCGGGGAGCTACTCGGTATAGAGTTCGTTCCGACCAATGCGCGCCTTCGTCAAGGAATTAATGAACTGCTCGATGCCGTTATCGCCAATTTCGAAGGCGAAAGGGGTCATCATATCCATATCGGCTATGGACGTGAGATTGACGAGGCGATAGAGGAGCTTGTACCATTGATTAAGAAAGACGAAACTATTTCAACGCACTATCATTCACGCTATGTTGCCCTTAAAATGGTCGAAAACGATAGCGACATTGATAAAGAATTGCGCCATTCGCCCATCTATAATGAGCTTACAGCACTACGCAACCGCCGCACGGAGCATATAAAATCGATTCTCGGCGAGGATATCGAAACGGCTGTTGCCAACGAAAAATATGGCTTCATTGCGGGCGCAATGGCTGAGTGTTATCGTACAAGTAAAAAGGAGCAACAGACCTCAACTCGTACCTTAGATACCATTCTGACCCACCGAATATGGGGTTTCCCGCTGTTTTTCCTCTTTATGTGGATAATGTTCGAGACGACATTCGTTCTGGGAGCATATCCTATGGAGTGGCTCGAAAGTTTAATGGGTTGGCTCGGAGGAGTCATCGAAACGAATATGACAGAGGGAATGTTCCGCGATTTGTTGGTCGATGGCGTAATCGGGGGTGTAGGAGGCGTAATAGTATTTCTGCCCAATATTTTGATTCTATACTTCTTTATCGCTCTGATGGAAGATTCGGGCTATATGGCACGGGCTGCATTTATTATGGACAGAGTGATGCACCGCATCGGACTACACGGCAAATCGTTTATTCCGCTCCTTATGGGTTTCGGGTGCAACGTTCCCGCAATTATGGCTACCCGCACGATTGAAAGCCGTTCAAGTCGGCTGATTACGATTCTCATTACCCCATTTATGTCGTGCGGTGCGCGACTGCCTGTCTATTTACTGATTGCTGGGGCATTTTTCGGAGCTTCGGCAGGATTTGTAATGTTCTGTCTATATGTTTTGGGAATAATCATTGCGGCAATTACGGCGCGGTTGATGCGAAAGATATTGTTCAAAAAAGAGGATACTCCGTTTGTTATGGAGCTTCCGCCATATAGAATGCCGACCGGGCGTGCAACGTTGCACCATATGTGGGAACGTGCGGCGCAATATCTCAAAAAAATGGGAGGTATCGTACTCATCTGTTCTCTGGTAATATGGTTTTTGAGCTATTTCCCACAAAATGATGACCCACAAGTACAGGCAGAACAATCCTATATCGGACAGGCGGGTAAATTTATCGAGCCTGTCGTTGAGCCACTCGGTATGAATTGGAAAGGTGGCGTGGCATTGATTTCAGGTGCCGCCGCAAAAGAGGTTGTCGTCAGTACACTTGCTGTACTCTACTCCACCGATGAGGAGGAAAATTTAGGCGAAGCATTGAAAGCCGATAACCCTCAGATAGGCAAACCCGACTGGACATCAGCTTCGGCGTTAGCGTTTATGGTATTCGTATTGCTATACTTCCCGTGTGTGGCAGTATTGGCGGCGGTTCGTAGTGAAACAGGTCGCTGGCGGTGGGCTCTATTTACGATTGTCTATACAACCGCCGTAGCGTGGGGCGTAGCGTGGATTACATACAAAATAGCTTTATTGTTTATGTAATCGGGCGTAAGCATTACGCCCCCTATTAATTCTAAATTATTCTTTTGAATTACTTTTGAATTTTTATATGTATCAAACAATTATAGTTGCGGCGATAGGAGTCGTTTTGGCGGTGGTAATCATAGTGCGCATCATTCGCACCTTTCGCCGTCCCCAATCCACTTGTAGAGGTTGTCCATTGGCGAATAGCTGTCAAAGCAAGCGTCCGAGCAACAATTGCTCTAAATAAAAATAGCGACCTTATTCAGGTCGCTATTTTTCAATATTTCTTATCTTCTTCTGTTTGACCTGCGGTCGCCTCTACGGTCACCTCTTCGGTCGCTTCTGTCTCGTCTTTCCTCAGGTTTCTCTTCCTCTTCTACATATCCTTCAGGTTTCGGCAATAATGCCCTATGAGAGAGTTTCAGTTTACCCGTTTTAGGGTCTGTTCCGATAAGTTTAACCTCTATGATATCACCCTCTTGTAGACCCGTCTCACCCATCGATGTATAGCGTTTCCAATCGATTTCAGATATATGTAACAGAGCTTCTTTACCAGGCAATATCTCAACGAATGCGCCGAAAGTTACAATCGAACGAACCCTGCCCGTATATACATCGCCAACCACAGGTACCGTAACAATACCCCTAATTCTTGCCAAAGCAGCGTCAAGAGACTCTTTATCGAGTCCGAATATATCCACAAGACCCTTATTACCTTCGGCTTCGGTAATCGTAATAGTCGTTCCGGTAGTTTTCTGAATATCCTGGATAACTTTTCCGCCCGGTCCGATAACAGCACCGATAAAGTCGCCATCAATCATAATCTGCACAATGCGTGGTACAAAGTCACGGAAATTCTCTCTCGGTTCAGGCAGACACTCTACAATCTTCTCCAAGATATGCAACCTACCCACGCGAGCCTGCTCCAATGCTTTTGCCAACACCTCGTATGAGAGACCATCGACCTTTATGTCCATCTGGGTCGCCGTAATACCATCTCTCGTACCCGTAACCTTAAAGTCCATATCGCCAAGGTGGTCTTCATCGCCCAAAATATCGCTCAAAATAGAGAACTTATCGCCGTCAGTAATCAGTCCCATTGCAATACCCGATACCGGCTTCTTCAATTTCAAACCCGAATCCATCAATGCCAGCGTACCTGCGCACACCGTTGCCATCGAAGATGAACCGTTACTCTCTAAAATATCCGAAACAACTCTCACCGCATAAGGATTATCCTCTCCAAGTGGAACCATCGGTTTCAATGCTCTCCACGCCAAGTTGCCGTGTCCGATCTCACGCCTTGAAATAGCGCGTACGGGACGAGCATCACCCGTCGAGAATGGTGGAAAATTGTAGTGCAGAACAAACTGGTCCGAACCTTGAATGAGTACATCGTCCTTCAATTTTTCATCGAGTTTCGTACCCAGCGTTACGGTCGTCAGCGACTGCGTTTCGCCACGTGTAAAGAGAGCCGAGCCGTGTGCACAAGGCAGATACCCCGCCTCACACCAAATCGGACGTATTTCGTCCGTACGACGTCCGTCGAGGCGCTTACTCTCATCGAGAATCATTCTACGCATCGCCGTCTTCATTACCTCATCGTGATAGTAACGCTTAATGAGCGGCATTTTTTCTGCCAACTCTTCCTCTGAAAATTGAGCCGCAAATTCCGCCTCAATAGCCTCGAAAGCCTCTGCACGCTCGTGCTTTGATGTTCCGCTTGTTGCCACTGCGTAAGCCTTATCGTAAGTCTCGGCAATAACTTTTGCCTTCAACTCATCATCGTTTACTTCGTGGCAATACTCCCTCTTTATATCTTTGCCCAGCTCTTTCGATAACTCCATCTGAACCGTGCAATGTTTCTTAATCTCTTCGTGGGCAAATTTAATCGCCTCCAACATATCTGCCTCGCTAACCTCCAACATTTCACCCTCAACCATAAGGATATTGTCGTAAGTCGCCGCAACTATCAAATCTATATCTGCATCTTCGTTCTGTGAGAATGTAGGATTGATTACCAACTTACCATCTATCCTACTCACGCGTACCTCCGAAATAGGACCACCAAACGGAATATCGCTCACCGCCAATGCCGCCGAAGCTGCCAAGCCGGCAAGTGCATCGGGTTGAATATCCCTCTCTGCCGAAATCAAGTTTACCGTTACAAACACTTCGGCGTGATAATCCGACGGGAAGAGCGGACGCAATGCCCTGTCGATAAGTCTCGATACCAAAATTTCGCTATCGCTCGGACGAGCTTCGCGTTTTAAGAATCCACCAGGAAAACGTCCTGCCGAAGCATACTTCTCCTTATACTCCACTTGGAGTGGCATAAAATCGGTGTCAGGTTTTGCATCTTTTGCTGCCACCACCGTTGCGAGCAGCATCGTGCCGCCCTGTTGAACCACAACAGACCCATCAGCCTGTTTTGCGAGTTTCCCCGTCTCGATGATAATTTCTCTATCTCCATTACCGAGAGAAATTACCTTGCGTGTCGCATTGTACATCATATTTTCATCCAATAAATCTTCTTCAATACAAATGAAGGCAATCGGTGGATTGCCTTCGATACTCTTTTCCGCACAAGTTATGCGCTTAGCGGAAAACGTCTCCTATCTACGGAGACCAAGTGCCTTCACGATAGCGCGATAGCGCTCAATGTCCACTCTGCGCAAATAGTCGAGTAACTTACGTCTCTTACCAACAAGGCGCAACAGAGAACGCTGTGTGCCGAAATCGTGACGATTACTCTTCAAATGCTCAGTAAGGTGGCTGATACGATAGCTAAACAATGCAATCTGACTCTCGGCAGAACCGGTGTCTGCTGTCGAAGCTCCGTACTCACCAAAAAGCTCCTGCTTTTTTTCTGATGTTAAATAACTCATTTTGTAAACTTTTACAAGGTTCCCCATATTCAAATGTCATCCATATCTGCCAACATTCAAAAAAGAACCCCCTTATTAACATTACGGGGTCTTCCCCCACTCACTTTATGACACATTCGCCTTACTATGTTTCGAATAGCGCCAAAGTGCGGGCGCAAAGGTACGCAATTTTTCATTAAATAAAAAGGTTACACCTATTAAAAGAGTAGATTACCTAAAACAATAGAATTAATTTGTTTTTTGTTTTAGGAAAAATTGCGTACCTTTGCACTCCGATTTTTAGAAAACGATGTACGTTATAGTAGAAATCGCAGGCAAGCAGTTTAAAGCTGAAAAAGGTCGCAAACTCTATGTAAACCGTCTTGAAGGCGAAGAAAACGCCAAAGTGAGTTTCGACAAAGTCCTGCTAACGGATGATGACGGTCAGGTTAAGGTGGGCACACCTGTTGTAAAAGGTGCCTCAGTAAGTGCTACAATTCTTAGACATTTGAAAGACGATAAGGTTATCGTGTTTAAGAAAAAA
>QMCD01002227.1_pt2 | contig 10934 bp, 2 predicted proteins | sample 1821841 | NCBI WGS metagenome assembly QMCD01 (sample SAMN01991225, study PRJNA193472) | Termite gut metagenome, whole genome shotgun sequencing project. | isolation source: worker | host: Macrotermes natalensis | reverse complement strand
GCGACCCGATTTTGAAGGTTGGATACAAGAATACGATTGTAGCGGGGTTGCTCATCTCATCCGCTGCCTGTTTCCTCTTTTTCAATGAAGCCGGAAGAGAGGTTCCACATTTTGGAATGTTTCTCTTTTCGCTTTTTTTGCTCGGAAGCGGATTTGCCTTTTTGCAAATAGCTGCCAACCCGCTGGTATCGCTTCTCGGTCCGGCGGATACGGCTTCGAGCCGGCTAAACTTTACGCAAGGATTCAATTCGCTCGGTACGACAATCGCACCTGTGATAGGCGGGTATTTCATCTTCAAGTATTTCGTTACGGATAATGCGAGCGGGGCTACTGCCGTGCAAATCCCCTACCTCTTCTTGGCAAGCGTATTACTGGTACTGGCAGGGGTTATCTATTTCGCAAATATTCCGAACGGAAACATTGACTCTTCCGAAAAAATGGAGAAAAAAGCCGGCGCACTTCAATACCCGCATTTAGTTTTCGGTATGATTGGGCTTTTTTGCTACGTGGGCGCAGAGGTTACGATTGGTAGTAACTTAATCTCTTACATGAATGAGTACCACGGATTGGACGAAGTGCTTGCAACCCCTTTTCTTGCCTACTATTGGGGAGGTGCAATGATTGGTCGTTTTATGGGATCCATATCCATGAGTAAAATGGCTCCCTTGACAAAATATTTATTAATGGTCGCAGCCGCTGTCGCAACTTTTACGCTGATCTTCTTCATCACGGAAGTAACCTTGGCAGAGGTACTTTATTTCCTGCTGTTTTTAGTGCTCAACTATTTGGTATTTATAGCGGCGCGCTCCTTACCGTCGCGCACATTGGGTTATTTTGCAGGAATGAATATCCTTTTAATCGGAATTATGCTGTTTGCCAACGGAGGACTGTCGCTTTGGGCAATTTTGGGCGTCGGCTTGTTTAATTCCATTATGTTCTCCAATATTTTTACACTTGCCATTGACGGATTGGGAAAATACACCTCGCAAGGATCCTCACTGCTCGTGATGATGATTCTCGGCGGAGCGGTATTGCCACCATTGCAAGGATTCATCGCAGACAGCAGCAATGTGCATATTTCTTTCGTCTTACCTCTTTTTTGCTATGCCTATTTAATGTGGTACGGCTTGGTAGGCTGTAAAATCAGAAAAAAACATATAACGACAACTTATAAACAATTATGACAACAGAAGTAAAACCATACGTAGTAGGAATTGATATCGGCGGTACAAATACCGTTTTCGGAGTAGTAGACGCACGCGGAAGTATTCTTGCTTCCGGTTCTATCAAAACGCAAACGCATAAAGAACTGGATAAATACATAAATGAGCTTTATACGGATCTTTCCAGCCTGATAGGCGGTTGCTGCGGTATTGAACGCATTAAAGGTATCGGCGTAGGCGCGCCCAATGCTAATTTCTACACGGGAAATATAGAAAAGGCTGCCAATCTTCCCTGGAAAGGCGTGATTCCTTTTGCCAGAATCCTTTCGGAGAAATTCGGCGTTCCCGTAGCTTTGACCAACGACGCCAACGCTGCCGCTATCGGCGAAATGACATACGGCGCCGCCCGCGGAATGAAGGACTTCATTATGATTACGTTGGGAACAGGCGTAGGTAGCGGTATTGTTGCCAACGGACAGCTGATTTACGGACACGATGGGTTTGCCGGCGAACTCGGTCACGTGATTATCCGAAGAAACGGACGGCTTTGCGGATGCGGGAATCGCGGATGCCTCGAAACGTATACTTCCGCCACGGGAGTGGCAAGAACCGCCCGCGAATTTTTAGAAAAGAGAGCAAATGAAGATTCTCTTTTGCGCAAAATACCGGTCGATCAAATCACCTCCAAAGATGTGTTTGACGCCGCCGTTTCGGGAGATCAGATCGCAAAAGAGGTGTTTGCATATACCGGCGAAATATTGGGAGAAGCATTTGCCGACTTTGTAAAATTCAGCAGTCCGGAAGCAATTATATTGTTTGGAGGACTGGCAAAATCAGGCGATTTGATTCTGATCCCTCTCCGAAAAGCGATGGAGGAGAATTTGATGCCGATTTTCCGAAATAAGGTAAAAATCCTGTTTTCCGAAATAAAAGATTCGGATGTGGCTGTCCTTGGAGCTTCGGCATTGGCTTGGGAAGCAAAATGATTGTCTTGATTTGAAATATTTCTGTCTAATTAAGCATATCCATATCACTCACTTCACTCCGTTACGCTCGGAATGACCTTGTATCAAGATTAGGGAAGAAAGCAGCGGCTTTGCCGCTGCTTTCTTCCCTAATCTTTTCCTACCTTCTCAAGAGGGTAAAATGTCCGGAATAAGTTTTATCAATCTCCTCGACATTAATTTCATACCAGTAATCGGTAGCGGGTAATGGATTGCCCAAGTATGTTCCGTTCCAGGCACCCTGCTCAGCGCTCATTTCAACCAGTCGCTTTCCGAATCGGTCGAAAATAGTAATACGGGCATTAGGGAAAGCTTCGGCTAGCTCCGGCACCTCCCACAGATCATTATTCCCGTCCCCGTCCGGAGTAAAAACAACGGGCGGGATAATTTCCGGAGCCGAAATAGTATATTCCCGTTCGCTCTTACAGCCGTTCGCATCCATTACCGAGTACGTATGCACCCCGTAGTAGCGGGCATTCAGCCTGTTCTCGCGGGTATACTCCTCCCTGTCAATCCGGTAAAGGAACGGATAGCTTCCCACATCCGGTTCGGTCAGTATCTCAACCTCGCGCACACGCAGCAGCCTGATTTCAGTAATAACCGGTGCGGGAGCCACCTCAACGAAAACAGATCCGGTTACCGGCGGACAGGCGCCGTTAGCGATTACCGTCACAGTATAAGTATCACTCTCTTTTGGCGCCACTTCCAGGAAAGCACCCGTACCCGCCGGTGCGCCGTCGCTCGCTCTCTCCCACCGGAATCCGGTACCCGCCGGTGCGCGCACCGAAAGTACCACTTGCTCACCCTCACAAACAGCCGTATCTGCAGAAAGCGAGAGATCAACAGGATGTTCGATGCCCACCGTCAGCTCACCCCGCTCCATGCACCTTCCCTGCTGATCTATTGAGAATCCGTAAGTTTTGCCTGTACCGGTTTCGGGACGAACCGTAACCTGAAGCGCATTCAGGTTCCCCGAGACAATCGTGGCGTCATCATCCCATTTCACTGTGGCATCTGCCGGCTCAAGATTTTCTATCCCTATGGTTATCTCATCTCCCGAACAGGTGACCGGCGACCGGGTCAAGTCATACGTTGCCGGCGCAAAGACCTCCACCGTTATCTCCCTGCTGCTTACCTGCTGCGAGCCGTAGGTTACCTCCACCCGGTAGCGGGCAGTAGCATCCGGGGTAAGTGTCAGGGAGGTTTCGTTTTCGCCGGTTGGGATATAGCTGCCGTTTTCTTCTTTCAGCCATACGATTTTATAACTCTCCGGATTCAGCAGTTTGCCTGTGCCGGAGGTATCGGCACTCAATGTGATTCCGGTTCCCCGGCAGATTCTGTCGGTATTATCTTTCAGGGCAATATCAACGGTAATCCTGGCATCCACGCGGATGCTTACCTCTGCTGAGGTCTCGCAGTAATTTTCTCCGCCGGCTTTCACTGTCCATATCTGGTCGCGGGTTATGCCGGAAATTTCCGCCGGATTGGCGGTATGGGTAATTACTCCGTCCGTCCAGGTGATGACGGCATCTTCCGGCTGAATACCGGTTGCCTGAAGGGTAACCCCTTCGCCGCGGATCACCGTGTATTCCGTTTGCGGCAAGGTAAACCGGACTGCCGGCTTCACCTCAAGAGGTTGAATATCGGGGTTTTGCGGCATTACACAAACACCGTTGCTTACCTCATACCGGTAATTGCCGCTCTCTTCTTCCGAACTGCTCTGAATGACCAGCGAGGATTGACCCGCATGCAGGGTCAACTCCTCCTCGTTTCCTCCTTTTTCCCTGTACCATCTGATATAGCTGCCGCTTACGCCTGCATCATAACCGCTGAGCGTCAGCGTGGCAGTCAGGGTCTGTCCTTCACATTCTGTCTTTTCGAATTCGGACCAGTCGGCAGAAACAGCCAGCGGATAGACCTCTATGATAATTGTATCGCTCAGTATACAGTTATTCTCGTACTGCACGATATATTTTGTGTGTTGGGCAGGTTGAACGCTAATCGCTTTGCCTGTAACTGCCGACATGGTGCTGTCTGCCGGGTGAGCCGACCAGGAAAAGCTCGACTCATCCGTGTTTGCATGTGTAGCGGCGAGAGCTATCGGCGCCAACCCGCATGTTTTGTATGTTTTCGTTCCGTTTACCAGGCTTGCTGTATTCCCGTCGGCGGTAATCGTGCCTGAGGAACCGGCTGCCAGGATTTCAACCTCAGCTGTTCCTTCGGCAGTACATTCGCCGGCGGTTACGGTTACGCGGTATTCGGTGCTTGCCGTTTGTGACGGATTCATGTAGCTGCCGGCTGTTGCGCCTGAAATCTCCTCGAAGGCAAGGCTGGAGCCTGCAGGGCGTTTGAACCACTGGTATTGGGGTGTTTGGATTACAGTGGTGGCGATTGTGGAGGTCAGGGTTACCGACTGACCGCTGCAAACCGGGGAGACTCCGGAAATTTCCACCGAAAGCGTGTCGATGGTCGAGTGGATGGTAAATGCTTCACTTGGGCAGTATGCTTCGGAGCGGACGGTAGCTTTTACTTCGGCATTTTCCGTGATTTCGATTTTATTGCCGGTTTGGCTCTGTTCTGTCCCGTTTACTGTCCAGGTGAAAATTGCGTTGAAAATATCCTCGTTGGGCGTTGCTGCCAGTATGGTTTTGCCACATGCTTTTGTTTGGGAAACGGTGAGGGATGCCTGCGGCTTCAGCTCAATGCGGATAGTGTCGTAGGCGGTGCACCGGTTTTCAAATTCGAGGAAGTATTGCGTGTCTGCGGCTGGCTGAACGGTTATCGTGCTGCCGCTGATTGCCGTCAATGAGGCGTCTGCCGGGCTGGAACTCCAGTGGAAGATTCCGTCATCGGAAACGTAGTCTGCCCTGATTACAAGTTCTTCGCCGCAGCTGCCGTAAATGCGCGGGTTACCGATAATTTCTTCGCCGTTGATGGTGAGTGTGCCGCTGATTTCTCCACTGCCTTCCGCGAGAGTGTGTGTGGCTTCTTCTTCGCAGTAGGCGGTTTTTACCTTTACGCGGTAGGTGCCCGGCGTGGCGTTTGACAGGATCAGGTCTGTTCCTCCTGCAATTGGCGTATCTGCGTTATACCACTGGATGGAAAAAGCGGGGGTATCTTCGTTGCTTTGAGGGATGGCGGTCAGTGTGGTGCTTCCTCCCGGACAAACGCTTGGTGAACCGTTTATCACTACGTTCAGCGTTGGGATTTTGTAGGTAACTTCCTGAGGTTCGGAGGCGCAGCCGGCGCTTGATGTGGCGGTGACCGTGACGGTTCCCTGCCCGGAAACGGTGTTGCTGTTGTCAAGGGTCAGGGTCGCGCCGGTAGCAGTTGTGCCTTCGAAGATCCATTCAAATGTGGTAGCGGGGGTGGTGGCGCTTGCCGCAAGCAGGACACTGCCGCAAAGGGTGTCGGAAACGACCTCGACTTTCATCGGGCGGGCAATGTGGACGGTTATGCTGTCAACTGCCCGGCAGCCCTGGACAAGGTGCACGTAGTAGGTCGTGGTTTCTCTCGGGGAGATGCTCAGGGTGGCGCCGCCGGCAACCATTGACGGGTCGACTGGGGTTGAGGTCCAGGTGTATTGGGTGCCGACATCGGTCGGGTGGGTGGTGGTGAGTTCGGCGGTGGTGTTCGCGCAAATGCTGTCTGTGCGGTTCAAAACAGTGTGCCCGTTAAGGGTGAATCCGTTGGAGGGCAGGCTGGCGCTGCCGAAGGTAACCGCGACAGTGTCCGACAGGCTGCAGGAACCCCGGGTGGCGGTGACCGAATAGTCGCCTTCTGCCGTTACGTCAATTGTTCGGGTGGTGGCGCCGGTGTTCCAGGTGTAACTGCTGAAGCCGGCGCCGGCGTCAAGGGTAATGGTGGAGCCGGCACAGGCGGCAGTGTCGGAGCCCAGGTCAAGATGGGGGAAGGGCAATGGCGGGGTTAAGTAGATCGGGGCGGTTTCTACATAACAGTTTGCCGGGTCATTGGCATCCCTGACAATCACGTAGTATTCGCCGCTTTGGGTGACAATTAACGTATCGGAAGTGGAGTCGGCGGTAAGTGGTGTGCCGCTGTGATAATATTCGTAAGTATAATTACCCGCCGGGCTTGGTAAAACGCGAAGTACCGAACTGTCGGATGAACACGAATTTAATAATATAGTACTAAGGATAGCGCCGCTTAATAGGCATTGCGTGCCGCATTTCACCGTATTTAATACTTTTAGCGTATCAAGCCCGTAGACAGTTGCCAAACCGTAATTATTAATAAAGTTATCGCATGAAAGGACTTCTGCTTCAAACGTATAAGTAACAGAATCATTTGGAGCCATTGCCGTTGCAGTAGTTGTTGCCATTGTTGGCCAGGCGATCTGCTTTTTAGTTTCGTTCCAGACTCCACCGTTGGAAATGTTCGTCACATTACCCAATTCCACAGGAAGATTATCGAATAATGTAATGTCAAACGCATAATCCAATTCGGTAATAAAAGAAGATAAAACCGTATTTGAGTTTCCGTTGCTGTTTACATACATTCCAAAATGCCCCGGACCGGCAGAAGTCAATCCCGACCAGTCTTTCGCAACGTTTGTCCATTCATCTTCCGCGTCGTTGATGTACATATATAAATGGTCGCCGTTGAGAACGAATTTAAACATTGGCGCATTGCTATTACCCGGGAACTGTATTACATCGTCCCAATTAAGTCCTTCGGACGCAACCAACGTGCCGTTGTTAAATAACTCATACCCGAATTTGTTTGTGCCGGTTTGATTTACAATCATTCGCATACAAATTCCTCTGAAATCAGGTTCTCCGGGCGTGCCGCTCACATAGCGGAATACGATGTAAAGTTCCTGTGTTACAGAAGGATTACCGCCAATAGTGGCATACACTGATCCATCTTTTCCGTATGATTTTTCGGGCGCAAAGAAATAGTTAAACCCACTAAGACTTAAACCATTAGCAGTAACGGCGGGTAAAGTTCCTGTTCCCAGTGTTTGCCAACCGGTGGTTGCCGAACAATTGGCATCTATTCGTGTTCCTTCGGTGTTTATAAATTTCAGCTCGTAACTGATTGCATCGCCGGTTTCTACGGCAGTTTTATCCGCCGTTTTAAATAATGAAGTTTGCGGGTCTATCACAGGCGGCAATTCGGCACAGGTGGTCATTAAATTTACTTTTGACGAATCGGGCGAATCTGTATCCGACCAAATCCACGCAACGTTATCATAATAGGTATTTACTGCAGTAGGACAACCTAAATTACGAGCTTTACATTGATAAATGAGTTTATCGGTTTCGCCCACAAGCATTTCGGGGATTGTCCAATACACAATACCGCTGTAGCCTGCGGCTGCCGGATTTGCCGCAGGCGTGTAAGTTGCTTTTATTTTTTCTCCTGCATCGTTTTTCAACGCCGTACTGTCTATCCAGCCGACCCATTCCAATTCGTAAGGAATAGTATCGGTAATTGTTACATTATACGCCTCTTTGCCGGGTAACGGTCCCGTTCCTTGAATGCGCCGCCATGTGTAACCGTCAAATTCTTCCACCAAAATTCTGCCGTAATTTGCTGCCGATGTTGGGTTACACACGTGCCGTGAATAATTATTTATTACGTAACCGGGGTCATCATAATTTGCCCAAGCGGGCGAAATGAGCGTAAATGTAGTTCCTTGACCATCTAATGCCGTTTCTTTTACATCGGTAGAAAACGACCAGTCGTCCTGGACACGAGTAAGCATATTCGTGCTTGGATTAGCCGCCAGGCGGGCACGAATAAAACCGGGTCCGTACACGCCTTTGTGCAGCAAGTATTGGCTGTCAAGTTTATCATACACGTGCGTAGAAGGAGCCATCAGCACATCGGCAAAACGAATCATCAACCGCTGATTCCATTTGCCGTTTGTATCTTCGCCTTGCGGAATTTTTTGATAGGTGAAAGAAATTGGTCCCGATGCGGGATTGTAGCCATATTTATCCAAATCATTTTGATTGTCAACTGCAAATGTCCAACCGGTTGGGTTTTTTGCGGCATCGTACAAGCCAATCGCAGCGGCATCATACATAAAATACGACACTCGATAGTTATTCATATTAATATATGCTTCATACGAATCATTCCAAAACCGGTACAAATGGTAGAAATCAGTAGGACTTCCTCCCGACTGATAGAAGTTGCCGTACGAAATACGCACATTATCACGACCTCCATTCAACCAGGAGGATTCACCTTCGGATTTATTCCCGAATTCGACTGTAAAAGTCGCCACATCGTTTGGATTTAAACCTGTCCGGTTGGCTGTTTTATTAATGAACAGGGAACGATTGGTAAGGATGTCCACACAATTACGCTCCATGGTGTAGGTTGCATTGTTAGGAAATTCGTTGCTTACCCAATCTTCAAAATTATTGCCCGAAACGGTACTTGTAAGGCAAATGCGCGGATTTAATGTGTCTTTTGCAATCACGGTAAACTGCACGGAGTCTATGGTTACCGCCAATCCTCCGGTTTTAAATCCGGTAACAGATCCTATATTCCAGATAATTTTATTTCCCGATAATGTCCCTCCTTTATTGGCACTTACAAATTTGTAATTAGGATCTAACTCGGTAACGACGGTTACACCCGCCGCATCCGCACTCCCATAATTACGATATTGAACGGTATAGGTTATTTGATCTCCCTGATAGGCATACGTTTTATCAACAGACATATATACTTTCATGTTTGCCTTTGGTACCATGTTGCGCGGGGCATGGAGATTACCGGTATTGGTAAGCATGCCCAAATTACGGAACCATCCGTGGAAATATTTCGGCATACTTTGAATATACCGTTCATTTTCAGTCAACGAGTTAGATGATCCGGAGGCATCATCCCAAACAAGTTCGCTTTGGCGATACATATCGGCAATAAAGCTCAAATCTTCGGAAGCAACGGCGGCAGGCGCACTGCAACCAAGAGCATAATTAGAACCTGACGCATCTTGTATGCCTCCTTCCATGAAGTAGGACTGACGGATCTGGGCTGGACCCGACCATGACGGCTGTCCCGGATCCGGAGCTGCACCCATCTTAGCGCACGTGATACTGCCTTCGTTTCTCGGTTCTTTCATAAACTCGGCATGCCGGGTCGCCAAATTTTGTTCAAAAGTATTGCCGCCGGGTTCCACTGCATGAGTGTCGGGATTCCACGTTGTCGTAGGATTCCCGTGCCACAAATAATTAAGAATATGCCTCCAGGCGAAACGAAAATCCTCGCCCGCATTAAAAGGCGAAAATGTGACCGAATTATCTGCACTTATCTGGTATTTCCCGACAGAAGCAATTCCTCCCCGTGCATATAGTTGACCGGCAACCCAATCGGAAGATGCCTCGGCACGCTTAAATTGATTGATCTGCCAGGGAGTTCCTTCGCCGTCTTCGTTTTCCAACCAATGGGCAAATTCATTAAAATAAGAAGGGGCATTGTAATCGACATAAGAAGCGCCGCCACCGCCGCCGCCCATAGAAGGGACTTCGCGTAGTTCGGCTCCGAACATAGTCTGCGTAGTTCGCCAATTGGTAAGTTCTCCCCACGAATTTCCGCCTTTGGGATAACCGTCCACGCCTATATCACCGGTAAGATAACCGTTTTGCATTCCATTTGCCGTATAGTAGGGAACGGTATCAACCAATGCTTTAATGAAGTCTTGCGCCGCTTTTTTATATGAAATAGGATTGCCATCGCCATCCATTACCGGCATCCCGTTATGGTGCATAAATTCCCCCCACTGTTTATAGGCAATAAGCAACGCCATGGCAATATCATAGTCGCCATCTGCTGCCGAGTGTGTAGGACCACCTCCAACTTCCGTATTGGCAAAGCAATTCCAACCGGGCATACCAATACCGGCTTCCGGGTCTCTGCAAACAAGCCGACCGTTTATTTCATACCCTTGACGTAACCATGAGCCGTCGGAATACTTCCTGACTTTAGAAAGTCGATTGTCGTGAACCCACATCCACAAACCGTTAAAAGTCGGTTGATCGGCATAAATAGCAGCAGCTAAAAGCATATAACCGTCACCTTCGGAACAAAATTCGGCTCCACCTTGAGGTAAAGTGGCATTTCCCAATTGTACAAAATTATTAAAGGTTATATACGGTACGCCACAATGCGTACCTCCGTCATAACGACATCGGTGAGACATAATTTCGTAAGCTTCCCGCCCTGCTTTTTCCATATCGGCATGGGTAACTCCCTCCGCATTGTATTTTGCCAGGGTTTTTCCCTCCGCATATTCCAGAAATTGTGGATATGGGAATGCAGGATTTCCCGAATTTATATTGATCTTAACATAATCTGCATTAGACCATGTCCTTTGTCCCACCACGATAACCGAATGAAACAGCAGTACGAGCAAAAATGCGATGGATTGAAAGGTAGTATTCCGCGTCATAAGAATTGTGTTTTATGATGATTCTAAACTTTCAAATATACGAATTTTCAAGCTAATTAACAGCTTGTTTATAAGGAATCTATGTTCTTCCGGTAACATTTCCTTTTTTGCCTGTTACCTTTTTTCCCGGTTTCGTGTAGGGTGTTACCTTATAGCGGAATACTTTTTATAACGCCACTGAAATTTTAAAGAAGTTTTTTGAATAATAAACGCGAAGGCGCGAAGATTTTTTTGGAAATGAATGTTATAAGTAATATTAAGTACAAGACACGAATTAATTTATATTATTTTTATGGCTGTAGTTTAAAATAGAGTTGTAAATTTCTTCGGAAATCT
>QMCD01003126.1_pt1 | contig 10938 bp, 9 predicted proteins | sample 1821841 | NCBI WGS metagenome assembly QMCD01 (sample SAMN01991225, study PRJNA193472) | Termite gut metagenome, whole genome shotgun sequencing project. | isolation source: worker | host: Macrotermes natalensis | reverse complement strand
AACTCCCTGAACGAGCGCGGTGCAAGGGTCATGGTTAGCGGCTCGACGACGGTGGACTGCAACGGCGCCGGGGCGAAAGGGTTCGACGTCATGCCCGTCGCGATTGCCGATGCCGGGGAGTGTTGGAATGAAACGGAGAGCCTGAATTTCGCCGCACAGCCGCCGCGCCTGAACGAAGCGGCGGGAGAAAGCAGACTCGACAATCCCGCCATGATCGTCCGCCTCACGCGCGAGATCGACGGGAGACAGCAGTGTATCATGGTCATGGGCGATGCCGACTGTATCTCGAACGGCGTGGTGACCCGCGACTGGCGCGACATTATGCCCGCCAATTACGATCTGGTCATCGAATCGTTCCGTTGGTTCACAGGCGGCGAGTACCCCATAAGTACGCCGAGGGCGGCAAAACCGGATAACGACGTCACGCTTCTGCCCGCTGGCGCCGGGACATTGAAGATAATCCTCGTCTATCTGCTGCCCCTGCTGCTGGCCGCTATAGGCAGCGTGAAAGTGATACTCCGCCAGAGGAACTAAACCACCATGCATTAAAAGTGCAAGACAGAGGTATGTGTGTAAAAACCGCGTGAAACTGCCCCCTCCCCTCCAAGAGCATCTAAAAAGGGGAATAAAAAGTATAGAAAAAAGAGTTTATCGGAGTCTGATTTTAGGCGGCTGATTTTGTTTAGTTTGTCGGTGTATTTTCCACTTAGGACAACGTATCGAGGGCGCGGTCGATGCGGCGCAGGGTCTCCTGTTTGCCGATCACTTCGCAGATGTCGAACATGTCGGGACCTTTGCCCACGCCGATCACGGCCACGCGGAACGAGTTCATCACCTGTCCCATCGGCCAACCATTCTCGGTTATCCAGTTCAGGATCAGGTCATGGGTGTGGGCGGCTGAGAAGTCGTCCAATCCGGCGAGCTTGTCGCGCAACTGACGCACATAGCCTGGATTTTCACCTTTCCAATATTTGTCGACGGTCTTTTGCTCATATTCCGCGGGGGCAATGAAGATGAACGACGAGAGTTCCCAGAAATCGGCGACGAACGTCGCGCGGGTCTTGATAAACGATGCGACTTTGGTTGCGGTAGCGAGGTCGGTCTTCACGCCGTGCTGTTCGAGGATTGGCAGGAAGAGGGCACCGAGTTCCGCGTCATCGCGCGTGTGCATATATTGTGCGTTGAACCACAGGGCCTTTTCGGGACTGAAACGTGCACCCGATTTGCCCACGCGGTCGAGCGAGAATGCCTGCACCAATTCGTCCATCGTGAAAATTTCCTGCTCCGTGCCGGGGTTCCATCCCAACAGGGCAAGCATGTTTATGAACGCCTCGGGGAAGTAGCCGTCCTCGCGGTAGCCGCGCGCGACCTCGCCCGTCTTGGGGTCTGTCCAACGCAGCGGGAAGACCGGGAAACCAAGTTTGTCGCCGTCGCGCTTGCTGAGTTTGCCTTGTCCCGTCGGCTTCAGAAGCAGCGGGAGGTGGGCGAATTGCGGCTGTGTGGCAGTCCAGCCGAACGCTTTATATAAAAGGTAGTGGAGCGGGAGCGACGGCAGCCACTCCTCGCCTCGGATCACGTGCGATATTTCCATCAGGTGGTCGTCGACGATGTTCGCAAGGTGGTAGGTCGGCAGGGCGTCGGACGATTTGTAGAGCACCTTGTCGTCGAGCGTGGATGTGTTGACCACGACCTGTCCGCGGATCATGTCGTTCATCACAACATCCTTGTTCTCAGGCATCCGGAAACGGATCACCCACTGGTCGCCGCGTGCGATACGTGCCTGTACTTCGCCGGAGTCGAGCTTCAGCGACGTCTCCAATCCCTCGCGCACCGCGTAATTATAGGCGAACATTGCGCCGCGCGATTCAGCCTCGGCGCGCAGGGCGTCGAGCGATTCGGGCGTATCGAACGCATAGTAGGCCCAGCCGTCGGCGACAAGCTGCAACGCATATTGCAAATATATCTCGCGCCGTTCGCTCTGGCGGTACGGCCCGTGGGGCCCGCCCTCGCGCACGCCCTCGTCGACCGTGATGCCACACCACGCAAGCGCCTCGTTTATATACTCCTCCGCGCCGGGCACGAACCTCGCCGAGTCTGTCTGTGTCCTCGATGCGCAGGATGAAGTCACCGCCGTGGCGGCGCGCAAAAAGGTAGTTGTACAACGCCGTGCGAACACCACCTATATGTAACGGCCCCGTGGGACTCGGCGCGAAACGCACCCTGACTTTTCTGTCCATATATATTATTTTTTCAGTTCCAAGTATAGCAATGGGTAGGGGTGGCCGCCACTGTCGGTTTCCGACCGTCCGCAGACCTCGAAACCGTATTTTTTGTAGAACGCCGCGGCTTTTGCGTTCTGTTCGTTCACCTCTATCCTGCGGGCACCCGCAGCGACGGCAAAATTCAGTAATTCCGTGCCTATGCCCCTACCGCGCTTACGCACGAACAGCATATCGATCCTGTCGCCGGCCATGCCCAAAAATCCTTCTGGTGCGCCCCCTTCTTCGTAAACATGGACGTCGGCCTTGTCGAAATATTCCGGCAGTTGGGTTTTGATCTCTGCAAAATCAGAGGCCGAAAGGAAACCGTGCGTGGCCGATACGGCCTCTTCCCATATTTCGACCAACGCGGGCAGCTCCACCGGCCTCATCGGACGGACGTTACACATTGAACAGGAAGTGCATGATGTCGCCGTCCTGAACCGTGTATTCCTTGCCTTCGATGGCGATCTTGCCCGCCTCGCGGCACGCTTTTTCCGAGCCCAGCGACACGTAATCGTCGTATTTTATCACCTCGGCGCGGATAAAACCGCGTTCGAAGTCGCTGTGGATGATCCCGGCAGCCTGCGGGGCTTTCGTGCCGCGTGCGAACGTCCATGCGCGCGATTCGTCGGGGCCCGTGGTGAAGTAAGTCTGAAGGTCGAGCAGGCTATACGCGGCGCGTATCAGGCGGCTTACTCCGCTCTCCTGAAGGCCGATCTCTTCGAGGAACATCTGGCGCTCCTCGTGGGTTTCGAACTCGGCGATGTCAGCCTCGGTCGCCGCTGCAACTATCAGTATTTCAGCTTTCTCACCCGCCACAGCCTCGCGTACCGCATCCACATAAGCATTACCCGTGGCAGCCGAGGCCTCGTCGACGTTGCAGAGGTAGAGCACGGGTTTGTTGGTCAACAGGCACATTTCGTCGACCAGCTTCTGGTCTTCGCGGTTCTCGATCTCGACCGTGCGCGCGGAAAGGCCCTGAACCAATGCCTCTTTATAGCGCAACAGGATGTCATACATGCGTTTAGCCGTCTTGTCGCCGCCGGTCTGGGCTTGTTTCTGCACCTTGCCGATACGGTTCTCGACCGTTTCGAGGTCTTTTAGTTGGAGCTCGGTGTCGATGATCTCCTTGTCGCGCACGGGGTTGACCGAGCCGTCGATATGGGTCACATTCCCGTTATCGAAACACCTGAGCACGTGGATAATAGCATCCGTATTGCGGATATTTGCAAGGAACTTGTTGCCCAACCCCTCTCCCCGCGACGCGCCCTTGACAAGGCCCGCGATGTCGACGATCTCGATCGTGGTGGGGATCACTTTCTTGGGGTTGTCGATCTTCGCGAGCATCACCAGACGTTCGTCCGGGACGGTTATTACGCCCACATTAGGTTCGATCGTGCAGAACGGGAAATTCGCGGCCTGCGCCTTAGCGTTGGACAGGCAGTTGAAAAGGGTCGACTTGCCGACATTCGGAAGTCCGACTATACCGCATTGAAGCGCCATATTTTTTCGGTTTCGGTTATTTGAGGCACAAAGATAATAAATACTTCGTAAAAACGGCGGCACCTTAAATTTATGACCCAGGGATGAAAAAGCAATAAAAAATACGAAATAATAAGATAAAATAGTATATATTTGCAATGAACCCCTAATCTGTCACAAATGAAAAATTGGTTACTCTATTCTTGGACAATATTGCTTGTCGGGATATTGTCCTATATGGGATGGACTTATTTCTTTCCGAATGAGTTGTCGGCAAAGCACAAGGATTTCATCGGCAAACAAAAATCAAATGTTTTCGACAAAAGCCATTTGGACACACTTCTGTCGAACAACGACTATGTTTTGCTGACACTCGGCGCCAAAGGGTGCAGTATGTGCGACATCATCCTTGCGGATAAAAGTTTGTGGAACTACCCCATACCACACTATTATATTGACAAAGACCACCACAATAATAACCTTCTTGTCGTCCAGGCGTTACGCAATTCGGGCTTCCCGACATCGTATGTGATAGATAAGGATTTCAATATCGTGGGGAGTATCGTCGGCATGAAAGATATTATTAAACGGTTGGATGACATCGTACACAGTAAAACTCCCCGGCAAGATACCGGGATGGAAATGTTCAACCATTCATTCAGGGCATTGCTGAGTTATGTCGATGGCGATATTAACGATGCGTATGACCATGCCCGTATGTCTACCGGCAAGGGGGATTACTTTTTTAATAATTACATAGCCTATAAATACCAAAATGAGAAGGGAGCAATGGATTCTGTCGCCTACTATAAAGACGCGGCGATAGGGAGTTTGGAAAATGCAGACGTTTTTATATACGAATCATTGATACGGGAAATAGACCCGGAAAATGAATCGTTGCAATGGGTCGAAGAGCACAATTTGCATCACAGCCATGATGGGCATGATCATGAACACAATGGTCACGATCACCACCACTAAATCTTAATGCAACCGTCACAGGCTTCTCGCCCCAAACAACCGGGCAGCCTGTTTAAAAATCATATTACTTAACTAACTAACAAAACCATGAAAAAATTATTCCGTATCAATCTGATCCTGAGCGCAGTGATAGGCGCGTTCGTATTGTCGTCGTTTGTTTCTTCCAGTGAGCAGGGCTACACCGTCCTTCATCCACATCATATTTATTGTAATGCTTTTTATTCTATGACTAATGGCGTTCCAATTCTCATGCTTTGCTCGGAGGGACTCTGTTTCAATAATAAAGTAGACATTTGCGATTGGCCATTAGCTGCGCATCCGTGGTATCCTTGCAATCGTCTTGAATTAGATTAATCACAACAGAGGGGGATAGACGGTTCCCCCTCTTATTCTCTTAAATCCCGTTTATTTCACCTGATTTAATGAATGAAACCATGAAAAAACTATTCCGCATCAACCTGATCCTGAGTGCAATCGTGGGTGTGCTCGCATTTTCGTCGTTTACTTTCTCCAGTAATCGCCAGGAATATCCTTACCTTGAACCACATCCTTATTGGTGTAATCTTTTTTATTACGTGGAATTCATGCAGCCCAGAATTCTCCATAGTTGCCCGTATGGACTCTGTTTTGATGAGACATGGGATACTTGTGATTGGCCGGATCTTGCCGACCATGGTGACCGCGAATGCCGTCATTATTACTTGTGAAACACGAAGAGGAAGGATCGACGGTTTCCTCCCATCGTTAATTCACGATCAATTCAGCACTAAATCACGGAAAGCTCAAAGCGTATCCTGTGAGGCACTAGTGGCCGGAAGAAATTCCGGCCACTTTTTGTTTTAAATTTTGCCATGAAAGATATTGCCGAAAGAGGTCGTTTGGAATTTTCAATCGAAAAATTTCTTAATTTTGTAAGTTTTGCAGCAGAATTACTATCAAAAACTTAAAAAATAAAATGTTGAATATTTCAAAAAGGGGCATCCAGATGCCTCCGTCGCCGATCCGCAAGCTCGTTCCCTATGCCGAAGCGGCCAAGAAGCGCGGCGTGAAAGTCTACCACCTGAACATCGGCCAGCCCGATATCCCGACGCCACAGATCGCCATCGACGCGGTGAAGAATATCGGTGATACGATATTCGAATACACCCACTCGGCGGGCCTCGAATCCTACCGCCGCAAGCTGGCGGAATACTACAAGAGCGTGGGCATCGACGTGACCTATGAAGACCTGATGGCGACCGTAGGCGGCTCCGAGGCGCTTTTCATGGCATTCTCGGTGTGCCTGAACGAGGGCGAGGAGATACTTTGCCCCGAGCCGTTCTACGCAAACTACAACGGGTTCGCTATCGAGGCGGGCATTAAGATAAAACCCATCCGCTCGACGATAGACACCGAATTCGCACTTCCCCCGATCGAGGAGTTCGAAAAACACATCGGCCCCTCGACGCGCGCCATCCTGATCTGCAACCCCAACAACCCGACGGGTTATGTCTACACGCGCGAGGAACTCGAAAAACTCGCCGAGATAGTCAAAAAACACGACCTCTACCTGATAACCGACGAGGTATACCGCGAATTCTGTTACGACGGCGTGGAGCATTTCTCGGCGATGAACCTCCGGGGGGTGGAGCAGAACGTGATAATGTGCGACTCGGTATCGAAGCGTTACAGCATGTGCGGTGTGAGGCTCGGCGCGCTGGTTACGCGCAATAAGGATGTGTTCAACGCCGCGATGAAGATGGCCCAGGCACGCCTCTCGCCGCCATACATGGCGCAGGTCGCTGCAACCGCCGCTGTCGACACCCCGCAGAGCTATTTCGACGAGGTGATCGGCGAATACACGGCGCGCCGCAACTGCATCGTCGAACTGCTGAACAAGATACCGGGGGTCTACTGTCCGATGCCCAAGGGCGCGTTCTACGCCACGGTGAGGCTCCCGATAGACGACTGCGACCGGTTCGCACAGTGGCTTCTTGAAGATTTTTCATACGAAGGACAGACGGTTATGGTCGCCCCCGCAACGGGATTCTACTCGACCAAGGGCCTCGGTCTCGACGAGGTGCGCATCGCCTATGTGCTCAAACTCGAAGACATCAGGGCCGCCGTAAAATGCCTTGAAGAGGCATTGAAAGTATATCCGGGCAGGAAATAAAAATGAAAACATGGGCTTGCCCGATCGGGTAAGCCCATGTTTCTCAGAGCCGCAACCCGGACTTGAACCGGGGACCTCTTCATTACGAGTGAAGCGCTCTACCGACTGAGCTATTGCGGCGTGACGGTTACCGAGAACCGCTTTGCGGATGCAAATATCACAAATTTTTTGAAAAAACGCACGGTCTCGTGCGATTTTTTTTATCACCGGTAAAAAACCGGTACATTTTCGGATGCCATATAGCTTAAATTGAGTTATTTTTGTTTTCAAAATAAATCGAATATGAAAAAGCTATTCCTGCTCCTGTTTCTGGCCGGTACATTCATCGGCACATTTGCCGCACACGGACAGTCGGCAACCGAATGTTTTTACACGCCCGAAAGGGTCGTTGTGACGGGCAAGGCTAAGAACCTGCGCCCCGGGACGACCGCTTTGGAGATCGTCCTGTTCCGGCCCGATCTCGGCAATGGTTCAGAAACCATGTTGGTGCCCGTCGACGGTGACGGGAATTTCCGTGTCGAAAGCGAGACATACGGCCCGGTGACATTCTCCATCCGCACCCCCACGATGCTGTCTTTGCATCTATTCCCGGGCGAGAGTACCCATGCCGAATTTGACGCTACCACCCGTAACCCGCAAAAATTCCACGAAAGCCTGATCATCACCGGCGACAGGTCGAGGTACAATCTGGACGTGGAAGCGTTCTACCGGCTATTCCTTCCCGATCCGGTGCTTATGGATTACGGCAGGATCTTCGGGGCGATGAAAACCCATACTCCGGACCAGTTCCTCGTGTTTTTGGATTCGTTGCAGGTGGCCGGGGACGCCCTCTACGACCGTTTCGTCGAGACCTGTGACCCTACCGACGAGGCTAAAATATTCGCCCGGACGAATGTCGACATGCGGTATCCCGATTTTCTTGGACAATATATCATGGCATACGAAATGAATAATGTCAACTATGGGAAAGTGGAGCTTCCTGCCGATTTTGCCGACAGGATGCTCGGCGTGCTGCCGCTCAGCGAGGATATGTTGCTTTACGGCAGTTCGGTCGACACCTACACGAACCGGATACATTCGGAGTATGTACTCCCAAAAATGTTGGAATTCCAGCGAAATCAGGATAATCTGAAGGATGTGGCAATAGCTTTGAAAGACCTGCCGCAGGAGGTTCAGCAGATATGGATGGACTCGCTGCTGACGCGAAAGATGGTGGAATTGACCCCCGATCCGCTCCTTAAACAGTTGGTGTTGATGGAGGATATGCAATGGGCTTTCCTTAATGCGGTGGCAGGGATCCGGCATTATGAGAACAACGTCGCATTGCTCGACGAGGTAATCACCCTGCCTTATCTGCGTAAACCGCTCCACGAATTTTACCTCGCCACAAAAATGCGCCTCGAAAACCCGGTTCTCCATACCGGTGCGATACTCCGGCAGATGGACGGGTCGAGCGTGGGCGAGATCGTGCGGTCGATCCTCGACGAGAACCGGGGGAAGCTGGTCTACATAGACGTGTGGGCGACATGGTGCGGCCCCTGCAAAAGCGAGATGCCCTATTCGAACAAACTGATGCAGGATATGGAGGGGCGCGACGTGGTGTTCGTATACCTGTGCGTTGACTCGGACGAACAGACGTGGAAAGCCGATCTGGACAAAATGCAGATGACCGGCCTTCAGTACTATCTGGACAAGGAGCAAAGCACCGCGCTGCGACAGGCATTCGAGATCAACGGCATCCCCGAATACCTGCTTTTCGACCGCACAGGCACCCTTGCCGCCCGTGGCCTGCGCCCGAGCGACGAAAGGACGAAAGCTAAGTTCGAGGAACTTCTGAAATAAAACATTAGACAAAGAGATGCAGAAAGCGGAACTAAAACCAACTCCGGCCAACACCTATCGGATTGTTTACCACGAAGGCGGCAGCGGTGTGCCGTGCGATTTCGGCCGCGCGCTCGAAATTTCCCGGCAGCAGGAGGCCGCTGGCGATATCGAAGGTGCGTGCAACACACGTTTCGAGGCGTTCCAGCAACTGATGGACCTGATCCCCGACTCGACCGACATGGAACTCGACTGGGACGACGAGGACAGCCGCGACGCGATGCTGCTCATTAACTATTCGGCGATCGACCACTTTCTGGTGGGCGATTTCGAGATGTGCGCCGCAATGCTCGAAATGCTGCTCGAACTCGACCCCGAAGACCACTTCGAGGCGTCAAAAAGGTTGGCATACGCATACGTGGCGCTCGAAGAATGGGAACTTTTCGACGAGGTAATAAACGACGTCAGCGATAAATACGCGGATAAGGAACTGCTTGCGCTGTGGAGCGAATTCCGGCGCACCGGCCGTCTGCCAGAAGGCGAACTGCGCCGGTTCAAACGCTCCTTCGCAGTATATTTCAACGAGTTCACCGCCGACGCCCATCCCGTCGACGAGGCCTACCTCCGCGATATCGAGAACGAAAAGCCGTCGCCGAAGACCCTTGCCCGTGAACTTTGGCTCCAAACCGAACACCTGTGGACGCTTTTCCCGGGGTTCATCGAGGCACTGAGGGCTAATATATGAAATACGAATGGGGCGACGACCGGCGGTTCAACAGCTATTCGGGTTATTTTCGGAGGCTGTTCGGCGGCCGTGTCCAGAAGTTGGCGGTAAACGCGGGCTTCACATGTCCGAACCGCGACGGGACGGTGGGGCAGGGGGGCTGTACGTTCTGCAACAACGAGGCTTTCACGCCGTCCTATTGCATGTCGGGCGGCGATGTCGAGTGGCAGTTGGCCGAGGGAATAGTGTTCCACCGGAGGCGTTACCGCCGCGCCGATATGTATCTGGCCTATTTTCAGTCGTTTTCGAACACCTATGCGCCGCTCGACCGACTGATGGAGATCTACGACCGTGCGTTGGCCGTGCCGGGGGTGGTGGGACTGGTGATCGGCACGCGGCCGGATTGTGTGGACGACGAGAAGCTCGATTACTTCGCCCGCCTTGCGCGGGACAGGTACGTCGCCATCGAGTACGGCATTGAATCGTGCCACGACGCGACACTGCGGGCGGTGAACCGCAGGCATGACTTCGAGTGCGCCCGCCGTGCCGTGGAGGCCACCGCGAGCAGAGGGATCCACACGGGCGCGCACTTCATCCTCGGCCTACCGGGCGAGAGCGACCGGATGCTCGTCGACCAAACCGACGCGATCAACAGCCTGCCGCTCACGACCGTGAAATTCCACCAATTACAGATATTCGAGGGCACGCCGATGGCGGAGGATTACCGCCGCAACCCGGAAAAATACCGCTTCTGGGAACTCCCGGACTACATCGACATCTATATCGAGATACTGCGCCGCCTGCGCCCCGATCTGGTCGTAGAGCGTTTTGCGAGCGAGGCCCCGCCGCGCTACCATGCCGGACCCACATGGGGGCTTGTGCGCAACGAGCAACTGCTCGCGATGCTCGAACGCCGCCTTGAGGAGCGCGATGCGTGGCAGGGGGAGTTGTATATGCCTTAGTGATTGCGGCCGCGCTCCACGCGCGGCCGCAACAAAAAGAAATATTATCCCGACAGGAAATTACCAATTTTCGGCCACATCCTATTTCAATCTCATCTCCTCGAACAGGTACGAAGCCCCGCCGATACGGTCGATCACGAACAGCACATAGCGTATATCGACGCTGATATTGCGGCAGATCGTGGGGTCGAACTCAATGTCGCTCATCGTGCTGAGCCACGTGCGGTCGAAGTTGATCCCGACCAGTTCGCCGCGCCCGTTAATGATTGGACTTCCCGAGTTTCCCCCCGTCGTGTGGTTTGTGGCGAGGAAGCATACCGACACCGTGCCGTCCTGCGCCCAGCGTCCATAATCTTTCGCAGCATGAATATCGCGCAGCCGTTGCGGAATATCGTAGTCGTAGATATTCGGGTTATCCTTCTCGATAATTCCGTCGAGCGTCGAAACCGGAAGTGCAAGCATCGCATCCTGAGGCGCATATCCCTCCACGCTGCCATAAGCCACGCGCAGGGTGAGGTTGGCGTCGGGGAAGAAGTCGCGCCGCGGTTCGAACTC
>QMCD01011243.1_pt1 | contig 10941 bp, 12 predicted proteins | sample 1821841 | NCBI WGS metagenome assembly QMCD01 (sample SAMN01991225, study PRJNA193472) | Termite gut metagenome, whole genome shotgun sequencing project. | isolation source: worker | host: Macrotermes natalensis | reverse complement strand
AGCTTGGTCCGGGGAACGTGTTGGCGGGCTTGATCTCCAAGATCGACAGTTCGGTGGTGGTGTCGTCCAAGCAAACACTGTAGGCCTATGGTTTCATTGAAAGAGTTTTTCAGTAGAAACAACGATGAGCTGCAAAAGGCAGGCGGCATCGACCATAAGAACAACTTCATCAAGCGGAGCATCGTGGCCTACATGGCGACGAACGGTGCCGCCACGCTGGCCGAGCTGACAGCCGCGCTGCATGTCAGCATACCCACTATGACTCGTCTGGTGGGCGAGTTGGTGGACGATAAGCTGGTGGACGGGAGCGGGAAGATCGAGACCAATGGCGGCCGGCGGCCCAATGCGTATGTTCTAACCACTTCGGCGATCTACTTTGCGGGCATAAATATCGGACGCGATAACATTCAGTTCGTGGTTTCCGACATGCAGAACCACATTATCGTCAGCCGCGAGGAGACCGATTTCGTGCTCGAGGACACGACCACTTGCCTGAAGCGGATACTGGGGAGCACCGAGCAATTCATCGCCACGTGCGGCATAGACCGCGAAAAGATCCTCGGCATGGGTGTGTGTATCGCCGGGCGCGTAAATCCGACCACGGGGCGCAGTTACAAGTACTTCACATGGTGCGAGGAGTCGCTCACGGAGCTGTTCGAGGAGCGGGTGGACATACGTACGCTGCTGGAGAACGACACCCGGGCGCGGTGCTATGCGGAGTACAACGCCGACAGGCCTAAGGATGGCGAGAACATACTGTATCTTCACCTGGGGCGCGGGGTGGCGATCGGGATAGTGATGGACGGGAAGCTGTTTTACGGCAAGTCGGGGTTTGCGGGCGAGTTCGGACACACGCCGTTTTTCGACAACGAGAAGATCTGTTCGTGCGGCAAGAAGGGGTGTCTGGAGACGGAGATTTCGGGCGTGGCGGTGGAGGAGAAGATGGTGGATCAGCTGCGTCGCGGCAGTAATTCTATCCTGCGGGAGAAGCTGGAGCGGGGCGAGCATATCCATATCAACGACATTATCGCGGCGGCGAAGAAGGACGATACGCTCGCCATTGAACTCATCGAGGAGGTGGGCGAAAAGGCGGGCAAGAGCATCGCTTTTTTGATCAACATTTTCAATCCGGAGACGGTGATCATCGGTGGAAACCTCTCATTGGCAGGCGATTACGTCATGCTGCCGCTGAAGGCTTCCACTAATAAATATTCGCTCAACCTGGTGTACAAGGATACGCGTTTTCGACTTTCGCGCATGGGCCAGAACGCCGGTGCGTTGGGAGCGGCGATGCTCATCCGCAACAAGATCATCGGCATTGCGTGAGCCCGGCGGCGACCTTTGTTTCCCGTTCGTATGAGATTGGTTATGTGCTGTTTGGCTATATATTCCGTTTTTCAGCAATATCGGCGGCGTACTTTTTTGAGGGGTGGCTGCGGCGATTTCTGCAGTGGTGCGGACTCTTCGTCTGTTGGGCTACCGATTGGTGGGTGTGGAGATTTTGGCGGTGGTGCGGGTTTTTCGCGTGTTGGGCTACCTCCGACTGGAGGTGGGGGCTATTTTTGCGGTTGCGTAGGTGAACCATCGTCGGACCTGCCGACTGGTGAGTGGGTGTTTTTGCGGCGACTGGGGGCGGAGGATCTCGATATTTTGGAGGCTTGGGAGAACGATCCGCGGGTGTGGGCGGCGAGCGATTTGAGTGCGCTTGAGGCCGGTGACCGGCCCCCGTTTTCGCGCGAGGCGTTGCGGCAGTTCATTGACAATCAGCAACATGACTTCCACTCTACGGGCCAGCAGCGGCTGGTGGTTTGCGTGGTGGATGCCGGTGTCAACACGAGCCGACCTGTGTCGGATATCGTCGCGAAAACATTTGCTTCGGGTGTCGGTACGGGCCGGCCTGCTTCTGGTGTCGACGTGGAGCGACCTGCGTTGGGTGTCGAAGAACGGTCTGATTCGGCTGTCGGTGACTCTGATGGCGTTGTTTCTGGGGTGGCGAGTGCCGGTGCGGACGACGAGCCTGTGTCGAGTCTTCCTGTCGGCGACTCTGATGGAGTTGTGGCAGGTTCTTGTGATCGAACGTCTGGTGTCGATGCGGATGGACTTGCGTCTTGTGTCACTGACAAGGCTATTGTGGCTATCGATGCAAGCATCCGGCGTGAGGCGTCATCCCGCGCGGTCGGTTTCGTCGATCTTTTCGACTTCGATCCGGTGGAGCTGTCGGCGGGCCTCGGTATGCTGATTTATGACATGAATGATAGGGGGAAGGGCTATGGTTCGGCGGCCCTGAAGCTCCTCTGCGGCTATGCGGAGCGGGTTTTGGGGCTTCGGCGATTGTGGTGCAGGATACAAAAAGATAATATTTTTAGCACGCAACTATTCCGTGGCAAGGGGTTTGCCTTGTCACTCGACAGAGACGGCGTAGTTTGCGCTGAGACGACTTTGCCGCAAAAAGTTGTCAAAAAATAACATTTTTTTGCTCGAATGTGTTATTTTTGTGGCTAATTATATTACTTTTGTATGCGCAATTTTAAGGACTATATCGAAAGCGACGGGTTGACGTTGGTCGACTTTTACGCGACTTGGTGCGGTCCTTGCAAAGTGATGCACGGGGTGTTGGACGAGTATAAGGTGTTGGTGGGCAATGAGATAAACGTGTTGAAGGTCGATGTGGACACGCCGGCCAACAGGGAGAAGGTGCTGGAATATACTATTAAGTCGGTTCCAACGTTAATATTCTTCAGGAGCGGCGAGGTTTTGTGGAGGCACGACGGGGTTATTTCGGCCGAGGGGCTGAAGAGGGTGTCGGACGGGATTTAGGTTTTTTTGTTATCGCTGGTTTTTTGTGTGGTGGGTGTGGAGAGTGGGTGGACTGATTAGTGGAGAGTGGGTTGTTGGGGTGGATTGATAAGTGGAAGTGGGTTGTGGAGGGGAAATAGATATAATGGGGGTAGTTTTTTTGTAGTAGGTTTTTTGGACGGGGCCTACGAAGTTGGGGCTACCCTCCGCCTCCCGAGGTCTCCTCGGGAGGCTTTTTTATGTAACTATCATCAGAACCATCAGACGCCCAGAACATCAAGACGCCGGAGAAAGCGAGACGGTCTCGTCGGGGGCTATATATAATACCTTTATATACCCGTTCACCGGTCCTCTTCTCACCCCACGCACACAGTTTGGTGGGGCGGTTTCCCCTTGCGGAGACACTGCATGCATTGCACGAGTCGGGCTATTGAACCACGTAAACCGTACGGCCGAACTGATAAATCGGGATTACGGCAGTCGCTAATTCATTGTCGTCCAGCGAAATAACACACTCTGCATCGTCGGCAAGACGAATGCTTTGGGTTTTCGACGACGGCTTGTCGGTTGTGTTGAGTCCGGCTGTCGAAATATGGTTCAATGGCTTGATATCCAGCAAGATAGGTGCGCTTTCCGAACCGACTTCCGTCTCGCTTGCCGTGAGTCCTTCGGTGGGCGAAAAACGACAAACGGTGTAAGTCGTGGTGCCTTGCCGAGGGGTGATACGGTACTGAGTGTCAAACAGTTGACACGTCACGCGGCCCAGAAAAAGCGACAGGTATTCCTGTTCGAGACGGTCGAGGGTCGCCAACGCAGTGGTCAGGCCGGCCCCGAAGACATTTTCGCCGGCCATTCCGGTCACGAGTTCGAAGCGGTTTCGGCGAATTTCGAAAATTTTGTTCGCTGCCAGACGCGCACTTTCCTCGAGGCTTTGCGGCGCACCTGAAGTCTTGTCTATCAGCAACTTAGGAAACCCCTCGGCCGGATACATGTGTTGCAGGTCGTGAATAGTTCCGATTGCGGCGGCAGACGTTTTCTCGCGCGACGACACATCAGCCAACACGCTGATATCAGCCACCTTAGCCCCCGTCACCTCATGTATCACTTTATCTGTCAGAGGGGCCGAAACGCCCAGATATTTTTGCGCGTAGCGGGCATACGGTCCAGCGGGCGGTTATTTGCTGCCGCTCGACGGTGATGTCAACGTAAAGCGTAGTCGATTGATTGGCAGCATTTTGAGCCACAGCCGAAGACAGCGTAAACGCACAAAAAATCAACAAAAAGTACTTTTTCATATTCCGAATTTACATTTGGTTTCGCGTTATTAAAATAGTATAGCCAACGCCGAGCGGTCCGGTGGCGATCCGAACAGACAAATTTACGAAAAAAATATTAAAATTTCAGGTAAAAGTCGCGGGTCAGAGCGCGATATTCGGCAGAAAATGTGCCCGGACCTTCATCTTGAATAACCAATTTTGAGACTTTGACGGGCTCCTGGCGGAGACGTGAAAACTCTAACAGACAACGTTTTACGCCGCTTGTGAGTGTGGTGTGAACGTCGGTCCGCCGCGTGAGAAAAAACGACCCTTCCGTATCTGCCTGCTTTTCGTAAAAATCCTCTCCACGGGCAGATGTGTCCATCTGGACACACTCATCAACACCTAAACTTAGGCATGTGTCCAACTGGACACATCCACAGGTAATAGCCTTTGCACCTGCGCCCACGCATGTATCCATGTGGACACACGCATCGGTCTCCATTTTTGTGTCGTCAAATCTCGCACGAGAATACGCATCGGAACTTGCACCGAGAACCTCGTCAGAACCCGTCGCAAGGGCGATCATCCTTTCGGTCTCGACTCCGGCCGGCAGGATCACAGACACACGTCCTGTAGGTCCTAACAGCCTGTCACACAACGATATAAACTCCCTGTAAGGCAACGTATCTGCGTGTCGAGCGGTGTGTCTTGCAGGGTCGGGCGATGCGAGCGAGTCGGTGAAATAGGGCGGATTCGAAACAATATGGTCAAACCTGCCGCGATGTAACGGATCGGCCGCGAAATCCTGCAACGACATAGCGTTGATTTTCAGTCTATTAGCCCACAGACTCACCGCAAAATTCCTTCCGGCTTGTGCCGCCGCCACCGGGTCGATCTCAACTGCCTCGACAATCGCACCCACACCCGAATTCGAACGAGAACGAGAACCTGAACCGGCCCCCGAGCCCTCGGTTCGCTGAGCTAACTGCAAGGCTATCACGCCAGTACCCGTCCCTACATCAAGTAAAGCTTTAACTGCTCCCGGATCAACCCTACACCATGCTCCGAGCAGCACCCCGTCCGTCCCAACCTTCATCGCGCAGCCCTCTTGCCGCACTTCAAATCGCTTGAATCTAAACGAGTTGCACCCCATTACCTAAACAATCACTTCACATAAAGCCCGGTTACACCGGCCACACCCGCTCCGAAGAGTGCGAAATCGTACTTTGCGGGGTCGGCCGGATCGAACCGACGCAGAGCTGCCGTCACCTCCTCCACCGCCCGCCAATCGTTCTGCCGACGGGTCAAAAGGCCCATAGAACGCGCTGTGGCGGCACTATGCACGTCGAGAGGCAGGTACAAAGCCGCGGGCGGAATGCCTTGCCACAACCCAAAATCGACCCCTCGATCGTCGCGCCGAACCATCCACCGCAGGAACATATTTGTCCGCTTGGCCGCCGCACCCCGTTCGACGGACGCCAAATGTTTTTCACACCTTGGCGCATGTTCCGGCACGAAAAATTCGCGCCTGAAATCCGCAAGAACCTGCTTCAAATCGCCGTGAGAGGCGTATTCGGTCTCGAAAAACGCGCCCATCGAGGGGTATTTTGTGTACACATGGCGCAGCGACAACAGAAAGCTCCGAAAATCTTCCCCGTTGAAGGTCCGATGAACGAATCGCGTAACGCTATTTAATTCATTATCAGTCGCTTGCATCACAAAATTGTAAGGCTCGCCCCCCATCATTTCGATCATCCGCGCGGCATTTTTCACGATCGCTTTGCGGTTGCCCCACGCGATGGTCGCGGCCAGAAAACCGGCAATTTCAATATCGAATAGCCGCGGTTGCACCTCTGTTCCGGGCACAAAAAAGCGATGCGGAATGGAGATCGGATCGGCGTCGATGAACTCCGGCGTGTTGTACCGATCGTGGAGTTGTTTCAATAATTCACCTAAAGCATCACTTGACATAACCTCGATTATATAATTGTAAATCAAATGATTACTCCATCGCGCATAGTGATGCGGCGGTCGGCCATCGAGGCAAGATTTTCGTCGTGAGTGACGATGACGACGGTTTGGCCGAAACGATTGCGAAGGTCTACCAGCAGGCGGTGGATTTCGTCTCGGTTGCGCGAATCGAGGTTGCCAGAAGGCTCGTCGGCGAGCAGCACGGCGGGCGAATTCACGAGCGCGCGTGCAATGGCCGGAGAGCTCGGCGGGTTTGTGGTCGCGACGCGACGTAAGTCCAAGCAGATCAATAAGTTCAGTGGCTCGTGATTCGACTTCGGCGCGGTCGCGTCCGCCGATATATCCGGGCAGACACACGTTCTCGAAGGCGGTAAACTCGGCCAGCAGGTTGTGGAACTGAAAAACGAAGCCTATTTTGTTGTTGCGAAAGGTCGATAACTCATTGTCGTTCAGTCTATTAACATCCACTCCGTCGATCACCACGGAGCCCGAGTCGGGACGGCTCAACGTACCTATGATCTGCAGTAGCGTGGTCTTTCCCGCACCGCTCGGCCCGACCACGCAAACGATCTCCGATGGCTTGATAGTCAGCGAGATACCCTTCAAAACCTCCAGTTGGCCAAAACTTTTGCGTAAATTTTTTACGGCGATCAATTCACCAGTTTTCCCCATAACGGACACTCGTTTATAGTCACAAAAATAGCCTCAAAACCCGCCTACAGCGTCATCCGTTGACGTTTTTGTAGTAATTGTGGAGTTTGATCACTTCCACGGCGGCGAGCGTGTCGTGGACGCGCAGGATGTTGGCCCCGCGCTGCAGACAGAGGCAATTCAGGGCTGCGGTACCCACCAACGACTCGGCCGGTGAGTTTTCCAACACGTTGTATATCATCGATTTGCGCGAAATTCCGGCCAACACCGGCAGTCCGAATTTCCCCAAATCGGCAAGATGGTGCAGCAGTCGGAAATTTTGGGGCGTGGTTTTGGCGAACCCGAAGCCCGGGTCGATTATGATATCTTCGATCCCGCGCGAACGGAGGTAGGCGATTTTTTCGGTGAAAAACTTCTTCACCTCGCCCACAATATCTTGATAATCAGTCATTTCCTGCATCGTTTGGGGATTGCCGCGCGAGTGCATTAACACGTACGGAACGCCTGTTCGCGCGGCCACGTCGATGATCGCGCCGTCGAGTTCGCCCGCCGAGATGTCGTTGATAATGCAGGGGCCAAATTTTGCGATCACTTTGTCGGCCACTTCGCTGCGAAAAGTGTCGATCGAAACGACGACATTCGGAGCGACCTGACGCACGATCTCGACACCCATCATCACGCGGTCAAGTTCCTCATCCACAGCGATTTCCTCGGCTCCGGGGCGCGAAGAATAGCCGCCCACGTCGATGATTTTAGCGCCCCACCCGACCGCTTCTTCGACCCGTGTTGTGATCTCTTCGGCGTGCATGCTGCGGCTGGCGGCAAAGAACGAATCGGGTGTGACGTTGACGATGGTCATCACCGCTGGTCGTTGCAGGTCGAGCGTCCGGTCTCCTATTTTCATTGTTTCTACGAGTTATCTAATTAATTATCAAACAACATACTGACGGCCCGCCGAGCTCGAAAAATCAGCCCTGAGAGCCCCGATAGCCGGTTCACAAAGCCTGGGAAAACAGTTCGTCGAGTCGGCGAACCTGGGCGCGCAACTCATTAACATCCAAACTGTTACACACTTCGTAATCGGCTCTTGCGGCGCGTTCTTCGTCGGTCATTTGTCGCGCCACGCGCTGCATGACCTGCTCCTGCGTAACCCCGTCGCGCTCCATCACTCGCCGAACACGAATCTCCAACGGCGCCGACACAGCTATCACACAGTCTGTCAGCTCATTAAACCCACTTTCGAATAGAATCGCACTCTCCAAAACAACGTAATCGACGGCCCCGCCTTCAGCCCCACTCGTCGAATCGGGCTTTGCAGCATTTCGCGACTCAGCCTCCGAGGAGAGGCACGGCCGAGCCGCCCGTAATCGAGCATCACAACCAGCCGCCCACGCTTCGAAATCTCTCCTAACCGCCGGATGAACAATGGCGTTCAATTTACCGAGCAATTCGCTGTCAGCAAACACTTTACGCGCAATTTCCGCCCGATCCAGCGTACCGAAAAGCTGCAAAACCTGGCCCCTGACATCGGCAGCCTCAGCGGTAGTAACCACGGCAGACGCCACTTCATCCCCTGACGTAACAGACTCCCCCCCACCCCTTGATGTGGCCGCCCCCACCTTACCATCCAACGCAACAGACTCCACCCCGACCCCAATGGGTTCGGAGATAACGCCATCGGGGGTAGCGCCAGTCGAAGCAGATCCATAAACCAACGCCCGAGCCCGTGCGTCGCAGTCGTAGACCGGCACACCCAATTGCGCAAACAGCTGACACACAGTACTTTTACCGCTGCCGATGCCACCCGTCACCCCGACGACTCGCATCACAGAGTGGCGGTTTTGGCTACGTCAACGACATCCTCAGCCCGAGTAACAGCCTCAGCCAGAGGAGTAACATCCTTCGCAACAGCCCGAGTAGCAGTCTCATCTTCAACCCGAGTAACAGCCTTAGCCTCAGTCCGAGTAACAGCCTCAGCAGCACGCACATCCATAACGACACCCATAACAATCGGCGCAACGACCGACACCTCTTTCTTTTCGGCCTCGTCGACTTCAGACTCTTCTGGCTCTTCGGGTTCGGGCGGCGCGGGCACGAATTCGGGCGCGTCGACCACTTCATCGATCGTCAGGTTGGTGATTTTGGCGTTGATGGCCCGGGCGAGCGAGGCAGGGGTGATTAGGATGGCACCCTCGGTTTCGCGCGACGCACGGTAGGAAAGGTCGTCCAGAGATATTTCGAGACGGCTTTTGAGCGACAGCCGTTGAGCGACGATCTGCGAGCCGCGACCTGTGACGGTGGCGGTGATCCGGTATTTTTTACCGTCGATGCGCACGTTGACGGGCATCTCGGTGGTGTAGTTGTAGCTCAATTTTGTGGTGTACCACAGCAGGCACGACCCCAACAGAATGAGGATAAATGCGGGCGAGAGCATCTGCCGGAGCCCTTTTCGTATTTTTTCGCCGACTTTCATATAAGCAAAGATACAAAAGATTTTCGAGCAAAAAAATCCCCGCGCACACACAGGTGTACGCAGGGTATACTCATAAACGACAGAAAACAAGCCTATTCTTCAGTCTCTTCGGTTTCGGCTTCGGGTGCCGCCGGAGTCTCCATCACTTGGTTGGGTATAACTTCTTGATTATCAGTCTCCACACCCTCGATGATCGCATTCTCTATGCCGGTCCTGCTCCGTTCAATACGATCCTTCGGCATAGTCATCGTAGCCGCCAGACTCAGCACCAGAATGGCCGTAGCCAGCCCCCACGTAGACTTTTCGAGAAAGTCGGCGGTCTGCCTCACACCCATAACCTGATTCGAAACCCCGAAATTAGCGGCCATCCCACCCTTTGGGTTCTGCGACAGAACAGCGAGGATCAGCAATATACTGGCGATAAAAATAAGTACGATACAGGCGATATACATAACGATGTGGTGTTTAATAATATGGAAAAACTGAAATTAGAGACGCAAAGTAAACACTTTTTTACGAAGTGTGCAAATTTCGGGTTATAAATATTCGGGAATATTCGGGCGGGAGCACCGGTTTTCATGGCCGGACAAATTCTCAGGGCGACAGATTCAACAACCGATAGATTTCGTCGGCGCGGTCGTGGAGACCTTGTGCGCGATAAATTTCGGCGAGCTGGGCACTCACCATGCGCGGGTCGATGTCGACGTTCACCTGCGCCTCACCAGCCTCGACGGAGGGCGAAATGCGATGGTCGCCGTGGTCGATGAAGCGATCGATCAGGTCGACGTCAAATTTCGAGTCGCATAGTGACTCGTCGGCCTGTCCCGATGGAGGGGGGGCGGCGACTTCCAAAGAGGCCGAAGACGAAGAAGAGATAGCTTGGCCCGTGCCAACAAAACCGGGACCGACGGTGGGCCGGAACGACAACTGCAACACCAGGTCGGGGTCGCGCTCGCTCGTCACGAGGACTCGGGCCCGGCGGGCGGTCGTAAACCACTCATACCGATCGATCACACGGCATAAATAGCGATACGACGGCGCCTGGCCTCGTCCACAGATATAGTTGGCCAGCTCGCGCATATTACCAGTTGGCGACGCTGGCGTTGAATATCTGGTCGACCAGTTGTTCGACAATATCTTCGATGAGACCTGCTTCGACGGCCGACAGCATTTGTGTTGCGTCGTAGTCGGCGAAGGCGGTGAACGACCGGCTCTCTTCGAAGTTCCATTCGGGCGCGTAGACATTTGTGAAGCGCACGTCGACGGTGATAGTGAGTCGGTTCATCAGAGCGAACTCGTCGGCGGAGACCGAGGATGGGGCGGTTGTGTATCCGGTGATCTCGCCTTCGAAGGCCAGGTCTCCTGCTTCGCCGACTTGAGCGAGCCGTGTTTGGCGGAGCATCCGGTCGCGCAGGGCCTCGGTGAGGGCGTTGCTGAGCGTGGGTGCCACCATGAGGGCGTTGTTTGGGAAGTATGCGACGCTGAAGGTTTGCGCGGCGGCGGGTATTTGTGCGCCGGTGAAGCTGTAAGTCACTTTGCAGCCCGCGACGGTCGCGAGCAACAGGAGAGACAAAAGGCTTGTAAAGATAGTCTTTCTGACAGTCATCATAATTCTATGCCGAGTTCTTTAATTTTTCTGTAAAGCGTTCTTTCTGAGACAAACAGCTCGCTTGCGGCTGTGCGTCGGTTGCCGCCGGCACGTCGGAGGGCGGCGGTTATTTTTTCGCGCTCGGCGTCTTGCCGTGTCGGCGGCCGCGAAACGCCCTGTCCGACCGAAGCCTGACCGTGAAC
>QMCD01002223.1_pt1 | contig 10943 bp, 11 predicted proteins | sample 1821841 | NCBI WGS metagenome assembly QMCD01 (sample SAMN01991225, study PRJNA193472) | Termite gut metagenome, whole genome shotgun sequencing project. | isolation source: worker | host: Macrotermes natalensis | reverse complement strand
CCTGATCCCGGGCGAGGTGCCCGATTCGCATATGATCACGGCTACGGAATTCACAGAGCCCGTCGTGAAGGAGGTCACCATCAACGGCCGCGTGTGGGCCGAGATGCGCGGGCTGTGGGAAGTGAAGAACGACTTTATGGGCGGACCTTTTGTAAGCTACTCGACAGTGGTCGATGGCCGAGTGCTGACCATAGACGGCGCGGTATTCTCGCCTTCTCCGTATAAAACTAAACGCAACCTGTTGCGACAGTTGGAGAGTGTGGTTTATAGTGTACGCATGCCTGCACAGGGCAAATAGTTGGGAGTAAGTTTGCAATTTTAATCTGAGAGAGGGAGTTTTACGTTATGAGAGTAGCAATCGTAGGCGCCAGCGGCGCAGTCGGGCAGGAGTTGATGAGGGTGCTCGACGAGAGAGATTTTCCGGTTACGGAGTTGGTGTTGTTCGGCTCTGCGAGGAGCGCGGGGCGTAAATATACATGGCGAGGTAAAGAGCTGACAGTCAAAGAGTTGCAGCATAATGACGACTTCAAAGGGGTCGATATTGCTTTCCTGTCGGCTGGAGGGAGCACCTCGAAGGAATTCGAGAAGACCATCACCAAGCACGGTACTCTGATCATCGACAATTCGAGCGCGTTTCGTATGGATGCCGATGTGCCTTTGGTTGTACCCGAGGTGAACGGTGAGGATGTATTTATGGCTATGGAGAGGCAGAGTGCCGGTGAGCGGACGGCTAATAATGAAAACCACGCACTCCGTAATGTGATCGCAAACCCAAATTGTTCGACCATTCAGATGGTGGTGCTGTTGGCGGCTATCGAAAAATTGTCGCATATCGAGCGTGTGCATGTCTCGACGTATCAGGCGGCGAGCGGTGCGGGCCAAAGTGCTATGGATGAGCTTTTTGAACAGGAGAAAGCGATAGTCGAGGGCCGTGAACCCCATGTGGAGAAATTCGCATACCAGCTTGCCAATAACCTGATTCCGCAGATAGACGTTTTCACCGAAAACGGCTATACCAAAGAGGAACTCAAGATGCACAACGAGACGCGCAAAATCCTGCACAGCGATGTGGCGGTAAGTGCGACATGCGTGCGTGTGCCGGTAATGAGAAGTCATTCCGAGAGCGTTTGGGTGCAAACCGCCGAGCCGTTGGAGATCGACGCCGTGCGCGCGGCATTTGCGGCGATGGAAGGCGTGGTGGTGATCGACAACCCCGCAGCACGCGAGTATCCCATGCCGTTGATCTCGTCGGGTAAAGACCCTGTTTACGTCGGTCGCCTGCGTGCCGATCTTACCGATCCCCGAGGACTGACATTCTGGTGCGTCTCAGACCAAATTCTCAAAGGCGCGGCGCTAAATGCAGTGCAAATCGCAGAGTACGTTGTGCGTGCGCATGTATGACGATTAATCAAAACTAAGAACTGTTATCCCGAGCGTTAAGCTATAGATATATCGCTTAACGCTCGGGATTACGACTTAAGAATATATAGTTGTCTCAAACCAAAGAGGAGCGTGAAGTGTTTCATTATAAAGAAATAGAGATTTCATTATTTCGGTGAGGACTCTGGATTACGAGTTGTTTTTTACAGAAAAGAGGATGCCTCTCAGAAAACCAAAATCGATTTTGCGTTTCTCTCGTCTTTAACTATCTTTGCAGCATCCCATTTCAAGTTCTTGTTTCTTTAAGAGCATAGTTTCTGTATCAGAGTGTCCCGGAGGATTTGAGTCCTCCGGTAGGGGGGACCTCTGGTGCTTCTGTGCTTACTTGAAATGGGAATTTTTTGTAACGCCGGAGGCTCATTTTTAGACGCTAACCCGTCGCGAATTGAGTCGCAACTTCAAAGAATACTTTAATTTTTCGCGCGCTGAGGTGCGCGGTGTGCTGTGGTTGCTGCCGCTGTTGGCTGTCGTGGCGGTGATCCTGATCTTTGCCAACCGCCCGCGTTTCGAGAAAAGTTTCATTCAACAGGTGGAAGAAACAGCTGCAGGCGTGCCTGATTCTGATTTTCGTCAGCGTACAGAGGAGTCATATCACGACTCTGCATCACAGCATTACCCTAAACGATACACCCGAAAAAACGCCGACAAAAATAGGCCTGTCCTCGAACCGTTCGACCCCAATGTTTTGGATGCCGAAGGTTTCGAGCGATTGGGATTTTCGCGAAAACAGGCAGAGGTGATAGTGAGATATCGTACGGCGCGCGGCGGGTTCCGCATAGCGGACGATTTAGCGAAATGTTATGTGATCTCGGACGAGATGATGGAGCGCCTGCGTTCTTATATAAGGATCGCCGTGGCGCCCACGCAAAAGACGCCGGAAAATGCGCTTGTAAGATCGAAACAAAGCGAACATCTGCCTGCCTCCGTAGACAGTATTCTGGTTTTGCAAAGTAAGATCGAGTTGAACGCTGCCGATTCGGCAACTTTGCGAAATGTTCGAGGTATAGGTAATATTCTGGTAGTCAGAATATTGGACTATCGCGAACGACTCGGCGGGTTTGTCCGCGCCGAACAACTGACAGAGATTCCGGGCATGTATCCGGAAAATTTTGAACGTATTATTACACAAATTTCGGTCGACAGTTGTATAATTCGAAAAATTGATATTAACTTTGCATCCCCCGAGGCGTTGGGTAAACATCCCTACATAACCGCCGAAGGGCTACGTAAAATACTGAAACACAGACAACTGAAGGGAGGTTGGCGTACACCGGAAGAGTTGATAAACGAAAATATACTCACACGACAGCAGGCTGAAAGGCTTGCGCCATACCTTGTTTTTAATTGACAATAACGAAAAAAATTACACTGAAATGATAGTAATGCCGATCAAAGAGGGCGAAAACATCGAACGCGCTCTCAAGAAATTCAAACGTAAATACGAGAAAACAGGTGTTCTGAAAGAACTCCGTGCGCGTCAGTACTTCGCCAAACCTTCGGTTACGAAGCGCAAAGCGAAACTCCACGCTATCTACGTAGAGCAACTGCACCGCAACGAAGAGGAATAGTTATATGTTCGCACCGAAGCGCTTGCCGTCGCGGAGCGATTATTATAACTGACGATTGACATTGAAAGGGCCGCATAAGCGGCCCTTTCAATTTGTACTTCCGATCGAGTCTGTAGTATTACGCGGAATATGCTTGTTATTGATTGGCAATAGATAATTTATGGAGTTTATGCCGAGGCACTTTCCAGAATGTATTTTAAGATACAAGTAATAGCCCTGTGCGGGCACGCACTGTCATCTCGAAGCGCGGAGCAATAGATCTCCCACTTGCAAAAACTTGTTCCGAGATGACAAAATAAATGGTAGATTCCTCGTCGGCGCTGTGCGCCTCTGTCGGAATGACATAAATAATGATATTTCGAACACGATTGCGCCGCGCAATGAGGGATCTGCAATATGCGTTTCTCTCTGAATAACAAGTATTTATAGTTTCTTTCGAAATGCACAACGCATTAATCGTCGATCATTAATCATTAATCACTATATTTGTTTCTGTGGTCGAACGGTTTTTGACATATATTCGTGCGGAGCGACGCTACTCGGAGGCGACGGCGATAGCTTACGGGCGCGATATAAGGCGTTTTCTGGAAAATCTGAAGATAGACGAATGTGCTTTCGACCCGGGGCTTGTTACGTCCGACGATATACGTCAATGGATTATAAGTCTTACGGAGAGCGGATTGAGTGCGGCGTCGGTGAATAGGATGGTGAGTTCATTGCGTGCGTTCTTTCGTTGGATGCGTAAGACTGGCGTCGTCGAGGGAGATCCTTTTCTGCGTATCGGGCAGCAGCGTACACCGTCGAAACTTCCCTCTTATGTTCCCGAAGGTCAAATGCGCGCACTTATCGAACAGCCTGCCGTCGACACCTTTGAAGGCAAGCGTAATGCACTGATAATCATGCTATTCTATGCGACGGGTGTGCGTCTTGCCGAACTTGCAGGCATACGCTGCAGCGACTTCTCCGACGGGTACAGCGAGTTGCGTATAGTCGGTAAGGGTAATAAAGAGCGAGTTATCCCTATTATAGAATATGCGCGTGCGCGGGTACGGGAACATATCGAGAGAATTAGGGCGGAAAATATTTGCACATCTGCGGATGATTTCTTATTTTTAACCCATGGGGGAGATGTGCTTTCGAGGTCAGCGATCTACCGTATAGTGCGTGCCGAGCTTGCCGGAGCGGGTGTGCAGGGTAAGCGTAGCCCGCATGTATTGCGCCATACTTTTGCCACGCACTTGTTGGAGGATGGGGCCGATATTAGGGAGATACAGGAGATGTTGGGACATACGTCGTTGGCAGCGACACAGGTTTATACGCACAACAGCATCGCGCGGTTGAAAGAGGTTTACAGAGGTGCACACCCCAGGGGCAGGCATTCACATGGCAGTGCCGACAAAAATTCCGATACAGCCCCGGATGCAAAAGAAAATAAATGAGATGTTGCATTTTCGGCGCGCAGCCGTTATATAATAAACAACTTTAACGGCGGCTATGAGAAATTTTTTTGTATTTATGATCGCGCTCGCAGTAAACGGCGCAACATTGAAGGCGCAAACGCAGGTGCAAACCACTATTGATATCGATATTGAGGGATTAGGCGACGGTCGCGTGATGGTGGGGTTCACGACATCGCCCGAACTCTCTCCGCAGGGTAATTCGCTGAATGTCGATACTCTTGCCCAAAATGGGCGACTCGTCGTTCATCCTCCGATCGAGGGGTTGAATATAGTAAGGGTCTATCTGAAGCAATTCGACATGATTGTTCCTTTGGAAGGAGGAGGCAGTCTGACTTTCGGGGCTAATGGAGGAAGAATAGATTTCCCGCTTATGCCGGGCGACAATATCAATGTGCGCGGGCGTATTGTGGATGGCCATGTCGAGGCTGACGTTACGGGTACGGAAGCGGCAGTTGTGGCGACTAATTTAGAATGGGAGACCCTTGCGGAGAGAATTTTCTACGACTCTCTTTCGGTTGCGGTAGTCGGCCCTAATGGTATTGGGGAAGAGGGGTACAGACGGTTGGAACGCGAGTATAATGAATATTTGAATGCCAAATACGGCGATAAGCCGCTACCGGCATTGGAATGGCTTATGGAGCATTCGGACTCCCCTGTGGCAGGATATGTGCTCGCGTGGCACTCCTATACGATAAGCGAAATGCTCGAACGCGATCCGGAAATGGTCGAGAGGGCGCGAACGGGAATCTACGGCCCGATGATAGATGCCAGGCTCCGTAGAATGGAAGTTGCTAAAGAGGTTGCAAGTGAACTCTCGGAAGGCGATGCCGCACCACAGTTCACGTTACCGCTCCCTGACGGCAGCATGTTGTCGCTCGCTGACGTTAAGAAAGACTATATCGTGGTCGATTTCTGGGCGTCGTGGTGCGGGCCTTGCATAAGCGGGTTCCCGAAGATGAAAGAGTATTATGAACTCTACGGCGACAGACTCGAAATCGTGGGCATTGCCACGAACGACAATCGTAGCGCATGGCTCGGTGTACTCGCGAAACACCGTTTGCCTTGGACGAATCTACTCGATATAGACAATGCGGTGGCAAAGCGATATGGCGCACGGTCGCTCCCGACGAAGATTATCCTTGACGCCGATTGTAGTGTGGTGGCAATTTTCGTCGGCGAGGGGGAAGAATTTTATAATAAACTCGATAAGTTATTGAAATGACGACAACAGTTTGGAAAAATCGCTGGGACAGGGATATAATAGTGGTTACTGTATTTACAGCGGTTGGCATTGTCGGTGGGTTATTGCTCTTACTGTGCCTTATCTCTGAAATATCCGTTGCATTAAAATGGATATTTGGCGTGTTAATTGTCGTACCTTTGGGGTGGATAATATGCCTTACGCCGTTATCGCTGACGATAGACGCGCAAGGGGTAGTTCTCAAACGGGTTGTAGGAAGCCTGAAAATACCCGCGAGCGAGATTGTCGAAATGCGCAAGGTATCGCCCGAAGAATTTAAGGGGGCTATACGCATCGCGGGTAGCGGCGGCTTTTGCGGTCTTATAGGGCGGTTCCGGAACAGTAGATTGGGGAATTTTACCCTCAATATTACCGAGCAGCGTAACCTGATAATGGTCAGGACGGCAAAGAAAAAGTATATTTTTAACGGCCGCTTGAGCGACAATGCGGATTAGACCACGTTTTGATCCGATTAAGGCGTGGTAAGGCTTCTCGCAATAAACTTTGAATTGAATGGACGGGAATTGTCGTCTCGAAACGAGTTTTAACGAGTGAGGATCTCTCGCGCTCTACGCTTGAGATGACTTTTACTCATAATTTATAATTCATAACTCATAATTCTAACGCTATGAACGTAAAGATTCAATCTGTGCATTTCGATGCGGACAAAAAACTGGTCGATTTTATCGAGGCGAGGGTAAACAAACTCGAACGTTTCACTGAAGATGCCACTGGCGCCGAAGTGACGCTCAGGATCGACAAAGACCACGAACACGGCAACAAAGTGGCGACGATCATTCTTAATGTTACGGGTCCCGATCCGGTTGCCGAGGGGCGTGCACGGTCGTTCGAGGAGGCGGTAGACACTGCCATCGAAGGCCTTAAGCGCCAGATCGAGAAGCACGAGCGCAAATGATGCCTCACAAAGTTACGACTCTCAACGAATTTATTATCGAGAAGCAGGCGGAGTATAAGGGTGCGACGGGAGAACTGTCGAGCCTTATGCACCATATAGGGATCGCCGCAAAAAAGGTACACCGCGAGGTGAACAAAGCCGGACTGGCCGACATATTGGGGCAAGTTGGCACTATCAATGTGCAGGGCGAGGAGCAGCAGCGGTTGGATATGTTCGCCGACAGGGTCTTCATGGAAGAACTCATGGCCAGCGCACACTGCTGTGGAGTGGCGACGGAGGAGAATGCCGAAGTCGTGATCTTTTCTCGACAACTGTGCAAAGATGCCAAATACGTGGTTTGCATGGACCCGTTGGATGGATCGTCTAATATCGACGTAAACGTATCTGTGGGTACTATATTCTCGATTTACAAGCGTCTGTCTCCCGTCGGGGAGGAAGCCGTCGAAACCGATTTTTTGCAGCGTGGCAGGGTGCAGGCTGCAGCGGGATATATAATCTACGGCTCATCGACGATGCTCGTCTACTCGACGGGAAACGGCGTGAACGGATTCACTCTCGATACCTCTATCGGTGAATTCTGTTTGTCGCACCGCGATATCCGAACGCCCTCGGACGGTAAATTATACTCACTCAATGAGGGTAATTATGCCAATTTTCCCGACGGCGTAAAGCGTTATATTAAGTATTGCCAGGAGGTCGATGACGCTACGGGGCGACCTTATACGACACGTTACATAGGTTCGTTAGTGGCCGATTATCACCGTAACATGCTTCGCGGCGGGCTGTTCTTGTACCCGCCGACCAACTCACACCCCAAGGGAAAACTAAGGTTGATTTACGAGTGCAACCCTATGGCTTATCTGGCCGAGCAGTCGGGCGGTGCGGCAAGTTGCGGTACTGGTGCTATATTAGACCTGCAACCGGAAAACATTCACCAACGCGTACCTTTATATATAGGCTCGAAAAACATGGTGGCGCATATCGAGAGAAATCTTGAATAGTTTTGGATTCGCGGGGTGATTTTTTGAGCGTAAAAGTTGCGTGATTCCGAAAAGAGTTGTACATTTGCGGTCGCATTCAAGGGGTTTGATTGTGGCGGATGATTTGGATTTGTAAAAATTTGTTCTTATCTTTGCACCCCTTACGAGTCTGCCGATGTAGCTCAGTTGGCCAGAGCAGCTGATTTGTAATCAGCTGGTCGGGGGTTCGAATCCCTCCATCGGCTCGAAATTAGGAGAGAGTGAGCTTTCAAAGAAAGCGGGTGATTTATTTCGATTTGCAAATCGAGCTTGCTCGGATGAGCGAAAAAGTTCTTAATAAAAGTTTTTTTGGGGAGAATACCAGAGTGGCCAAATGGGGCAGACTGTAAATCTGCTGACGTACGTCTTCGGTGGTTCGAATCCATCTTCTCCCACAACGGATCGCGAAATTTACACACCCGAAGGGTGTCGGTTTTGAAATAACCCTGCGAGCCGAACTTGTTCGAGTTGGGGTTGTTCTAAGGCCGATGTTCTGCGAAGCATGGTAAATTTCGCGATTTGTTACCGGAGGCCCCGCGATAGCGGAATGGATCGGCAAGCGTCTTTTCGCGAGCCAATTCTTCTGGCGTAGGATGCGTGAGCATCTTATTTGCGTTCGCGTCTCATGAGTGTAACGAAAAGTCGCTTATGGGGTCAGTAGAGGGCCGGAATGAAATATTATGCGGAAGTAGCTCAGTTGATAGAGCATCAGCCTTCCAAGCTGAGGGTCGCGAGTTTGAGCCTCGTCTTCCGCTCCAAGAACTCACATTACGAAGAGAACAACACATAAAAAATACAACTATGGCTAAAGAAAAATTTGACAGGTCCAAACCGCACGTAAACATCGGTACTATCGGACACGTAGACCACGGTAAAACTACTCTTACCGCGGCTATCACTACTGTATTGGCTAAAAAAGGTCTTTCGGAGTTGCGTTCGTTCGACTCTATCGACAACGCTCCCGAGGAGAAAGAGCGCGGTATAACGATCAATACTTCGCACGTCGAGTATCAGACTGCTAACCGTCACTACGCTCACGTAGACTGCCCCGGCCACGCCGACTATGTAAAGAACATGGTTACCGGTGCCGCTCAGATGGACGGTGCTATCCTTGTTGTTGCCGCTACCGACGGCCCCATGCCGCAGACCAACGAGCACGTGCTGTTGGCGCGCCAGGTGAACGTTCCGAAGATCGTTGTATTCCTGAACAAATGCGACATGGTTGATGATCCCGAGATGCTCGACCTGGTCGAGATGGAGGTTCGCGACCTGTTGAGCAAATATAACTTCGACGGCGACAACGCTCCCGTTATCCGTGGTTCTGCACTTGGTGGTCTTAACGGTGAGGCTACTTGGGAAGACAAGATCATGGAGTTGATGGACAGCGTCGATACATTTATTCCGATTCCCCCGCGTGAGAACGAGAAGCCGTTCTTGATGCCTGTCGAGGACGTATTCTCGATCACGGGCCGCGGTCCCGTTCTTACGGGCCGTATCGAAACCGGCGTTATCCACGTCGGTGATCCGGTTGAGATCGTAGGTTTGGGCGAGTTGAAAACTTCGACTTGTACAGGTGTCGAGATGTTCCGCAAGCTGTTGGATCAGGGTGAGGCAGGCGACAACGTAGGTCTGCTTATGCGCGGTATCGACAAGAAAGAGGTTAAGCGCGGTATGGTCGTTGCGAAACCCGGTTCGATCAAACCTCACACCAAGTTCGAGGCTGAGGTCTACATCCTGAAGAAAGAGGAAGGTGGCCGTCACACTCCGTTCCACAACAAGTACCGTCCGCAGTTCTACCTGCGTACGTTGGACATCACGGGTGAGGTCGATCTGCCCGCAGGCGTGGATATGGTTATGCCCGGCGACAACGTGACGATCACGGTAACGTTGATTTACGAGGTTGCTATCAACGTAGGTTTGCGTTTCGCTATCCGCGAGGGCGGCCGTACGGTAGGTGCAGGCCAGATCACGAAGATTCTGGAATAGTCTTTAGAGACTGAAACGACAGGCGAAGGGGGCCTTAGAAATAGGGCGCCCCTTTGTTGACGTAATAGGATTACGAGTGTAGTTCAAGGGTAGAATAGCGGTCTCCAAAACCGTTGATGGGAGTTCGAATCTCTCCACTCGTGCCAGAGGCCGGAAATGATATAAACCCGCAGGGTGTCGGTTGTTAAACCACCCACGAGCCGAACTTGTTCGGGCGAGCAGCGGGCGGTTTAACAACCGATGATCGCGATGCGATTGATATTATTTCCGGACTATGCCAAGTACATCCCAAGGGAGATAGGCGAGCGAGCCAATTTCTTCCCGAAAAAGTCGATTTATATGGTAGATCCCTCGCATACGGTTCGAGGTGACTTAAAATATTCGGGGGATGACAGATAAAGAAACAAAAAAGACCAATTATATGGGTTTAGTAAGTTACGTTAAGAATTCGTACAACGAATTGGTTCACAAGGTTACGTGGCCGTCGCTTAAAGAGCTGCAAAGTTCGGCTTTGGTGGTGATGGTTGCGGCGTTGGTTATTGCCGTTATTGTATTGCTTATGGATTTGGCATTCGACGGTATCATGCAGTTTATCTACAAATTGCTCTACTAAGGCGATGAGTGAGACAGGGTTGAAGCAGTGGTATGTGGTTCGTGCCATAGGCGGTAAGGAGAAAAAGGTCAAGGAGTACATCGAGTCGGAGATTAAACACCGTCATCTGGAGAACCAGATTACGCAGGTATTAATCCCGACCGAGAAGGTCTATTCTATCCGCAATGGTAAGAAGGTGAGCAAGGAGAAGGTTTCGTACCCGGGTTACGTTTTGGTCGAGGCCGAATTTGTAGGAGATATCCCTTATATTCTTCGTAATGTACCCAATGTTCTGGGCTTCCTCGGAGACACTAAAGAGGCAGGCAAACAGTTGCTCGCGACGCCATTGCGTCCGGCAGAAGTTGCTCGTATTCTCGGCAGGGTCGACGAACTGAGCGTTGGTGAGGAAGAGGTGGAGGTTCCGTTCTTTGTCGGAGAGACGGTAAAGGTGACCGATGGGCCGTTCGCAAGTTTTGCAGGTACCATCGAGGCCGTTGACAACGAAAGGAAAAAACTCACTGTTTCGGTGAAGATATTCGGGCGCAAGACCCCTATGGAACTCGCTTTCACGCAGGTGGAAAAAGAGTAACGGGGTTCTGAAGTTGTAAATTAAAAGAGTATTAACCAAGGAAAATTATGGCAAAAGAGATTGCTGGATTTATAAAACTCCAGATCAAAGGTGGAGCCGCCAATCCTTCACCTCCCGTAGGACCTGCGTTGGG
>QMCD01002222.1_pt1 | contig 10944 bp, 8 predicted proteins | sample 1821841 | NCBI WGS metagenome assembly QMCD01 (sample SAMN01991225, study PRJNA193472) | Termite gut metagenome, whole genome shotgun sequencing project. | isolation source: worker | host: Macrotermes natalensis | reverse complement strand
GGCGCGGTGGGGCAGCCGTTTGAAGGCATGGGCGATTTTCGCGTACCGGCGCACGAATTAGAGAAACAATTCGGCATAGAAGCCGTCGGTTACAGTGCGGATATTTTGCGGGAAAATATCGCGGAAATATCGAAGGAAGAGCTCGCCGAGGAACGGCGTGCCGACGAAGAAATGTTCTTCTGGGACGATAGCGTGACAGGCGAGCTATACGATAGATCGGCCAGAGTGTGTTTGGCGCTGCGCAAATGGATTGGTGATAAGGCGCTTACGGCCGTGACCGTCAATTTCCTTGAAACGGAGGGCGATAACGCGGGCTTGCCCATAATGCCGTTTACGGAATGCAGCAAATCGATGGCTCGCGGTATCGGCTACGCCGGAGAGGGGGATGTTCTGACGGCGGCGCTATGCGGGGCGATCCTGGGCGTTTTTCCGGACGCGACCTTCACGGAAATGTTCTGCCCCGACTGGAAGGGCGACAGCGTTTTTCTGTCGCACATGGGAGAGCTGAATTACCGCGTCTGCCAAGGCAAACCTAGGCTAACGGAAAAGGACTTCCCGTTCACTTCCGCGGACAATCCGACGGTGGCCTATGGTACGCTCATGCCCGGCAAGGCCGTCTGCGTCAATCTAGCGCCGTTAGGCGACGGTAAATACTCCCTCATACTAGCCGAAGGGGAGATGTTGAGCGTTACGGGCGAGAATAATATGTCCGATAGCGTCAACGGCTGGTTCAGGCCAAAGCGATCCTTGACGGAATTCCTAGAGCTATTCTCCCGCGAGGGAGGAACGCACCATTCCGTGCTGGTCTATGCGCCATGCTTGGCCGAAATGAAACATTTTGCCGCCATCATGGGCTTCGGCTGCGTTGTGATATAGTCCCGGCCTGTTTTATTGAACAATACGCTTACAAGAGCCTATTAACGGATATACGCCGTCAATGGGTTTTTTCTTATATGGACCTTGCTCGTGGATTTTCATATAAATGAACGAGGAGGTATGACATGGCTAATAATCAGTATTCGTATAAAGACGTTCTCGGCGGAAAAGGCGCTTGGAGCGATAAAGCCCCCGTCGAAGCGGCCGACGGCGTCGCGCAATTGCAAAGGGAGCTCGATAGCATCGGGTACTCCTCTACCGACGCCGCGGGCATTTTCGGCCCGGCGACCAAGGCTGCGGTTCGAAGCTTTCAGTCGAGCGTTATAGGCATAAAAGCCGACGGTATCGCCGGTAAAGCTACGTTAACAGTGCTCGACAAAGTAAAAAGCTCGAAATATTATACCCGCTATGGAAAGCCGGTAGCCGCGCCGGAGTGGACTCCCGCGAAACTCCCGGATTACCTTGCGGAAGACGTCTTGGCGCGTATTATCTACGCCGAAGATACGAACAATTTCAAGGGACAGCAAGGCGTAGCGTGCGTCATAAAAAATAGATCGGGCAATTCGGCGTACAGGGACTCCGGCGTCTATAATGAGTATATCGCCGTCGTCGCAAAGGCCAATCAATACTCGACAGCAAAGGGCAATGCCAACGCAATAGCGCCTAAGCGCGGGCGTTCCGGCGCTTCAGACGGCATCAATCCCTATTGGAAAAGTGCAGTCGATCTTGCGGAAACGCTGACAGGCGGAGGAAGTATCACGTATCCCGAAGGCAAGGCGCTCGACGGCATGAAAGTCTTATCCGCCGCAAGAGCGATAACGCCCAATCATTATATGCAGATTGGAAAATCCAAGTATGCGCAATACGTGGAGAAGGGGAGGGCAATGTCGCAGGTTCTGACGTTCGAAGCGGATTTGAACGGCTCCGGCAACGTGTTCTTTCTAAAGTAAGCCAATCGTTTGAAAAGAAGCGTATTCCGCCGCAAAAGGACTGGTTTTGCAAAAGCACGGGGCCATAGCGCACGCTATGGCCCCTTAAACTTAGTGCCCAATTTCCAACCCCTCATTGAGATCGAGTATAGTATTGCCGAATCTCCGCCCGCTTATGCGCCGCTATATAATTTGGACCAATCTAGTGCGGGAGATGTATGGCCTAAGGTTTCAACGGCTTATAGACAAGCTATTTGGACGGCGCGCATAGCCAATACTTCCGTCGGATCGATTACGTTTGCGTCGATTCCATATCGCGAGAACGCGATAGGCAGCTCCGAACAGCCCAAAACGAACGCTTTAGCGCCGTTTTGTGAAAGTTCCGCAAGCGTTTTCGCGATATCGGCGGTTTTATAGCGCGTTTTTCCCGCCTTTACGCCGTCATATATGATAGAAGTTACGTGGCGCTGCGTTTCCTCGGACGGTTTTAACAGGTTTATACCGAGCTTTTGAAAGCTTTTGTCGTATATACCCGATTGGCATGTGCCCTCCGTCGCCAGCAAGCCAACGCAATCGAGCCCGCGCGCGCTCACTTCTTTCGCCGTTTCGTCGATCATGTGTATAAAAGGCACGCTTATATGAGGCGCCATTTGTTCGTAGAAATAGTGCGCCGTATTGCACGCCATAAGCAAGATATCGGCGCCCATGAATTCCAGCCTATGCGCCGAGCGGATTAATTCGTAGACAGGCGACTGTCCCGAACGCAAAATAGCCTCGGTACGGTCGGGTATGGACGTATTGCTGTCAATAATTACGTGAAAATGATCCTGGTCGTTTTCTGCGGCGGTATGGCTCAATATTTTATTGTATAAATCTATCGTGGCAAGCGGCCCCATGCCGCCGATAATGCCGATAACCTTTTTTTTCATTAAAAACTTCCCTATATGCCCTTGCTTTTTATTCCCGCACCGCAAAGCGGGAGTACGGCAGCGCCTTTGCCTCCGCCGTTTCGATACTCGGTATACGCGGCATAGTTTACGCCGGAGGTTATTTCCACATATACGCCGAGCGCGGCCATCCGCTTTCGCGCGGCCAGTATTTGAGCTTCGTCCACGGTAATGAACGAGCCGCCTGTTGCGCGTACCGCCTCCAGAATAGCGCCGCCTCTAAACGGCTTTGCAATGGCGATACCCTCGGCGAGGGTTTCGCTTGCGGCGACAGCCTCGACATATTCCTTGCCTGCGAAATAAGCCTGCGCGATTGGGGAGCAATTCGCGGCCTGTACCGCGATTAGCTTGGGCATGCTGTTTATCAGCCCCCATTCCAGGAGCTCTTTAAAGGCGATATATGCCCCCAGCAAAAGCGTGCCGTTGCCGACGGGGACGATAAACGCCTCGGGAAGAGCGCCGAGCTGTTCGTATATTTCGTAGACGTAGGTTTTCGTCCCTTCGTAAAAGAACGGGTTGTAGATATGGCTCGCGTAAAACGCCCCGTCCTCTTCTACGCGCCGTATCGCCGCCTCCGCCGTAGCTTCCCGCGTGCCGGGTATCTTGTGGATATTGGCTCCGTGGGCGAGAATTTGGGATATCTTCGAATCGGATGTGGCCGCCGGCACGAAAACGTCGCACCCGATACCGAGCCTAGCGCCGTAAGCGGCTATAGCCGTACCGGCGTTTCCGCTTGAGTCGGCGACGACGCGCGCCGCGCCGAGCTTTTTCGCCATGGCCATAAGCACGGCCGCGCCCCGGTCTTTAAAGGATAGCGTCGGGCAGTAGTATTCCGCCTTTGCGTAAAGCCCGTCGTCCGCAGGGTCTAATAGGAATAACGGCGTATCCCCTTCGCACATCGTACTAAGCCGCCACGCCTCGTCTTCGGGCTCGAAGGGCAGCGCGTCGATATACTTCCATAGAGAGCGGGCGGGGAAGCGCTTTATACCCTCAAAGTCCGGCTTTCGTTTTTCGTATCGGAGGAAAAGCCCGCCGCCGCAATCGCATTTCCAAATTTCCGGCGTTACGGGGTGTTCCGCGCCGCAGGTTTTACAATAGTAGACCATGGTTTATTTATCCTTCAGCGAAATCTTGTAGGGGACGATGGCAATCGTCCCGGGCGCATTCTGCGGGCGGATTGCCATCCGCCCCTACAGAATTACGATTAATATTCAGCGTTACCTAGCAGTTTATATCGTCGCAAATTCTGCGAAGCATTAAATCCTTGATCTCAAGCAGGTCGCTTGTCTTGCCAAGCGCCCACATGAGCTTTGTAACGGAGCCTTCCGTGGTCATGTCATAGCCGCATATAACGCCTGCGTCGTCCGACTTCAGCCCGACTGCATAGACCGACATATCCGCGCCGCCTCTATCGCATTGCGTAAGGCATACGACAGGTATATTCGATTCCGCCGCCCGCCGTACCGCGGGAATGAGATCCCGCCCCGTAAAGGGCAGTCCGCCGCTGCCAAACGCTTCGATAACAAGGCCCCGATAGCCCATTTGTACAATGACGTCGATGATTTCAGGGCGTGTTCCGGGTATTAGCTTCAAAAGGAATACGTCCTGTATGAAGCTATCGTCGAGAAGGGGAGCGCCATTTGCGGGCGGCAGCGGCCTTTCGAGTATAACCTTGCCGTTTTCGATGCGCCCGGCGTCCCCGGCGTCGATGCTTTCAAACGCGCGAAGGCTTACGGTACTGACCTTTCTGGCCCGCGCTCCTTTAATAATAAGCCCGTCGAACACGATATAGACCCCGGCGCAGCCGGACGCCGCGACCTTGAACGCGTCCAGGATATTGCGCTTGCCGTCCGTTTCCGGCTCCATAATAGCGATTTGGGAGCCTGTTAGGATGACGGGCTTAGAGAGGTTGGAAAGCATATACGTCAGTATGGACGAGGTGTAGGCCATGGTATCCGTGCCGTGCGTTATGACTATGCCGTCGTATTCGCGAAGCCCGTCGAACGCTTCCCGCGCGATGGTTTTCCAGTCCTCCGGCTGCATGTTGGAGCTGTCCAAGTTTAGCACCAGCTTGCAATCGATTTCACAGACCTCGGCAAGCTCCGGTATGAGCGAGAGCATTTGATCTCCCGTAAGCGTCGGCTCGAACCCCTGGTCTCCGGACGTGGAAGCTATTGTGCCGCCCGTCGCAAGCATAAGGATTTTTTTCATTGGTCACCTTCTTTAGAGTATAGCTTAATTGCTCTAAGTACGATTTTTGAGTAAGCCGCGGCGTCCTCCGCCGTCAGCATGGGCACGCGCCAGCGCGTGAAGTCGTCCTTGGTTACAAGCAGCGACAGCACGGCGCTCGTTCCGGGAACCATGCCGACGCCGCGCATGACCTCGTGCACGGCGTTGCTCATAAACGTTACGCCGCCCGCGTCCTCGCTAATAAGCTTCGAGAGCTCCGCGAGGATGCGAACCTTTTCGAGCGCCGTTTCCGCGCTCTTTAGCTCTTCGGCGAGGCGGATTAGTCCGTTTGCGAAGCCGATGGTCGCTTCTCTAAGCTGCCCCTTGGATTGCGGGAGAACGGAGTCGTCAAACCGCCGCGCGAGCCCAAGCTCGTCGCACGCGCCGATTAGCAACCGGGCTATTAGGGCCGAATCCACTTCATTTTGAGCGCGCACGAAAAAAGTAGGCTCGTTTAGCTCCGGCGCGATCGACGGAATATATGCCTTGCTTTCCAAAACGATAGCCGGCGCGCCGTCTATTCCAAGCGAGCGCATCAGCTCGCCCTTCGCCCCAAGCATAGTGTTGCCCTCGTGGTCTTCGTCGGGCCCGATCCCGCCGCTTGTGGCGTTGATAGTCAGCAAGAAAGCGCAGCTTACGCCGCCAACATTCAGCACGATGCCCGCAAAACGGTCGAGCTTGCCGGGCTCGTTCGCGTCGGCTGTTTTCATAGCCCCGCCCGAGCGCTTCGCGAGCGAATCCATTACGGCCAGCGCGACTGCCGCTTGAAACGCGACGGCGCTTTCCATCACGCCCTGTCCGTACATCCGGCCGAACGCCTTTACGGCGACAGCCTGGGAGAATATGCCATCTTCGCCAACCGCGCGCTGCATGAGCTCTGCTTCCATCGGAGTAAAGCCGCGGCGCGCCTTTGCCGACCCAAGGCCGCCTTCGCGCGTTTTAACGCTGACGGACTCGCCGTCTTCGCTGATGGCGACGCTTTCGATTGTGGTATCCGCTTTTAAGGCCGCGTTAATTATCGACGCGGCTACGGCAAAGCCGGCCGAATCGTCCTGAGTAAAGCCGCTATGGCTATGTACATGCCCCACGCCGACATGGCCTGCGACGCACAGCCGCGCCCGGGCGTTTGGCGATATTTTGATATCGGTAATATTCATCGCGCGCTCCTTTATTTTATCGCGGTTTATACGAAAAAGAAAGAGCTACAGCGCTGCCGTGGACGGTACACACGTAAAAGCGGCTGCAGCTCTTTTCGGATTACTTAGCTATCCTTCGATACGCCACCGTCAGTCGAAACGATGTGCTTTTTATTCGAGCGGTAGAACACGTCGCGATCCAAATCGCCCATGAGAGCGGAGGTGGTGACCATGCCGACGGTGTCGCCCGTTACGTTAAGCATGGTATTCGGCATGTCGATCAGCCTGTAAATACCGGCTACCCACGGTACGATCGTCAGAGGCAGGCCCATGACCTGCATCATGATAGCGGACATCATGATACCGCCGCCCGGTACGCCAGCGACGCCCGCCGCCATGATAACGCCAAGCAGGCAGATGATCAAAAGCTCGCCAATGCCCAGCTGGATACCGAACATTTGGGCTGCGAACACGGCGTAAATCGGCATTTCCGCGCAGCACGCCTGCATGTTGATCGTCGCTGCGGGCGGAGCGATTAGGTTTACCGTTTCGTCGGGAACGCCGGAATTCTCTTTCATGCACTTCATCGTCAGCGGCAGAGTCGCGCTGGAGCTGCACGTCGAGAAAGCGAGCAGCATCGCGGGATACACGTTTTTAAGATGCTGAATTGGGTTGACCTTGGCAATAAACTTGAGGATTACCGGCAAAATTATGAGGATGATCGTCGCGTAGGCGACATACTGCGTGACCAGCATCATGCCAAGCCCTGTCAGAACGTCCGAGCCCAGCGAGCCGGTAACGTTCATTATCAGGCACAGCACGCCGATAGGCGCGAACGACATAATCATACCGACGATACGCGTCATGATATCGTTGCCGGCGCTAAAGAACGATTCGAGCTTTTCTTTAACCTTGGGAATAGGCAGCGTCGCTATGCCAATACCGAGGAACAATGCGAAGATGATGACTTGTATAATATTGAAGTTGGCAAAAGACGCGGCGGGATTGTCAGGTATCCAATTTACAAGGCTTTCGATAAGATTGACGCCCGCGGTAGAATATTCTTCCTTCTCGCCGAGCTGGATGCCGACGCCCGGCTGGATGATGTAAGACCATATGATACCGACTGCGGCGCACAGGAGCGAGGCGATCAGCCAGTAGATTACGAACCGCCCGCCGACCTTTTTTAGCCGCTTCAGATCCGCGACGCTGGCGATACCCGTTACGATCGAGAAAAAGATCAGCGGCAGTATCGTCATCTTTAAAAGGCGAATGAAGACGTCGCCCAGCGGCGTAGTGACCAAGCTCCAGACATCGTAAGAACCTTTCAAAACGAACCCCAAAATTGCCCCCAAGATCATGGCGCCGAGTATCTTCGTGGCCAGCCCGATCTTTTTGTACCTTGCTAGAATTGTCATTTTATCTCACCTTCCTACGTTATTATTGGACCTATCCAAAAGGATAAGCCGCAATATTATAAATCAATGCCATCCTCGAAACAAAAGGTAAAATATAGAATGATTTCAGTGACAGCATATTTTTTGAAACAGCCTGAGCATGAACAAAGTTCCAGTTGAGAAAAGCATACAGTCGTAGTATAGTAAAAGCAAATACTAATATTTATATTCAATCTATAAATGAATGCTTATAAGTGAGGTCTGACAAAATGTTCTACGGCATGGAGTATGTCTTTGAAGTATATAAAGAAAAGAGCTTCTCAAAGGCGGCGGCCAATTTATATATCAGCCAGCCGGCGCTTAGCGCCGCAATTAAAAAGATCGAAGCCCGTATAGGCATGCCGCTGTTCGACAGGAGCACAAACCCCGTGCGGCTTACGGATTGCGGGCGGGAATTCATCAAGTCCGCGGAAGAGATAATGGACGTACAGAACAGATTCGATTCAAGCGTAAAGGATCTTCGGGAGCTTCGGGCAGGACACATCGCGATAGGCGCGAATTTCCTTATCGCTTCGTATGTGCTTCCTCCTATTATAACTCAGTTCAAGCAGCGTTATCCGCTTGTGAAGGCGGAGCTAATCGCGGCCAGCCCGTCCCAATTGGAAAAAGGGCTCATGGACGGGAATCTCGATCTTATTATGGACAATTATGATTTTGGCGAATCCACATATGTCAGGCACATGTTTTTTAGAGAGCAGCTTATACTAAGCGTCCACAAGAAGTTTTCTTCAAATGACAGAGCGCGGGCCTACCAGCTTACCTACGCGAATATCGTAACCGACGAGCACTTGGCCTCGTCAACGCCCGCCGCGCCTATCAGCCTTTTCGGCGGCGAGCCGTTTATCCTTATGACTCCGGGCAACGATACGCGCAAGAGAACCGATATCATCTGCCAGAACAGCGCCGTATCGCCATATGTAATACTCGAGCTCGACCAACTGGCGACGGCTTACAGCGTCGCTTGCTACGGGATGGGTATAACGCTTATCAGCGATACGCTTGTAAAGCGTATGCCGCCGAATCCGGATATCGTATACTATAAAATTAACGATCCGGAGGCCTCGCGCGACGCGTATATCTATCACCGCAAGAGCAAATACGTTACGTTCGCGATGGAAGAGTTCCTCAAGCTCGCCGCGGAACGCGACGCCGCCGCGGTATAATCCTATTATTATCGCCGGTATACGGTAAAATATATTTGATTTAAAAAACGGGATGCTATATAAACAAAGCATGTTTACGGGTATTCCTTGCGAATAACAATTTTTAGCGGAGGGTGTACGGTTATGAATAATTCCACGCTGCCTAACGGCGCGCAGAACCCCGATCTTTTGGAGGCGCGAAAGGCTTACGACGCTTTAAAGGCCAAGGGCTTAAAGCTAAACATGGCGAGGGGCAAGCCCAGCGGAGAACAGCTGGAGCTGTCTAGGCCGATGCTGGACATACTCGATTCGTCCAGCGACACTAATACGATAGACGGCTTGGATTGCCGTAATTACGGCGAGCTGTCGGGTATTGCCGACGCGAAGAAGCTCTTTGGCGCGTATTTGAACGTATCTGAGGATGAAATAATCATCGCGGGCTCGTCCTCGCTGACGTTTATGTACGACGCTATGGCCCGGGCAATGCTAACGGGCGTGCTGGGCTCCGAAAAACCATGGGGAAGCGGAGGGAAGACGAAGTTCATTTGCCCTGTGCCCGGATATGACAGGCATTTCGCGATATGCGAGTTTTTGGGCATTGAAATGATCAACGTCCCTATGAACGAGGATGGGCCCGACATGGACATGGTCGAAGAGCTCGTCGCCAAAGACGAAACGGTCAAGGGGATATGGTGCGTACCCAAGTTTTCAAATCCGCTGGGCGTCACGTATTCAAACGATACGATACGGCGGCTTGCGAGATTGAAGCCCGCCGCGAAGGATTTCCGAATCTTCTACGACAACGCGTATGCCATGCACTATGTGTATAACGACGTTCCGCTGCTGGACATATTGGAAGAGTGCAAACAGGCGGGCAATCCCGACATGGTGTATATTTTCAGCTCGACGAGCAAAATTACATTCCCCGGCGCGGGGGTTGCCTTCTTTGCAGCCTCGAAGGCCAACATAGCCTTTACGCTGAAGCAGCTATCCAAACAGGCCATTAGCTGGGATAAGCTGAATATGCTCAGGCATGTTCGCTTCCTAAAGGATATGGACGGCGTACGCGCAATAATGGCGAGGCACGCCGCTATTTTAAAGCCGCGCTTCGACGCCGTTATCGCTTCTCTGGACGAACTTAAGCGATTGGGAGCCGGCGACTATCAGCGCCCGGACGGCGGCTATTTTGTGGCCTATCGCGCGCCTAAAGGCTGCGCGAAGCGTATCGTCGCGCTATGCAAGGAGGCGGGCGTCGTCTTGACGGACGCGGGAGCTACGCATCCATACGGGAAGGATCCCGAGGACAGCTATATACGTATCGCGCCAAGCTTCCCTACGATAGACGATTTAAGGAGCGCTATGGAGGTATTTACCGCCGCAGCGAAATTAGCCGCGTTGGAATAGGCCGGTTTTCCACAGCGTTTTTAGTTAATTGTATGGAACAATACACATCTTAAGATTCGATAAACTCATTATAATTACTATTGGATATAAAGCTTCGGCGCATGCGCAGGCGGAAAATACCGCCTGCGCACCTTTTAACCTATTTTAGAATAAAAATGATGATAGCTTTGCTATGCGCGCGAGCGCTACATACTAGCCTGAATTGGGCTAAATTTTGAAACAGGCAGGAGAAAACATATGTCATGTAATAATACCAGATGTGGTTGCGGGCGCAGTCACTGCTGCTGCCGGGGTTATTTAGCCTCGCCCGCTATTACCGGCGGAGCTGCCGTTATAGCTTATGACCCGTCGAAAGCCGCGGGATATACACAGGGACAATTGACTTTTTATAACGGCGCGGCTTATCTTGTGAATAAGAACGGCCCGATTGGAACGCCCGGAAGTTCCCCCGACTACACGCCTCTAGGCGGCTCCGGACAGCCGCCGTCGGCAGCGTACGATCCAGGCAAGGCAAGCCAGTATACGCAAGGTCAATTGATCTACTATAACGGAAGCCTCTACGTTGTAGACCGCAATAATCCGATCGGAGCGCCCGGAACGCCGAGCTCCGGTTATACAGAGATTGTGAACAAAGATCGGGTCGGACGCGGAACCGGCACCGCGGTACCTACATATTCACCGGCACTCGCGCCCGAGCTCAAGCAAGGCGAGCTGATCGTCTATGAAGGAAAGCTTTATCAAGTCGGTAAGAATGGGCCTTCCGGTTCGCCGGGCAGCTCGTCCGACTTTATTTCGCTTTCCGGCGGCGCGGGCACGCCTGGCCC
>QMCD01002221.1_pt1 | contig 10945 bp, 7 predicted proteins | sample 1821841 | NCBI WGS metagenome assembly QMCD01 (sample SAMN01991225, study PRJNA193472) | Termite gut metagenome, whole genome shotgun sequencing project. | isolation source: worker | host: Macrotermes natalensis | reverse complement strand
TCGGTTTTCGCCTCCTGTATCTCCTCCCTGGTGACGGCAAAGGTCACAGGCTCACCGAGCTTGGAGAGCGCGGCCGCCCTCTGGTAGCCTTTGCGAATATGAGCGACGCCGCGTCCCGCGAAGCACACCAGTACCGGGACGGTATATAACGCTCCCCAGCCGATAGCCCTCAATGTTATCAAAGCGGTGATGCCGAGAAAGATTTCAAGAATTCCATAGTAGTACAAGTGGTTTATGTCCACGAGTATTCTTTTGTTGGGTATGCGCATAAAGGCTCCTTTAGTCCAAAGGACGGGAGGTAAGGACTCGTCCAAAAAGATTGCTGTGCTCATCCGCATCCAGATTCAGCTTGAGAAAACTGCCCTTCGTGCTGCCGGTTCCACTGCCGGGGAGAGCAAAAGAAATGGTGTCCATGATCGGTTCCAGAATAAGCATATTCGCTTCTTTAAGGCCGCTGCAGATATTTTTGGCGATACGCTGCCAATCCTTATGCTGTAAAAGATCTTCATTGGTCATTTTCTGGTAGAATATGGGAGTGCGGACATACACATTCTGAGCATTCACATAGAACCAGCCGGTAATGGGATGCGAATCGTCTGACCGGTAGTCCTTGATAATGCGCTGTAACGAGCTTTCCCACTTTATGATTTTTTGCACCGGCGTTGAGGAACCGGAAGATGAGTTGAGAATGCTCTGTATGATCGCATCCGTTTGATCCTCGCCGGACTCTTCAGGACAGCCCGCTTCCGATTCCGGCGCGGTATCAGCCGTGGTTTGTGCCCCATGTTGAGGGACTTTCTCCGTTGCGGAAGCGACATCCGCCGCCGGAGCGCCCGGATCAGCCCGCTGTTCCGCGTCCGCCTGAGAGGGGGATATTTCTTCAGACGTGAAGTCTTCTTCCGAAGCCACCGGCTCCGCATCGGGAACAGGTGCAGTGGCTTCAGCACCTTGGGAATCCGTCGTTGCCTTTTTTTCCTGAGCGCCTGCATCCAGCGCTGGAGCATTTTTAGCGGCGTCCGCGGGCTGTTGCGCTGTTGCCGCCGCCTCTTCCGCCGTCGGCTGTTCAGCCACTTTCCGGCCCATGTCCAGGAGGAAGTTCTCCGCGCCAGGGCACAACTTCAAAACCGCCTCACGGTCTTTTTCATCAAAGTATATCCGGCCGAACCGTGTACGCAGATCCGGGCAGGCCTGTTCCAGGTATGGTATCCTGATGAAGGAGATTTTTGCCACAGTCTTGGAAATGGCCTCATACCCGTTGGGCCGCTTGACTCTGTACAGGAGCGGCAGATCATAGTCGCCCGCGGTGCCGGAAAGCGCCTTTTCCCTTTGCAGATAATTTTTGACCGCTTCTTTCGTGTATACATGGCCTGCCATGGGCCTGATATCCATCAGGAACCGCGCCGAAACCGCGGCCCAGTCGTCATTGACCTGGAATACGTTGTTTTCCGGCTTTGCCTTCTCTTCCGTGTCCTCTTTATCCATAAAGTAGGCTTCCACCTTGTCCAGAATCATTTGTTCCATCGTCGCCAGGCCGAGTTTACTGAGGTCGCGTTTGGCGCTCTCTATATCGGCCTCGGAACCCTCCATATCAAAAAGTCCCATTATGATTTCGAGATATTCCCAACTGGGCGTATATTTGACCATCTCTCTGGGAAACATGCTTAAAAATTCAATGGCGTTGAGCTTGCCGGGGCTTGCGAACGGTTCTCCCCACCGCTCCGTCCGTTGCGGATATACCAATTTGAAATCAAGCACGTTTCCCTCGTGTCTGAGAGGGTCGTATATGACGGTACAATTATCATCCTTGAAGCCCTTCATGTCATACTGGTAGAGCTTGTGCGCGTCATGGAACAGCCCTTTGACGAAATTCAGGAGTACGACCATGCCCAGATATTTGCTCTGCTTGATTTCGTCGATGCCGTTTTCCGACATCGGCGTCCATAATGTGGCCTTTTCCGCCTCCGCGCAGCCCACGTCGAGGCAATGCAGCGCGAGACCCCACGGATAGCAGTGATGGTGGTCCTTGGATGCGGGGATGTCCCAGAAGCGTGCGAGAAAGCGTTTGACGACCACTTCCATAATCCGGGCCAAATCTTTTCTGCCGTGCATCCCCTTGAGCGACCGGACAAAATCGGGATACCCCCGCAGGGCGCGATACGCTTTTGTCAATAATTCGTGCTTGATCGCCAGATATTCATTGTTGCCGGGTTTGGCGCTGCTCGTGATAACGGGCAGTGATCCGGGGTCGATGTAAATCTGGGTATAGTGGGTTCGTTGTTTCCCGTTTACGCTCTCATAGGTGATTTCGGCATCGCCTCCGAGGGTGTCCTTATGCAAAGAAGGTAACGACGAGATGGGAGCCGCTGGCTCCGGTTCCGTCTGAGCGCGTTCCGGCATTTCAGCCCCAGAGGTTTCAGCGGGCGTTTCGCTTTCGTTGGCAGTGCCGCCGTTCTTTTTTTCCCAGTTAAAGAATGATGTCAGATTCAGCATTGGTAAGCACCTTCTTCAGATCCAGACGGACCTTTGTGAATTGTTTCAGAATTCGGTTGATAGTTTCGTAAAACTTTGTGGCCTGGCCCGGCGTGATGCGTTGTTCGCCGGCCAGCATCGCCACCACGATGCACATACGATCCACGGAGACCGTCAGTTTGAAAAGACGGTCTCCGCAGTAGGTGCGCATGCGCATTCGCCTGCGCTTGCCGTATTTGGCGTCCTTGACGACCTGCCGGTAGTAGCCGGAATTCAAGCCGTCCCGGGCGATATGGAACAGTTTCGAGACCTCATTCAGAACGGCATTCGTATTTTCACAGAAATCCCATACGGCATCGGCCAAGTTTTCCATGCCGATGTGCGGACGCTCCAGGGAAGCTATTTCAAGGCGCTCGCAGATCCGATCCACCGCCTTGCAGGTCTTGGCCATTTCCTGACCCTGCCGGGTTTTTACAATGATGTAGCCATGGTACATACGGTGCCTCGTTACACGATATTTTTTGTTGCGTTCCAGAAGCGCACCAGTTTGACGAAGGGCTTCATCGCCTTCATCGCTTCCGGGTAGTCTTCCGGCGGGATTTCATCCCATATGAACTCGCGTGCAGCTTCAGGCTTTTCCAGATCCAAAAATATGACTTGCAGGAGTTTGTCCGGCTCTGAAAACAGTTCGCGCGGGCTGCGTTTGGCGACATTCCGAGTGGCGGATTCAGCCCGAGTCTCGGCATGCTGTGCCGCCTCGGAAACCGGGACAGCCTCCGGCACCGGGTTTGGCGCCGGAGGTATGGTGCTCCGTTCAGGGTTGCCGTCACCGTAAAGAATCAGCCGTTTCAGATGCTCTTTGAATGCGGGACGCCGGATATTGCTCTGGATAAAGCGGATCACATGCTCGTATTCCGGCAATCGCAGGAGGTACAGCTTGCGAAAGTATGTTTTTTCTTCGCCCTCGGGTTGTCGGCGGCCGGCTGATTCCGTAAGAGCGGGCAGCTCACGGGCTACCATGCTGTAGATTTTGGCGCTCAGTATAACTTTGTCCTGCCTAAAGAGCGCTTCCCATATTTCTTTTTCCGGGTCGGCCAATTTGCATGACAACAGCAGATAGGAGGATTGATCCCTTGGGCTTACAACTGTAGTCATCATGCCCGACCTCCGTGCAAAATTGCGCATTGATTCCCGACAATGGGCATGAGCGCCCCTGCCACGCGCAACACCGGCGATTCATAGATGAGTACATACATGGCTTCACCTATTTTTTGCCGAGTCTGGCGTCGAGTTCTTTCGGATCAAAGCCATGCACAGCCTGGCCGTCGATGATGACGGCCGGGGTGCCGGTTATCCGCAGCTTTTGCAGAATTTTTCTGGTGGAAATATCCTGGGGCTCATACTTGCCTTTCAGGTAGTAAAGAAAAGAGTCCGCAGGCTGTTTGGCGAGGGTGGGAAACTGTTCAATAAACTGCCTGATGACATGCTTTTGCGCAGCATCCCCCTGAAGGCCTGTGCCGTCCGCGGCGGCGGGAGTCTGAAGTCCGGCATAGGCGAAGCCGACTACCTGCCGGTACAACTCGGTCGCCTCTTCACGCGCAAATTCCATGACCCACGCCGCTGCCTCGGCGCCAGGGTGCATGGCGAGGGGCAGATGCACCAGTTTAAGGTTGGCAACCAGGGACAGCCGTTCTGTCAGGAACGTCAATGCCTGGCGGCAATACGGGCAGAAAGGATCGGTGACGAGGGTGACTTCCTTCTGCCCCGTGCCGGCCAGATAGGGCTTGGCGAGGTGGCTGGGGAAGTACATTTTCGTCAGGGCAGCGGCCTGAACCATCGCTACGTCGTCGCCGCTGGCGATGTCGGTGACCATGCCGAATTGCACCGTTCCGCTTGCGTCCGTCAGAACGATCATTTCTTCCGGCTCGGTGAATATCCCGTTGGCGCTGCCGCCGGCATTCAGGCTCAGTTTGACGGCATAGAGGGAGATGCCGCGCACCTGGACGGGTTGCACTTTCTCAACGGTAACGGCGTCAACCGGAACTATGCTCTCCTGGCCGCGTTCGGCGAGAATCATATTGACCCGCTCCGTGACCGCCTCCCGCAGCGCCTGTTCATCCAGCACCTGGCCAGCGGATGCTGTGTGGGCAAACAGCGCCATGCAACCAAGAAACGCCAAAAAAAGAAAACTTGCCTTCATGTCTCACTCCTAAGGTAAACGATACGGGGCAAACAAAATCCCCAACCTTAGGATGCGGGAGAGACCTGAAAGCAAGCCGGAAGGACTTTTTTTTAAAAAAAATGATTTTTCTTGATCCAGGCGCTTCATAACCGACCGGGCGCCCCAAATGCTTACAGCGGCCGGAGTGTCACCCATATCCACGTTCAGAATTTTTTGGATATTCCCAATATGAAACTGTGCCGATGTGTTTGCTCTGCCTGTCGGGGGAGTGCATATTGCTGGACACCGTTGAATCGGGTATACAGCCACATATTCCGTTGCGTTCCCGCACGGGTACTCCTGCCTTTTTGCGGCTGTTTTACTCCACCCGGTCGCAAAAAGCGCAGTTTGCGGCTCGTAAGCGTGATGACCATGCCAAGGACTGCAATTCCCTCCAGCACACGCCATACTGCCTTCCAGTGGAGGCATTGCAAATGAGGTGAAGGTTGCATATGGAATCAAACAGATCATTTTATGTGCAAATTCTGTTTGTGGCGCTTGCTTTTTGCTTAATGATAGCGTTGAGTTATGTGTTTATGCGTACAATTGTGCGCGGCAACCTGGTGGACACCGCGCATGGCGTGCTTGACGTTACGGAAGTGCGGGTGACATCCCGCCTTGACGCCTTTGAAGCGGCGATGGAAAACTTTGCCGAAGAAGTGCGCGGAAAAGTCATGCGCAGCGGTCAAGCCGGTGCGCTTCAGGCATATATCGACGATATAACGAAATTCCTTTTTTTGGACGGCAACGACACTTCAGGCATTCAGGATTTTTATGGGTATTTTGAAGCACTGCCGGGAGGGCCGGCGCTGCTACACAGCAGACGCTGGTCACAGGAGGAGAAGCCGGAGGAATCAGGCTGGTATCGGCTGGCCGTTGCGGCCGGAGGCGGTCTTGTGGCAACCGCTCCCTCTGTCGGCGATGGAAGCACGGTGTCGTACACATACGCGAAAGCCATCCTGGACGATGAAGGCCGCCGTCTGGGCGTTGTCGCCATGGATGTCGTCCTCCGTACAATCGGACAGGAGGTCGTCAGCACGGCCTTGAATCGGGGCGGCTACGGAATGCTGATAAACGAGGATTTGGTGGTCATGTTCCATCCGAATCCTGATTTCGTGGGAGTCAATGTAAAGAACCCCGTCATTCCCATTTACATTTTTGCGGAGGAGCTGCGGGACGCGAAAGAGATTACGGAGCGCCCCCTGATCAGCTACAGGAACGAGAAAGCCATCGCTTTTTTTCGTAAACTCCCCAACAACTGGTATTTGGGACTCGTCACGCCGGAAAGCCAGTTCTACGCGAACATGAACACCATGGCCATGACTCTCGGCGCGTTGGGCGTTTTGCTCGCGGCGGCGTTGATCGGCATACTGATCCGCATTGAGAGGGGCAGGGCGAAATCGGATGACGAGAACAAACAGAAAAGTATGTTTCTGGCGAATATGAGCCATGAAATACGCACGCCCCTGAACGCGGTTATCGGGCTTTCAAAGCTCACTCTTGAAAGCGGCCCATTTGGCGCCGACATAGAGGATAAGCTCGAAAAAATACATGCGTCCGGTATGATCATCCTCAAGATTGTCAACGATCTCCTTGATATCTCCAAGCTTGAGTCTGGGAAATTCGAGATATATGCCACGCGATATGATACGCCAAGCCTGATTAACGATATTGCGGCATTGAATATTGTGCGCATCGGGGAGAGACAGATTGTCTTGAAGCTCGATGTGGACGAAAACCTGCCTTGTTCCCTTTACGGAGACGATCTGCGCATCAAGCAGATTTTCAATAACCTCTTGTCCAATGCGCTGAAATACACGGAATCCGGAACCGTGGAGTGGCGTGTTTCCTTTGAACGGGATGGGGATACGGTCTGGCTTGTATCCAGCGTGCGGGACACGGGGATAGGCATTACCCCTGAGAATATGCGGAAACTCTTCTCGGAATACAGCCAGGTTGATGCAAAGGCCAACCGTAAAGTGGATGGAACAGGGTTGGGCCTCGCCATTACCAAGCGCTTTGTGGAAATGATGGACGGGGCTATCGGCGTGGAGAGCGAGTATGGCAAGGGAACGACGTTTCATGTGCGTTTGCGCCAGAAAATGGCTCTTGAGAGGCCGATTGGCGAAGATGTGGCCCACAGCCTGATGACCATGCGATATACCCTTGCGAAACACGACAGCAGGAAAAAACTGGATCGTATCCAATTGCCCTATGCCCATGTGCTTGTCGTTGATGATATCGTGACAAATGCTGATGTGGCAAAGGGAATGATGAAGCCTTACGGCCTGAAAGTTGACTGCGCGACCAGCGGACGCCGGGCCGTCGAAATGATCCGGGCGGCTGATCCGCGCTACAGCGCCATCTTTATGGATCACATGATGCCGGAGATGGACGGCATCGAGGCTACGCGGATTATTCGGGAGGAAATCGGGACGGAGTACGCCAGGAACATTCCTATCATCGCCTTGACGGCCAACGCCCTTGTCGGCAACGAGAAAATGTTTTTAGATAAGGGTTTTCAGGACTTTATCTCCAAGCCCATCGACATGGTAAAGTTGGATTCGGTACTCCGCCGCTGGGTCAGGGATAAAAGCCAGGAGGAAAGCCTAGCCGCCAATTCCCCGGCCACTGAGGTGGCTTTGCCAGAGGGAGCGGGAAACAACGGCGCGGAGTACTCTGTGCCGGGACGGAAAAGGCAAACTATTATGATCGTGGACGATAATCAGGCCGATCTGAGTACCGCGAAAGATATGCTCATGTCTTCGTATCAAGTCTACGCGCTGCCTTCAGTGAACAGGCTCTTCAAGTTCCTGGAAAATGTGACGCCGGATCTGATTCTTCTGAATATTGCGATGCCGGACATGAAGGGTCCCGATGTCATTACGAAATTGAAAACCAACGCTGCGTACTCGGATATCCCTGTTATCCTTGTCGCTGCCGAGAACGGGGAGAGTCATGCACATGAATGGCTCGCCCTCGGTGCGGTCGATTATATGGGAAAGCCGTTTTCCGCCGACATCCTGCGCAAGCGCATCAAAAAGTTCATAGCTCCCACGGCAGCGTAATGCCGATGGGCCGGGGTCGCTTATCAGTCTATAGAGGGGCGAACGGGGAAGAGAAAATTTCTGTCACGAAAGCGGTTTGTCCCTGTCCAAGTGCTTCACAATCTGCAGGGCAACCCAGATACTCACAGCCGTCTGGGTATCGTCCAGATCCACGTTCAGAATTTCCTGAATTTTTCCAACCCGGTACATGACTGTGTTCCGGTGCAAGCCGGTATGTCTGAAAATGTCGGCTATGCTCCTGCGGTGGAGAAGATAGGCTTCCAATGTGTCATAGTAGTCTTTCTTGTTCTTAATGGTCGCATCGTTCAGTGGGCCCAGAATATCATTGCAAAATGCCCTGGCTCTCGCCTCGTCCTGCATGATTGTGTCCAGCAGGCTATAGTATTTTGCGTTATTATACAGAACAGATCGCTGCAACATCAGGCTTTTCAAATCGAATCGCCTTGCTATTCTGAGTGTTACGGTGGCTTCTTCAAAACTTTGCCGAAGCTGGCTGACGCCTGTTCCCGCCCTCCCTACGCCCAAAAGCGGAGAGAGAATGTTTTTTTGTCTTTCTATGGCGTTCTGGATATACTCCAGTCTGTCGGAGTATCCACACTGCACGACTTGTTGTTTTTTGGCCGTCTCTTCATCGAAGTCATGGCAAAAGATGACGAGAGAGAGACGATCTCGGACGGCCAACAACCCGTGGTCGATGAGTTTCATGTCCTCAACCATGTGTTTGAGCGCCGCATCATCCATGATCCAGGCTGTTCCATCGGACTCCACTGAGGAGGCGATGACGCAGAACGCGGGTGTCTCAACATCAAAACCGTATTGCTTTGCGCGGTTCTCGGCTTCCTCTTTTCTTTCGGGGTCGATGATGGCGCTGAACAGTTCGTGGAATCTTTCTTCCTGAATATCAAAAGTGGCATCTTTTACGGCAAGTAGAGCGGCCACATTGAGCGCCACTCGCATAGTCAGAAAATCATCGGAGTTCATTTCCTTGTTAATTTGTACAACGGTGATGTAACCGTACAGGCGAGAGGCGATTTCGATAGGAAACGTCAGTTGTGAGCAAGTTGAATCAGAGACAACGAACTCGTGTTTGAGATAAGGAAGATCCCACTTCGAGTCTGTCTCAAAGGTTCGGCCAGAATCCAGCTTCGTCTGGAGTACGCCCAGGCGGACTCCTTCACGTCGTGCCGCCATGACTGTATTTTCAAGGGGAGATTGATACGCACTGGAACTGACCGGATTGAGATTTGGTGTTTCCAGAATGACAGGATTGCCCAGATGAAAGGCAAGCTCCTGTATAAATTCAGGTATGCGCCCTTCAATACTGGCAGCCGTAAAAGTCGAGAGTGTCCCGAGAGCTTTTTTTAGGCTGTTGGATTCATTGGCGATGATACACTCAAGAATTTCCAGCCCGATTGTTTGCAGAGGAATGGTGTCATCCATCTCGATGATGGGGAAACTGTTCCAGTCCCCGAGTTCCAGAAGAAATTGCGGGATATTTCCGTTGTAGACAGAGCGTTTGATGCCGAGCGCCGCAGCCTTCGCCGAGATCAGCGACCATACCCATTTCGCAATTTCAGCCTCTGCCTTTGGATCGGATGCGAAAGATAGCATACTCATGATGAATTCCCCGCCCTTGATCCAGTGATGAAAATCAGCGCGCTCCGCGAGATTCCAGCCATACACCTCGCGGGACAAGCCCGAGGAACCGGCAATGGCGGTAGCAGCGGAGAGAGACGGTAACTTTAATATATCCCGGACGGTCACCATATTTTTTTACCCTATCCTCATTTTTTTACCCTGTCCTCGTATTCGCCCCTATGCATAACATCAAAAACTGTCAGCGGACGTGGTATGGCAATAGTCGGACTCCGCGTGGACAGTAGTCTCCAGAGTTTTTCGCACATTTCGCAGCAGCCAGTCAGCGGGACTCGGTAGCCGAGGATTGCGCCAACGACGCCACAGGCGCTGGATATTACTGACGTTCAGTGACGGGAGGGTATGCGTTTGTCCTGGGGCGATACGGATATACGAGGACACCAAGGCCATCCCGGCGTATTCGCGGCAAGAAACCGGGAGCAATGACATGCCGGATACCCTGCCCGCAATGCCCAGGTCTTGCCTTCTGCCATGAAGCTGTTCCATAACCGGATTGCGGCGAGTGCGGACACAGACCCTTTAGGGGAGACTTGCCAACAGCCGCAGTCAACCCGGCACAGATAGCGCATACGGCCATCAGGCTGACTGTTTCCAGGCTTTCCGGTTTTACGCCGCATGTGCTGCAAGGCACAATCTCGGGTAAAATGCTGGCGGGTGGCACCCTATCCCTCATACATGCGGTCATTGGCCCGGCACAGGCATAGGCATGGAAGAGGAAATTAACCACAGATTACAAAATATTTGGAAATACATCTTTAGTATAAACCTAAAAGCAGCTTGAAGGTCAAGAGAATATTCTTTTTGCAAAAATTTCTATTGCCAAGGAGAGGGTTGCACTTATTCAAGTTCGTGTGCCCTGCCGTGCGCGTAAAAATTGATCCACCCGCATAGCGGGTTGTTGCTGTTTCGGACGTTTCTTGTCTATTCCTTCCTGCCCACGCTACTCTCACAGGCCGCACCCCCTAGCTTGGCAAGGTAAGCAACATTCCTGCTCCCAAGACCGCAAATTTCAGCCCGTCAAGACACTCCGGTACGCCGCATGAATCCGTCCACGCAATACTGAGAGAGGCAGACCGGGACCACACTCTCACACGAGGATTCGCTGTTGAGAATTTAGGTTATATAGCGTAGAAAAAGCCTGTTTCAAAGTTAAAGAACCGGAGGATTCTCCCATGACCAAGGCAGAACTTGTTAAAAACCTGAAAGAACAAGCCGGACTTCCTACCCAGGCCCAGGCCGAAGCCGCCTACGAAAAACTCTTTGCCCTTATCGGCGCGTCCTTGAAAAACGGCGACGCCGTGAGTATTTCCGGCTTTGGCAGCTTCAAGGTCGTGGATCGCGCCGCCCGCAAAGGCCGTAATCCCCGTACCGGCCAGGAAATCGACATCCCCGCGTCCAAGGCCGTGAAGTTCACCCCCGGCAAGGCGCTCAAAGACAGCCTCTAATCCGCTTGGCATATAAATTGACAAAGCCCCGCAAATAATATTGCCCGGGGCTTTTCGTGTTATCGCATTTTTTAGTAACAGCCTGT
>QMCD01003014.1_pt1 | contig 10957 bp, 6 predicted proteins | sample 1821841 | NCBI WGS metagenome assembly QMCD01 (sample SAMN01991225, study PRJNA193472) | Termite gut metagenome, whole genome shotgun sequencing project. | isolation source: worker | host: Macrotermes natalensis | reverse complement strand
GATTAAGGCCGATCCGCTCCAGTGCGGGCTTTCCGGCTCTCCGACAAAAGTGAAAACAACTTTCTGGTAAATGAGTGAAATAGCAACACTATTTTAAACTACAGCCATTGAAAAAATGAAATTCGTGTAATTCGTGGATTTTTCCGGGAAACAGTTTATGTTGCTATTTTTTGAAAATCTTCTGTTTTTTTACTCCATTCTCAGTTTCCAGCAATAAAAAATAAACGCCCGCCGGTAAATCAGCCATATTTATTGAAGACTGCAAGGTGGAAATGAATCCGATTTTCCGTCCGAGATTATCCATCAAAAACCCTTTTGTCAACCCTTCATTTGATTTTATATAAAGAATATCTTCAACCGGATTCGGATAGACAATCACCTCATCCGGAACAAATTCCACAACCGGAATAGAAGTGGTTGTTCCATTTTCCGTTTCTTTTACGGTAAACCACTGCCCATAACCAGCATCGGCATAAGCTTGCAACGTTCCTTCGGGCACTTCCAAAACAAGCTCTTTATCCACAAAATCTATCCCTAAAAACGAGGAATAAGGAGCACTTGCACATTTAGGCGGCACAGGGCTGCACATAACAATTGTATCCAAATTCCATTCTCCCACGATTTGAAAAGCCTGATGAGCTATTGAATCCAAAGTTGCCGGCAACAGCACCTTTTTCAAACTTTTACAATCGCCAAAAGTCAAAGGCGGCAGAAACGTAATTTGCGTTTTGGAAAGATCCGCATACTCCAATTGACGACACTGCCAAAACAACTGTCCTTCAAAAGCCGTTACAGATGCGGGCAGAATAATCGTATCCAAATCAGTATATTCGAATACGCCAAGACCAAGCGAATCCACAACAATATCATCCGGAATTATCACTTCTAAGGGAGTTACCCAAGAAAAAGCGCGCTGACCAATGCTTTTTATGCTCTTAGGCAAAATGACAGTAAATGCAGTTTGTCTCTCTTTATCAGGATATTGAAAGCAATACTCCGGCAATTCATTTTCCGGATACAAGCGATTGAATGAACAATCCTCTCGCTCTCCTGTTTTTAAGTCAGTACACAAGAGAGTTCCCTTTACCCCCTCGTATGCGCTGATCTTCACATTTTCAATATCCAGCTTATCCAATACGGGAAAAGAATCCTGCAAATAACGAAAGTCCCGCGCATCCATTTCACCGGAAACAGTCAATTTGGTCGTTACCTTCGCGTCTTGAGGCGACAACAAAACCGATAACATTCCAGACTCGCAGTCCGTAACAACCTGTTCGGATGCAAATGCTTGTCCTACACAACCACATACAAGAATGGCTGCAATCAAATTTTTCTTTTTCACGATTACCCTATTTTTTAAAAGTTTATATATATATACCTGAAAATACATTTGTATTTTCTTATTTTGCAAATATATAGATATCTATTAAATTTCCAAATAAGATATACAAAAAATAGATTTTAAATTGTTATTTTTCAATGAGAAAGGAATTAAAAGCAAACAGTATATATAGCTATACTGTAGAGATAAACCCGCCACATATCTCACCGCTTCAAATAACAGACAGCCAAATAGGGATAACGCCATAACAACCTTTTTCCGGCATAGCGCATTACTTGGCGAATTTTCTCCCGTTCTTCTTTTTTATAACAATGGGCGGGGCATTTTTTACAGGTTGTTTTTTCTTCTCCGAACCGGCATTTTTGCAGCCGATTGACCGAATAATCCAATAACTGCCGGCATTCATCGCACAAAGACTGTCTTTTATGGAGTCCCTTGCAATACAATGCAATCATCTTCTCGATGGTTTGTTTTTCTATTGTTAGTCGGCTTTTCATTAATAACCGGTATTTTCAGGATAAGTACCTCTGCAAAATTAGTTAATACTATTGAATTCTGAATTTCCCACTCCCACAAAGACACAAAGAACACTAAGTTTTTTGTGGACTTTGTGTCTTTGTGGGAAACATCTATCTTTTTTCTAAATATAAACTAATTAAGAAGACACACTTAAATATATTTATATTTTAGAACCTGTTTGAGTTAATTATTCTCATCAGTAGTTGAAGAGTGCGCCCAAGTCCTCCGTTAATGCCATAACTTATGGTTTACTCATCAAACCGAATCCTCGTTTGTGTATCCAGCAATGTAAATGACATACGGTGATACTCCGTAGCCCCGTGCTGTTCAATGGCTTGCCGGTGCTCTCTGGTTGGGTAACCTTTGTTTTTACACCATAAATAAGCGGGAAAATGTGCGTGCAGTTCATTCATATAATCGTCGCGGTAGGTTTTCGCCAGTATGGAAGCCGCTGCAATCGAAAGGTATTTTCCATCGCCTTTTACTACACATTGATGAGCTGTTTCCCCATATTTTTTAAAACGGTTACCGTCTATAATCAAATGTTCGGGACGGACAGATAATTGGTCTATTGCCCGGTGCATCGCAAGGAAAGAGGCATTCAGTATGTTTATCTGGTCAATCTCTTCCGGCGAAACGATCCCAACCGCCCACGCAATTGCCTTTTCCTCGATAACCGGACGTAGCGCATACCGCTGTTTTTCGCTCAACTTTTTGGAATCGTTTAATTCCTCGCATTCAAAATCAGCCGGTAAAATAACCGCCGCCGCAAATACCGCACCGGCAAGACATCCCCTGCCGGCTTCATCGCAACCGGCTTCAATCACATTTTCTTTAAAAAAAGGAAGCAGCATGTCCGTTGTTTTATTTTGTTTAACATCAGGATTTACATCCATAATTTCATCCCTTAGGGATTTCCAAGTCCAAAGCAAATAGTTAGCGAAAGAACTCTACAAAAAAGAAAACAGAGAAAAAGAACATGAAATTCACAAAAATCCCCGTTACCTTAATAAAATCTTTGTGTCTTGGTAAACTTTGCACCTTTACGTATAAATGTAGATAAATACTAAGGCTGTTTGAATTAATTATGCGAATCAGAAGTTGAAAAAATGTGACAAAAGCGTATAAGCTTTACGCAGAAGGCGTTTGATATAGATAACCTTAGATAATTCCGCATTTAACCGTCAATCTAAAATTGCAACCCTGAATTACACAAATTTTTGTATCATCTCCCTCTCTCCCGCAATCCAGACCAAATCGCCCTCCTCGAAGACAAACGACAAATCCGGATTGATAAATACCTCTTTTCCACGGTCGACTTCGATAATCATACATTTCAAATCACGTACGCCACTCTCTGCCAATTTTTTACCTAAAATCGGAGAATTTTCCTTGACAACAAAAGAATATAGCTTTACTTCTGTTTTTTTGACCTGGATTTCTTCCGTATCTTCTATTTCCATTATTTGGGAAAAAGCTGAGATTTTCTCATCCGTACCGATTGCAGTAATATGGTCGGACGGGTATATAAATTCATTTCCGTCCGGCAGATAAATTTCTTTGTGTCCGCGAACTATTTCGATGATATTGACATCATAGTTTTTTCGCAAATCCAACTCCTTCAACCGTTTTCCGATAAACGGCGAATCGGGCGATACGGTTAGTTTTGCCAGATGAATATCGCGATTGGATAATTGGGAATTAATCGAACTGCGCAATGGATTTTTTTCCCGTTCAAACTCCTCTTTCTGGTTTAAGTTGGAGATAAACTGGTCTTCCATAATCCAGTGTGTTTTAAAGTTCTTATGGGCAAGGAAAAGGAAAACCACGATCGCCAACGAGATGATAATGACAAGTCCGGAGGTAGTTTTAAAATTGAAGAATAACACAAGCACGACGAAAAACGTTGCCAGAAATATGCGAAACAGAATCAAAGATACCAGTCGCCGGCGATTTGCTTTGTTTCCTTCTGAAATCAGTTTGCCTACAAGCTCTTTCTTTTGCCGGCTGCCCGATACCAATCCCATTATAAATGGCGTCATTGCTGCAATTGTCAATATAGCATTGATAAGATTTATAAGCGTATTGGAAATGCGGCCGGTCAGTTCCATAGAGATAAACGGATCCACAAAATAGCGGAAAAAGAGAACAATTGCAATTAATAAAATACTGTAAACAAAAATATTTGTTACGTAATATTTTATCAACTTTTTCCAGTCGCTTTCTTCTTTTACCAAATCGCCGCCCGATGAGTAGTTCTCCAAAAACGTTTTGAATTTTACCGGAAGTTTTGGTTCCAGCCAATCGTGAAAAGGATTGGCAAGACGGATAAAATAAGGCGTGGTAAAGGTAGTTATAACCGAAATGGTAACAATAACCGGATAGATAAATTCGCTCATAACACCTAAACTGTAACCCAACGAGGCAATGATAAAGGCAAATTCGCCGATTTGCGCCAAACTAAACCCCGATTGCAGCGACACTCTCAGCGGCTGACCGGAAAGCAGCACTCCTACCGACGAAAAAAATGACTTTCCAAAAATAGTAACTAACGTGAGTACCAGTATAGGGAACCAATATTCGACCAGCGTACTTGGATTTACCATCATTCCCACAGATACGAAAAACACGGCGCCGAAAAGATCTTTAATGTTTTTTGTTAAATGTTCAATATGTTCGCCTTCAATAGTTTCAGCCAAAATAGAGCCCATCATAAATGCACCCAAAGCAGCCGAAAAACCAAAATGAGTAGCCAGTACAACCAACCCGAAACAAAGACCGATAGAGATAACCAGCAGTGTTTCGCTGTTCAGCGACTTACGGAATTTACGGAAAAAAGTAGGTAAGAGATAAATTCCCACCATAAAGCAAAGTATCAGGAAAAAGCCCAACTTCAACAAGCTGAATATCATATCGCCGCCATCCACATTTTTGCTTATGGCGACAGTCGAAAGCATTACCATCATCAAAATTCCGACAATATCTTCGACCACCAGCGTGCCGAACACAATATTGGTAAATTTCTGATTCCGGAGTCCCAAATCTTCAAATGCCTTAATAATAATGGTTGTGGAAGACATTGCAAGCATACCGCCGAGAAAAATACTCTCCAAAGTAGTCCAGCCCAATAGATGTCCGACAAAAAAGCCGACACACAGCATTGTAACGACTTCCGTAATGGCAGTTATCACAGCCGGACCACCCACTTTAAACAGTTTCTTAAAGCTGAATTCAAGTCCGAGCGCAAACAGGAGGAAAATAACCCCGATCTCCGACCACACTTTTATATTCGCCTCGTCAATAAGAGAAGGAAATGAAAACAGGTTAAAGTGAGGACTTATCAAAAATCCGGCTACAATGTAACCTAATACTAACGGTTGTTTGAGTGCTCTGAAAATGAGGGTGATGATACCTGCGGAAATGAATATTAATGCTAAATCTTGAACCAATTTTAATTCTTCGTGCATATTATCTGATCGATTTTGTGGATTTTTTTAATTTTATGCAAAGATATTATATTACGGATAAAAATCGGCAAGTTTTTTTACCGGATTACCGTTGAATAAAGGATTTTTATGCAAAATTGTAGAAACTCCTGTTTTTTGATATAAATGTACAGATCCTTCATCAAAAAGAAATTTTCTTTGCCGAAAAATATTTGATGCTTATCCTTCTTAGTAAAAGCCTGCCTGCATTTTTATAAAGTCCGGTTTGCAGCGTAGGTCAAGCATGTTAAATTTTGAAAATCAGCAGTTTTTTACGCATTACTTAATTTTCCTTTTTAATCGTTACCAATACCTTGTCTATTCTTGCTCCGTCCATATCAATGACTTCAAAAGTAAAATTATTCCATGTTATTTTTTGTCCCTCTTTAGGTATATTTCCTAAAAGTTCAAGTATCAGCCCGCTTATGGTATTGTAGTCATTGTTATCCGTGAATAGATATTCGGCATCAAAATAGGATAGAAAATCATAAAATGAATACTGGCCGTCAATAAGCCAGCTACCGTCTTCTCTTTGGATAATGTTTTTATTTCCCCCTTCTTCATGTATTTCGCCAACTAATGCGTCCATGATGTCTTTTAACGTAACAATGCCCTGTACAGCTCCAAATTCATCAATAATAACTCCATATTTTGTGTGCGTATTTTTGAAGTGTATTAAGGCGTTGTACACACTCATATTTTCGGGTAAATAATCGGTTGTTTTAAGTATCTTTTCTAAAGAAAAATCATCTGTGATTAATTCGCCGAACAAATCTTTCAGGTGTATTACGCCTATTATATTGTCAACATTGCCCGATACAACGGGATATGTGTTGTGTATATTATTCATTATTTTGGAACGTAGCTTGTCTATTGACTTGTCGGCGTCCATATCAATACAGATTAATTCGGTGCGGTGTGTCATGATTGAACTTATATCCCTGTCTCCAAGATTAAAAACACGTTCGACTATATCATGTTCGATTTCCCGGATTTCACCGTCGTCCAAACTCTCTTTTACAATGGCTTTTACCTCCTCTTCCGTTACTTTACTTTCGTTCATTTTATATAATCCGAATAGCTTCATGATAATTGTCGTGCTTTTTGTCAGCAGCCAGACAAAAGGATATGTTAAACGGGCAAGAAAAATCATCGGCTTTGCAATAGCCATGGCTATTCTTTCTGCCTTGCTCATTCCCAAACGCTTAGGAACAAGTTCTCCGAAAATCAGCGTAAAATAGGTTACTACTATAACAATGATGGTTTTAGAAATTACGTAGGCATACGGCAACAATACGGGGATGCCTTGAAAAATGATTGCCAAATCTTCTGCAAATGCTTCACCCGAATATAAACCCGTTAATATTCCGATCAACGTAATTCCTATCTGAATGGTTGAAAAAAAATTGTCGGGTTCGTTGGCAAGCTGCAAGGCTATAGCAGCGGATTTGTTTCCCTTCTTTGCCTCTATTTCCAATTTTGATTTGCGGGCGGAAACAAGTGCTATTTCGGACATCGAAAGCAATCCGTTAAACAATATAAGACTAATTATGATTACTATTTCCATTTTTTTGAGTTTACTATTTTTCAATAAGATGCCATTCGGATCGTCATTTACTTCTGAATTTTGCAAAAATAACTTTTAGGATTAAAAATACATATTGAAAATCAAATTATTGCGTTTTTTTATTTGTGTTTTATCGCGATTTTACAAAAATTATGACTTGTGCAACAGGCATGCCCGTTAGCGACTTGCATTTCACTGCCTTTTTTGTTTCGCTGTTGTTTCAATACATTCGTCCCGCTCTGTTCGGGTCTTTGAGGTCTATCCAAAAAATATGAACAGGCTCATCTTCATCTCGTTTTCCATTTCCATTTTTATCCAGTTGAGCAAATACATACATAAAATCGTTTTCCGAATCATAATTTGATTTAAGCACGGAATAATTCTCAGGAACAAGCGCATTTTGTCTTTCGCCGTTTATGTCAAATAAATAAATTCGCCTGAGATCTTTTGGATCAATAAAACCGTCTCTATTCGTGTCTTCATTGTAAACAGAAACAATAAAATATTTTCTGTTTACGGGCTGATGGTTCAATGTGTCTTTGGAAAACGCCGGATAGTAAAGTGTCTTAATTAATACGGGTTTTTCAAAAAAATATTTCTGTTTATTTTTTGTTATGTCATAATGCGAAACATTTACCATATTATATCCGTAAACTGTTTCAATTCCGGGCATCAAGTTATTGTTCCAGTTATTCCCCGTGTTGTTCTCCGGATATTCATAATTGTAATAAAAGCTGTTTGAACCGGTAAATGTTGTTTTACCGTCTTTGTTGAAGTTTACCTTGTAAATTGTTGCAAGCCGTACGTGGCGGATTCCTGTTAACAGGACACTGCTCGGTCGGGTTTCAAATCTTAACGAGTCCCTGTTTAATCCGGCACTCCGGACTGTTTCGTTGCTTTCAAGTGCCGGAATAACCCGAAAACCCTTTTCTTCAGGTTTTCCCTTAGAACAGCTTGTTGTTAGAATGGCAAGCGTTAAGAATAGAATTGTCGTTGAATATTTCATTTTCTTCCGATTTTATTTTTACAAATTTTACTTTTTGTGTTTCTCATAGTGTCGTATTCCGCGATTCTTTCCTCGCAAATATTTAATGTTCTTTTGCATGCGCATCGGCTGTTTTTGAGACGGTAAAGATAGTAAAAGGAAGGCAGTTTTAAAATTATTTTGTGTCAAAACGGAGATACTGTAAAAACTATGATTTTGTTTTTAGAAGCCGTTTGAATTAATTATGCGCATCAGGAGTTGAAGTGTGCGCCTGTAAATTCTATGTTTATGCTAAAAGAAGTTGTCTCAAAAGATATTTATCCACGAATTACACGAATTAGCACGAAATTAATATTCTAATTATCTGTTATTTACATTTTTAAATTAAACAATTTGTCTTAATTCGTGTAATTCGTGGACTTTTTAGACTGCCTCATAAAAAAACGGCTGAAAAACCTGTTGGGATTAATCAGTCGTTTTTTTGAATCTGTTTTATTTGCCGTAATTAACTAAACCAGCGTACATAGCAGAAATCCATGCGATGCGCCAAATCCGGGTGTTTTGGGAACATACGGAACGCATATTTGATTGTTCCGGCTTTTTGTATCTTGCTGTCTAACTTGAAATACAGTTTGGAGCCTTCTACTTTGTAGAGTTCCATTTCTTTTTGTTCTTTCAATTTGTCTTCGTTGTTTACATCCTTTTCGGTGGTAACGAGGTCGATTCCGATGTGAGTATCGTTCAGATCCTTCACGTCAAGAACCACTTCGAATATATACTTGTCGCCTACCTCCGGATTGGTCAATTGTTTTTCCGGAATAACAACGGATACCACTTCTATTTTATCCCATCCTTTGGCAATTTTATCTTTCCACGCAGCAAGTTCTTTGGCTTTGGCATAATTGTGAGCGGATACGAATTGGTAGCGATTTTGCAATTTGGAATAAAATTTACTGATATAGTCGTCCAGCATGCGTTTGGTTGTATATTTCGGCGCGATGAGAGCAATCGAGTTTTTGATGGTTTGAATCCACTCAGGAGAGTATCCTTTGGAATTTATCGCGAAGAACATTGGGACAATCTCATTTTCTATGATGTTGTAAATGGTAGCCGCGTCTAATTGGTCTTGGTGCGCTTGATTTTCGTAAGTGCGTTTTTCGGTCAATGCCCAGCCGGCACCGTTTACGTATCCTTCCAACCACCAGCCGTCGAGTACCGAGAAGTTGACCACGCCGTTCATCAATGCTTTTTCGCCCGAAGTTCCCGACGCTTCCAACGGTCGGGTAGGGGTGTTCAACCAGATGTCTACACCCGAAATCAACCGTTTGGCAAGAGTCATGTCGTAGTTTTCAAGGAAGAAGATTTTTCCCTGAAACTCCGGCATACGCGAAATATCTACTATTTTCTGGATCAGCCCCTGTCCGGCTCCGTCGGCAGGATGCGCTTTCCCTGTGTAGATGAATTGTACCGGACAATTCGGGTTGTTTACGATTTTAGACAATCTTTCCAAATCTGTGAAAAGCAAGTGCGCTCTTTTGTATGTGGCAAAGCGGCGGCCAAACCCGATTGTCAGCGCATGCGGATTGATTTTCTGAATGATAGAGACAATGCGCGCAGGGTCTCCCTGATTCTTTAACCAGCTGTCTTTGTATTTAACACGAATATAGTTGATTAATTTTTCTTTCAGTATTTGTCTTTGCTTCCAAATGTCTTCATCGGGCACATCGTATATTTTCTTCCAGATTTTCATATTCGACTGGTCAGAGTAGAATGAAGCGTCAAACTCTTTCTCGTACAGTTTTTTCCATTCAATGTCTGCCCACGTCGGCATGTGTACGCCGTTTGTAACGTAGTCAACGTGAAGTTCCTCAGGGAAATATCCTTTCCAGATCGGAGCGAACATTTTTTGGGAAACTTTTCCGTGCAACCAGCTCACGCCGTTTACTTCCTGGCAGGAGTTGCAGGCAAAAACGCTCATCGAGAATTTCTCGTGACCGTCGCCCGGATTTTCTCTTCCGAGGTTCATCAAATCAGCCCACGTAATTCCTAATTTTTCAGGGAAATGAGACATATATTTGTAGAACAGGCCTTCGTCAAACATATCGTGTCCGGCAGGAACCGGCGTATGTACCGTATAAAGTGCTGAAGAACGAACCACTTCAAATGCCTCGTCGAAGGAGAGGCCTTCGTTTGAAATATAATCGCAAAGACGCTGCACGTTGATCAAGGCTGCGTGTCCTTCGTTACAGTGGTAAGTCTCGTGTTTGATACCCAGTTTGTTGAGCATCAGAATACCGCCGATACCGAGCATATATTCCTGTTTCAGACGGTTTTCCCAATCGCCGCCATAGAGCTGGAATGTGATTGAGCGGTCATATTCGCTGTTTTTTTCAAAATCGGTATCCATCAAGTAGAGCGAAATGCGACCTACGGCAACTTTCCAGACATTTGCAAAAATGACTCTGTCATAAAACGGTACTTCCAGTACCATCGGGTTTCCGTGTTCGTCTTTTACCTGTTCGATTGGAAGCGTTCCGAAATTTTGCGGCTCATAATTGGCAATTTGCTCGCCGTTCATTGAGAGTGACTGGGTAAAGTAGCCGAAACGGTATAAGAATCCGACGGCAGTCATATTTACATTGCAATCGCTTGCCTCTTTCAAATAGTCGCCCGCCAGAACACCGAGACCGCCCGAATAGATTTTCAATACATTCGTCAAGCCGTATTCCATGCTGAAGTAAGCTACGGAAGGTTTCGTTTCATCCGGCTTATTATTCATGTAAGCCTCAAATTTGGCATATACATCATCTATTTTCTGAAGAAGAGAGCTATCTTGCTCTACCCTTTCCAAGCATTCGATACTTACTTTATCTAAAAACAGTACCGGATTACGTCCGCAGTCATTCCATACCGTATTGTCTATCTCTTTGAATAAGTCAGTCGCCTCATCATTCCATACCCACCACAGGTTTTTAGATAATAGTTGAAGTTTTTCTAATTTTGCGGGGACTTTGGATTTTATAGTTACCTCTTTCCAGTTCGGAGAGTTAGAATAGTTT
>QMCD01003522.1_pt2 | contig 10960 bp, 9 predicted proteins | sample 1821841 | NCBI WGS metagenome assembly QMCD01 (sample SAMN01991225, study PRJNA193472) | Termite gut metagenome, whole genome shotgun sequencing project. | isolation source: worker | host: Macrotermes natalensis | reverse complement strand
GATCTTGCGCAGGCCGGCCGGATTACGGGGATCACGCCGGCGGATGTCGCCGTGCTGATGATGTATTTGAAACACGAATAATTCCACGGAATCTCAAGATTTCCCATGAAACCGATTGCCGCTCAAGATTTTCTCTGGAATCCCGCCAAAACGCCCGTGCCGGATGTTTGCGCCGTGTTCGGCGAAGAGCATTTTTTGAAAACCCGGGCTGCCCAAGTGTTGCGAGACCAAGTGCTGGCCGGCGAAGACGCGGAGTTTTCCTTGTCCCGCTACGAAGGCAAGTCGGCCTCGATTGAGGCGGTCGTCAAAGAGCTTGCGACGCCGTCCATGTTCGGCAGCAACCGGCGTTTTGTCGTCATCGACGATGCCGATCCATTTGTGACCAAGTGCCGGGCCGAACTGGAAAGTTATTCCGAAAAGCCGTCGTCCCGGGCCGTGCTGTTGTTGTTGCTCAAAACCTTTGCGTCCAATACCAGACTGTCCAAAATACTGGCCGAAACCGGTCTTATCATCGATGCAAAGCCGCTGGACGAAAAAATACACCGATACACGGGATGCAAGCCGATACAGACAGATCTATTCGGGCGACGCGGGAAAAACACCCATGGATGACCCTCCCGAAACATGGACGCAGAACAATGAGTATGACGAGTTCTATGCCGACTGGCTGCTGAATCCCATGGCGACGTTCGACTCCATCAGCGAAACACGCCTGAGCAACCGTGCGTTTATCCAAATCCAGCCTTATGACCGCAATGGCATTATAGGCCTTATCGACGGAGGAGCGGGCGTCGATATACACAGTTACTACATGTTTCAACCGCGTGAATATATCAGCGGGCGACGCGATATAGAGAAACAGACCGATTATTACGTCTATGGCTCGATCAGCGGCAGTGTGAGCAAGTATTTCGACTGGGGAGGTAATGTGCGTTATCACCCTGTGGGAAACGAACGGCGCGGCGATTTCGAGATCGGAGCACAGGCGGCATTAAGCGCTTTCGTGCGCGAACGCCCCATAACGCTTTCGGGTAGATTTACTACTTCACAGTACGCACCCTCGTTTTGGGACGAGAACCTTATATCGAACCACTTTATGTGGTTTAACGATTTCGACAAGGAATCGGAGACCCGCCTCCATCTGCAGTTGAATGTGCCGTCATGGAATCTTGAAATCGGTGCTACACAAAGCGTGGTTACGGATAAGATTTACTACAACGCAGCTGCACGCCCTGCACAGGAAGGCGGCACGGTGAGCGTCTCGGGGGCCTATATCGACAAACTTTTCAGCTTCGGCGGCTGGCGACTCCGGCACCGCGTACTTGTACAGGAGAGTTCCAACCAGACCGTGATCCCCGTCCCTCTGGCGACGGTACACCTCTCATACAGTTTCGAGTTCAATGTTGTCCGCGACGTCCTGCGTGCGCGCATAGGGCTGGATGCGTACTACAACACCCCCTATTATGCTCCAGGCTGGATGCCCGCCACGGCTCGGTTCTACAATCAACGCGAAAAAGAACTCGGCGGTTATCCCCTTGTCGATGCTTTCGTAGCGGCCAAGTGGAAACGCATGCGCATACTCCTTAAGATGGAGCACGTCAACGAGAATTTCTTAGGCGACCGGAACTACTTCACTTTGTTGCACTATCCGTTGCATAAGCGGGCATTCAAATTAGGTCTTACCTGGGCATTCTATGATTAGTACCATGCTATTATCGCTCCTTTGGGGGTCGGGCATGGACATCGGCCTTCCCTGTAAGGAAACCGCCACTACTGCAATGGAAGTTGTCGCCACGGTTTCTCCTTGTCCCTTTATCTATGACGTCCGTACGGCGTGGATTGAACAAGAGGAGGAACAGCCTATCTCGGAATATGACGATATCCTGCAACGAGTCGGTATACGCGAGGGTGTCGACTGGCGCTTTCTATCGGCCATTGCCTATCACGAGTCGCGGTTCCTAAACCATGTGGTTTCATCGTCGGGCGCGCGCGGGATAATGCAGGTACGGCCCGTAGTGGCGCGTCACTTTAACGTCCCCACATCCCGCATCACCGATGTAGAGACCAATGTGATGCTTGCGGCGAAACTTTTACGTACTATCGAAACCGGTTTAAGCCTGCCGTCGGAAGTTCCTTCCAGAGACCGTATGAGTCTTATCCTGGCGTGCTACAACGCAGGAGAAGCACATATAGCCACGGCCCGCCGCAAAGCCAAAGCATCGGGGCGCAACGCCGACTCGTGGACCGACGTATCGCGTTATCTCGGTCGCCGCCAAACCAACGCCTTCGTCCGTAAAGTCATCGCTCAATATTCCGAATATTGCACGCAGTGCATGCTTGCACAGAACAATCATCCCATTACGCCGCTTGGCGTGTAAGTTTCAGCGCGAACCATAATGGTTCCCTTGTCGTAAAGCCAACAGGTATTTCTGCCTTTCTATGCTGGTACAAAAATAAGAAACTGTCATCTCGAGCGTGGAGCGAGGAATCTCTTGTTTCAAAAAAGATCTCTCGCTCCACGCTCGAGATGACAGTGCGCGCCCGTACAGGGCAATTCCTTTATCTTAGCGCAATATGGAACATCTTTGCATAAACTCAATAATTGTCAATTATAATTATCAATTTTATATATGGTAGACCCCTCGTCGCTTTACCCGCGGCGCAACTGCCCTTAAGCGAGACCATGGGAACTCGTTCACAGTGGCGAGCGACCTGGGCAGTCAACTTGTTAACTGCCCTTAAGCGAGGCCACGGGAGCTTGCTCACGGTGGAGAGCGACCAAGACAATATTGTTAACTGTCTGTCGGGATGACAGCGCGTGATCGCGCGTAGCATAGATTTTGTTAATGCGCTAAATTACCACTCTACAAATACACTCGCCCCACTATCGGGATAACAAATAGGCCACGCAATGCGTGGCCTATTTGTTACTAATCGTTAATCTCAATTATCTTCTCTCCGCGAACACGTGGCTTACTAATCATTGGTCGCTAATACTCACCCCAACTTTTGATCAATATATCCTCGGGCGCGATACGGCAGAAAGCGTTTATAAAGGCGCTCGCGAGCCGCGCGTTGGTAATAAGAGGCACATTGAAATCCACTGCGCTGCGGCGGATAGTGTAGTCGTTGTTCAACTCCGTCGCCGAGAGGTTCTTGGGGATGTTGACCACGAGGTCGATCTTACGGTCGCGGATATAATCCAGCGTATTGGGGTGCTGGTCTGTATCGGGCCAGTGCAAGACCTCGGCTTCGACGCCCGCCCCTGCAAGATAGTCCGCCGTACCTTTGGTCGCGTAGAGCTTGTATCCGCGCTGTTGGAGCAGTTTCGCTGCATCCAGAAGTTCCGATTTGCTCTTCGCGTCGCCGGTACTGAGTAACACGCTCTGTTTAGGGATACGGTAGCCTACCGAAAGCATCGCCTTGAGTATAGCCTCGTGATAGTCTTCGCCCAGGCATCCGACTTCTCCCGTAGACGCCATCTCGACACCCAGCACGGGATCGGCTTTCTGCAAGCGCGAGAACGAGAACTGCGGAGCCTTAACGCCCACGTAATCGAGGTCGAACGCCGACTTGTGCGGGATTTCGGGATCCATACCGAGCATCACTTTTGCCGCGATCTCGATAAAGTTGACTTTCAGAACTTTAGATACGAAGGGGAAACTTCGCGAGGCGCGCAGGTTACACTCGATGACCTTGATGTCGTTGTCCTTGGCCATAAGCTGCATGTTGAAAGGCCCCGAGATATTAAGCCCCTTGGCCACCTGCCGCGCGATCTTCTTGATACGCCGCGTGGTTTCGACATACATTTTCTGCGGCGGGAAGACTATCGTCGCGTCGCCTGAGTGCACGCCCGCAAACTCGACATGCTCCGAGATGGCATATATCAGCACCTCGCCGTCCCTTGCCACTGCGTCGATTTCGATCTCCTTGGCATTCTCGATAAACTCCGTTACGACTACCGGATGCTGCTTAGAGACGTCGGTAGCCAGCGTGAGGAAACCCTCCAACTCCTCGCGATTCGACACCACGTTCATCGCCGCGCCCGATAGTACGTACGAGGGTCTGATAAGCAGCGGGAATCCCACTTCGTCGGCGAATTTATATATATCGTCCAGCGAAGTAAGTTCTTTCCAGCGAGGCTGGTCGATGCCCATCTCGTCGCACATCTGCGAGAATTTGTGACGGTCTTCGGCACGGTCTATATCTTCGGCACGGGTACCGAGGATAGGCACTTCGGCAGCGTCCAGACGCATTGCGAGGTTGTTCGGTATCTGACCGCCGACGGAGACCATAACCCCTTTGGGCTGCTCCAGATCGGTGATGTCGAGTACACGCTCGAGTGTCAGTTCGTCGAAGTACAACCTGTCGCTCACATCGTAGTCTGTCGAAACGGTCTCGGGGTTATAGTTGATAATTATCGACCTCAAACCCGCCTTACGGATAGTCTGGGCGGCATTCACCGAACACCAGTCGAATTCCACCGAACTCCCGATGCGGTAGGCCCCCGACCCGAGGACTATCACCGACCGGCCGTCGCATGCAAAATCTATATCGTGCTCCGTACCGTTGTAGGTTACATAGAGGTAGTTAGCCTGCGCGGGATACTCGCCTGCGAGGGTGTCGATCTGTTTGATATAGGGTACTATACCGCGCCCTTTACGCCATTCGCGTACCGCCATCGTCTCGTTTTCCATATCCGAATTGCGGGTCTTCATCACCTTGCGTGCGATCTGGAAGTCGGAGAATCCTCGTTGTTTGGCATCCAGAAGCAGTTCGTCGGGCACATCCTCTATCCTGGAGAATTTCGACAACTCGGCCGACATAGACATTATACCCTCCAGGCGACGCAGGAACCATTTGTCGATCTTCGTCAGTTCATGGATGCGGTCTACCGTGTAACCTTTATGCAAAGCGTTGGCTATCACGAAAATACGTTTGTCGGTAGGATGCGACAGCGCCTCATCGAGGTTGTCCACCTCAAGGTCTTTGTTCGCTACGAAGCCGTGCATGCCCTGCCCTATCATCCTCAACCCTTTCTGTATCACCTCCTCGAACGTGCGGCCGATGCTCATCACTTCACCTACCGATTTCATACTCGATCCCAGCTCGCGCGACACTCCTTTGAACTTACCCAGATCCCACCGCGGTATCTTGCACACCACATAGTCGATGGCAGGCTCGAATGCTGCCATGGTGCTCTGCGTTACGGCGTTCTTTATCTCGTGCAGGCCGTATCCCAACCCGATCTTTGCCGCCACCATTGCCAACGGGTACCCCGTGGCTTTCGATGCCAGCGCCGAAGAGCGAGACAACCTCGCGTTGATCTCGATAACCCTGTAATCCTCCGAATTGGGATCGAGCGCGTACTGCACGTTACACTCTCCTACGATGCCGATATGGCGCACGATCTTGATGGCAAGTGCCCTAAGTTTTACGCACTCGCTCTGCGTGAGCGTCTGCACCGGCGCAACCACTATACTCTCGCCCGTATGGATTCCGAGAGGGTCGAAGTTCTCCATATTACAGATGGTCATACAGTTGTCGTACCTGTCGCGCACAACCTCGTACTCGATCTCCTTCCATCCCTTGAGCGACTTCTCGACCAGCACCTGCGGCGAGTAGTTGAATGCCTTCGTGGCAAGCGTATCCAATTCCTGCTCATTATCACAGAAACCCGACCCCAGGCCGCCCAGAGTGAATGCAGGACGCAAAATTACCGGATAGCCCAACTCCGCTGCCACACGCCTGGCATCGGCCACCGTAGTAACGGCTTCGCTCTTAATGGTTTTGACGTCGATCTCGTCCAACTTGGCGTTGAACTTCTCGCGGTCTTCGGTGTCGATTATCGCCTGCACGGGCGTGCCGAGCACCTTAATATTATACTTCTCCAGAATACCGCTCTCGAAGAGCTTCACGCCGCAGTTCAATGCCGTCTGCCCGCCGAATGCGAGCATGATGCCCTGTGGGCGTTCTTTTTTAATCACATCCTCGACGAACTCCGGAGTTACGGGCAGAAAATATACCTTGTCCGCAATGTTCTCCGAAGTTTGGATCGTCGCGATGTTAGGGTTTATGAGCACCGTTTCGATACCCTCTTCCTTGAGCGCTTTCAGGGCCTGCGACCCCGAGTAGTCGAACTCGCCTGCTTCGCCGATCTTCAGCGCGCCCGAACCGAGCATAATTACTTTCGTCATCTTTTCCATCTTGTCCATATCTTTCATCATTTTCATCTTTCCTCAAAACGGCTTCTACATATCTTTGCGGCAGAACATCCACCGGCAAAACCACATCTCCAGAACTATCCATGCGCAGGCAACCGCCACTAACCAACCGGCCGCGGGCAGGTCGTTACCAGGTAAAATCAAATTTATCATCGGAGCAGGGATAAGTTTATCAGAGGAGTTAAGCGGCAGGAACGCGCTCAAATTAGTCTCCATGCCATATCTCAAAATCGCCGACAATACTTTCTCGACGATAAACACATAGAGTATATACATCCCTATGGCCATTCCCGAGCGCCTGAACAGAGTTGCAAGCACCATTGCCACGCCTATATGGGCCAGCAACTGTATGAAAAACAGCCCTACATACTCCATTCCCTCGAACGAAAAACCGCTACTCCCCTGCGCTCCGAAAATGCACGCTGTGATAAACATCATTACACTCATCGCCAAAGCCATAACTGCCGCCAACATAATCTTGCCCCACATAAACTCCTTGCGGCTCAATCCGTCGATAACATTCTGCCGGTTTGTGCGGAAGTTATACTCGTTGCATATAAGCATTATCATCAACAGTGCGGGCAACAGGTGCATGAAACTTCCTGTGTAGGCTATCGTATGCCACACCCTCGGGAAGTCGAACGGCTTACCCAGCACGGCCTCTTCGCCCCTGCCGATACATGCAATGCAGCCTCAAAGCTACGTACCAAATAACTAACGCCAAGGATACCCGCCGCCGAAAGTACAGCCAACACAATAAACGCACGGTATTTGCGTATCTTAAGCCATTCTATATAAAGTATGCGCCTCATTTTTTCACAAGTTCAAGGAAAATACTCTCAAGGCTACGCCCCTCTTTGGCAGGCTCTACTTCAGCCAAAAGGCGGCCATTCCTGATCACTCCCACGTGGGTGCACGTTTTCTCGACCTCGTCCAACAGGTGGCTCGCCAGAATGACGGTGTGGCCCTCGTCGGCGAGGTTTTTTATAAGTTCGCGGATCTCGGCTATGCCCTCGGGATCGAGACCGTTGGTAGGTTCGTCGAGGATCAGCACGCATGGATTGCCCAACAGCGCCGAGGCAATGGCCAAACGTTGGCGCATACCTAAGGAGAATGTGCTGAAACGGCTGCCTCGGCGCTCCCAAAGCCCCGTCTTGCGCAATACCCTCTCAATATCACCTTCGTCGACGCATTTTATACGCGCCGCTATCGCAAGATTATCATAAGCCGGAAGGTAGGGATAGAAATTAGGGGTTTCCAACAGGGTACCGATACGGCGGCGTAACAGATGCGCAGGCGTTTCCGTGTCCTCGAAGAGCACCGTCCGTCCCTCGGAGGCGCTCAAAACACCCGTAACTATACCTAACAGCGTAGTCTTGCCACTACCGTTGGGGCCGACTATGCCGTAAACGCTGCCCTCGGGCACACTCAAAGAAACGCTGTCGAGCGCCCTGAGTGAGCCGTAATATTTTGTGATGTTTTCTACCGACAGTATTTTCATATCCTGTCGGGGATGAATTGTGTGGAGGCGAAGGGCTTGGACATGTGTTTTATACCTTCGTTGGTGTGGTCGTTAAGATTTTCGTGTGTGGCTTCCCATCCGGCAGGCAATGTCGATGCATCGACGGCCCACAGGTGGTTCTGCCGCGTGATCAGCGCTGTGTTCGTACCTGTTACCAACACCGGCTGGTTATGCCCGTGGTGGCCATACTTGAGCCTTACAAGCTTTGCGCCTGCCGCGAGGGCAAGCAACAGATGCCCGTGCCCGACACCGATAATTGGCGTATTTCCTGTCAGGACCTTGCGCAGGTGTTCAATAGCCTTCATATAAGAATGAGGATCGCCCGCGCCGCCTGCAACGACTATCAGGTCGTGCTCGCCACTCGTAAAATCGTACTCCGGCAGCACCCTGTGCACCGTCGAATCCGCCACCAACATATCTACGAGAGAGTTAGCGCACCCGCAATCCACCAACGTTATGCGCCTCTTTCCGTTACCGTAAATCTTTTCGACAGGCTTATATTCGCGCTCTACGGCAGGTGCCAAGCCTTCGGCGACGATCCTGCCTCCTTGCGATCCATTATCGCGCAGGTGTTTGGCCAACGCGCGCGTATCTACGCCCGTTAGTCCCGTGAGTCCCTGTTCTTTCATCCACTGTACAAGGGACTCCTTTGCGTTCCAGTGGCTCGGCTCGGGCGAGAAATCGGTAACCACAAGCCCTGCGGCCTGCACTCTGTCCGACTCCAGGCCTACGCCCGAAATTCCATAATTACCGATCAGAGGATAGGTCATCACAATGATCCGGCCCACAGACGCGGGATCGGTCAATGTTTCAGGATAACCAGTCATGGCGGTGTTGAAGATTACTTGGCCGGAAGCGGCCGTCGGCGCACCGAACAGAAACCCGGGGAACTGCGTTCCGTCATCGAGTATCAGGGTTGCCCTGCATTTTTCAGACATCTCAGAAACCTATTAATGATTTTCTGAAATACAAAAGTACGTATTTTTTCGTAGATTTGCAAAATTATGCCTGTTAAATCCGAAATTTCTTTTGTCCGCTCACTTGCCGACAAGCGTACGCGCGACGAGCACAGCCTCTTCGTTGTAGAAGGCCCCAAAATGGTCGCCGAAGCATTGACTTCGGGTTGGACGGTTAAGAAAGTGTATGGCATCAGCGAAATGATGCGGGATTTGCCGCATAAGCCCGATACTGTTTTTGAAGATATTTCTTTGCGTGAGTTGGAACGCATGAGTTCGCTGCGCACCCCGCAGGGTGTACTGGCCGTCGTGGAGTGCATGCCAGCACGGGGCAATAACTTTATCCTGAATAATAATACTGTCGGCAAAGGTTTGACCCTCGCTTTAGACGGCATTCAGGACCCTGGCAACCTCGGCACCATAATGCGTACCGCCGATTGGTTCGGTGTGCGCCGCATCCTATGCTCGCCCGACTGCGCCGACCGCTTCAACCCCAAAGCCGTACAAGCCTCGATGGGTGCCATATTTCGCATTCCGGTATCCTGCGGCGAGCTTACCTTCCCATCCGGCGTGCCCGTTTACGGTGCATTCTTAGACGGCGAGAGTATATATAGTTCCCATCTGTCGCCCGATGGTATCATAGTTCTCGGCAGCGAGGGGCGCGGCATCTCGGCAGCGGTAGCCGACCATGTAACACATCGCATAACCATCCCCTCCTACTCGCCCCGCGCCGAATCGCTCAACGTCGCAGCAGCAGCAGCAATAATCTGCTCGGAAATGCGGGCACGCACAGAGCGATCATAGGCGGACCACAAACCCTGAACAACAAAAATAGGGGCCTTGGCCCCTATCGATCACTAAACTGTCAACCCCTAATACACTCCTGTGTATGTCTGAGGCGAAAGGCGGCGAAGCTCTTCTTTTACCTCCGCCGAAACATCCAAACCGTCGATAAACTGCCGGATGTCGTCGCGCGAGATAGGGCGGCCTGTACGAGTGAGTGCCTTTAGAGCTTCGTATGGCGACGGGTAGTTCTCGCGGCGCAGGATGGTCTGGATGCCCTCGGCGACCACGGCCCAGTTGGATTCCAGGTCGCGTTCGATGGCCTCGGTGTTGATGATCAACTTGTCCAACCCGCGCAGCATCGCGCGGAAAGCGATCACCGTATGCCCCACCGGCACTCCGATATTACGCAGTACGGTCGAGTCCGTGAGGTCGCGTTGCAGTCTCGATACGGGCAATTTTGCCGAAAGATGCCCGAAAAGGGCGTTAGCAATACCGAAGTTGCCCTCGGCATTTTCGAAATCTATAGGATTCACTTTATGAGGCATGGCGGAACTACCCACCTCGCCGACCTTGATCTTTTGCTTGAAATACTCCATCGCCACATACTGCCATACGTCACGGCACATATCCGTAAGGATGGTGTTTATGCGCGAGAAAGCGTCGAATATTGCAGCCAGATTGTCGTAATGCTCCACCTGTGTGGTGGTCTGCGAACGGTCTAAACGAAGAATGTCGTTAACGAAATAGTTGGCAAAAAACACCCAATCGACTTCAGGATAGGCTGCCACATGGGCATTGAAATTACCCGTCGCACCACCGAATTTAGCCGGCGCGGGAATCTGGCGTAACTGGTCCAACTGCTTGGACAGTCGCTCGGCAAAAACTTTCAACTCCTTACCCAGGCGCGTCGGCGAGGCGGGTTGCCCATGAGTACGGGCCAACATCGGCACATCCTTCCAATCTTCGGCCAGCGCCTCGATCTTGTTAAGCAACTCGCTGGCCAACGGATAGTAAACTTCATGCGCCGCATCTCGCAACGAATAGGGCGTCGCAGTGTTGTTGATATCCTGCGACGTCAAACCGAAGTGCACGAACTCCTTATGTGCACCCAGCCCGAGAGCATCCATACGTTCCTTGATAAAGTACTCCACGGCTTTGACATCATGGTTCGTTGTTTTCTCGATCTCTTTCACACGTGCAGCATCCTCCAACGAGAAATCCTCATACAGCGCACGCATCGGTGCGGCATCCACGCCCTTGAGCTGCGGCAATGGAATCCCTGACAGAGCAATAAAATACTCCACCTCAACCAATACCCTGTAACGAATCAACGCCCACTCCGAAAAATAGGCGTCCAACGCCTCCGTTGCTCCTCTGTAACGCCCGTCGATGGGGCTTATAGCTGTTAATGTTTCGAGTTTCATAAATTGTCTATTTTTTGTTCTCTTTTGATAAAGAGAACCAGAAAACCG
>QMCD01002220.1_pt1 | contig 10961 bp, 8 predicted proteins | sample 1821841 | NCBI WGS metagenome assembly QMCD01 (sample SAMN01991225, study PRJNA193472) | Termite gut metagenome, whole genome shotgun sequencing project. | isolation source: worker | host: Macrotermes natalensis | reverse complement strand
TCACGTCCACCGTGGTGAGCATGGCGTATATCGTATGCGGCGCGGAGACGACATCCCCCGCCAGCGCCATGATTTTTTCTTCCCCCGGCGAGAGCGTATGCGCCTTTAAACGGAGCATCTCTTCCACCACGAAGCGGTATTTCGCGAAGCGTTCCTCTTGCAGCCACGCGCGCAGATCGCTCTCCGGCAGAGCCTGCAATTCCGGGACCAAGTACGCGCCCGCCTGCCCCAACTCCATCATGCGCTGCTCCGCGCGCTGATAGTCCGCCTGCGCGTCCGCAACGCGCGCGTCCTGGTCCTGCCGCAGATTCGCGTAGCCGTATACCTGTCCGAGCTGGTATTTCGCTTGAAAGAGCGCTTCCAGCGCCGCGTATACATCATCCGCCGTATGCAGCGCGCCGCTGTATGCCGCGACTTTGCCGATATCGGCCTTGAGCGCGTCCATCGCCGCCGAAAAATCCTCCGACGTCTCGAATATCCGGTGTATATCCCAGGTGTATTGTATCTCGATATCCCGTCTTTCCCGTATGGCGCCCATCACTCGTTCTCCTTTGGTTTTTTCTTTGTCGATTGCGCCTGCTGCCGCCGAGCCTGGCGGCGCAATGACTGCAGTCGTATCGCGTAGACGAATTGCCGCACGCTCCTATGCATGGCTGAAATAACATGCTTCGGGCGTTGCTCGCTGTGCTCCTCGCTCTCATGGAGGCGGGGCACGAGGAATATCGCGACCAGAAGGCGGCCCAGCCCGACGAAGGTGAATATATACTGATAGCGCGCATACGCAAAGCCCAGGGGGGCCCACTGAAGCGCCTCCAGCCGCGCGCCCATCGTTTCCACGAGCATGCCCCCCACAAAGGAGCCGAAGGCTTGCCCCACGAGCAAGGTCATGATCGCGTACATGGCGATGTACATCGAGCGGTTCTTCGTGGGCGACTGGCGGAAATACGTCACCTGCGCGCCGATCTCAAAACCGCCCCAACTCAGGCCCACCAGCATCTCCAGCGGCACCACGATCCAGAGTATGCCGATATGGAGCTGCCCGTATATCAGCGGCCCGATGCCGGATAATACCATCAATATGCGGAGCACGGCCCGGGCGCCGAAGGTGTCGATGTATTGCCCCCATTTGCCCACCGTAAGCGCCCAAGCCAGATTATTCGTCAGAGTGGCCATCAGCGTAAGCTGCATGAAGGACATCTTCATGTCCCTGAGAAGAAAGAGATTATAAAACGGCGAGCCGATGCCCACGAAGAAATACCAGAGCGCGAATATGCGCACCGTGCGCATGAAGGGCTTATTCGCGAAAACCTCTCGGAACATTTTTATCATGTGTACGCGTCCCGACTCGTGCTGTATTTCCGGCATTTTTATGCGCGAGAGCAGAAGAAGATCGCCCATGCCGCAAATCGCCGCCAGGGAGAATACCACCGCGTACCCAGGATATCCGGGCAGGCTGTCGAGTATGAACGCCAGCAGCAAGCCCGCCGCCCCTCCCGCGATCATGCTCAACTTCGCGCGCGTGCCCAGATAATTCCCGCGAATGCGCAGGGGCACATAGTCGGTGATGAACGAATTGAAGCTCACGAGCATGAATCCATTATTGCAGGCCGAGGCGATGAACAGAAGAAACGCGATCCATAGGCGGAGCGTTTCCGCTTCCATCGGTACAAAGAAGGGCACCAGCCCGAAGGGCAGCCAGAGAAATTTCGCCACCAGCCCGGTGCCGATCAACATGCCCCGGCGCTTCCCGCTCTTCTCCAGCACCACCGCCGCGAAGAGCTGCACGATCACGGTGAAATTGGGTATGGCGGCCATGACGGAATAGAACATATCGCTCGCGCCCAGGGCCTTGATATAGCCGGTCAGGGCGCTTCCCGTCGTGATGGACGTGCAGACCTGCCAGAGCATGGCCGCGACGAGCATACTCCGCAGGCCCCGGACCACATCGGCTTCCAGCCCTATTTCCGGAAAGAAAACCGGTCTTCGCAGCCCGCGCGCGATATCCCCTATGCTGCGTTTTCGGCGATTCGGCAAGATAATCGACCTCCTTCGGCGATGATTCGATTAGTGCCATACGAGATTTTTGGCGAAGGAAGCGCATTCCCGCGCCGTATAGTATAATCGCAGATGCGGCTGCGTCTTCGAGCCCGCGTACTGGGCGGTCAGCTCCATTTGCCGCGCGAAGGACTGTATGCGCGGAAGGTGGAACTCCGAGGAGACGATTACGGCATTCGAAAATCCTTTTTCCGCCATAATCGCCTTCGCGTTTTCCATATTCTCCCAGGTATTCGCGGAGGCATCCTCCCGATGCACGTCCTCCGCCGGTACGCCATGGTTTATGTAATATTCCGCCATGGCCGCCGCTTCGGTGCGGTTTTCGTCGTCTCCCTGCCCGCCGCAGACGATAATATCCGTGGAAATTCCCGCCCGGTATAGCTCCAATCCCCTGCCCAGGCGGCGCTCGAGCATCGGGCTGGGGACATCCCCGCGCAACGCGCAACCGAGCACCATAATGCAGTCCGCGCGCCCCAAATCCGCAGCGAGCATACGATCCTGCCGCGCGTATAAAACCGCGACGAAAATGCCGTCCAGGAAAAACAGGCACAGCGCAATCACAAGACTCACAAGAGGTATTCTCCCTTTTCTTCGCATTCCGGCCATCCTTTAAGGCCCAAATCGAGGGGCGTCTCCCGCGCGCTCACACCTTCCTCGCGAAAAAGGCTCAACACCTCGCTTCCGCATACGATCAGGTGATCCCGCACGTCGATCTCGACCGAGGCCAGCGCATTCACCAGCCGCTTCGTGCAATGGATATCCCCATAGGACGCCCGGTGGGATCCGCCCGGATGATTGTGGGCGATCACCGCGCTATGCGCCTTATGGCGAAGCGCGGCCATGACCGCCATGCGCGGGTACATCGGCGTTTCGTCGATGGTGCCCTCCACGATCAGCGCGGGGTAGAGCAAATGCAGTTGGCTATCCAGACAGAGCAGATAAAAGCATTCATAGTTTCGTCCCGCGTACAGACCCCGCAGATATTCCGACGCCGCCCGCGTATTGTTGATGCGAGGCTTGTCCCCCCATTTATCCACCAGATAATACCGCGTAATCTGCGGTATGAGCGAAAGGAAGACGGACGCGTTTTCCGCGATGCCGCTCACGCGGCACAGATCCTCCCTGTCGGCTTCCAGCACAGCCGAAAAACTGCCGAATTCCCGCAAGAGATCATGTGCGATGATGTTTACGTCCTTTCGAGGTATTACAAATGTCAAGAGCAATTCCAAAGCCTCGTGGGGCGCGAAATTGTCGACGCCCTCACCGACAAATCGATCGCGCAATCTCTGCCTGTGTCCGCCGTGCATGTTCGCCTCCGAGTCGTTTTCTTCTTTAATGTTATTGTATAGGTACGGCTCCATGTATGCAAGCGATGTTGCGCGGTATATTTCCCTTTTTCGTGTAGAATTCGGATGCGCTATAAGGCTGGAAACGCACCACAAAATTATCCCATTGGAAATATCAATGGAAATATGCGCGAAAATGCTATATACTATAGGCGTTGGGCGATATGCTTTCGCCGCAAAACGCCAGGGGATATGAGAGCATGAATGCAGTAAAAAACATCGGAAATCTACTGAAGACGCACCTCCTTCAGCGCGTTCCGTCCGCGTTGCGCGAGGAATTCGAGCGACGCGCTTTGCGCGCCAATATGACCAGCCTGCCGATCATGGCCGCTCTATTCGTTGTGGTACAGATATGCGGCTTCGCATGTGCGCTTTTCCAAAGCCCGGAGCGCTTCGGTTTTGGTTCGCCCTTCTTTTTTCTCACGCTCGCGCAGGGCCTTTGGCAGATCATCGCGATTTGCGGATACCGGCTCTTTCGGGCGGCCCTGCAAAAAAGGCCCGCTTTCCTCTATGTCCATATCGGCATCACTCTGGTCTTGGAGATGCTGCGCGTATATTTCCTGCTCCCCTCCGCGCTCGCGTATTTCCACTGCGCCTTTCTTCTGGCGCTCATCACCCTGTTTCCCCTAATTCCGCGCGGCATATCCGCCCTGTTGCCGGGCGCGGTCGTTTTTGCCTCGCTGGCTGTCCCAGGCGAGGGATGGGTTCTCCCGGCTATGATCAGCTTCAGCGTCCTGCTCATCCTGTTGCGCGCCTATTTAACCTCGGAGAATATCCTTTCCTTTCTGCAAACCCACGCATTGCAGGAGGAATGCGCGAAGCTGGAACAGGCCAATGCGCAATTGCTGGAAATCAGCCAAAACGATCCCCTCACGCAGGTATATAATCGCCGCACATTGAACCAAAAGCTGGAATATTACGCGATGTTCTGCTCGCGGGCCGGTCTGCCGCTTTCCATGCTGCTCATCGATCTGGATAATTTCCAAGCGTATAATAAGGATTTTGGACGCGCGCAGGGCGACGACTGCCTACTGCGCGTCGCGCAGGCCGTGCGTTCCTCCTTCCAGCGAAAGGTGGATATCGTCGCGCGCTTCGACGGCGATGAATTCGCGGTGCTCCTTCCCTTCGAGCCCTTGGACAGGGCGGTCAATCAAGCGGAAAGGGTGCGCAAGAACATCGTCGCGCTGGGGCTTACCCATCCCAAGTCCTCCGTCGGCAATATCATGACCGTCTCGGTGGGCGTGGCCTGTTGCAATCCCGATGGCAGTTCCGACCCCTATGCGCTGGCGGACATGGCGAGCGCGGCGCTCCATATCGCGAAGAAAAACGGCCGGAATATCGTCTCTTCCGCCGATAATATCGAGGCGGCGGAGGCGGCGCTGAACAATTTGGAGGAAGCGCGCCTCAGCGAGCTGCAATGTCTGCGCATCGCGCTGGAATCCGCCACCCTGCTTACATTCACCTTCGATTTCCACACGAATGAATGCGTTTTTTCGGACGCCATATATGAACTTTGCGACATACCGACCAATACCTTCCGATCCTATGAGGAACTCGCCCGCATCATCGTCCGCGAGGATATCCCGAGTATTCAGGATATGCTGGAGGATATGCGGCGTCCCGAAAATCGCACCGCGTCCCACCGGGACATTCAGGTGCGGATTCTCCTTCGCGGCGGCGCGTGCCGATGGGCGCTGATGCGCAGCGTAATACAGCGAAGCTCCCAGGGACAGCCCCGCCTCGCCATCGGCTCCCTCATCGATATCACCGAACTCGCCCATATGCGCGATGCGCACCAGCTTTTGTCGGAAGCTACCTCCGCTTATACCTTTTCGTATGACGCGCGCAGCAATACCGCGCGTTTCAGCCTCAATTTCCTTGCGGATTTCGGCTTGGACGGGCCTCTGAAAAGCGCGCGAAGAGCGCTTACAAAAATGGTCTTCCCACCGGACCGCCGCAAGTTCCGTAACGCCTTGGTCAGTATTCTTCGCGGAAAAAACAAGGACGCCGCCACGATCATACGCATGGAAAACCCCCAAAGCAGCGTGATATATTTGCGCTTTCAGGGGCGCGCGCTATGGGATTACGCAGGAAAACTGGAGCTGATCGTCGGCTCCATGACGGATATCACCAGCGAAATCGAAATGCGCAAAACCAACCGGCTCATCATCGAGGCGGCCAATGAATGCCTCTTTATGATGAATCTGCCCAAGAATTCCATGCAGATCTCTCCGAAGATCCGCGACATGCTCCCCGTCCCTTCGCTGTACCTACAGCCCGCCCGGGAAATCTGGGCGGAAATGGTATTCCTGGAGGATCGGGAGCGCTATTTGTCCATTCTCGATCAGCTCATATCGGGGGATATGGACCATTACTCGCTGGAATACCGGCTCTATGGCCGGGGAGGCCGGCTTACGTGGATCTCCATGCGAGGCATGAGCGAGCGGGACGACAATGGCCGCCCCGCCATCATCGTCGGCGCCATATTCGATTTGGCTTCCATGGGCCAGTATAACCAGCATATCGAACAATTCTCCCTGCTCGATCCCCTCACCGGACAGCCCAATCGCTTCAGCTTTCATCGCGATATGCAGGATATCATCGACAGCGGCGGCCACGGGTATATCATCATGCTCGATCTGGACGATTTCAAGCGCTTTAACAGCATGTACAGCCACTCGCACGGGGATAAACTGCTCAAGGATATCAGCAATATATTAAAAGCGCAGATGCCCGACCGAGGCTATGTCTACCGCTTCGAGAGCGATCTTTTCGGCTTGGTCATCGCCGACGCGGATCGCGCGGAAGTCGAGGCATGGATGCGCGGCTTCAAGAACCGCTATCCCGTGGGCATACCCGCGAAAAACGCGGATTATTGGGCCACGCTCTCCATGGGCGCGGTGGAATATTCCTCGGGATATTCGGTGGACGAATTGCTTATGAATGCCGATATCGCCATACAGAAGGCGAAAAGCCAAGGCAAGGGGAGCTATGTGGTATTCTCCACCCAGGACAGGAAACAGTATTTAAGCCGTCTGGAACTGGACGAGCAGCTTCGGCGCGCGGTGGACGCCGGGTGCAATGAATTTGAATTGCATTATCAGAGCCTGTACTCCAAAGACGCCGAAACGCTGGTGGGGTCGGAGGCTTTGCTGCGCTTCCGCGCGGCCAACGGGGATATTCTTCTCCCGCTCGCTTTCCTGCAGAATTTGGAGGATATCGGCCTCATGCCCCGCGTGGAGAACTGGGTGTTGCGCACCGCCATCGGGCAATGCGCCCAGTGGCGAAAGCATCCCGCAATGGAAGATTTTGTCATGAATGTCAATCTTTCCTCGGCATTCATCCAGCGTCCGGAACTATTCCATGTGGTGACCGAGGCCCTTCTGGAAAGCAATCTGCCGCCCCACGCGCTCACGCTGGAGATTACGGAATCGGCCTATGTTCTGCCCATGAAGGACGGGCTGGACACGCTCTATCGCCTGCGCGAATACGGCGTAAACGTGGCCATCGACGATTTTGGCACGGGCTATTCCTCCCTCTCCTACCTGAAACGCCTGCCCGTCACCGAGACCAAGATCGACCGATCCTTCGTCCTGGAAATCGAAAGCGACATTTCGGCAAAATCCTTCGTCGCCTCCATCATTCAGCTCGCGCACAGCTTGAACCACACCGTCTGCGTGGAGGGCGTGGAGACTGCGGAGCAGGCGGAGATGCTGATCGACATCGGCGCGGATATACTGCAAGGGTATTATTTCTCCCGGCCCATACCGGCGGATGTCTTCGAGGAGAGTTTCATTCTGAACAGATAGCACGACTTTCAGGGGGCATATATGGCTTTAGAACAGGAAATTCAATACGCGCGGGATTGGCTGGAGGAAATCGCGACGGGCAATCTCTCCACGCGCCGGGCGATTGAGTGCATCAATTCCAATATGCGCGCCATCGTCTCGCTACTGGATCTGGTCTGCGCGAATATGCGCGAATCCGCGCTGTACGCGAGCGCGCTGGCTTCGGGCAATCTGCTCGCGCAAAGACCGCGCCGCCGAAACTTCCTCTCCCAGGATCTGCGCCTGCTCAATGACCAGCTTCTCGCCGCCCAGAAAAAGCTGTTCGATATGGCTGGCGGCGATTTGAGCAGCCGCGAGGACGATTTCGGCGCCCTCTCCGGCGCTTTTGACCGCATGTTGGATTATGTGCGCGCGCTGAAGGTCCAGGAGGAAGAGAAAATCATGGAAGATCCCCCTCCCGGAACGCCCCCTTGCGGCGACGCGATACCGATACTCGAAAAAGTCCTGCAAACCCTGCCCCAAAATGTTTTCATCGTCGCGGCGCATGTGGAGAAGCTGCTCTTCGCGAATGACACCGCGCAGGCCCTGCTCCGGGAATGCGGCTGGCCGGGCGTGCTCAAGATGGGCAGTCTCCCCCAGATACTCATACAGCCGTCCTCCGACGCGCCGCAGGAATGCTATTGCACCGTTTCCGAGCAATGGTTCGCCATCGACCGGGATACGCTGACCTGGACGGATGGCGAGGAAGCGATACTCTATACCTGCACCGATATCACCTCGCGCAAAAAACAGGATCAAAGCCTTCGGGAAGTGTCCGCCATCGACGTGATGACCGGGCTGATATCCCGGCAGGCGGGGTTGGATAAGCTCTCCCGCGCGCTGGGCACATTAAGCGAACCGGACACGCTCTGCGTCGCCATACTCGACGTGGACCATTTAAAGGCGGTCAATGACAACTACGGCCACGGCGAGGGCGATTTGGTGATGCGCACCATCGCGCGGCTGCTCAAGGCTTCCATACGCAATAAGGACTCGGCGGCCCGTTTGGGCGGCGACGAATTCCTCGTCATATTCCCCGACTGTCCCCGCGCCTATGCGAAGGTCGCGCTGGAGCGTATGCGCAATAATCTCAAAAAGCTCAATATGACCCGGGGCAAGCCCTATACCATCTCCTTTTCCTTCGGCATCATGGAAATTCGCGGAAACGAAGGCCCCTTCACGGTCACCCAGGTCCTTCAGCGCGCCGAGGAACGCTTGTTCATACAGCAGGAGGAAAGAGAAAAAGGATGACGGGAAACGAAAGAGCGGCAAAACCAGACGAAGGAGGGTTTATCCTATGATGCGCGACCCGGAAAAAACGATCGGAAACTTAATCGACAAGCAAGGCGTAGCTTTTATTTCCTCGGTGGACGCGAAAGGCTATCCGAATACGAAGGCCATGCTGCCGCCCTCTCGCCGGGAAGGCATACGGGTTTTTTATTTCCATACCAATACATCCTCGCGTCGGGTGGCCCAATACCGGGCCGATCCCAAAGCGAGCCTGTATTTTTGCGATAAGCGCTTTTTCCGGGGTGTGCAGCTGCTCGGCGAAATGGAAGTGCTGGAGGATGCCGCGATCAAGCAATCGCTTTGGGATGACGGATTCGTCATGTATTATTCCGGCGGCGTGACGGATCCGGATTACTGCATCCTCCGTTTCACCGCGCATCAAGGGCGTTTTTACAGCAATTTCCAGTCCGAGGATTTTGATATACAAAGCATGGAATGACTTACAGCACCTTTTGAATCCGCGCGCAGGCTTCCCTAGTCGCCTCGGGCGTCCCGAACGCAGTCAAGCGGAAATAGCCTTCGCCGCTGGGGCCAAAGCCCGCGCCGGGCGTACCCACCACCTGACATTCTCCGAGCAAGCGGTCGAAGAAGGCCCAGGAATTGCCGCCGGGAACCGGGAACCAGATATAGGGCGCGTCCACGCCGCCGCTGCACCGCACGCCGAGCGCGTCCATGGTCTCGCGTATCCTGCGGGCATTGGCCATATAATGGGAGACGAGCGCTTTGACCTCGTTTTTTCCCTGTTCGGTGTAAATCGCCATGGCCGCTTTTTGCACGATATAGGGGGTGCCATTGAACTTCGTCGCCTGCCGCCGCCGCCATAAATCCAAAAGCGGCACAGCGTCGCCGGAAGCGTCCTTGCCCAGGATATCCTTGGGCACTACAGTCCAGGAACAGCGCGTACCGGTGAACCCCGCCGTCTTGGAAAAACTGCCGAACTCGATGGCGCACCGCCTGGCGCCCTCCACTTCGTATATCGAATGGCAGGCATCGCTGCTGATAAACGCCTTATACGCCGCGTCGTATAGTATGACCGCGTCATTCTCCAGCGCATAATCCACCCATATTTTTAAATCGCGCTTCTTCATGGCCGCGCCGGTGGGATTGTTCGGCGAACAGAGATAAATTAGGTCGGGGCGCTTTTCGGGAAGCTGGGGCGTATAATCATTTTCCCGGACCATGGGCAGATAGATGAGCTCCGACCAGCGCCCGCCCGAAAAAACGCCCGTGCGGCCCGCCATCACATTGCTGTCCACATAGACGGGATAGACCGGGTCGGTCACGGCGATCACGCTGTCCGCGCTGAATATTTCCTGTATATTGCCGGCGTCGCTCTTCGCTCCGTCGCAAATTACGATTTCGTCGCTGCCGATGTCGATGCCCAGCGCCCGGTACTCGTTTTCGGAAATAGCGTCGAGCAGGAATGGATAGCCATATTCCGGGCCATAGCCGTGAAAACCCTGTTTCGTGCCCATTTCATCGACCGCGTCTCGCAATGCGCGTATGACCGTGGGCGGCAGGGGTTCGCTCACATCGCCCACGCCCAAATACAGCAATTCCGCGCCGGGATTCTTCGCCAAAAACGCGCCCGTGCGCTTCTGTATTTCGCTAAATAGATAGGAGCCGGGGAGTTTGAGAAAATTGTCGTTGATTCTTGCCAAAACATCATCACCTTTACTTAAATTTCTTTGATTATATAATACAATAAGCCTAAAAGCAATAATGGACAGCCCATTGGAGGTATGGAAAATGCAATTCACGAAAATGCATGCGGCAGGCAATGATTTTTCCCTTTTCGACGGGACGAAGGAAAATTTGCCCGATCTTTCCGCGCTGGCGCTGGCCGTCTGCGACCGGCATTTCGGCACGGGCGGCGACGGCATCATGGCGGCTCTCCCGAGCGAAAAAGCGGATATACGCATGGTATACTACAATTCCGACGGAACGCCGGGCGAGATGTGCGGCAATGGCCTGCGCTGTTTTTCCAAATTCGTCTATACGAAAAAATTGGTGAACCAATCCGAATTCATCGTGGAAACCGGCGCGGGCCCGCTCCCCGTCAAACTCACCGTGAACGCCCAAGACGAGGTGGAGTTTATCACCATCGCCATGGGCTATCCGCTTTTGGGCGCGAAGGATGTGCCTACCACCCTTGCGGGCGATCCGGTGATCGATCAAATTATCGACGTGGACGGAGAGAAAATCGGCATTACGGCCCTGCGCGTGGGCGTTCCCCATGCCGTCGTCATCGTGGAGGATTTGGACAGGCCGGACATCCTGGAGCTGGGCAAAAAAATCGAAGCGCACGGGGCATTCCCCGCGCGCGTCAATGTGAATTTCGTTCAGGTATTGAATCGAAGCCATATCAAGGTGAAAACCTATGAGCGGGGCGCGGGTCATACGCTGGCCTGCGGCACCGGCTGCTGCGCGTCGGCGGTCGCGG
>QMCD01004715.1_pt1 | contig 10962 bp, 7 predicted proteins | sample 1821841 | NCBI WGS metagenome assembly QMCD01 (sample SAMN01991225, study PRJNA193472) | Termite gut metagenome, whole genome shotgun sequencing project. | isolation source: worker | host: Macrotermes natalensis | reverse complement strand
ACCGGTTGCTCCCGCGCCAGTCGGTCCGGTTGCGCCAGTAGCGCCAACACCGCTCGGACCAGTTGGTCCGGTTACGCCAGTTGCACCAGTCGGACCTGTTGCGCCTGTTACACCGGTTGCTCCCGCGCCAGTCGGTCCGGTTGGGCCCGTTGCGCCTGTTGCTCCTTTGAATCCGGCAGTTCCAGTTGCACCGGGGACACCTTGGATTCCTTGAATACCTTGAATACCTGGCTGGCCCTGTTGTCCGGCAACGCCCGGCTGACCTTGAGGTCCTGTTGGCCCTGTAGCACCTGTTCTTCCACTCAGGCTGACAAAATCCGGTGAGCTGCCCGGTGTGCCGCTCGGTGCTGTCTTCACGGCCTGATACAGTTGTCCATTGTAAACAACCATCTGTCCCGGTTGCATCGACAGAGCGTCGACGGGATTGTATGTCGGCACTGTGGCTGAAGATGCTGTATCACGCGCTATACGCCCCGGTCCCGCTATCGGTGTATAATCAAATGATGAGCCGGGGACTCCTGCGGGATTGGTTCTAGTTACCGTATAAATTGTTCCATCAGATCCGATTATTGTCTGACCGGCCTGATAGCCGGACGCTATCGTAGGATCGAAGTTCTGAGCGCCGCCAGAAGATGTACCCGGCGGTCCCTGCGGCCCGGTATCCCCTTTCGGGCCTGTCGGGCCTGTTACACCGGCGAGCGGTTTGAAATCCATTGAACTGCCGGGAATTCCGGATGGATTCGATTTTGTCACGTTATATGCATTTCCATCAGGGCCGATAATTATTTGCCCCGGCTGATAGTTTATTGCCTGTGCTGGATTGTAGGTTGATGCGGCGGCTGTTCCAGGAGGTCCTGGAGGGCCTGGAGGTCCTGGAGGACCCTGCATCCCATAGTCAGCGCCGCCGCAATTGCACGGGTGTTGACCACAGCCACAGCCACAGCCACTCATGTTGTGTATTTTCATTTGTGGCTCTGTTGGTCCACAACAATGATTATTGTAAAATGCCATTTTCTTGCCTTTCTCGAGAATATTAGTTTCGCGCACATCAAATCGTGTAATGGCGTGATGTTTGCTTAGTTAATATTATGAACTAATAAATAAAATGTGAGTATATTTGTATCAGGTGTTCACCTGAAAGCATCATGAAGAAATGCATTGAAATGCATGATTTTTTCTGTGTATACGGAAGATTTACGTTATGCTCGCGGCGCTGTATCGCTAAATCAAACAATTCCTGAGTAATAATTGGCTCGTGGCTATTCTGTATAATAATCCCTTCACTTTTCGGAGGACTAATATACTTGATGCCATTTCTCTCAATTCTTTGATAGTGTTTTTGCACACGATGACCTAAGTACATTTGATTTACAAGTATAGCTCTGACGGTTGACTGCGACCATAGATTTGCGTTATTATCGCCTTCAGTGTGGACTTGACTCGTGTTTGTGCGGAGCTTTTTTTGAGCAGATGGACTCAGGATTTTCATATCAATTAGCTTGCGGTTAATCGCGGACATGCTCATCTTATCCTTTGTACACCACCTAAAAATGTCCCTTACAACTTGTGCGCATTCAGTATCAATGAGACTTGTCATCCGGGTCAATTATGTATCCGTATGGCGCGTTTGAGTTTTTAAACTGACCATAAATACGATTGCCTGTGATGCTCATTATAATCACAACAGCTTAGAGTACTCGCTTTTAGTACAAGAGAGCACCTCAGTTTAGTTACCGTTAATGCAATCATTTCACCAAAAACCAGTCTCTGGTCAATGTATGAGAGAACAAACTGACATTAGGATATGATTATAATATGCAGCGGCAGGGTATTCGTGAGGAAATCACATAGAAAACAAGGTCTGAAAAGAAGTGTTGTTTTTAGGTTGAACTTTTTATTAGGAGCGGCATAAAATGTGACGATGTTGAGAAAAGCGCGTCTTCAGAGACGCGCTTTGAATCGATTACTCTTTATTCTATGGGGGACGGCAATGGCAAGTATAATGAGATAGCGGGAGAGTGTAAGCCGGGCGATTCTTCAGTTTTAGCGAATCGGCAGTTTTATGAGGTATTAGGATCGCGAATAAGCCCGGCACAGATGCCGTCGAGAGCAAATAAGCTCGATCAAAGAAACAGTCTTATGAATGCCAACACCTTTTCGTTTTCATCCTTATGTAAAAAGACGACCTCAACATCTCCGCCTTCGTGAACATAAACTACATCGACCAAATCAACCAAAACCATCCTACTGACACTTGTTATTTCTTTGAATTTAAGAAACCTGTCAAAATATGAATATGCAAAGTCAACACCATTGCAAACCGTTTCACGTACTTGTTTGAGAGTATTAATATCATTTCTCCAATTATTTAGCTTCTCGTCATACAGGAGCTTTTTTTGATTATAGCTTTCATTTTTTACGCTTCCGCTTTTCCAATCAATGAACAACGCAGCCTTCTCCAATAAAGCTTGATCATATAACTGCTCACGCTTACCGATTTCGGAATTATAACGCTTAATGCTGTTGTAAATCTTTTGCGATCCGCCAATTTCTTCTACTATATTCTCAATTGCTGACAGCGCCTTAATTTGAGTTCTGATTGCATCTAGAATGGCAGCCTCTAAGTCCGTTTTTTCAATATAATGCCTGGTACAAGCAGTTTTCGATTGTTCGCGGTAAGTGATGCAATGAAAAGCTGGCATTGCTTGACGTTTGCCATCTATTCGCCCCATTTTACGACCGCAATCCGGGCATTTAAGAAAGCCCGCATACATATTATATCTATTCTGCGGGTGTACCACGTTTTCCTCTAAACGTTTTCTTGCCATATCAAAAACTTCTTGATTTATTATCTTAGCTAGCATGCGTATTTTCAACTATAATCCACTCATCTTCGGGCAGGACGTATTGCTTCTGCTCTTTATCTCTTGGTCTAAAGATACGTCCCTGCACCATATGGCCTAGGTAGATTTGGTTTTTTAGAATACTTCGGACTGTTCTTGGGGACCAAAGAGCGACATAATTGTCTCTTATATGCGGATAGGGCTCACCACGCAGCCTTTTCAGTGCAGTCGGACTCGGTATTTCTAATTCATTTAGCTTATGGGTGATTGCAGAAATGGTCATATCATCTTTAGTGTACCATTCGAACATATTTTTTACGACAGAAACAGTTTCCTCATCAATCACTAGATGATTCTTATCTTCAGGATCCAGTAAATATCCATAGGGCGCAATACCGCCCAAGAAATACCCAAGTTCTTGCTTCTGTTCGACAGTAAGCATTATTAATCACTCCCCCAAATAGTGTGGTTCAATGACAAAACTCAGCGGATGAACGTCGTGGTCTAAGTCAATTATTGCTTTCATAAATTGATTGAACAGGGAGGAGAAGCATTATGAATGTTTTCGAACACTTACGCGCTTGTATGGATTATCCCTCTGAAGTGGCGATAGAAACTACTGGCCACTGTAACGCACGATGTGTTTTTTGCCCTCACCAAACGCTTGCGAGAAGAAATCTCTATATGAACGACGAGATGTTTCTTCGTATTGTCGACCAACTCAAAGAAATCCCACAGACTTGGCGCTTCTATGTAAGCCCTTTTAAGGTCAACGATTTGCTTATGGATAAGCAAATATTTGAGCGAATTGCAATAATTAACAGACAACTGCCAAACGTGTATATCCGTTTATTCACGAATTTCAACACAGCCACTGAAGGGGATATAAGGAGACTCTGCAATGTAGAAAATATCGCGGATATTGTTATATCACTCAATTCGCTTGACAGTAATGAGTATACAATGCTGATGGGTCTTGATTTAAGAAAGAGTCTGAACAGTATTCATAAATTACTATCATATATCCGTAGCAATGGAATCCGAATGCTGGCTGATAGAATTATTCTATCGCGCGTCGCGCAAGACGCCGACAGTGATGCAGAGTTTATAAAGACCGCATATGAGGAGTTCGAGGACGATATAAACCTCATCCTGCCGGCAATTTTTCCGCGCGATAATTGGATAAACCATGTGCCTCTGGAGTCGCCTAGAAATCAGGATAACCCCTGTGGCCGCTGGTCAGAGATTAATATTTGCTGTGATGGTGTAGTATCATTTTGTTGCAGAGACGCCAAGGCAGAATTTCCATTGGGCAACATAATGGAGAAGACGAAATATACAATCAACCGGAATACCGGCGCTTACGCGAAGAAATACCAAATAAGAGATCTGTGACGCCCTGCCGGTACTGCGGCGAGGTTTCTAATATCCTTTAGCAACCGACTGTCAGCTTTTCCCTAAATACTCGCTTCAAATACTTTTCGCAATTGCTCGGCAAGGGTGCCACCCTCATTATCCATGAGCAATCTCAAAATCGACTCGAGAATCCTCTGTGCTTCAGCAACGCTTCTGGCGAACAACAAGCTGTAGGATTGCAGCGCTGCAACGGCGAACCCGTTGTTCTCGAAGCGCTGTGCGGCAAGAATATGTAAATCAATTATTTCCTGTGTAACCGGACGGGACAAGTCTCTGCTGTACGCATCGAGAAATTTCTCAAAAGTGATGTCTGCTATTTCGCTACCACCGGCGTACTTTCCAACGTATCCAGTGCTTATGATGTCGTTTAGGTCTAGAATCTCACTCAATAATGCCCATGAACGTTCAAAGCGATCATTCGCTATTTCGGCAAGCTCGTCTGTCGCCTTCTCAGCGACGATTAGCAGAAATCTCAGGAGATTGTGCTCGAGCGGGCCTGTATCCAACTGCTGAACGATTAGGTCATAAGCCTTTCGATACTCGGCGTGGAGGACATATCCTCCAATCTCCGACAACGGGTCAGTGAAACTACCGGTGCCACTCGTATTGTAAAAATCACTTGTTACGGGATCGCTATCGTGCAGGATCATCTCTATCTCGGGCCGATCCTCATTCGGACTCAATTGTTGTGAGACGATTGCCAGACGGCGAGCAGCCTTAATGTTTCCTCTGTAATACTCCGCTGAAGCCCCACGGCTGTATAAAAGCGACTCTACTGACATACTCTCCGCTAATTCCGAGGGGGGAAGGTCCGTCAAGAGAATTTCCGCCTCGTAGAACATTCGCAAGAACCGGTCTTCGCGGTAATCGAAAAGGGCTTGATAGTAGAGGTCGGCAAGTACGGCATCCCGTGAATCGGGATAGACAGACTTTATGACCATAAAGAGTTTGTCGAATACTTCCTTGCGGCTGTACAGAGAGCGCTGTGCTGATACGACATAGATTGCCGCATAGATGAACTGGATAAAGTCAAAGGCGGAAGCTTTGCTCAGCTCTAGCCACATCGCGTTATGGTCGAGCAGATATCGGCAGTTTACATTCGCCTTGTTCGGATTTCCAACCGCCGCGTATTCCCTTACTAAATAGGCGTTGTATAAAAACTGGCGGGATTCACTCTCCGCTTCTTGCAGGGCTTCCTCTAGAATCGCTATATTGCGAAGAGCTTTCTGAGCCCTAATATCTCCCGCGTAACCCGTGTGTCTTATTCTGTATGCAGACAGTGGAAAACAACTGGGCGCTGAGCCGTCCGGGAGTTTCGGAAGTTCATGTATTCTTCCGGAGTATTTCAGCGCGCCGCGTCTTAGAATCCGCCCGTGAATTGTTGTTCCCGTCCAATTACCTCTTTCATCAATTTCATCACGAGGGATTTGAAGAACATCGGCGTTGTTTCTCTTAAAACAATTGATGATAGCGTCTTTATCAGCCTCATTTAGCGAGGGAGAGAAATGCTCGTCTCCATCAAGAAATATCACATAATCACCTGAAGCCAATGAAAGAGCATAGTTTCTTGCGGACGAAAAGTCCTGTGTCCACTCAAAGTGCTCAACCTGTGCCGCGCACTTCTCTGCGGCCTGGACAGTGCCGTCGGTGGAGCCTGTGTCAACAACGATAAGCTCATCCACGCAGTTCCTGACGCTCTCAATTGAAGCTGTTATACTCTCAGCCTCGTTTTTAACAATCCAACAAGCGGAAATACTCATGCTTGTGACTCCTTCATTATAGAAATAAACTTATCCGTTCTGAAAGCTCGTGGTTGCCGCAGGCTCCGAAAAGCTCTGATAATCCCTTGGCGTTTTTCTTTTGGTCGCACCTCTTGGCTAAAAGCAACCGGTAAGACGCCGCCGCCATGAGCGCGCAGCCGTTTTTTTCAAAGATTGATACGGCTCTTTTGTGCGCCTCCAGGAGATTGCCTGTCACAGGCCTGTTTTGATCTTTCTTATATTCTGTCTCGAAGTCGGAAATTGTCATCTTCTCAATTGCGCCTGTTTGATAATCTGTGTCTGCGCCGTATACAACTCCTGTATTAATCACATCGCTCAAATCAATCCCCTCGTCATGCATGGCGCTGGAGTCTTTATAAAGCTTTCGCGCTTGCGCCGCCAGAGGTTCCTGCGCTTTTTCCGCTATAACGAGCAGAATTCCAAGCAGATTTTGGTGAAGCGCACCGGTGATAATATGAGGCTGGACAGTCTGATAAGCCTTGTCATATTCGGCTTGTAAGAGGTGAGCATATGCTACAAAAAACGCGAATTCATGATTTTCGGAAGCGGTAAACGCGGCTCCCGGGTGGCTTATAATATCTCCGTAGCGCATACTTGCAAAAAGCTGCGCTGATTCATATTTGAATTTGATGACGCTTTTCTTACTATTTGCTCCTTCGACGCCTGGACGAGGGAACTGTGTCTGGAGATCGTCTGTGGAAGCATTATTAAAAAGTTGTTCGACGGAATTATTAAAGCGCTTAAGCTCTGCCACAGCGAATGTGGTATCAGGCCGTCCAACAGCGCTGTCAAAACCGCTCAGAAAGCTTGCTGTGTCCGATGAAGAGAGGTCTTTTATTGCGTAAAGCAGGTAAAGCAGCGGTCTTCCCTCGAGAAACCTGTCGTATTTCATGGCATGTAAGGCATAGAGGCAGGTTTTTTCCCTGTCGCCGCGCCTGTGCTGGGCCTCGGCGGCCCGCTCAAATATCTTTGACTCAATATAGCGGCAGTCTTTGTCAGCGGGACGCGCGGTGTTGAGTATTGGTTCAAGCAGCTCCAGCTCATGTAAAAAGCGCTCTTCTCTATAATCGAACCGGAGCTGATAGTGGAGGTCGGCCAGAAGCGCGTCCCTTGTATAGGCATAGTTTTCCTTAATGGCCCCGAACAGTTTGTCATATAGTTCTCTGCGGTTGAATCTGAAACGCATTAACTCCCCAAGATGCGCAGCCTGATAAAAGTGCGTTAAATAGCCATACGGAGAGTGCTTGCACGCGTCTTTGAAGTGCCCGTAGCGGGCGAGCAGGTATGTAAAATAATCGGCCGCTTTAGCGTATTCTCCGATAACATAATTCTCCCTCATTAAATAAACAGCATTCATAAACTGTCTCAGGGGATCATCAAGCCTTTGATGCTCCGACTCGAGAATTTTGAGATTTCTCACTGCTTTGTTCCTGATTATGTCCTTTGAGTATCCCGTGTGACACAACAAATAGTCTTCGAGTATGAACCCGATTGGAATCTCACCTCCGGATAGTCTCGGGACTTCATGTACTCTGTTCTCAAAATGTACTGACGACTTGCGTAAAATCCGCTCGTAGGCTTGAATATCAAACTGCGTTCCGTCTTCTTTTTCGATTTCGCTGCGATATATGTACAGGACGTCGGCTTTCGTTTCTCTAAAGACGGCGAGGAACCGCGCTTTGTCCGCCTGTGTCAATGATGGGGAAAAGTATTCGTCACCATCGATGAAGATGACGTAATCCCCGGACGACAAAGACATTGCGTAGTTCTTCGCCGCAGAGAAGTCGTCATTCCATTTATAATGGTATACTGCCGCACCGCATTCTTCGGCAATACGAATCGTTTCATCTGTTGAGCCAGTATCCACAACGATTAACTCATCAGCGCATTCCGCGACACTCATCACTGATTCCCTGATGTTTTCGGCTTCGTTTTTCACGATCCAACACGCGGAAACCTTCTTAGGCCGATCGCAGTCTACGGCTTTCATAGCGTAAAACTCAGCTCTATTTATGTTCCCCGCATAGAATGCGATTTCAGACGCCTTCTGATATATTGACGCCTCCGCTTTGACACATTCCGGAATGCTTGACTCCGGTAATCCATCGAGATCTTTTTCAAGATTCTCCAACCGTTCAAAGAAACCTTTTTCATCTTTTGCACATAATAAAGTGAAGTACAAATCGGCAATAATCAATTCTCTCGTGTTGAGAAGTCTGTGTGTTAGCGGTCCGTTAATATAATACTCAGTTTTTTTATGTGTTAAGACCGATGGAAACATACCGGCTAGTTCGATTAAGACAAAAAGCTCCCGCTTATATAAATCCGGATAGGCAGAAAACGCTTTTGGGAAATGAACCGGATGATCCAGCAGATGCTTACAGGCTCCGGCGGATTTCTCAAATTCTTCGTTTATATACGCGTCTCTCATAAGGTATGTTCGATTAAGAAACAGTTTGTACCCATCAGTTAGCAGATTGCGTTCTTTCTCGAGCATCGCGATGTTGCGTTTGAGCTTGCCGGATAATTTATTAGTTGAGTATCCGGTGTGCGTAATATGATAATGCAGAAGCGGGTAAAAAACAGTATCCGATCCATCCTTCATCATCGGAAGCTCATGTACTCTGTTCTCGTAATGAACGGTCGATCTTCTAAGTATCACTTCAAAATAATGCGTGCCTAGTATATCCATCGTTTCTTCATCTATTTCGGATCCCAAAACGTGTAAAACATCCGCTTTTGTCTCTTCAAAACGATTTTGTATTACAAGACTGTCTGTTTCACATAATGGCGGGGTAAAAAACTCATCGGCATCTAAAAAAATGACGAACTCTCCTTGAGCCAGCGATAACGCATAATTTCTGGCGGCTGAAAAATCGTCGTTCCACTTATGAAACCAAGTGCTTGCGCCCGCATCTTTTGCCGTACGAACCGTGTTGTCTGATGAGCCGGTATCCACAACAATCAACTCATCGACACAGTTTTTCACGCTCATTATGGACTTTGCGATGTTTTGTTCCTCATTTTTAACAATCCAACAGGCTGAAATGCTCATAAACAATACTCCTAACGGATTTAGTTAAACTGTAAACGCTTCAGCCAATCGGATATCGTTTCAGTTTCGATCTCGTTTTGGAAATTCGGTCCTCTTTCTTCATTATACAGGGATGTAACCAGTTCCGGAGACGCCTGTTCATAATAATAAAAAAACGGTTGAACGTAATCATAAAAGGCATTTTCAGCTGTTCTCAGCAGGGCCGCTCTCTCAGGAGCTCTCCAGTCACGTTGATGGAGCCTGAAAAACGTATGAATTACGATTCTCACAACCAGACGCTCAACTTCTCTTGGATATATTTCCTCAAGTCTTATGCAGGCAAGACTCAGACTATACAAAAACTCGGGCATCGATTTGAAGGAATACTCGCTGTCGTTTCTGCGAGTGATGCTGTTCGGGCGGTATCTCCAGACGTAGCTGGTAAACATAACCTTATATACTTCTTTTGCGACAGAGAAAACGAGCCTGTTGAAATATGTATCCTCGTGGACATAGAGTTTCTCATGGAAACGTATTTTATTCAGCGTTAAAAACGCACGGTTGTACATTTTGCCGTGCATCCAAGTCTCGTCACTGTCGTGAACGATATATGTGTATTTCCGCGTTTTTTCATCATACTGCTCGTTCAGCCATGTTGATGTGAGGACTTCGGGATGATAAATCTCTATTCCCTGAAGGTAGCTGTTAATCACATGGACGTTTTGCAGCACGTCGTCGGCGTCACAAAAAGTGATATAGTCTCCCCGCGCGTTGTCCACGCCCGTTTGCCGCGCCGCTCCCGGCCCGCCGTTTTCGTCCCTATAAATAAAGCGCAGGTTCAGCTTGTCAAAGGTGTTCAGAAAATCGTCGGAAAACCGATTCTCGCTGCCGTCGTTTACCAGTATGTGCTCGATTCTCGAAGCGTCTATTCCTATCTGCGTGTTCAGGCTTGAAAGAAGTTGATATATCTCATCCTGTGTTTCGTTGAAATAGGGAATAATGACACTCAGCAGGATTCTGCCTTCAGCCATGCTCGAACCCTCCCAATAAAAAATAAAAGGGTAAGATAAGACTATCTTACCCTTTTTATATTATGCCTGAAATTGGCTGTTAGTTACTTGTTTTATTCAACTAATTATTCTTATGCTCCTGCGGGACCAAGTCTTAGGAACGTGAGTGTCGCGGTCGGCCCCTGACCTCCGTTGAAGTTAGCGTTCATCGTAATTTGACCATTATTGACTGAGCCTATAGTTACTTTGTCGCCAGCATTAAGCGTTATGACCGTAGTCCATGCCGTATTGCCGCCGGTTGTGGTGGATACGCCCATATACTGCGCGCCGCCGGAGGCGTAGTCCGTGGTGGAGCTGTTAGCGGGACGGACGCCGATACCGAACGCTCCGGTCGTTCCCGCGCTGGTTGAAGTTGTCGCAGTAACCAGATAGATACCTCCGGTGTTTACCGTGACGCTCTGACTGTCGCCGGATAAACTGACGGGGCTGGGATTACCGGACGGCAGAGACTGCTGCGTTATTGGGATCGTGTTCTGTGTGGGTATTCTGGAGCCGTTGCCACTTCCCGTTATCTGGCCGTTGTAGAAGCCCATAAATGATGCGTAAGAGTTGGCTGCAGCTTCTGTACCGGTAGTGGCTTGAAGTCCTCCGCCGCTTTTGGTTTCAATATTAACCATAGCGGTTCCTGACGCACTTTTCTGGTAGTTCACATTGAGGGAATTTGACCATAATGAGACGGTATCCCCCATTTTGACGGCATTGGGACCAAGTGAGAATAGTGTCATTCCGGTAGCAAACGTGCCGGTGGGTCCGGTTGCTCCGGTTGGGCCGGTTGGGCCGGTGTCGCCGGTAGCGCCTGATGCGCCGGTAGCGCCGGT
>QMCD01002218.1_pt1 | contig 10972 bp, 7 predicted proteins | sample 1821841 | NCBI WGS metagenome assembly QMCD01 (sample SAMN01991225, study PRJNA193472) | Termite gut metagenome, whole genome shotgun sequencing project. | isolation source: worker | host: Macrotermes natalensis | reverse complement strand
ATCTACGCCGTCCGGCTTTTTGATTTGCAAATAGTTGACAACACTTATCAGGATAAGGCAGACAGCAACGCTTTTTTAAAAAAAATTGAATTTCCCGTCAGAGGCTTAATCAAAGACAGGAACGGTAAGATATTGGTATTCAATAAACCCGCTTACGACGTGATGATTGTGATGCGGGAGATAAAGGAGTTGGACACGCTTGATTTTTGCAGCGCGGTGGGAATTGATATCGAAAATTTCAATGCCCGTCTCAAAGAAATCAGAAATCGGGCAGGCTATTCGAGCTATACGCCGCAGACATTTATGAGCCAGCTTTCGGCTGCCGAATATGGCGTTTTACAGGAAAAGTTATTCCGTTTTCCCGGCATTTATATCCAGAAGCGTACGTTGCGCGAATACGATTATCCGAATGCTGCATTGCTGCTCGGTTCTATCGGGGAAGTACAGAAAAAAACAATCGAAAATGACGAGTTTTATATTGCGGGCGACTTTGCGGGACAAAATGGCATTGAATTGACCTATGAAACGGCATTGCGCGGCAAGAAAGGGGTGGAAATTCTGCTTCGTGACGCGCACGGACGCATACAGGGGAAATACGAAGACGGAGCGCACGATATTCCGTCTGTTCCGGGTAAGAACCTGATGTTGTCGATAGATATTGATTTACAGGCGTATGGAGAAGAGTTGATGCAAAATAAAGTGGGAAGCATTGCTGCGATTGACCCTTCGACGGGAGAAATTTTAGCGTTGGTATCCAGTCCGACTTATGACCCTTCGCAACTTGTTGGACGGCAACGTTCTAAAAATTATGCCGAGTTGGTCAACAATCCGCTGAAGCCGCTTTTTGACCGACCGATGATGGCGTGTTATCCGCCCGGTTCAACTTTCAAACTGGTCAATGCGCTGATTTTACAGCAGGAAAAAATAATAACCCAATCAACGCTTTACGGCTGTTCAAACGGCTATCACGTCGGTAGTTTCAAAGTAGGCTGCCATGCGCACGCTTCGCCGTTGAACTTGGTACAGTCGGTACAACACTCTTGCAATGCTTATTACTGCGCGGGATTTCGCGCAATGCTTGATGCGCCGAAGTACAAAAAAGTTTCCAAGGCATTTGAGGTTTGGAAAAACCACGTTGTTTCGCTTGGATTCGGATATAAGCTGGGAGCTGATGTGCCGAACGAAAAAAGGGGCTATATTCCTAATTCGGAAGTGTTTCATAAAATTTACGGAAAAGACCGTTGGAAATCGTTGACTGTTGTCTCGCTCTCTATCGGACAGGGTGAAATTCTCGCTACGCCGCTGCAAATTGCCAATCTGGGAGCGATTATCGGAAATCGCGGCTATTACTACACGCCGCATTTGGTCAAGGGTATTGAAGGCGGAGAGATTGACCGCTCTTTTATTCAAAAGAAAGTAACTGCCATCGAACCGCAATATTTTGATCCGGTTATCGAAGGAATGGAGTTGGTGATGAAAGCGGGAACCGGTTGGAGTTCGCGCATCGACAGCATTACGGTTTGTGGAAAAACGGGAACCTCGCAGAATCCGCACGGAAAAGACCACTCGCTTTTTGTGGCTTTTGCACCGAAAGAGAATCCCCGTATTGCCATTTGTGTAGTGGTCGAAAACAGCGGATTCGGAGCGGCTTGGGCTGCCCCGATTGCCTCGCTGATGATGGAGAAACACCTCAAAGGGTATATCCCTTCCAACCGGAAATACTTGGAAGAAAGAATGTTTAACGCTAATCTTTTACCTATTGTCGCGTCCAATTAGCATCATACGAAGTCTCGACTGGTTCACAATTGTGTTGTATCTGGTGTTGGTAGCCTTGGGACTGGCTGCCATTTACGGCGCTGTGTACAATTTTGAGGATACTTCGCTTTGGGATTTTTCACAGCGATACGGAAAGCAGTTGATGTGGATTGGACTTTCGTTTGTTATCGCTACTGTCTTGCTTATGCTCGATAGCCGGATTTACAGTAGTTTTGCCTATTTTATCTACGGTGTATCCATTTTTCTATTGATAGTTACCATCATTTTTGCCCCTGAAATAAAGGGTTCGCGTTCGTGGCTTGTGCTGGGACCGGTCAATATTCAGCCGGCGGAATTTGCCAAGGCGGCTACTTGTTTGGTTGTCGCCAAGTTTATGAGTTCTTACGGGTTCAAAATGACGGACATAAAAGATGCACTTCGGTTGTGCGCCATTATCGTTTTGCCTTTTGTCCTGATTATGCTGCAGGATGAGGCTGGATTGGCAACGGTCTATTTTGTGTTGCTGCTCGTGTTGTATCGCGAGGGAATGCCGGGAATTATTCTTTTTCTCGTTTTCTGCGTTGCCGTTTTCTGTATTGTAGCCATTAAATATGGCGATATGGCGATTATTCCGGCTTATCCGAACGAGTCTTTCGGGTTGCTTTTGGTGATGATTATGTCCACGCTTGTACAATTGGTTTTCCTGTTGATTTATCCGAAAGATTTGACGATGGCTCGAAATATCCTGATTGGAAATTTGGTTATATTCGGAATCGCCTCGGTGCTTTATTTCCGGTTGGGCATCTCCTTTCGTTTTACTTTTGTCGGTTATCTGACCATTGCGCTGTCGGTTGTCTATTTGCTGACAATGAGCGTTATTCGCCGGAAATGGGCGTATGCCGGGATTGTCGGCTTCCTGATCGGTTCATTGTTTTTGGCAAATGTAACAGAGTATGTTTTCGACAATATGCTGCGTCCCCACCAGCAAAACCGCATTAAGGCGACTTTGGGAATGATTGACGATGCGCAAGGCGTGGAATACAACGTAAAACAGTCGGTTATTGCCATTGGTTCGGGTGGGTTGTCGGGAAAAGGTTTCTTGAACGGTACGCAAACCAAATTGAAATATGTTCCGGAGCACGATACCGATTTTATCTTCTGCACGGTAGGAGAGGAGCACGGTTTTATCGGAACGATGTTGGTGCTCATGCTGTTTCTGATTTTGTTATTGCGCCTGCTCGCCCTTGCCGAGCGGCAACGTTCGCCGTTCAGCCGGATTTACGGTTACTGCGTGGCGGCAGTTCTTTTTTATCACCTTGCCATCAATGTCGGAATGGTCATCGGACTAACGCCTGTGATTGGGATTCCGCTACCGTTTTTCAGCTACGGCGGCTCTTCGCTTTGGGGATTTACGATTCTTTTATTTATTTTCCTGCGGTTAGATGCGAGTAGGAGGGAGTATTTGAAGACTTGATTAATTTAAGTGAAAATCTAAGTTGCGGTCACTATTTCCCAAAATAGTTCTTTTTCACTGTCCGACTTAGGCAAAATTGTCAGGTACAGGCTTTTGTTTCAGGCGATTGTTTTTCTTACTTGGATTTTACAATAAATCGATACCAACTTTGTCCTCTCTTTTATTTCTTAATAATTTTCTGACTAAACCATTTTCCCTTATAAAACGCTCTGACAAAATAGACGCCTGTAGAAAGCGTGTGTACATCAAAATCAATAATCTCTTTTCGAGTAGGCGAGGTGCCATATAACGTTTTGCCTGTCATATCTATAAGGTAAATATCTTTTACGTCATTTTTTCTGATGTCAATTTTCAGAATATCACTGCACGGATTGGGATATACTTTGATAATGTCCGATACGGTTAATTTGTCTGCTCCTTTTTCTGCATTTTCGTCATACGGATTAGGTATGAATTTATCGCTTGTCTCAACATTTTTACTTTGTTCTGCCCATTTCGGATTGTCGCAGTCCGGCATTTGAGTGTATTGTTTGATTACGCGCACAATCGCATCGTTTAATTTTTCCACCTTGTATTTATCTGTTGTTGGTTTGATGTGTGCATTTCCCACACCACTATCGTCTGTCAAAAACAAATATGTTCCATTGGTTGCCAATGCAAAAGTACGCATTAAATATTCTCCGTTTTTTTGAATATCGCTACACGCAATCGGCACAATACGAATGCCTTTTTCGGAAGCCAAACGCAGTTGTGTTTCAAGACGGGAGAGAACTTCGGGGCGAGTATGCGATGGTGCGTCCAAAACAATATTTCAGAATATCGCTCCACAAATGCCATTTGGCAAAATCGTTGACTTCGCCTGCCGTGAGAATACCTGACCGTATGTTGTTATTATTGTTTCGTGCACTTGAAATAGAACCTGTTAGATCACTCTTTTTCATTACACCATAACTGACAACAACAACTTCGTCCAAAAGGATAGCTTCGTCATCTGTTTCTGTTATTTTAATAGGAGTTTCTTCTTTTTTTGCCGGCAATACTTTTTTTATTACGAAACGAACATCATTTTCTGGTGGATTTATGCGATATTCCTGTTTTGGATAGCCTTCAAACAGGAATACAACAGTTTTATGTTTCGTAGTGTCAGGCAATAAAATTTGAAATTTACCTTCCGAATTGGTAAAACTCTCAGTTTTTCCTCTTTCTTCAACATAAATCGTTACATTCTCTACCGGCATTTCTGTTTCATCTACAACCGTTCCTCTCAAAATGAAAGATTGCGCATAAACGGAAAAAAATCCAATTAGAAAAAATGTGGTTACTGCTAATTTTCTCATTTTATTGTAAATTAAAATTCAATTTTTATGTTTTTCTGTTCGCTGTCCGACCTCTCCAAACTGTCCGATACGCTCTTCTTTCTCTCGTTTTCTAATTTTATTTTTTCATAATAATCGTCGTTTCTGATATTTTTTCATCTTTAACATTTACAATATATGTTCCCGCAGGCAATGAAGAAACATCATAATAGTTTTTGTACTTATATGTATATTTTATCGAACCTGTCAAATCATATATTGACACAATAACGCTATCAATGTCAAAAAACGAACCGAGTTTTATTTGTAATATATCTTCTACGGGGTTCGGAAATATTTCAAAGTTTGTGTTTTTGATATTTTCTATGCCCGTTGTCAATTGAGTGGTGGAAAATGAACCTGCTGTCCGTTCCCCAAATGTGTCATCACATTTAGCACGAATGTAAAAATCATAATCCGTGAAAGAAGTAAGATTTTTGTAAGAAATATGAACATAACTTCCTTCTTCTGTTATATCAATTATTTCGCCTGTACCTTCTGGAAATCCTTTTAACCCGTATTCCAATTCATAGGAATCAGCTGTATCATCCCACTTTATAAATACACCAGTTGCACCGGAGCCACAGCAAGTCGTCCACATCTCCTCGCTTTCTATTCCTGATATTTCCATATTACAAGGCAAAGTTCTAAATGTATGTTCAACAAACCAAACAGGGTCAGTTGGATTTGTGTCATGACCTCTGATGAAAAAGGAGTATTCGGTATCAGACTCTAATTCAGAAAGGTTATAAGTATTCCACCTTACCATTAGATTTTTTCCTTGTCCCCGTTCAAAACCTTTTAGACCATATTCTATGAAATAACGCGATTGTGGTGTCACTCCTATAGAACTTGTCCATATGGCAGTAGCAGATTTGTGTGTGATATTTTCAAAAGAAACATCAAACGTTTCAGTTTCCTGAGCATAAAGCCCTACGCTAAACACTAAACATAATGTTGAAAATAAAAATGCTTTCATATCTTTGTGATTTTATAAGTTGTTAAATATTATCGTTTTATAAACAAATTCCCTGATTTGTCGTCTCCGCTGCTGATAACGTAGTGGCGGCTTGGCACAGTGGCGGGCTCATTGAGGCTCGCGCGAGCGCAAAACCTTAAAAATTGCACTGCCGTTTGAGTGGGTGATTAATACAAAATGCGCATATACTTCTGTTTATTTCACCCTTCCAACTCTTTACTAACCGCATATCCTCTCCACTTCTCAATCAGCTTCTGCATATCCTCAGGCAATTCCGAGTCAAAGTGCATAAATTCACCTGTGCGGGGATGGGTAAATCCGAGGGTTTTGGCGTGCAGGGCTTGGCGCGGGCAAAGCTCAAAGCAATTGTTTACGAACTGTTTATATTTGGTAAAAGTAGTTCCGCGCAGGATTTCGTGTCCGCCGTAGCGCTCATCGTTGAAGAGTGTGTGTCCGAGGTGTTTCGCGTGAACCCGTATCTGGTGCGTGCGTCCGGTTTCCAGCCGGCATTCAATGAGCGTAACGTAGCCAAACCGCTCCAGTACCTTGTAGTGCGTTACGGCGTGTTTGGCGTTCGGGTTTTGGCCTTCGGGGAAAACGGTGAAAAGCATCCGGTCGCGCGGGTCGCGGGCAATGTCGCCGATAATTGTACCTTCGTCTTTTTCTACATTTCCCCATACTAAGGCGTTGTAGGTTCGTTGGGTGGTTTTGTCAAAAAACTGCTTGCCGAGATGTGTTTTTGCATCTTCGTTTTTGGCAATGATGAGCAATCCGGAAGTGTCTTTATCAATGCGGTGAACAAGACCGAGCCTTGGGTCGGAAACATCAAATTCGGGCGAATCTTTCAAATGCCACGCCAATGCGTTGAGCAGCGTTCCCCTGAAATTACCGAAGCCGGGATGAACCACCATTCCCGGATTTTTATTGACTAAAATAATATCACGGTCTTCGTAAACAATTTGGATGGAAATCTCTTCGGGGATAATTTCAAAATCGGAAGGCGGGTAGGAGAGCATAATGGAAATAACATCGTGCGGCTTTACCCGGTAGTTCGATTTTACCGGTTTACCGTTTACGAGGATGCAATTAGCGTCTGCCGCGTCCTGTATCCGGTTACGCGAAATCTGCGACATGCAGTTGACCAAATATTTGTCAATACGCACAAGGTTTTGCCCCTTGTCTACCACGAAACGGAAATGCTCGTGAAACTGTCCGTCACTCCCCAATTCTACTTCCTGATCGTTCTCCGGATCATCAGGCAGCAGATTTTCCTTTCCTGTTACTCCCATAAATCGTCCTCCTCCGGACTTACTATAGTGTCTACTTTCTCTTCTGGAATATCAAGCATTTTTTTGTCGATGGTTAAAAATAACTTAATCGCTTGTCCCAAGGATACTTCAGATCCTAAAATCGGCTCTTGCCTGTAAACAAAGTACTGGGCTTTCTCTTTTTCATTCTGTGGCTCTACATCATATAAGGTAGCACCGATGTTTAGAGAGGCGGCGTGCGCTTTCTCGATAGCCTGTTCCAAGGTCAGTCCGCGTAAACTGATGACGGTGGTTGTTTCGTCCGACAGTCCTTTGCCGACCAGCAGCGTTATTGTAGCGCCGTCCGTAATTCTTGTGCCGGGCTTGACCACTTTTCCGTTGTATTTCACATCTTGAACCAAATCCCTGTATTCGGACGGGACATATTCATATTCACCCACTTTCAGTCCTACGGAAGTAATGATAGCTTCGGCTTGCCGTAGCGATACATCTCTCAAATCCGGTAAAACTACTTGTCGTGGAGAGCGGGCGTTGATAATCAGGTATATTTTCCGGTCTTCCTTTACGCGCGCGCCGGCTTCCGGCGTTTGCTCCATAACGGCTCCGGCTTTTTCTCCCTTGACAAAGATTGAGTCAATGATTTCGTACAGTAATTTTTTGTCGGCTAACATTTTGCCGCTTTCTTCTTCGTTCAGTCCGTGCAGGTCGGGAACGATAATTTCCTCGCCGTGATTTGTGTAGTCATCCAGCCAACGCAGACTTCCGAAAAAAAGACCTAACAATAAAAGGGCTGCCAAAACGAGGCTGATAGTAAACGGATTAACAAAAAATCGTTTCATACGTAAATTAATTAATTTTTTAATATCAAGGTTCTATGGAACCCGCAGGTATTTTGATTCTCTTTAGCGAATATTGGTTTATGCGGGTTTCATAATGATTATTTCGAGCAATGAATTTTGAACTTTGGACAAAGGTATTAAAAAGTTAGCGGTTTCGATGTTCCTAAACCAAAAAAGGTAAAGATTTTTTTATCTCTACCTTTTTTACTTCAATACCGAAATAGCTGTTATTTTCTTAAATTCGGTTCGTCGGACACGGTTAGTTTTTTTCTTCCGTGTGCTCTGCGGGATGCTAATACTCTGCGTCCGTTAGGAGTTTCCATTCTTGAACGGAATCCGTGTTTGTTTTTTCTCTTTCTGTTCGATGGTTGAAATGTTCTTTTCATTGCCGTATTTATTTTGAATTACTATATTTCTTCTCCAATTTGGGCTGCAAAGATAAATATTTTTTGTAAAAAAGCAAAATGTTGACAATAAAAATGTATCCTGTTTCCGGAAAATAAAATAAATTTATTTTTTGTTTTATTCTCGGTAAGATTTTTGTATATTCGCACCCTAAAATTTAAGTTGAAATTAAAAACAATACTAATAATCAAAAAAATAGATGGCAACATTAGAGAAAATTAGGAATCAGGCGGGTTTACTCATTGTAATAGTGGGAATAGCGTTATTCGCTTTTATTATCGGAGATTTTTTAAATTCGGGGAATACTTACTTCGGCGCTTCTCGTGAGAGAGTTGGAGAAGTAGCAGGAAAAGAATTAACCATTTATGACTTTCAAAAAGATATAGCAACGGCTACAGAGGTTGCGAAGTCAATGGGGCAAACCATGTCCGACGGCGATGCACGCGATATGGTTTGGAATAATTTCGTAGAACAATCCCTGTTAAATAACGAAACCGAAAAAATCGGTATGAATGTTACTTCGGAAGAGTTGAAAGAAGCAATCTTAGGAGAAAATGTACATCCGCTGGTGCGCCGGATACCGCTATTTATTAACGAACAGGGTGTTTTTGACCAAAATAGACTGATAAATCTCCTTAGTTACATAAACAGAGAAAGGACGGACGAAGAGAAAGAAGCCGGCATAGATGAGGCAGAACAGGTTCGTAACTATTGGCTTTTTTGGGAAAATAGAATAAAACAGCAGGTTTTAGCGGAAAAGTATCAAATGCTTGTTGTAAAAGCAATGTCTGCTACGGATACATTCGCTGCAATTTTAGCCGGTTTGAACAGTCAGGAAACGGATGCGCTATGTGCGCGCAAACTGTATTATACTATTCCGGATTCGACTGTTTCAGTTACCAATCAGGATCTTCAAGTTAAATATAAAGCGATGAAAGAGACTTTCAAAACAGACGGATTCCGGAGCGTAAAAACAGTTGCTTTCCAAATTACACCCTCTCCGGAAGACTTTGCAAGCGCCGAAAGTCTGGCTCAGGAAACAAAAGCTCAATTGGAAGATTTTTCGGGAGAAGATATAGGATTGTTTATTTCCCAGGTTTCCGATCCATCGGTTCCATACATTCCTTATTTTAGAACCGAAAATGATATAGCGCAAGAATTTAGAACTTTTGCGTTTAATGAACCTAAGGATAAAATTTCCGATATCGCGTTATATGGTGAATTTTATAAAACGGCAAAAGTAATGTCGAATGTCGAATTGCGTCCGGATTCGGTGAAAATAAGCCATATCCTGATTCAAAGAGCAAGTGATGAGGAGGCTCAGCGCGTTGCCGACAGTTTGGTTACGGAATTGAACAAAGGCGCAAACTTTACAGCATTGGTTAGTCAATATTCCGCCAATCAGGCTTCAATCCCGATGGGAGGCGAATTAGGCTGGTTCAGGGAAGGTGTTGCCGGATTGGATAATTTCGATGAAACCGTGTTTACTGCTAAAGTAGGGAATGTTGTAACGGTAGCTATTCCTCAACAGGGAGGAGTACACGTGATAAAAATCATGGAAAGGACAGCGCCGGTTAAAAAAGTAAAGTTGGCGGAAGTGGCAATTAAAGTAGATCCAAGTTCTACAACTTACAGCAAAATATTTAATCAGGCTAATCAGTTTGTGATTGCCAACCGCACACTGGAATCATTTGAAACTGCCGCAAAAGACCAGGGTCTGATGGTGAGACCGCTTGACCGGCTGGCTAAAAATCAATCCTCCGTGTACTATTTCGAGCAATCCCGACCGATTATTAAGTGGGCGTGGGAAAATAAGGAAGGAGCTGTTTCCGACGTATTTGAAGTGCCTGGTATGTTTGTTGTTGCAGCCGTATATCAGGCAGTTGAAGAGGGATATATACCCTTCACCTACGTTGCCGACCAGGTTAAGGTGGAACTCTTGAAAGACAAAAAAGCCGACCTTCTTGTGACCGAAATGAAAGAAATTGCCGATTTGGGAAGTTTACCGGTAGACACGCTGAAAAATATCAAATTTTCTCAAAATTCTTTTGGAAGCATTGGCCGTGAACCTGTTTTTCCCGCTGTTGCCTGTGCGACAAATGTAAGCGAGAAATCAAATCCCGTTAAAGGCAATATGGGTGTTTACGTACTGAAAGTGTTGGATAAAAGAGAGGTTCAGACAGATGTGAATGCGGAAACCAAGATTTTGAATGATAATGTTTTCTCAACAGTATCAAGAGGATTATTTGAATCATTGAAAAAGAATGTAAAAATAGACAATTTATAATAGTTATTTCCTACCAAAACCCAAAAAACTTGGTATTCTTTGCAGGAAACATTTATAACCTGTTTTATTCACTGCCTCTTAAACCAATTTCAGTTAAGGTTAGGAATTTTCCACCCTGCTTCAAACGGTTTAAAATTACATGATATTTAAAATAATAGAATGGAAAAAGTAAAATTAATAGGAAAGGATTTGAACGAGTTGAAGCAGCTTGCTTCGGAATTGGGCTTGCCTGCTTTCACGGCAAAGCAGCTTACCGATTGGTTGTACAAAAAAAAGGTAACATCCATTGATCAAATGACCAATATTTCGTTACCGAACAGAACAAAAATTTCGGAAAAATTCGAAGTCGGCGCATTTGCTCCCGAAGAGGCAATAACCTCTTCCGACGGAACGAAAAAATACCTTTTCAAAGTAAATGATAACTACATAGAATCTGTTTACATTCCGGAAGAGGAGCGGGCAACGCTTTGCGTTTCTTCTCAGATAGGCTGTAAAATGAATTGCCTTTTTTGTATGACCGGGAAACAAGGTTTTTCAGAAGATCTTTCGGCTGCTGAAATTCTGAACCAAATCCAATCCATCCCGGAAAGCGATAAGTTGACAAACCTCG
>QMCD01002217.1_pt1 | contig 10972 bp, 11 predicted proteins | sample 1821841 | NCBI WGS metagenome assembly QMCD01 (sample SAMN01991225, study PRJNA193472) | Termite gut metagenome, whole genome shotgun sequencing project. | isolation source: worker | host: Macrotermes natalensis | reverse complement strand
TGGCGAAAAAAGGCGTGTTCACCGAGCGGATTAGCTACCAGACGCGGTATTTCATCCCTGCGGAGAAAGACACCATCCGAATTTTGGACGAGGTACTGAAAATGCAAAAAGAGGAAGCAAATTCTACTTTTGTAAAATTCATCAAAAAGAATTACTCCAATTGGTTTCAAGAGGGAAACGAACAACGTCCGATGATGAGTCCGGATCTCTTCAAAAAGAAGGTTTTCCCTCTGTTAGACAATGGAGAACAGGTATTTGTGATTGTGCTTGATAATTTCCGGTATGATCAGTGGCGCATCATCAAAGAGACGTTGCGCGGCGATTTTGTTTTTGAAGAGGAAGACTTGTATTACAGTATTTTACCAACTGCGACACAATATGCGCGTAATGCCATTTTTTCGGGATTAATGCCGCTGCAAATCCAACAAATGTACCCGCAATTTTGGGTGGATGACGATGAAGAGGAAGGGAAAAATCTTTATGAAGAAGAATTAATACAAACGCAGTTAGACCGTTTTCGTAAGAAATATGCCTTTTCGTACCACAAGATAAACGATAATACAGCAGGAGAAAGACTTATCGAAAACCTGCAGCGTTTTGTTAAAAATCCGTTGAATGTGGTCGTTTTCAACTTTGTGGATATGCTTTCGCATGCACGCACTGATTCCAAAATGATACGGGAACTTGCCTCAAGCGAGGCTGCCTACCGCTCGCTAACCTTGTCTTGGTTCAAACATTCGTCGATTATCGAATTTTTTAAAATATTAGCATCCAAAGATGTTAAAATCGTAGTAACAACCGATCATGGGACTATTCGAGTAAACAACGCGATAAAGGTCGTTGGCGATCGTAATACTACAACCAATCTGCGCTACAAAGTGGGTAAAAATCTGAATTTTAACCAAAAAGAAGTTTTCTGGATCAATAAACCGGACAAAATAAAACTTCCTTCGCCGAATGTAAGTTCCACTTATATCTTTGCAGGAAACGATGATTTTTTCGCTTATCCGAATAATTACAACTACTACGTTTCGTATTACAGAGGCACTTTTCAACACGGAGGCATTTCGTTGGAGGAGATGCTGATTCCTGTAGTAACGTTGAAGGCGAAGAAGAAATAAGCGATTATCCTCAATTTTACTTCTAATTGAGATCAAGTCAGTGAATTTTATAAATACAAAGGCGCGAAGGACGTGAAAGCTTTTTTATTTTCTTTGTCTTCTTCATGCCTTTGTGTTTATTATTTTAATTCGCACAGTCATAAAAATCAGGTTAAGTACCTCTGCAAAATTAGTTTATACTATTGATTTCTGAATTTCCCACAAAGACACAAAGAACACTAATTTTTTTGTGGACTTTGTGTCTTTGTGGGAAACATCTATCTTTTTTCTAAATATAAACTAATTAAGAAGACATACTTATGTGGCTTTTTGTTTTTTATATTATTTTGATTGAATTTAAACAGGCTTTAGGATTATGTACGCATAAAGCCTGTTTAAAATATTTAACATAGCTCTCTTTGAAATCTTATTTTTATTTTTTACATTTGTAAATTGAAGTAACTGTAATAATTATTAATTAAAAAAACATTGCCTATTGACAAACACTCCTACTCTTAATTTAAATAGCAAAGATTATGGAAATGTTAGAGAAATTGACTGATGAGGAATTGGTTGAATTGTATGTAAACGATACAAATGAGGCATTTGACATTTTATTGTTGCGACACAAGAGCAAAGTGTTTTCTTATATATACCATTCGGTAAAGGATAGGGATTTAGCCAATGACTTGTTTCAGGAGACTTTTATAAAAGCTATCACAACCATTCGACAAGGGCGTTATACGGAAAAGGGCAAGTTTATTGCCTGGATTTCACGTATTGCTCACAACTTGATTATCGACTATTTTCGTCGAGAGCGAAATGAAAATACCATTTCAAACGAAGAAAGCGGAGTTGATTTGTTCAACAACGTGAAATTGTGCGACGAAAGCATTGAGGATTATATGGTGCGCGAGCAGGTTTTTGAGGATGTTGCCAAGTTGATGGAACACCTTCCCGAAAATCAAAAAGAGGTACTGAAAATGCGCTATTTCGAAGATTTAAGTTTCAAAGAAATTGCCGATAATACGGGTGTAAGCATTAATACCGCTTTGGGAAGAATGAGATATGCCATTCTCAACATGAGAAAGTTGGCAGAGGATAATAAAATTATGTTGGATTGTTAATTTATTTGAGAAAGTAGGTAATTTTTTATTTGGAGAATTGAGATAAAGAGCTTTATAAGAGGCTCTTTATTTTTAACCGCTCATTTATGCGTAAAATTTTAATCACTATATTATTCTCTCTATCATTGTCCTCTCTTTTAGGACAGCAATTTTCTGTTTCCGAAAATGAAAAACGAATTGCCGGCTTATTCGACTCTTTAAGGATAAGCGCTTCGGATGTTGAAAAAAAAGCGATAAACGACAAAATAACTCAACTTTTCGCCGAAGAACTGCAAAATCCCGCATCCTTTTCAACGCCTTACACTTCCCTGAATTTTGTAGGAAAAGTGTTGTCGGACGATGAAAAAGTAAGAATATACACGTGGAATTTCCCGCTTGCCGGTAAAACACATCATTATAGCGGCTTTATCCAATATAAAACGAAAAATAAAGCTGTTAAGACCATTCCGTTGACTATCAGGAATGAAGCCTATCAGCCATTGAACAACAAGCGGATTTCTCCGAACGATTGGTATGGCGCTTTGTATTACCGGGTCATCCCTGTAAAATACAGGAAAGAAAGCTATTATGTCCTTTTGGGTTGGGCAAGGAATAATGGGGCATCCGACTATAAATTAATCGAAATATTGAACTTCGACGGAAAGGGAAATGCCTCTTTCGGAAAGCTGGTATTGAAACAAAAAAATAAAACTCATCAACGGTTCGTCTTGGAATACAATGCAGAGGCAAAAATTTCTTTGACCTACGATAGCAAAATAAAAAAAATAATATTTGATCACTTAGTGCCTTCCGAACCGGTTTATACAAACGTATATTCCTACTATGGACCCGATTTTACATACGATGCTTTCTATTTGAAAAAAGGAAAATGGGAGTTTGAGGGCAATATTGATGTGAAGAATAAAGAGTAAAAATGACGAAAAAAATAATATTAATCACAATGATGGCTTATTTATTGACAACAGTCGGTTGTAGAGATATGGCATGCCGTGTTTCTACGTGTAACAATGAAGATTTTTCGTATTCCGTCGACCGGTTTGCCGACGTGGAAGTATTACGTTACCAAGTACCCGGATTTGAGGAGTTAACTTTGCTGCAAAAAAAGTACATTTATTATCTTTCGCAGGCTGCTGTTGAAGGGAGGGATATTTTGTACGACCAAAACAATCAAGACAATTTACAGATTCGTAAAGCGCTCGAAACCATTTATCTGAATTATAAAGGCGACCGTAACAGCGAAGAATTCAAGCAATTTGAAATTTATTTGAAACGGGTTTGGTTTTCAAACGGCATACACCATCATTATAGCATGGATAAATTTATACCCGGATTTTCAAAAGAATTTTTTATTAAGGAAGCACAGAAATACTTGAAAAATGATCATATAGAAAACTTAGCTCGCGTCATATTTGACCCAAATGTTTTTCCTAAGCGTGTAAATCAAGTCGAAGGAGAGGATTTAATTCGAACTTCTGCTAATAATTATTATTTAGAAAACATTACACAAAAGGAAGTAGAAGATTTTTATAACGCAAAGCGAGATCCGAATGACTTAACACCGGTTTCCTACGGATTGAATAGTCGTTTATCAAGAAATGATTATGACGAATTGGAAGAAGAAGTCTGGAAAATCGGCGGAATGTATTCTGATCGAATCGAAAAAATCGTCTACTGGCTCGAAAAAGCAAAAACTGTTGCGGAAAATGAGTTGCAACAAAAAATAATCGGTTTACTGATAGACTATTACACCACCGGCGATTTAAAAACGTTTGACGAATACAGCATTGCGTGGGTACAGGATACGGCATCACGCATCGACTTTGTCAACGGATTTATCGAAACGTATGGCGACCCGCTGGGTATCAAGGCAAGTTGGGAATCTATTGTCAATTTTAAAAACTTGGAGGCGACCAAAAGAACCGAAACCATCAGCCAAAATGCGCAGTGGTTTGAAGACCGGTCGCCGGTTGATCCCCGTTTTAAGAAAAAAAAGGTAAAAGGCGTCTCCGCAAAGGTGATTACCGCAGCAATGCTTGGCGGCGATTGTTTTCCGCCAACCCCGATAGGAATCAACCTGCCGAACAGCGCCTGGATACGTCAAATGTACGGTTCCAAATCCGTAACCATCGAAAATATCACTGAGGCTTACGATAAAGCCGGCAAAGGAAACGGATTCACGGAAGAGTTTGTGTGGAGTGGGGAAGAGGTTCGATTGTTGGACGAATACGGTTTTGCTACCGGCAATATCGAAGTCGATTTGCACGAATGCCTGGGGCACGGTTCAGGTCAGCTGTTGCCGGGTGTAAATCCGGATGCGCTGAAAGCCTACGGAGCGACCATCGAGGAGGCGCGCGCCGACCTTTTTGCATTATATTATATTGCGGATAAGAAATTAGTCGAACTGGGTCTGTTGCCTAACGAGGAGGCATACAAAGCCGAATATTACCGTTTTATGATGAATGGCTTGATGACGCAACTGACGCGAATCGAATTGGGCTATAACATTGAAGAGTCGCACATGAGAAACCGCCAACTTATTGCTCGATGGATATTGGAAAAAGGCGCGAAAGAGCGCGTTGTGGAATTTACCGGACGAGACGGTAAAACGTTTGTCGTGGTCAACAATTACGAAAAAGTGCGGGAATTGATCGGAGAACTCTTAGCCGAAGTGCAGCGCATTCGCTCGGAAGGCGATTTCAACGGAGCGAAAGAGCTGGTCGAAACTTACGGTGTAAAAGTCGATCCGGAATTGCACAAAGAGGTAAAAACGCGGTACGAAACACTTGGCTTGGCTCCTTATAAAGGATTTGTTAATCCTGTTTATAAACCTGTGTTGGATAAAGACGGGCAGATAGTTGACGTGAAAATAACATACCATGAAAACTTTACGGAACAGATGCTACGTTACTCAAAAGAATACACTAATCGGAGAGCTGTCAATTAGGTGTATTTTTTATAAAAAAAACAGATGCGAAGTAAAGCAAATATTAAAATTTTATTTTACTTTTGTCTGAAAGTAGGAATTTTTTGTAGAATTATAGTATAATCATAATATTCATAAAAAATGGAAGTTAAGAAATCGCCCAAAGCAGACTTGGAGAATAAACGTTCAATGTTCGTTTTGATTGGATTTGTACTGGTTTTTACGCTTATGTACATCGGGTTGGAGTGGACGCAGAAGGACATAGAGAAAATTGAGGTTGTGGAAGGTATTCTCACCGATGGAGAAGAGGAAATAGTGATGAACACTCAACGGGAAGAACAGCCGCCAGTAGAAGCGCCACCACCGCCGCCGCCGGTCATTACGGAGTTGACAATTGTAGAAAATGATGTGGAAACAGAAGCTCCGCCCATTGTGTCACAGGACGTTGATATAACAATAGTTCCAGTTGCACCACCGGTTCAGGAAGTGGAAGATATTGAAGAAATTTTCGTTATCGTTGAAGTTAAACCAGAGTTTCCGGGAGGACAGAAAGCATTGATGTCGTATCTTGGTAAAAATATCAGGTATCCTACCATTGCTGCAGAAACCGGTATACAAGGGACTGTTATTGTTCAGTTTGTTGTGAACAAAGACGGTAAGATTGTGGATGTGATAGTAGCGCGTGGTGTACACGAAAGTCTTGATAAAGAAGCCGTTCGCGTAGTTCAGGCGATGCCGCCGTGGACTCCGGCAAAGCAACAGGGAAAAACGGTTAGGGCAAGATTTACGTTACCGGTTCGTTTCCAACTGAAATAGGATGACGAAAGGAACGAAAAAGACGAAAGGGCAAAGTAGATATAAAAGACTACTTCGCCCTTTTTCTCTTTTGTCTTTTCTGAAACTTTTTCATTATTCATTTGTTATATGTAAAAACATTAAAAACAGCAAGATATGAAATTTGAATTACCAGTCCTCCCTTATGCCGAGGATGCTTTACAACCTGTCATTTCCAAACAGACATTGGAATTTCATCACGGGAAACATCATTTAGCGTATATAAACAAGTTGAATGAGTTAGTTGAAGGAACTCCTTTTAAAGGCGAAACGTTGGAAGCGATGATAAAATCTGCCGAAGGCGCTATATTCAACAACGCATCTCAAGCATGGAATCATACTTTTTATTTTGAAACTTTTTCTCCGAAAGGAGGAGGCATACCGCAGGGAGCATTAGCCGAGTCGATAAATAAAAAGTGGGGCGATTTTGAGACATTTTGCCGGGAATTTAGCGATGCTGCCGTTTCACTCTTTGGCTCAGGCTGGGTTTGGTTAGTTGAAAGCAAAGGCCGCAGCTTGGAAATCATCAAAGAGAGCAACGCCGGCAATCCGCTAAGGGAAGGGCATACGCCTCTCTTGACTTTTGATGTGTGGGAACACGCCTACTACCTCGATGTTCAAAATCGCAGAGCCGACCATATCAAAGGATTGTGGAATATTATTGACTGGAATGTGGTGGCAGGCAGGATGATTAAGGATTAAAGGTATTATTACCGTTATACGCTTATCAGCCATATTGCCCCTCATATCAACGTCAATGAATTTTATAAACACAAAGGCACAAAGAACACGAAGTTGTATTTATTTTTTATATTCTTTGTGAGTTTCGTGTTTACTATTTCTCGTAAGTATGTTTTCTTGATTAGTTTATATTTAGAAAAAAGATAGAAGTTTCCCACAAAGACACAAAGAACACTAAGTTTTTTGCGGACTTTGTGTCTTTGTGGGAAATTCAGAACTCAATAGTATTAACTAATTTTGCAGAGGTACTTAGGGGTAATTATAGGATAATCTATCAAAAGGTAAATTTATTTTACGACCCCCTGCAACATTGGTACAAACGCAAAATCTCCCAATCTCTTCTGTTCGAAATCCGTATCCGAGATTCTTTCAATGCGAAACATTTGTTGCTTTCCGCCTTCGCCGAGAGGCAATACCATAATGCCGCCCACTTTTAATTGGCGCAACAGTTTTTCCGGAATTTCGGATGCGCCGGCAGTGATGATTATCTTATCAAAAGGAGCCTGTTCCGGTAATCCTTCAAATCCATCGCCGAAAATGCAGTGTATCTTGTAGTTGAGCGATTTTAGCTTTTCACGTGTGGTCTCAAATAACCCTTTTTGGCGTTCGATACTGTAAAGCTCCACGCCACATTCAGCCAAGACCGCCGCCTGATAGCCCGAACCGGTTCCTATCTCCAATACTTTTTCCTTCGGATTTACGGACAATAACTCCGTTTGTACGGCAACGGTGTATGGTTGAGAGATGGTTTGTCCCTGTCCGATAGGAAGCGCCTTGTCGAGATACGCATCATCCATTACCGAAATATTTACAAAGCATTGCCGCGGAACCTTACCGATAGCCGCCAGCGTCGTTTTATCTTTAATTCCTTTCCGCTCCAACTCTTCAACCAACTTTCTTCGCCGGGCGATATACTTAAAATCTTCCATTCTATATTTAGTTGAGAATGGAGAGTAGAGAGTGGAGAGTGGAAAATTGAAAATGGAGAGTTGAGAATTAATATCCCCGTTCTCCATTTTTTACTTTCCACTCTCCATTCTCAACTCTCCACTATAATAAGGGTAAATAGACCGCTTTTTTGGTCGAGAAAAACTCTTCTTTGAAAAATTCTTTCAAGTTATAAACTGCGGCTCTCTGTTTGAAAGGCAGAATTTCGTGTTCCAACTCTCCGCCTTTCAGACAGATAAGTCCGTTTGGCAGACTGTTTTTTTGATTTTTCTGTTGAACGTTTTTTTGCGATAACCGCACCAAATCGCTTAATGGCATCACGGCGCGGCTCACGATAAAATCAAACTTTTCTTTCTCTTCTTCTACGCGGCAATGACGAAAAGTTACATTTTTCAACGCGATTGCATTGGAAACTTCTGTTGCTACTTTTATTTTCTTCCCGATTGAATCTATTAAATGAAACCGGACTTCAGGAAAAAATATTGCCAGCGGAATGCCCGGAAATCCGCCGCCCGTTCCCACATCCATTACCGTTGTTCCCGGTCTTAAATGAATGATTTTAGCTATTGCTAACGAATGTAAAACATGCCTTTCATACAAATTCTCAATGTCTTTTCGTGAAATGACATTGATTTTGCTGTTCCAGTCAAGGTATAGCTCATACAAGGCAGAAAATTGAGCTATCTGTTCGTCGGACAACCCGTTGAAGTATTTTAAAATCAGATCCACGTCTATTTAGTGATTAATTTTAGTGATAAGATGAGAATAAATGATAAACTGTTAAGAGGATAAGTGATGAAGAGCTTCCGTTACTTATCACTTACTAATTCTTTTGATAGGGCTTTCGTCCGCCAATATAAAATAAATATCTCCGTAAGGAATGAAAACTTCCGAAATACCTACAAAGTAAGCGGCAATTTCATACGGGTTGAACACGTAGGTAATACCTTCTTCGTTGAGGTAAAAATTGTTATTTGGCTTGATGTCTGCAATATCCAGAAATCCGTTTTTTTCTAATTCTTCCGGCGAATTAACCTTTTGAATTTCCATTAATTTTTCCAAAATAACCGGTGTTAATACCGCTTCGTAGTCGTCCATAAAAAGAGCTTCGTTAGTAATAATTGTCCCTTTTTCTAAATCCACGCACGTATGCAGTATGCGGTCTAATCCGTGTGCTCCACCTGTATATTGAAATATATTGGAGGAAAAACAAAGAATGCCGTCTTTGTCGAACACATTATCTTCTTTGCCTATATATTGGTAGTTAAAGGAGTTGGAGGTTATGTTATATTCTGCGTTTTCCTCCATCAGCTTATTGTAATCTTTTTCCAGAAGGCGGTAATCTTCGATTTGCTTTTCGATAAATTGCCGCATTGCCTCTTCCGGATTTTTTATGTCTTGGCTGGTATTTGCCGTTACTTCTGCAAGTACTGACTGTTGAAGGACTTCTAACACCGCACTGTTTTTATACCCTGCCGGATAATTCATCGAAAGCTGTATCTTGATAGCCGGTTTTTCCACATCCCCGAAAAGGTGATAAGTGCTATCCATTTCATACTTTTTGAAATCAATGTTGTTTATCTCGCTTTTCTTTCGGTTTGCGCAAGATAATGCTGCGAGCATAGTAAAACATAACACGCCAACGTAAATTGAATGTTTCATATTTTCTTTGTTTTTAAAAAGTTATAGACTGCGTTTTCTATAACAATCGAAACCTCGTTTTCGTTTTCAAATACTTCGCAAATGTAGGAAAAAATTTCCCTATATTTGCAAAAAAATGACGCATCAATGAATGTACATATCAATCCTGCCGTTTCGCAAATGACCCCGTTTATCGTAATGGACGTGTTGGAGCGTGCTGTGGAATTACAAAAACAGGGAATCGACATTATTCATCTCGAAGTCGGGGAACCCGATTTCAATCCTTCGGAGTGTATTGTAGAAACGGCTCGTCAAGCCTATCTGGATAATTGCACACACTACACGCACTCGTTGGGCGACCCGCAGTTGAGGGAAGAAATTTCTGTTTTTTACAAAAAGGAGTACGGCGTAACGGTCGACCCCGAATGTATTGTCGTAACATCCGGCTCATCGCCTGCCATTCTGATGGCGCTGCAAGTGCTTTGCGAGGCAGGAAGCGAGGTTATTCTCTCCAATCCGGGGTATCCCTGTTACCGCAATTTTGCTCTTTCGTGCAATGCGAAACCGGTTTTGGTGAATATCTCGGCAACCGGCGGTTTTCAATATCCGGTAGAGGCGGTCAAAAAGGCAATTACCCTCAAAACAAGAGCTATATTTATCAATTCGCCGATGAACCCGACCGGAACTTTGGTCGCCGACAGCGTTTTTGAAGAGTTGGCAAAACTCAATATCCCGATTATTTCCGACGAAATTTATCATGGATTGGTTTACCGCGGCAGGGCGCGTTCCATTTTGGAGTTTACCGGTAATGCTTTCGTGCTGAACGGTTTTTCCAAACGCTATGCAATGACCGGTCTTCGCCTTGGCTATCTGATTGCGCCTAAACCTTATATGCGAGCGTTACAAATCCTGCAACAAAATCTCTTTATCTGTGCCCCAAGCACCGCTCAGCGGGCGGGAATCAGCGCTTTGCGCGATTCGGAGCCGGAAGTAGCCGCCCGTCGGGAAATCTACAACGAACGACGGCTCTATATGATAAACCGCTTGCGCGAAATGGGTTTTGTTATCGAAACCGAACCGCAAGGAGCTTTCTATATCTTTTGTAACGCAAAAAAATTTACCGGCGATTCCTACAAATTTGCTTTTGATGTATTGGAAAATGCACACGTTGGCATCACGCCGGGAGTCGATTTCGGATCAAACGGAGAGGGATATGTCCGTTTTTCTTATGCTAATTCGTTGGAAAATATTAAAGAAGGGTTGAACAGGCTTGAGAAGTATCTTCTTAATCTGCAGAATTGAATATGGCTAACCTCTATCGCTTTACTTCATTAGGAGTTAGTTGTATTTAACCCTGTGGATTGGAAAAGTGAAAAGTTTTAGCGGTAATATGGGACGGGCATCTATTTTATGCTTATCCGGTAATATTCCTCCAATGCCAAAATCAATGAGTTTTATAAACACAAAGGCGCAAAGAACACGAAGTTGTGTTTATTTTTGTGGACTTCGTCTTTGTGTTTGCGATAATATAGCGGATAAGCGTTTCTGTTTATTATTTGCGCAAATCCGCGTTATCCGTGTCGTTTTTTGTCTGGAACAGGCTCCGTTCTACATGGAACGCTGTTTGTTCTCAGATAAATACAAAACACATAAATAAA
>QMCD01002216.1_pt1 | contig 10974 bp, 7 predicted proteins | sample 1821841 | NCBI WGS metagenome assembly QMCD01 (sample SAMN01991225, study PRJNA193472) | Termite gut metagenome, whole genome shotgun sequencing project. | isolation source: worker | host: Macrotermes natalensis | reverse complement strand
GATCTCCGTAAAACCGTGTTTTGAGTATTTTCGGCGACGAGCCTCCGCCGCCCGCTCTGGTTTATACGTATCAAATGAGTGATTTGTTCGACAACGCCGTCAGAAAATACCGAAAATGTTTCCCTTTGGTTTCCCGAACAAACCCTTTTTTACGAAGCGCCGCATCAATGACACGTCCGGAACGAATATTACCCATCAACCACCTCAGCCACGGCAAGCAGGGATTGCTTAATCGCCCTTGCACCCGGCGTGAGACGGTTGTCTGCCGCAAGTGCGTAATGCTTCCAATTCATGCGAATGTTGGAATGGACGGCTTCCATCAGGTCGCCGTGGGTTTCCGCATAAACATCGACTCCCAGTTCTTCGTGAATCACTTCCCAATACTCCACATCGCCGGGTTCGTCGGGATCGTGGGGCATTCGCGTGGGCGTCAGCACGAGCGGCTCGAAAAACCGGATGGTGGAATTGTCGAGCATGACCTCGCGAATTTCGAACGGGGCAAGTTCGGCGGCGGTTTTGTCGACGGTTTGGCTCATGGTTCCGTTTCCTTTCACCGTCACTATCGACGAAAGACGCGGTATTGGCAAGAGATTTTTTCCGCCTCCCCGCAGGACAGGAGCGATTATGACGAGTCAAACCTTAACGGTTATTCCGACAAGGAGATATTGCCGTGATAATCCCGAAAAAGCAACCCGATACGAAGACCTATTCCGGCCGGTTCGCCGTCCGGCACATTGGTCGAGCGCAGCCCTGGTCTCAAGCTTGAAAATCGCGACGGAACACGCCCTATTTCAATTTCGGGGTCCCTCGGATTTCCTTTTTGTTCCGTCTTTCCTCTTCCATGCGACGTTCGTTTTCTTCCATTTCCTTGATCGTCGTTTTGGTCTTCAAGGAATGACGCTCCACTTTTTTGGCAAGCTCCCTGGGGTCGGCATCCTTGATTTTCTTGAGGACGATGTCGTCGAAATCGAGTTTCCCTCCGTCACCGAATCCGAACAGCATGACCCGGCCGAATTTCGGCGAGTATTTCGTATGGTTGGGCGTGAAATCCTGCGTGTGGGTTTGCCAAACCCCCGGTTTGGATACGTGCAGGTTTTGCTGCGAGCGATAAACCTCGCGGGTTTGTTGCCCGAATTTGTCGGCATAACCTTCCTGGAGGGCGTCCGGCGTCGGATGAAAGTCGGAATCCAGAACATCGGAGCATTTGATGAACACTTTTCCCGCCGGTTTGTCGCTGCGAAAACGGCATTGAAAACGATAGGTCGCCCCTTCCTCGACGACGAAGGGCCTGCAATAGTACATGCAGCCGGACGAACCGGCGACGGAGCCCGGCATGTCGAGCCGGATGATATGGTTGGCCGTATCCGTCGGGTCCGGAATCCATTTGATAAGGTTGCCGACCGGTTCCCGTTCCTGACCGCCGCGGCTTTCCCAACCGACCGGGATTCCGTTTTTCGCTTTTTCAAAATCGCCGCCGACGACAATGTTGGGCCCGGTTTTCCAGCGTTCTTCCATTTCGGGATCAATGCTCTTTTCGGGAACGATCCGCGCGACGAGGCGTTTCATCATCGGACCCACGTAATTCCCTTCGTCGGTCATCACCTCGGCGACCGCCTCGGTTCGACCGCTTTTCTCATAAATCAGCGTCGGCGGATCCGTCGAAAAATCGTAGCATTTCACCCAGACATCGTAGACTTCCCAGCGGTGTTCCGGTGCCCGCTCCATTTTTCCCCAGATGCCGATGTCGGCGCGAAAGGTTCCCGTGACCACTTTTTTCATTTCCTCAAGCGATGTTTTGTCGTTTGGCTTGAAGTTGATCATTTCACAGGCGGTCCGGACATCCTGCATCGATTCGGGGATGACGAAACGGTCCTTTCCTTCCCGGTTGAGTTTCCTCCAAAGCCCCAATCCGACCCGGCTGCCGTAATCCCCCTTGTCGAAAAGCGATTCCCAGTCGAACATGACGACCCGCTTCATCCGGGCGTATTGATCGGCTTCGTCCCGGACCTTTTTTTGGATATCGCCACTGTCGGTGGTGCCGTCGATGTCGGTGGCAGTCGTTTCGACCTCGACATCGTCATTCGGCAAGTCGGTATCGGCGGACTCCGTCGTCGCCTTGCCGGCGTCTGTCTTACCCGCATTGTTACCCGCACGGTTACCCGGATCGTTCTTCACCGTTTTCCCGCCGCCGATCACTTCCGGCTCTTCGATCGTGCCCTCGATTTTCGAAAGATCGTCCCCGTTGTTTTCGGCGAAGTCCCGATCTTCCTGGCACAATGCTTCGATCGGGATCATTTTTCCGGTTCCCGCTTTCGTCTGGATGCATACGTTTCCATCGTCCAGCGAGATGAATTCGCCTTCCGCAAGCACTTTTCCGCCCGCATCCTTCCAGACCCGTAGCGTTTCTGCGGCGCGGGCATTCACGCACAGGATCGCTCCGAAGAGGCAGCACGTCATTATGCCCGTCATGATCGACCGCCTTTTTTGATTTTGCAAAACACTCTTCAAACCGAAATTTTTTTGCATCTTTAACGCTCCCCGAAATGTATTGAATGCGATTGATATATACCGTAAACAGCCTGAAACTGTTCCCGCGCACAATCGCCTGCCGCTCGAACGATTCGCGTAATTACTTGCATTAACAAAAGTTGCGGGCAAGTGAGTGCGGCAGGCAGACTTGGTCAAATGTCCGTTTTCATCGCGTTACCAGCATACTTCGAACGGCATGATAATCCTTCCGCGAACAATTTCAGGCCGTTTGCGGTACAAAACGGGCGGGTTGAACGGACAACACAACCGGCTTCGATATGAAAACAACGGATTTCCAACAGGAAAAAGCCCGGCCCCGCTCCGGGTTTTCCGGCTGGAGACCTGACGAACGCCCAAAGATCAACAGTGATTGTATTCCATTGCCGGACAAGAATCCAGTCCCGCCGCTTTACAAGACGAACGAATCGTCGTATCATAAAGCGGACCGTAAAGGAACGGTTCTTCACGAGCTGCAAGGGCTCCGGTCCGCCTCGGACCTCCCGGCTTCGCGATCGCCGGTACGTATACGGGAAACGCGATGAAAACGGACATGTGGCCAAGCGGAAAGGGGTATGCCCGCAGCTTCCGGTGGATGCCCGGCCGGCCGTTCCCCGCTACGACATATCCCCACTTCCTTCCGATATTTGATAATTCATGTTACGAACCCCTTTGTATCGTTGGCACGTCGCGCACGGAGCCCGGATGGTCGAATTCGGCGGCTGGGAGATGCCGATCCAATACACTTCCGTCGTCGAGGAACATCGCGCGGTCCGTACGGCGGTCGGCTTGACGGATGTTTCGCACATGGGGCGTTTGATCTTCGAAGGTCCCGGGGCGGGCGCTTTTCTCGACTCCCTTCTTTCGCGTGACGTGAGCGCCCTCAAGCCGGGCCAGGTCCGGTATTCGCTGCTCACCGATCAACGCGGCGGGATCATCGACGACGTCCTCATCGGGTGTTTCGCGAAACCGGGGGAGTCCGCCGATTCCATGCGGGCGGGTTCCATTCAGGCCGGTTCCGTGCGATATGTCCTGGTCGTCAACGCATCGAATCGCAAAAAAGTCCTGGAATGGATCCGTCGGTATTTGGCCGATTCGGTTGCCCGGAAACCGGATGAAGAGGTCTTGTTCGCGGATACGACGACAGAGACGGCGATGATCGCAATCCAGGGACCAAAGGCGGTTGCGTTGATGCAGTCACATGTCGAGAACGCGCAAGTCGAGAACGCGCAAGTCGAGAACGCGCAAGTTGAGGATGCGCAAGTTGAGGATGCGCAAGTTGAGGATGCGCAAGTCGAATTCGATCTTGCGTCGATGAAATATTACAACGGCGCTTACATTCGACTGAAATCCGACTTGGGTGTCGAAGGTCCCGTTTTATTGACCCGGACGGGGTATACCGGGGAAGACGGCTTCGAATTGACGGTCCCCGCCGGGTCGGCCGAACACGTGTGGGATACGCTCCACGCATCGGGCCGTTCGGCGGCCCCCAGCTTGCTTCCCGTCGGACTGGGCGCACGGGACACGCTTCGTCTTGAGGCCGGTATGCCCCTTTACGGCCATGAAATGAATGAGGAAACCGACCCGTTCGAAGCCGGTCTCTCCTATGCCTGTTGCCTGGACGGAACTGATTATCCCGGTCGGGACGCCTTGGTCGCTCTTTCCGGGGCGGCATTGAAACGGGTCCGCGTCGGGATCATGCTCGATGAAAAACGCCCGGCCCGGGAAGGTTGTTCCATCCTGATCGAATCGGGCCAGAACGCATTTGACCAGAACGCATCGGGCGTGGAGTCGGGAAGAACCGTTCCCCGTCCGGTCGGCGTCGTCTCCAGCGGCAGTTTTTCCCCGACGCTTGGCAGACCGGTTGCCATGGGATTCGTCCCACCGGAATATTCTTCGCCGGGGCAGTTGGTTCTTATCGACATTCGTGGTAGAATGGCCTCCGGCAAGGTCGTTCCCCTCCCGTTTTACAAGAGAAAATAGATTTTTCAACATGGATAAAAACACGCTTCGCTATACTCCTTCGCATGAATGGGTTTACGTGGATGGCGACGCCGCGACCGTCGGCATTACCGATCACGCGGTCAAGGCGTTGACCGATTTGGTCTATATCGAGCTCCCGGAAGTCGGTCGAACACTCGCGGCGAACGAAGCGTTCGGCGAAGTCGAATCGGTCAAGGCGGTGAGTGATCTGCTCAGCCCGGTCGCCGGTGAGATCGTGGAAGTCAATTCGGAAATCGCCGACAACCTGGATGTGTTGACCGCGGACCCGTTCGCGCGCGGCTGGCTTATCAAACTTAGGCTCACCGCCCCGGTTCCGACGTCCCTGCTTGATCGCGCAGCCTACGAAAAGCTGGAGGAAGGCGAATAAGCGCCCCTGCAACACCACCGTTTGACACCCTTTCCATACCGCGAACGGCCTGAAACGACGGCCTGAAACGGTTGCCGCGAACAATCGCTTGTTGCTCGAACGAAACGTGCAACCGGATATTTGTAAAGACGTTGTGGCGAGTAAGTGCGACAAGCAGTTTTCACCAAACAATCAATTTCACCGCGTTTCCAGTTTACATCATTTTTTATTTACATGGCCTTATTTGAAATCGAAACACATTCCCATATTGTCATCACGTGGGCGAAAGATGAAGAAGGAGCTCGCCGGGTGCTGTACGAGTATTATCCTTCGGAAGAGGCGGTTCGCGTGACCCGGAGACCGCGCGACGCGTGGGTGATCTCGAAATCGGCGCTCGGCATCGACGGAAAAACCGATCCGTGCGATACGGCGCGGGAATGCCTGGCAAAAGCGTCCGGCGACAAACTCCATGCGATCCGGCTTTACATGCAGCAGACCGGCAGTGATTTGGAAGCCGCCCGGAAAATCGTCGAGTCGAACATGATCATGGGATGGTAAAGCCGCCGTTCGGCGTCCGATTTCCGTTTTCCTCATATACTGGAAGCAATTGAAATTTCCCGAAGCCGACGATTCGGAAGCCTGCCCATCGGAAACAACACTGCCCGGAGAGTATACTGGAAACGCGGTGAAAACGGACATTCGGTCGAGTCCGCCTGCCGCACTCACTCGCGTTTAACGTCTTTTTAGACAAGTGCTTAAACGGATCGTTCGAGCGGCAGGTGATTGTGCGCGGGAATGGCTTCAGGCCGTTTACGGTATAAACAGGCGGTTGAGCGGGCTGTGTTGACCAACGCCTCAACCGGCTTCGGTATGAAGACCCCGGTTCGACTTCGGTAGGCAACGCGACCGGCTTCGGTGCGTCGTTTCCTGTTTTTTATTTTCGATCAACTTAACGCAGTATTTCTATGTCCAACGTCGAAGTTCATTGGCACGATCATGCGGTATCCCGCGAAGAACGTGAAAAACTTAATGGAAACAAAGGCTGTGTCGTTTGGTTCACCGGACTCTCCGCATGCGGTAAAAGTACGATTGCCAACATCGTCGATCACAAGCTGAACAAACTGGGAAAACACAGTTTCGTGCTTGACGGCGACAATGTCCGGCATGGCCTCAATGCCAACGGGGCGATGCTTCGCGAGGTGCACGGAGAAGAATTCGCCAAACGATTCGGTCTCGGTTTCTCCGCCCAGGATCGAGAAGAAAACATCCGCCGGATCGGTGCGGTCGCGAAATTGTTTGCCGAAGCGGGCGTGATCGCCCTTACCGCTTTTATCAGTCCGTACCGGGCCGATCGCGATCTGGTCCGCAAAAATCTCGCACCGGGTGATTTCGTCGAAATTTTCGTTGATACGCCGATCGAAATCTGCGAACAGCGCGATCCCAAGGGCCTTTACAAAAAAGCGAGAGCGGGCGAATTGAAAGGTTTTACCGGCATCGACGATCCCTATGAGGTGCCCGAACGGCCTGAACTGGTGCTCGACGGCGGTAAAAAGACGGCCGAGGAGCTTGCCGAACAAGTGATTGCCTGCCTGAAAGAAAAAGGCAAGGTTTAAGTTATACTGAAAACCTTTGAAAATTTCCCGAAGCCGACGCTTCGGGAGCCTGCCCGTCGGCAACAACACTGCCCGGAGAGTAAACAAGCTGTTGATTGAGCTGTGTTTACCAACGACTCAACCGGCTTCGGTATCTACTGGAAACGCGATGAAAACGGACATTTGGTCACGTCGGCCTACCGCACTCACTCGCATCTAACTTCTGTTTTTATAATGACATAAGCGGATCGTTCGAGCGGCAGGCGATTGTGCGCGGGAGGATTATCAAGCCGTTTACGGCATATTACCGATTCTCATGCCGTTTACGGTATAACGCGCTATTTTTACCTGCGCAGTCTTCTTTTTCCCGAAATCGCTCCGGGAAGAATCTCCAAGGTGCCGTCAAGAAATTCCTCTTGCGTTCTCCGGCACGATTTCATACACTTCGCGGCCGGGTGCGAGCCGCATGGGCATTGAGTGCGAGCCGCATGGGCGTCAGGTGCGCGTGGCGCGTCCCGGTCGCCCCCGATATGCGGGAACAACGTTGTATCGAAAGCGAATCGTTTTCCGTCCGTCCTGTCCAGGGGGGTTCGGAGAATTCCATCAGCTCAAGCAAACATACCGTGAGACAACAACTCTACTTTTTCATGTTATTCGCGTCCCTTGGGACGTTCGGCGCTTTTGCGATCAATCCGAAATTGATCGATCAATGCTCGTCGGCCATCGGCTTGAATGCCGAACCGAAGAAGAGTGCGACTCACCAACCGCAAATCGACGAATCGGAGTTCGACGAGCTTTTCATCCCCCGGAAAAAAGAGCCGACGCCGCCCCGAAAACCGGGACCTGCCGCGAACAAACCTAAAAAAGCAGCAATTTCGACCGCCCCTTCACAGGACATCCCTGTTCCGCCATCGCCGGTCGCCGAACAACGGTCGGAAACACCCTCTCCGCCCTCTCCCTTTTCGGATCCGTCGGCCGATCCGGATGTTCCTTATCCTATTGCCGTTTCTCCGTTTATACAGGAACCTCCCGTCGATGTCGCCCGGGAAAGCCGCCTGACACCGTCGCCGACCATCCCGGAACAAAACTCGCAGGAACACGCGGTCGAACACGTTGTCGAACACTCCGATCCGGCTGTTTCGGTCGTTCCCGCAATTGTTCCCACCGTCGTTCCCGCATCGCTGGTTTCTCCCTTTGCCTCCTCACCGACCTCTTCACCTGCGCAAAACGCGACTCCCTCTTCCGATTTTCCTCCCTCTCCTTTTGCCGAACCGGCGTCGTCCTCTCCCATCGAACCGGCCTCCGACGTCCAGGAACCGTTCACCGTGAACATGCCGTCGCCCCCGATGGATACGTCTCTGCCGGACACGCCCCTGTCGCACGCGGAGCCGATTGCCGGGCCGGAGACGGCGAATAGCCCCGTTTCCGGTGCCGATACCGCCCCGCCGAACATTTATCCGGTCCACCCGTTAATGGGCTATTCCGAGCCGGAAGCCGGTTTCGCACGATCAGGTTCCCTTCCTCCTTCGTCCGATCCGGTACGGGAAACGCTTCCCGTTCTCCAGGTTCTTCCTCCTGCCGTGGTCGATCCAGCCGCGAGAGAGCCGGAATCGCCCCTTACCGGTATTCCGGGCGGGAACCCGCCGCCCGCGTCCGATATCGTTTCTCCGTCCCCCCCCGCAACGGGACCAGACCCGGCTGTATTTTCGGCAAGCACCGCCCTGGCAAGCACCGCGACGCCGGAACCTTTCGGAATGGAAAACGGCGTCTCACCTTTGGCCAACCCGCTTCCAGCTTGGGGAACATCGGCGATGGCGCCGCCGGACTCTTTTTCGCCTGCTTTTCCACCGCTTGTTCCGGCTGAGCCGGCTCCCGGCGTCGCCTCATTGGCCGCCGCACCGATTTTGACGACACCGCTTTCGACGACACCGCTTTTGCCGACCATGCCGCTTTCCCGTGAACCGCTTCAAACGGAAACAACCACGACGCCTCCCGGCGGTCTCCCGGCGATCGGTTCCGTGAACGTTCCGCCGGATTCCCGGATGCCGATCAATCCGTCTATCGTTTCGGAAATCATTCCTTGTCACGGAGCGGAAATCGTTGCCCGGGTCGGAACGGACAGCATCCTGCTCTGCGACATTCTGCCCCAGGCGAAACGGGACGTGCTCGGTATTTACAAGGAACGTTACAACGAACTTTCCGACGCGGAACGTCCGTTCCTGGAAGCGGAAAAAGACGAATTCATCCGGCAAGGCATGATGGCTCGCTACCCGACGTTGCTCGGCGAACAAATCCAGTTCGCGCTGCTCTACAACGACTTCGTCGCCAACAAGCGCAAAGAGGAAATCGAGATGCACCAGAAACAGTTCGCCGACATGTTCGACCGCGACGAACTGTCCCGGTTGATGAAGGAATTCCAAACGGACGACATGATCGAGTTGAAACACCGCCTCAAAAGCGAATACGGCAGTACCCTGGAGCGGGAACGGTTGACCTATACGCGGCGTATGCTTGCGATGAGCTGGGGTTTCGCCGCGATCGGGCGTGCGGAGGGAGATTGTTCCTACGATGAAATGTTGGAGTATTACGACCAACACAAATCGGAATTCGAACATAAGGCCCGCGTCAAATGGTCGGAGTTGTTCGTCGCGACCGCCAATCATCCTTCGGAAGACGCCGCTTGGAACAAAATCGCCTGGATGGGTAATGAAATCGTCAAAAACGGGGCTCCTTTTGAAAAAATCGCCCGGGAGCATTCCGAGGGTCTTACGGCGAAAGAGGGGGGAATTTGGGATTGGATGAAGCGGGGAGACCTCGCCTCCGAACACCTGGAAAATGAAATTTTTACCCGGCCGATCGGAACGCTGAGCCAGATCATCAAGAGTAAAGGCGGATTCCACATCGTCCGGGTCGTCGAGCGCGAAGAGACGCACTACACCCCTTTCACCGAGGCCCAAATCACCATCCGCAACAAAATCAAGCAACAGCGTCAGGATAAATACCAGCAGGAATACCTGGACGATCTGCGCAAACGTTTCCAGGTCATGGTCCTCAAGGAGGAAATCCAGCTCTAGTCGTCCGGAAGGGGTGCGTCAACGTTTTGTCGCGAATCCGGCCAAAATAACGGCGGACGAATGGACAATTAATAATTGACAATGGCCAATTGATAATTGATAACGGAGATAGGCAATTCAGCCGCCGTAACAAGGAATTCGCTTGCGTCCCTACGTTGTCCATTGTCAATCATCAATTGTCCATTCCATACACGCTCTTTTCCGGTTTTTATGGGGTGCCGACACAACTCTGACGCCTCGTTTTCAAACGGAAAATCACCCTATTTCCTTGATCGCGGCGTTTTTTAAGCTATACTGGAGATGCGGTGGAAACGGACATTTGGTCAAGTCCGCCTACCGCACTCACGCGCTTCTAACCTCTGTGTATACAATGACATAAGCGTTTCGTTCGAGCGGCAGGCGATTGTGCGCGGGAAAAAACATGCCGTAGTTTCAGGCCGTTTACAGTAGATGCTTGCAAAAACGTTTCTCTTTCGAGGTGTCCCCATCGATTCGAACAGCGATACAATCCTGACGACCTCCGCCACCGGATCGACGATTCCGATTTTGGTGAGTGATCGACTGCGCCGTTGGTCGGAGTCGGCGCCGAACTGGGAGGCGGCAAACGGCTGTCGGCAAGTGACAAGCCATTTCCTGAACCGTTGCGGCGGACTGGAACGCCGGCTCAGCATGCCGCTCATCGTCGCCACGCTCGGCGGAACCGGGACCGGAAAAAGCACGCTGGTCAATGCGTTGCTCGGCGCGAAAATCGTCAAGGACGGTCGGGAACGACCGACGACCGACAAGCCGGTCATCGTCTGTCGCCCGGAAATCGACCTCAAAGCCCGGGGAATCGACACGACGGGCATTCGCGTGGAAAAGCACTCGCTTCCTTCGCTCGAACACCTGGTGCTGATCGATTGTCCCGATCCGGATACGACGGAATCCCCGGACCAGCGTGAATCGAACCTCGACCGGCTCCGCAACGTGTTGCCGCTTTGCGACGTTCTCCTCATCACGGGGACGCAACAAAAATACCGCAGCCGCCGGGTCGCCGACACCTTGGCCGATGCCGCCCCGGGAGCGCGGCTGCTGTTCGTTCAAACGCACGCCGATCGGGATGTCGATATTCGCGACGATTGGCGGGAAGTGCTCAAGGAACGTTACGAACCGGGTCATATTTTCCTGATCGATTCCGTTGCCGCCTTGAATTCACGGCTCGCGGCTCCTCCGGGGTCGTTCGACGGAGGGATCCCGGACGGCGAGTTCGGGGATCTCCACCGCCTGTTGACACGGGACTTGAATGAAGAATCGGCGATCCGGATCCGGGAAGCGAACTATGCCGACCTGGCTGAGGAAGTGGTCGAACTTTGTCGCTCGGAAATCGAAGAACACTGGGCGCCCATCGATAAATTACGGGAAAAAATCCTGGAAGAACGCCGCCGCCTCGGCG
>QMCD01002215.1_pt1 | contig 10975 bp, 10 predicted proteins | sample 1821841 | NCBI WGS metagenome assembly QMCD01 (sample SAMN01991225, study PRJNA193472) | Termite gut metagenome, whole genome shotgun sequencing project. | isolation source: worker | host: Macrotermes natalensis | reverse complement strand
CCTTTGCATACCGCCTGTTCCTCCTATTCCACATTCCGGTGCCGTGCTTCCATTTCAGTATACGTGATGCCGCTGTCCTCATCCACCATTTTCATACAAATAAGGTCAAATACCAGCAACAGGCATTGCTCGAACAAATTGCCCATCGGCTGGACAGACGCAACCACATCATCCGAACCCCGGTACACCGCGCCCGGAATGAACAACACAAGGTCGGCAAGCGCCACACCCGCGCCGCGCCTGTCTCCGGTAACCACGGCAACACGCGCCCCGTTTTCCCGCGCGCGACCCACCACATACTCAATGTGCCCGATCGAGCCGCCGCCCATTGTGGCAACCAACAAATCACCGGTGCCTATGTTGGGCGTTGTGTCGTCCCATATCCAGTGCGCTTCCCATCCCATATGCATGACGCGCATAGCGAAGGCGCGGGTCATCATCCCCTCGCGCCCCACACCGATGAAGAAAACGCGCTTGCTCTGCTTCATCAGGGCGATGAAATCCTCCACCGCCTGCCCGTCCATGCGGTTCATCACCTGCTTAAACTCATCAATGACCGTATACGCGGTTTTCTTAAAATCCATACCAAGCCCCTTTGCTCAGCCGCCCGCCGTTTTAGCCGCCAGTTGCTGCTTTAAGAGCTGCTTTTGCCGCTTTACGTCAAACGCGTCCACCGCTTTGTTCAGGAACAGCAAGCCGATCAGCATAATGCCCCAGATCATTTTTTTGGCATACGGCGTAAACTGCCACAGCGTGAACGCGCTTTGCAGCACCTGTATGCACACCAGCGCCAGTATGATCCCTATGACCGTCCCCTTGCCGCCCGAGGGGCTTATGCCCGCCAGCACGCACACCAGTATCGCCTGCAAGAGGTACGTATCGCCATAGCCCACTTTAGCGGAGTTTACGCGCGCGATGATCATCAACGCGGCGACGCCCGCCATAAGCCCGGCGATCGCGTAGGCCGTCATCGTCGTTTTTTCCGTGTTGATGGCGGAAAACCGCGAGGCCGTGTGGTTTTCACCCACAAAGTAGATCTTGCGCCCGAACCCGGTGCGCGACATCACAAACATCAGCGCCACGGCAATCACGATAAACAGCCAGAATACGTAGGGCAGCCCGATGAAAGTGCCCGTGCCGAACGCCGCGAACGATTCCGGGAAGCCCACAATGCCCTGCCCGCCGGTAATCGCCATGCTGATGCCGTTGTACAGTATCATCGTGCCCAGCGTGGCGACGATGGGGTTTACCGATATTTTAGTAATAAAGAACCCGTTCAAAAGGCCGCACGCCGTGGATACGACGACCGTCACGACGATCGCGAGCAGTATGACAGGCCCTTCGCCCAGTGAAGTCAGCAGCCCTTCGTTGGTCATGATCATGCCCGCAAAGATGCTGGAAAGATTGGCGTTTGCCACGATAGACAGGTCTATGCCGCCCAAAAGCATCGCCATGCCCATGCCGAGGGAAAGCACGGCAAATTCCGAAACCTGAAACGCCATGCTGGAAAGGTTGCGCTCGTTGTACATCTTGTCGCCGAGGGCAATCGCCATGGCGACCAGTATGCCGATTGTTACGAATATGAGTATGGTAAGGTTGATATCCTTCCTCATCACCGTCTTTAAATTTTGCATAATTTTCTCCTTCCTGTTCGTTGTGCCGGGCCGTCTATTCCGTGAAAATAAACATCTCCCGGTTGCGCTTCCTTTCCTGGTAAGAGGTGACCGCGATACTGAACAACAGTATGATCCCCAAAAACAGGTTGTTCCAGGAAGAGGAGAAACCGAGGAATATCAGCGTGGTGTTCATCAGGTTCATCAGCGTAACGCCCAGTATGGTTCCAAAAATCGTGCCCTTGCCGCCCATGATGCTCGCGCCGCCGATGATGACCGCGCCGATGGTCGTAAGCTCGCTGCCCACCAGCGTCACCGGGTTTACGGCGTTCACGCCGCCGATATAGGTCATGCCGTACAGGCCGCCTAAAACGCCCATGAAGCCATATACAAAGAGGTGCGTTTTCCAGATGTTAAAGCCCGCCCTGCGCGCCGATTCCTGCGAGCAGCCGAGCGCCATAATGCTCTTTCCCAGCATGGTCTTTTTTAATATGAACCATGTGACCAGCACCACGATCACGATGATGATAATAAACCCGCTCAGGCCGTTTGTGCTGCCGTACTGGTCTACATAGCTGAACAGCTTAAACTCGCCGAATTCCGTGATTGCCGAGGGGATCTCCACCGAGCCGATGTTTTTTGTGCCTATGAACGTGGTCACAATGCCGTGGTACAAACTGGAAGTCCCGAGCGTAATGATGAACGGCTCCATTTTGGTCACGTGGATGAATACCGCGTTCAAAAGCCCCAGCCCCAGGCCGATCAGGCAGGACATCGTGATGCAGAACGCGATATTGTTGATGCCCAGGTTCATCATCATGGTGGTGGACGCGTAGCCGCCGAAGATCGCGATGGCGGTGAACGATACGTCTATGCCGCCGGAGATCATCACCAGCAGCAGGCCCATCGCAACGACCATAACACCCGCCATGGATTTGATCATATCAAAAACAGTGGCGGCGTTCAGAAATTCCGGATTCACAATAGCGACGATGACGCAATAAATTGCGATAATAGCGATCAGAAATTTTTCGGTGGTCATACCTCTTTTTTTCATTGTCAAAGGATTTGCCTTCATACCGCTTCACCTTCCTCGCTCTTTGTCTGCAAATGCAGGTTGTTTATGACTTCTGTGATATCCGCCCCCGCGCTGTCCTTTTGCATGTCTTCCTCGCTGAATTCGCGCACGATCTCGCCCTTGAACATAACGGACACCCTGTTGCAGTTGGCGCTGATCTCCTCGATCTCGTCGGAAATAATGATCACGGCGATCCCGCTCGCGGCCATTCGCTGTATCTGGTCGTATATTTCCGCTTTGGAGCCGATATCCACGCCCACGGTGGGCGTATCCAGTATAAACAACCTGGGCGCTGTCGCCTCCCACTTGCCGATTACCGCTTTTTGCTGGTTGCCGCCCGAAAGCGTCTTGATCAGTGTGGAAATATTGGGTATGCGAATTTTAAGCTCTGCCTTGGCTTGCTCGGCGAGCCCGGCCATCTTTGCCTTTTGCAGTATACCGCCCTTTGTCGTCACTTTGTCCAGCACGGCGGAGGAAACGTTATCCGTAAGGTCTTTCCCTAAAAGCAGGCCTTGTGTCGCCCTGTCCTCGGGCAGCAGGGCGATCCCCAGCTTAACGGCGTCTACCGGGCTTGTGATCTTCACCTCTTTGCCGTCGAAGATGATCTTTCCCTCATCCGGCGGGTTTAAGCCGAAGATGGAGAGCGCAAGCTCTGTTCTCCCCGAACCCAGCAGGCCGGTGATACCCATGATATCGCCCGGTCGCACGTCCATATTGATGTTGTGGAAGTGCCCCTCCCGGGAAAAGTTTTTCAGGCTCAGCCTGTTTTCCGCTTCGCCTTCCTTGCGTTCATAGTGGTTGTACACCACGTCGCGCCCTGTCATGGCGTAGATGAGTTTTTGCTTGCTCAGGTCTTCCTTGCCTATATCGGCGACCTGTTTTCCATCGCGGAACACCGTGATACTATCCGCCACGGAAAGCACTTCATCCAGCTTATGGCTGATAAAGACGATGGCAAAGCCCCTTTCCTTCAGGTGGTTCACGATGCCGAGAAGCTTTTCTATCTCGGTTCTCGTGAGCGCCGTCGTCGGCTCGTCCATAAACAATATCTTCGCGTCCAGCGCGAGCGCGCGGCATATGGCGATAATCTGCCTGTTGGCAATGGAAATACCCTGTATTTTCTCGTCAAGGTTCATCGTCACGCCCACCATATCAAGAGCGGCCTTGGCGATATCCTCAATTTCCCGTTTGTTGATCCCTTTTCGTTTTTCCTTCACCAGCTTGTTCATCGCGATATTCTCCGCGACAGTCATATTGCTGAACAGCGACAGGTCCTGGTAGATGATCTGCACGCCCGCCTCAATGGCGCTTATGGGGTTCAGCCTAGGGTAGGCCTTGCCGTTTATGGTGATCTCGCCGCTGTCCGGTTCTTCCACGCCCGCGACGATTTTTACAAATGTTGACTTGCCGCTTCCGTTTTCCCCCGCAAGGCATTTAACTTCGCCCGCCCGTATGGTGATATTGATGTCGTCAAGTGCCTGGACGCCCACATAGCTCTTGCTGATGTGTTTGGCGACCAAAATATCATTCTTATCCACTTTGCCTGGTTCCTCCTCTTTTTATTTACCGGCATACCCGGCATTCCGCATATCGCGCTTTTGCATCACCGCAGCGGCAAGCCGCATCGATTCCGTAAAGCAATGAATTGGCATAAATTATTCCAATGGCCCGGCAAATGCCCGCTGTGTTCACCCCCACAGGCAGGCCGGACGCCGGGCCATCAGAACAAACTTTAAACTTTTTCCGGCCAGGCTTCCAAAGGGGGATTTGGCCGCCCGGCCGTACGTTACGCTTGTGCTTCGTATTTAGAAGTTGTAATCGTCGATGTTATCCTGTGTGAACACAAGGGGCGCGTCCGCCAGCAGCATGTTGCCTTCCAGCCTCATGTTTGCGTAGCCGTCCTTATCAAAGGACATCCCTGCTTCGATCGGCTCGCCCTTCAGCATACGTAGCGCGATTTCGCAGGTCACATAACCAGCGTCCGCCGGCCTCCACGCCATGCCGGCGTCCATGTAACCCTCACGAATGTATTCGCCGGCCTGCAGCGGCACAGCCGTGGAAACGAGCGCGATATCGTCGCGGTTACGTTCTTTCAAAGCCTGCGCGATGCCCGAGCCGGAAGCCGCACTGTCCGTGAACCCTTTCAGATCCGGGTTAGCTTTCAGTATCTCGACTGCCTTGTCATACGCAACCTGGTTGTCGTTGAGGTCTTCAAGAGGCTCCGCCGTGATGCACTCCATATCCGGGTAGTTTTCCTTGAGATAGTTTACGCAGCCTTCCCACCATACCATGTGGGGAACCATCGTGAGCATGCCTACCATAGAAGCGTACTGGCCTTCGCCGCCCATCGCCTCCGCGAGCTGTTCGCCAAAGCGGATGCCGTGCTCTTCATTCGGGAACGCTTCCATGTCATAATCCAGCGAATCCAGAATGTCCGGCGCTTCGTGGCCGATCACTACAATGCCCTGATCCCTTGCCTTTTGCAGCACGGGCGCCATAGACTGCGCGTCGTTCGGCACCACGCAGATCGCGTCTACATTCTGCGCGATCAGGTCTTCTACCATCTGCACCTGCTTGGCCGGGTCGCCGCCCTCAGGTGCGATCTGGTAAGCGTTTACGCCCGTCGCCGCAGCAAACTCGTCCACGCCAATCCTCATGTCGTCGAACCACGAAATGCCCTCGTGCTTGGCAACCATAACGATCGTGTACTCGCTGTTGTCCTTCGTGGCTTCCTCGCCGCCGCCTTCTGCGGGCGCTTCGCTTGCGGGGGGCGCCGCATCTTCTGCGGGCGCTTCACTTGCAGGCGCTTCGCTTGCGGGCGCTTCACTCGCGGGTGTCTCCGCACCGGTGTTTGATGAACACGCTACAAGTAGCATCAAAACCATTACGATTACAACAGCCAAACTTACATACTTCTTCATTCTCTTTCCTCCATGTCTCATTTTATTCATGCCCGCCAATCGCGGGCAAACCAAGTATCCTCAAAAACTCTTAAACGCCACGCTGTCCGCGTCCACAAAAAGCATACGCTTCAGCTCCTCATCCAGCTTCATTACGGTGAGCGAGGCCCCCATCATATCGAGCGAGGTGAAATAGTTGCCGGTATACGACCAGCAAACGTTGATCCCCTTTTCAGCCAGCAGCTTGTGCATGTGCCGGTAGAGTATATGCAGCTCCATCAGCATGGTGTTGCCCATGCCGGATACCAATAAAGCCACATCCTCGCCGCTTTCTATGGGCATATCCTTTAAAATCGCGGAAAGCATAATGCCGCTCGCTTCGTCCGCCTCCTTGAGCTTGCAGGTGTCGAGGCTCGCCGTACCGTGGTGGCCCACGCCAATCTCCATTGTGCCCGCCTCTATCAGGTAATTCGGGCGGCCCACCATCGGGATGATGCAGGAGGAAAGGCCCACCCCGATGCTGCGGGTCGCGTCCATTGCTTTTTGCGCCACACGCGTCACGTCCGCAAGGCCATAGCCTTCCGCCGCCGCCGCGCCGCCCACCTTCCACATGAGCACCTCGCCCGCGAGGCCCCTTCTCTGTGCTCTATCCGCGATCGTCACGTCGTCGTTCGCGATTACCGTCGAAACGGTAATTCCCTCCCGCCCGGCCATGTCAATCGCCTGCTTTACATTTTCGTCGTCCCGTTGGTAATTGCCGAACAGGCAGGCGACCCCGCACCCCGCGTCCGCGTTCTTAAACGCGGCGAGGAATTCCTCCGGCGTGGGCGGCACAAAAATACGCCCCACCGCCACCGCGTCCACCATATTCCTGCCGATATAGCCGATAAACGCCGGGTCGTGCCCCGCGCCGCCGCCCGTGACAATGCCCACCTTTCCTGCCACCGGCGCGTGCGCGTATTTCAGTACATTGCTGTTATCCGTCCGCGCGACGAGATGGGGATAACACTTCACAAAACCATCTATCCCCTCCTGCACCATCATAGCCGGGTCATTCACAAATTTTTGCATTTTTTCTTCATTCATCGCCATGCGCGCCACTCTCAATCTTTTTGTAAAATTTTATGTAAACATCTATTTCCCGCTCGTTAAATTTCTTGTTTTTACGCCCTTTCATCACGTACAGCCGCAGCCCGGTGTAAGTATCCATCAGCTTTTTATCGCCCAGAAAACTAACCTTACCTTCGGCGATGGCGCTGATGTGGTTGAACAAAAATCCAAGGTTGATTTCATCCTCCGTCAAAAGCTCCGACAACCGAATCTCGCTCAGGCGAAGCGCCTCATAGCCGTACTCTTTTTCTTTCGCGGAGACGATTTCCATGATCGCGGCGTATATTTTGATAAAGGTCGTGATCCGAAGGTCGTTGCTCCTGTTATATTTTTGGTTGTAGCCTGCCGGGTCCCATCCGATGTGCTTACTGATCTCGGCGTTGCTGATTCCGTATTCGCCGATCAGGAGGTTGATATTCCGGTACACGTTGTCGATCAGGTAGTCTTTGATAATTTTCTTTAAAGCAATCTCTTCAAATTCAGTCATTTCGCCCTTCCTTCCATACACAGATAAAACTGCATAAAAAACTGATGTCTTTAGCCTAAAGAAAATATCTTACCATAATCATCACGAACTATCATGAACTATCACGAAAAAAACCAGATATCGGCACCAAGTCGTAACCGATAGATTCATTTTAGGTAAAATTGAATAAATTGTGAATACGCGTAAAAGGGTAAATGTTAGCTTATTCGCTCATAAATGGGAAAGCAAAATCCGGCGCGCCGTTCTTGCGGGTGCGCAAAAAATCTTTTGGGGAATGATAATCGCCCGATCCTTAGAAAGGATGCTTATACTGTTTTGTACAGATGCCTGTAGATCTCATCCGCGGCTTGTGCCGCAGTAATATTACTGACGTCTATTTTCTGCGTGTCCATTTCTTGATAGTTTACCAGCCGTGGGATGCTCCGGGCAATGATATCTTCTTCGCGCACCCCGGCCATGATATCCTCTGTAAGCCTTGCCCGGAGAGCCGATTCGGTGCAGGTAAGCGAATACTGGTAAATAGTAACATTGGTTATGTTGATTGCCGATAGAATGCTTTCCGCTATACTCTGCTCGTGCATAACCCAGCAGAACAGCACATTGTCGTAGGCCGGGCACAACAGGAAACTGTCCAATAAATAAGCAATATTTTTCAGCACCATTGCTTTTGTTTCATCGTTGACGATAAACGGCGAGGCATCCCAGCACCAATCACCGTCCAAAAAGACACAGTTGGGCAGAAGCTTTTGGAGCTCCCTGCATGTCGCGGTTTTTCCAACGCCCATTGTCCCATTTACAAAAATAAGATTCTTCAATAATTTAACTCCACAAAATATAATGCTCATTCCCAATAGAAAACCTGAAAACGGCTTTTCTATTCAGCCTGCGGCTGCGCAAAACGGCTTGCCGGTTTGCATGGACTGCGGTATGGTATAAATACTATACTGCTCATTATACCATACGCTGCCGGGTATCATAGCAAAATATAGCAGCAAACAGGTGTATGCTGCCAACCAAAACCTATCCACTTAATCCATACTTTCATTATATATCAAATGAAAAGGATGGTAAAATGTGAAATATAATTGAAAATGCGTTTTTTGTGCGAATGTTGTGGTATAATATAGTTTATGAAAGACAACATTGTATGCAAGAAATGCAACACCGCCATGTACGGGCGCGGCAGTTCCAATCCCAATATCGCTATTCGGGTATATGTATGCCCCAAGTGCCAGACCATTGTATACGTTGACCGCGACGGCGACGAGAAATGGGAGATCAAGTGAAGATGCAGGGCCAGGGGGACTGTCGGCGGTTTGGGTATCCAAGCCGTTTTTGTTTTCTTTAGAGCAAATCAACTTAACATCGAGCATTATCTTTGGCAAAATTGGCTTCATGCTGCGTTGCGCAAACTTGCCATATGTGCCGATATGCCTGCGTTTGCGCGCCTTGCCTGAAACCAATTTTACTCAAACCTACTTGCCCAACGTTAAGTTGATTTACTCTAACGTTTCCGGCGCCTCGCCCGTATAATACATAGGACGATCACCAAGGCAAGCACTACACCAACCCCAATTAATAGCGCGGGGCGCGTAGCAGAATTGCCACCATTTTCTAAAGAATCGTTTGATTCTTCGGGAACAGGCGCGGCTGTTTCGATACTCTCAGGTGTTGGCGAGGGAACGGTTGTCTCATTGCCGGTGGGCACGGGCGTTGGCGTGGCCATTTCATCGCCGCCGGTTTCATCTGCGCCGCCGCTAAAGGTTTCACTGACAAAAAGAAACAATTTATCGGCCACCTCCTGCCGTTTCTGGATCTGCTCATCATCTGTGGGGAACGAGGCATACCCCAAACCGGGAACATCCGGCATTATCATATCGGTTCCGTGGTCGAAGCCGTCAATTACATTAAACTGTTTTTGCGTGGATGCGCACGCTTCATAAAGGGCTTCTGCGTGAGGATATAAATCCCCGGCGGAATCATTGGTTGAGACAGCGAAAAAGGCGGGAACATCCTTGATTCTCCCAATCGCTTCCACTGCGTCCCCTTTGCTGTCGCTGGGGGAAGACAAGATGCCCAACCCAACGAGTTCGGGAATAGCCGGCGCGGCCAAAGCCGTGGCGGTGCCGCCGTCAGAAGCGCCCATTGCCAATATTTCGGCAGCGCCCCGTTCCCGTAAAACCTGCGCGGCGGCAAGCACATCCAAATCCCAGCGAAGGCTTTCTGATTCGGGCGCAAAACCGGACGGCTCAATATTGCGAAACTCCCAAATAATCACCATATATCCGGCGTCTAGCAGCCGTTCGGCAAACGGCAGCCAGCTTTTCACCATCCACCCGTTCGCATGGCCAAGTGTGACGCCGCGGCTGCCCTCGCCCAAGACGTAACCGCACAATAAAACGCCGTCCTCTGTGCGGAACTGAACCGCGTTGTCGCGGTATTCCGCGGGGAAACGGTAGTCTTCCTCCAAATGATCGTCGGTGGGAACATCCTGCCCTGTTGCTGTTATGATGCTCGCTCCGCTATCGGCTCCGGCATAGGCAAGCGCGGGCATAAATAGTATTATGCAAAATGCAACAAGAAAATAGATAGGTATTTTTCTCAAATAGAGCGTCCTCCTGGATTATTCATCCGGTGTAAAATATACATACCAGCCAGTAGAGCATAGCCCCAGGCATTCCAGCGCACTGTTTTCAGGTTTTCTATTTGAAATTAGTATTAATTCATATTGCGGACAATCGCATTGATATGCACTTGTGTTGTATCAATAACAGGTACATTCAAATCGCCTTGCTTAAGCATCATCGGAAGTTCCGTGCACCCGAGAATAACGGAATCCGCCTTTTGTTTCCTGACTATGCTATCTACAAGTTTCTGCATTTTTATTTTATCATCCTGAATAACGATACCGTTTTCCAAGTTCGGGAAAAAGAGCGAGTATATCTCTTGCTGCTCTGTTTCTGATGGTAAAAGCGAAATGATACCTTGTGCAACCAAAGGGTTTGAGTATAATCCATTTCTCATAGTAAACAGCGTCCCTATAGTCAAAACACGTTGATATTGTTTTTCAAGAACAAAATTACAGGTTTCCTCAACGATACTAATCAGTGGTATTGTTGAAAGCCTGCTGATTTCGTCAAACACAAGATGCGGCGTGTTGGATGCAATCGCGGCAAAATCCGCTCCGGCGGAAGCCAGGTTGTTTACTGCCGTAGATAGTAATACAGACGCTTTATCCCAGTGCTTCCCTTCAATATGGGAAAGCATTTCAAACATGTCGATGCTATATATAAGTATTTCAGGATAATTAGGGCTGCCTGATTTCTTCCTGCATCCATCTATTATGCCCATGTAATAGTCTACTGTCGATGCCGGGCCTATTCCGCCGACTAAGCCGATTTTTTTCATGTTTAACCTCATATTATGCCATACGCTGCCGCGTGTTATGCCCAAGCTTCAACCCATGCTTTCCTTAGGCATAGGCAAAATATACACTGCAGCTTATATTAGTGCAACGAAAGTTACCAACTTCATACAACCCGGCCGAAGCGCCGCACTATCGCGGCCATGGTTGCCATCGTCCTTTTTCGTTTCTATCCTTGACATTCAATCGCAATAAACTGTACAATAACAAATAAGGGGATTTACCCCGACAATATGACATAACGTGGCAGGCCGACGTGGTACGAACACGCCAGCCCTGCTCTGAGGTGAACAAGGCACCCCTCGCAATCCAAAGACACCACGCGTGTTTATTATAGCACTAGTGGTCTGGATTGTTCAAGCG